>Ga0068859_100007630_pt1 | contig 10991 bp, 6 predicted proteins | sample KBSSwiS22_FD_66585 | JGI IMG/M metagenome (GOLD analysis project Ga0068859, IMG submission 66585) | Switchgrass rhizosphere microbial communities from Kellogg Biological Station, Michigan, USA - KBS Switchgrass S2-2 | ecosystem: Host-associated > Plants > Roots > Rhizosphere > Soil ... | reverse complement strand
TGCCGGAGCCTCGAGCGCGGTCGCACCGCACTCGGAAGCCGGCGGGAGATCCGGGAAGCGCAGCGTCTCGACGTTGCCGCCGTTCGTGAGCGTGACGATGCGCGTCTGGGACGACGCCGCATCGACGACGGCGAGAGTCATCCGCCGAGCTCGCGACGCCGACCAGGCCTCGGGCAGCATCCGGAACGAGAGCCACCGCGGCGCCCGGTCGAGCGCGTACGCAAGATGAGCGATTCCCGACGGCTCGATCGACACGATGCGGCCGGCGAGGTTGCGGCCTGCGTCGTCGTGCAAAGCCAGCTGAGCGAGCGTCGCGGCTTCCGTGCCGGGATGGGCGCTGATCGCGATCTCGACGCGGTCCGCTCGCACGACCGCCGTGCCTTCGAGCGCGTCGAGCACGTGCGCCGAGGCGCGAAACGCCACGAGCACCAAGGCCAGCGCGATCAGCTCACGGCGCGACATCGACGTCGATCTCCGTGAAGAACGTGCCGAACCCGACGTCCTGGGCGACCCAGAGCAGGTGCCGCACCGGGACGTCGAACGACACCCGCGAGCCGTGCACGCCTCCCGCGCCGAGCGATCGGGTGTCCACCACGCCGAGCAGCGTCCATCCCGAGCCGGCGGCAGCCGCGAACTCCGGATCGGGCATCGTCTCCGCGGCCGAGCCCCAGAGTGAGAACCATTGCGGTGCGCGCTCCTCGCGATGCCACGAGTACGTGCTCACGCCCGCCACCCGGCGCACGGCCCCGAGGTCCACCGAGAAACGCCCCTCGGAGTCGTACCAGGTGCAGCGCTCCGTGTCGTCGTCGTTCTGAGCGACCACGCCGTCGTTCAGGCGCGGCAGCGTCCCCGCCACGGCTCCCGCGCGCGCGTGCGGCACGTGCTCGCCTCCTCCGTCGTGGAGGCGGAAGACGAGACCGCGACCGAAATCGTCGCTTCGCGGCGGACCGATCGAAAGGTCCGCGAAGGACGCCGCCTTGCCGGTCGTCACCTTCCCCACCGGAGCCACGCCCGTGAACACGGGGACGGGCGGAGGCGGATAGACGTGGCGCAGCTCGGGCGCCTCGCGGCCGGTGAAGTCGTCGAGCAGCGGTACCGCCGGACGGACGACACGATCGCCATCCCATGCGGCGGTCATGGCGAGGACCTTGATCCGCGGATCGTCGGGAAGCGTGATCGCCTCCGCGTTCTTCGGCACGGGAACCCGCAGCGAGAAGAGGTAGCTGAAGCGATAGGCCTCGTTGCCCTTCCGCGGATCGTGGCGGTGGGTCGAAAACCACGCGATCGGCGCACGCTTGATGTACCCGGCCCGGAAGCCGGTCACGTGCCCGGGCGTCTCATAGTCCACCTCTTCGAACTCGCGGTCCCAGACACGGTCGTCCCACTGGCCGACGAACCCGGTCCAGCTCGGGACGTCGATCGCGGTCGTCGTCGTGCCCGCCGTGAAGCGCGCCGACACGTCCTCGGTCGCCGCGGCCAATAGATACACGCTCTTCGGCGCGTCCTTCGGCAACGCGACGCGCTGGCCGCGGCACGCGAGCGCGTTGGCCGCGCCGTCCGCCGTCGGGCCCAGCGTAAACGTCACGCCGGCGTGGGTCACGGACGCCGGCAGCTGCTCGGCGGGAAGCGTGCGCCCGTCATCGTCGAAACGGCCGTCGTCGCGCGCGCCGTCGCGGCTCACGACATCCTCGTCGAACGTCAGCTTCAGTGGCGACTGGCGAACCGGTGCCGCGACCGCCGCCGGCGGCGTAAGCGTCACCGCGAAGCTGCGCGGGGCATACGCGGAAAGCTGCGTGACCAGGCGGCCGTCCTTGACGACCGCATCGCCGATGGGCCTCTCCTGCCCGTCCACCTCGCGTGCGGACGCGATCCGGTCGCCGACGCGAACCACGACGTCTCCCGTCGACCGCCCCCACAGCTCCTGCAGGCGAACGATCACGGCACGGCCGTCCTCCGCGCGCTTCAGAGCGCGGATGTCCACCTGCGGGGTGCCGGTGGACGCGAACGATGACGTGCGCAGCGTCGTCGTCCCCGCGGCCTGAAACGCCCGGAGCGGCTGGTTGAGCCGCCGTCCGTGCCACTCGCTCCGAGCGTCGCGCCAATCGCCGCGATGGCCGAGGAGTGCGTAGGTGATCCGATGCTTCCCCCAGTCCTGGCTGTGCTGATCTTGATAGCCCTTGCGTACGCCGGGGCTGTAGAGCAGCGTCAGCCGCAGCGTTTTTTCGTCCGGCTTGTCCGAGCCGAACTTGCAGTCCTCGAGAACCGACACGCCGTAGTCGCCTTTGACGTCGGTCAGATCGAACCACTCGTGCGACGGCACCTCGTACTTGGTGGGCTCGTTGTTCCCGCGCTCGATCGTCCCCATCCCCCAGTTGTACGTGGCCTTCGGATTCGCGACCGTCAGCGGGAACGCCGCGCGCAGCGCGACCTCCGCGGATTGCCAATCGACGTCGGTCACGAGCTCGATCCTCCGCCCGGCGTCGCCTCTCGTCAGCCTGATCTGCTGGGTCACGATCGAATCTCGCGCGCCGCGCGTGACCTCGAGCACGACCCGCAGCGGCCCGCGCTCCACGATCCGAAACGCGGCCGGCCCTCCGAGCGCGCCGACCGGCTCGCGCTGCCGGTCCTTCCAGTCCATGTTCCACGCCGGCCACTGCCGCGGCTTCTCGTGCGTGAAGACGAGGCGCGCGGGGTCGGCCAGCAGCTCGCGTCCTCCGGACGCTTTGTCGACGATCGACGCGATATCCCCGGCGTCGTTCAGCGTGACCTTGTACTCGGCGTTCTCCAGGCTCCGCTCGCTGACCTTCGGTCCCTGCGTGTCGCTCCAAGCGCTCGACGCGCCGCGGACATCGAACGTGGAAAAGCCGACGGACGGCACGCGCGCCAGGAACAGCACCTTGATCGAGCGCGTGCCGCGCGACAGCTCCTGCGAAGGCACCTCGCGCCCCGCGGAGTCGAACACGCGCACGGCCACGGGTGCCGCGCGATCGAACGCGACCTCCGCCTCGACGAGATCCTCGCGGTCGATCGCGAGGGCGTTGTAGACGACGAGCGGCACGCCGCGAGCCGAGCCACCGGACGATCGCGCGACCGCGCCGACCGAGGCGGTCAGCACCGACGCGAAGCCGTTCTGCGCCACGATCTCGTCGTTCCACGAGAACGTGTAGGCCCGCGGGATGCTCGTCCCCGGGAGGATGTCGTGCATCTGGTTCATGAGCAGCCGTTCCCACGAACGCTCGAAAGCACCGAAGGGATACGGGAGCGCCCCTTGCCAATCCGCCACGACCGCCGCGCGCTCGGCCGCGTCGGCGAGGATCTCGCCCTTGCGATTCCAGCGCTTCATCGCGGATTGGCTGGTCAAGGTCCCCGCCGAATGCTCGGTCAGCAGCATGTCGCCCTTGTAGCGCGGCAGCCGCGCCGCCTGGTCGGCGGTGAGATCGCGATAGATCTGGTCCGACGAGGAGAGCACGACGTGGAACTTGCTGTCCGGCTGGTCCACGCTGGCGAGGTAGTTGGAGACGTCCGCGTCCTTGGGCGCTCCGCCTTGGTCGCCCACGCCGTAGTAGTGGTAGTCGGCGAAGACGCCGTAGTCGCGGCCGTTGCGCTCGACCCGCTCGACCCATTTCGGATTCAGATCGACGCGCCCCTGGATCGCGCTGGCGTAGGAGCCCGGATCGAGCGCCGCCGTCACCGATCGCCCATCCGGCCCAACCCACGTGCCGAGCGTGAACGGAATGCCGACCGCCGACCCCCACGTCAGCTTTTGCGTCGAGAATCCCTTGAGCCCGGCATGCGCCCAGATCGACGGCATCGATGCCGGGAACCCGAAGCAGTCGGGGAGCATGTAATCCACGCTCTCCTTGCCGAACTCACGCCTGAAGTATTCGTTCCCATAGAGCACCTGCCGCAGCACTGCCTCGGCCGACGGCACGTTGACGTCACCCTCGTCCACCGAGGAGCCGGACACGAACCATCGTCCCGCCGCGATGTACTGCTTGAGGCGCTCGAAGTGCTCCGGGTAGTACTCCTTCATCAGGTGGTAGCGCGCCGAGCCCGTGAAGCTGAAGACGTACCCGGGATGCTTTTCGAAGCGCTCGAAGTTCTCCTCGAGCGTGGCGCGCAAGTACTTGTCGATCGTCGTCGTGTAGTCCCAGCGCCACTGTGTGTCCAGGTGGGCGTAGCCGACGCAGTAGAGCGTCTTGTCCTTGGACAAGTCGCGGGGACGGTCTTCCGCGTGAACGAAGGCGGTCGAGGCGAGGAGGAGCGCCGTGCCAAGAAAGACTCGGTTCATAGAGGCGAGACTCTACACCGAGGCTTACCGCTTGTTGCCGTCCGTCTGAGGCCCGTTCAGGACAGCGCCCCGCGCATCACGGGCAAGTGCCCGACGAGTTGACCACGCGTGGGCCGGACGAAGGACTAGTCGAGGCCAGGCCCGGCCACGGAGCCTTTGTCGCCCATCGGCCCGAGCCGCCTGCGGCCGCGATGGAATCGGCCCGCTGCACTGGACGGGGCGGACTGCACCGCCCGCCCCGTCGGAATCTCTCGCGTCGCGGCTAAGGCAGGATTTCGGGATCGTCGTCGTCGTCCCCGGGAGGCTCTACCGGAGGATCGTCGCCTGAATGCGGATTCGGGTGTGTCATCACGCAATAGTTGTAGTCGTAGATGTAGCACGCCGTATCGACACCGCACGCGAACCTAGCCGCATAGTCACAGCAGCCCTCGACGTCTGTGAACGGCACAAGCTCCGGATATTGAGCGGTCCAATAAACCCCCGCGTTGCACATCATGAAGATCGGATCGGAGGTCGACGCGGCCACCGGCGGAGCCACGATGGATCCTCCGCCGAAGCTACAGAGGCCCGCTAGAACTGCGAGCGTGGCTGCGTAACGAAGGACTCGGACGAATCTGCGCATTGCTTCCTCCCGGCGAGAGAGCTCGCTCTCGCGCCTCGTTAGGTATTGGGGGGCGCCTCCCTCGGGCTCCCCCTCCTCTCGGATTACCGTAAGTGCCTCAGCGAAGGGGCAAGGCGGAGCTTTCGTTCCCGGCTATGCGGGAGCGCCCCGCCTGAATTCGCGTCCGACGATGCAACGCTTCCGGGGCCGTCCCGCACTCACTGTCGGGACTCATCGATCGAGGGACTAGGATGGCCATGAGGATCGGGCGTGCGGCGACGGGCTACGCCACGGAGTATGTCGGGGACGATCAAGATGCTGCGTGCAGAACCGTGAGCCCCGAAGACGCCGAGCGTACGCTCATCCGACGGTACCTGGAAACGCGCGATGAGGCGTCATTCCGGGACCTGTACCGATCCTCGTCGTCCGCCGTGTACGGCTTTCTGATGCGGCTGACCGGTGAGCCGGAAGAAGCCCAAGAGCTGCTCCAAGAGACCTGGCTTCGCGCGGCGTCACGCCTCGCGAGCTTTCGCTTTGAATCCACGTTGGCGACCTGGCTGCGAGGGATCGCCCTCCGTTGCTGGCAGGAGAAACGGCGCGCGGGATGGAACGGTGCGCTCGGGGAAGTTCCTCACCCGATCGTGCCGGCCGTCAGCCCGGCGGCGGTCGACGTGTGGCACGCGCTCGACTCGCTACCGCCGGGCTACCGGGCCGCGATCGTTCTGCACGACCTCGAGGGACACACCCACGAGGACATTGCCGGGATTCTCGGGATCGACGCTGGGACCTCGCGAAGTCAGCTCGCGCGCGCACGGGAGAAACTTCGTCGAGCCCTTTCAGAAGGACCAAGGTCATGAACCCTCCGAATGACGACCTCGACCCCAAGCTCGAACGCGCCCTCTCCTCGATCGCGGAGGATCAGGAACCGCCCCGCGCGCTCGAAGACCGTATCGTCGCGGCGCTGCGCCGTGATGGCTCGATCGTATCGTCACGAAGATCCGCGCTTCGCCTCGCGATCCTGGCAACGGCGGCCGCGCTCGCCGTCGGATTCCTCGTGGGACGGTGGAGCACGCTCGGGCGCGCCGGGGGGAGCGAGCAGTTCCTCCTGTTCTTGCGCGACGACGTCGCGTTCGATGACGCGAAGCAGGAACGGCGTTACTACAACGAATCCGCGGCGTGGACTGAGACGCTCGAGCGCGAAGGCCGCCTCCTCAGCGCCACGCGCCTGGCCTCTCCACGCGCCTCACTCCTGTGCGGGAGCGCGGCCGTCTCGTTCGCCGTGAACGATTCAGGGTTTTCCGCGCGGAGCGCCCCGGCCCCATCGAGCCGGACGGTGCTCTCGCGGTACGGTGCGACATCGGAATTGTCGGGCGAATCCGGCGAGGAGATGCTGGGGTACTTCTCGATCCGCGCACGGGACGAGCACGAGGCGATTTCCGTCGCGAGCGAGTCCCCTCACGTCCGTTACGGCGGCAAGATCGAGATCTGGCGACTCGTCGGGAGCCCGTGAGGGTAGACGCTCGAACCTGACGCCTCGCTGCGCGGGTTCCCAATCAACAGTCGGGCTCGGCCTCGTGGTCGAAGCTCAGGAGGGAAGCGACATGAAGCTCGGAAGGATTTGGTGTGCCTTGGTGACGCTCTTTTTGGTCGTAGCCGTAGGCGCGGCCCCCGCCGTCACGATCGACAACGACAAGCTGGTTTCGTACTACCGCAGCAAGGCGAGCGTTCCGCCGACGCAGAAGATCGTCGTCACGAACGTCAAGAAAAGCGCCCTCGACAAGCACGTGGAAGGGACACTCGAGGTTGGCGAGGAGCCGGCGCTCCAGAGAGTGCCGTTTTTGGCCTCCGAGGACGGCCGCTACGTCGTCTTCGGCGACGTCGAGGACATCTCGGTCGACCCGATGAAGGCGACCATGTCGAAGATCGACCTCAGAGGCTTCCCCAGCAAGGGCGGCAACGACGCCCGGGTCACGATCGTCGAGTACTCCGACTTTCAGTGCCCCTTCTGCAGCCGTGCGCACGCCACGATGGAGCAGCTCCTTACGGAGTACGGCGACAAAGTGAAGCTGTACTACAAGAACTACCCGCTGCCGTTCCACGCGTGGGCCGAGCCTGCGGCGATCGCGGCCGAGTGCGCACGCCAGCAGACGCCCGATGCCTTCTGGACCGTCCACGAGGGTTTGTTCGCTGGCCAGAAAGACCTGACCTCGACCAACGTCAAGGAGAAAGTCGCGGGCATGCTCGGCGCGAGCAAGATCGACATGTCCAAGTTCAACGACTGCTTCGACAACAAGAAGTCGCTGGCCGACGTGAACGCTCAGAAGGCCGAAGGGCTCGCGCTCGGCATCAAGGGAACGCCCGGCTTCGTCATCAACGGCCGGCTCGTGAGCGGCGCGCAGCCGATCGAGGAGTTCAAGAAGATCATCGACGCGGAGCTTGCCGAATAGACCTCGCTCCGTCGTAGCAGCGGCGCGCCGCGTCTCGATCGAGGACCGGCGCGCCGCGTTGGCCCCCGCCGGAGGGTAGTATTCGGTCGTCCCGTCTCGGATCTCGGCGTACATTGCGAGCAAGCCTTTTGGTCCGGGGGGTGCGCGATGAATGCGAAACTGCGGTCGTCGATTCCGGTCGGCTTTCTTCTCGTCAGCGTGTGCGCGATCACGCCCGCGCTGTCGCGACCGATCTCCTTCGAGGATCGCGTCGCCGCGCAGACAGCGATCGAACGTGTCTATTGGGCCCACCGGGTCTGGCCCGCGGACAATCCGCAGCCGAAGCCTCCGCTCGAGGCCGTGGTCGGCAAGGCGGCCCTTCGCGACAAGGTCGAGGACTACCTCCGCAAGTCGAGCGCGCTCGCCGAGCGCTGGCGGCGGCCGATCACGCCGGAACAGCTTCAGGCGGAGGTGCGCCGCATGGCGGAGCAGACTCGCGACGGCGCCATGCTCCGCGAGATCTTCGCCGCCCTCGGCGACGACCCGGAGCTCATCGCCGAGACGCTGGCGCGGCAGACGCTCGCCGAGCGGCTGATCAGGAGCTGGTCTTCGAGCGACCGCGGCGAGCGCGCGACGTCGTTCGATGCGTGGTGGAGCGCCGCGTCGCTCTCGTTCGGGATCGACACGCCGCCGTCCGGCGGATCGTTCGAGACCGTGACCCCGAACGGCTCAGGGTGTGTCGACGACAGCTGGACGCCCATCGCCATGGACGCTCCGGACGTCAAGGGCTCGCACATCGCCGTCTGGACCGGGAGCGAGATGATCGTCTGGACGGGAGGAGCCGAGGGGAGCTACGACCCCAGCGGATGGCGCTATTCCCCGGCGACCGACACCTGGGCTCCGATGAGCATCGTCGGCGTCCCCAACGGCCGGCGCGACGCGGCGTACGCATGGAGCGGGTCGGAATTCATCGTCTGGTCGGGTCTGGGCCCGGCGGGTAACTTGGCAACCGGCGCGCGCTACAACCCCACGACGGACACGTGGACACCGATGGCGACGGCGGGAGCGCCGCCGCCCCGATTCTCGGGCAAGGCCGTCTGGACGGGGAGCCTGTTCGTCGTCTGGGGAGGCTCTCTCTCGAGCGGGGGGCGCTATGACCCCGCGACCGACACGTGGACCCCGATGACGACCGTCGGAGCGCCGACGACCACGTCGGGCAGCAGCACGATCTGGACGGGGAGCACGATGATCGTGTGGGGTGGCGTGTCGGGCTTCGCGACCCAGACGAACACAGGCGCCCGCTACGACCCCGTCGCCGACGTCTGGACGCCCATCACGACGGTCGGCGCGGCCGCGGCGCGAGAGAGGCACAGCACCGTCTGGACCGGCACCGAGATGATCGTCTGGGCGGGCTGCACTCAAGATGTGAACGTCTGCCTCACCCGCAACGACGGCGGCCGCTACCGACCTTCGACGGACCAATGGCTTCCGATCAACCCGACCGGAGCACCCTCCGCGCGTGAGGGTTTCTCGACCGTCTGGACCGGCACCCACATGATCCTCTGGGGCGGACGCACCACCGCCAACGTGTTTGTCAACGATGGATTTCGCTACAACCCGAGCACGGATTCCTGGTCACTCGCCGCGACGTCGGGAGCGCCGGCGCCCCGAATGTCGCACTCGGGCGTCTGGACGGGCGCCGAGATGATCGTCTGGGGAGGCGGGAACGCTTCGGAGACCTTCCAGAGCGGAGGTCGATACAACCCATCGACGAACAGCTGGGTTCCGACCTACCGCGGATCGATGCCTTCGCCCCGCACCGTGTCGAGCTCAGTGTGGACGGGCGCCGAGCTCATCGTGTGGGGCGGGAGGACCTCCGCTAACTCCCCCGCCGTCCAGTTGGACACGGGCGGAAGGTACGACCCGGCAACTCACTCCTGGACCCCGACGTCACTCACCGGTGCGCCGGCTCCCCGATCGGGGCACTCTGCGATTTGGACCGGCTCGCGGATGATCGTCTGGAGCGCTGGCACCGGCGGTCGCTACGATCCGGTTGCGAACTCGTGGACTCCGACGTCGACGACCGGGGCCCCGAATCTCACCGTCGGACAGGGCGCCGTCTGGACAGGCTCCGAGATGATCGTATGGCGCAATACCGGGTCGCGTTACAACCCGACGACGGACGTCTGGACTCCCATGGGGACCGGCGGAAGCCCCCCGAGCACACGAGGGGGATTCAGCAGCGTTTGGACGGGAAGCCTGTTCGTCGTCTGGGGCGGATTCGATTCCTTCTCCAATACTTTCCTGGCGACGGGCAGCCGCTACAGCATCGCGACGAACTCGTGGACCGCAACCTCGTCGTCCCTTCGTCCCGATGCTCGGTCCGGCCACAGCGCGGTCTGGACAGGGAAGGAGATGATCGTCTGGGGCGGCGCCGCCTTTAACCCGCAGTTTTTTAACGACGGTCGCCGCTACGACCCCTCGACCGACACGTGGAGCCTGATGACTTCAACGGGCGCGCCATCGGCACGGCACTCAGCTGTCGCCCTGTGGACTGGAATCGACATGCTCGTCTGGGGCGGGACGGACAACCCCGCCAGCAGCGCGGTCAATACCGGAGGCCGTTACAACCCGACCACAGACCAGTGGAGACCGACAACGCAGGTGGGAGCGCCGTTCGCTCGCAACAGCGTGGCCTCCGCGTGGGCGGGAGACGCCATGGCCATCTGGAGCGGACATGCCGCCACCATCACGGCGACCGGAGCGCTCTACTGCTCCTGCGCCGTGCCGATGACCTACGGACCCGACGTGGATGGAGACGGCTACGGCGTGCTCGCCGGCTCAGTGGTCTTGTGCGCAGGGACTCCCCCGCCTCCCGGGTACGCGGCCAACGCGACCGACTGCAACGACGCCAACTCCGCGATCCACCCCGGCGCCGCGGAGATCTGCGACGGCCTCGACAACGATTGCAACGCGATCGCGGACGACGTCGCGCTGCCGTCGGGCTCCCCACTCTTGACGATGCAGGCAGCCGGCACCGATGCCTCGCTCTCGTGGACGCCGCTGGTGACGGCGACCGGATACGACGTCGTGCGCGGCGACCTCGCCCAGCTTCGTTCGTCGAGTGGCGACTTCACACCCGCGACGATCGGCTGTGCGGGGAACGACGTGCCGGGAAACTCGGTCACCGTCCCCGATGATCCGGGGACCGGCGGCCACTGGTATCTCGTCCGCGCGGTGAACTGTCGCGGCGTCGGGTCGTACGACTCCGGCGCGTCGAGCCAGACCGGAAGCCGCGACGCGGAAATCGCCGCGTCGGCGTCGCCGTGCCCGTGATGCGCTAGCGCCGCGTCGCCGGTCGCTCGGTTCTACGGACACGGCGGCAGCGTCACCCGATCGAGGAGTTCAAGCGGATCATCGACCTGCTTGACCTGCCGTAAATCGCTGCCGCATGATTCGCGCTACCGTGCGCCAGATCACCGGCGTGCCCGTGGGGGACACCGATGAGTCGGGGCGCGCTTCATGTCTGACGACGACAAGAAAGAGATCCAGCTCGAGATCGCGCACGTTCTCTTCATCGACATCGTCGGTTACTCCAAGCTCTCGGCGAACGAGCAGCACGCCAGGATCAACGAGCTCAACGAGGTCGTTCGCCTGTCCGAGCAGTTCCGGA
>Ga0068859_100007626_pt1 | contig 10993 bp, 5 predicted proteins | sample KBSSwiS22_FD_66585 | JGI IMG/M metagenome (GOLD analysis project Ga0068859, IMG submission 66585) | Switchgrass rhizosphere microbial communities from Kellogg Biological Station, Michigan, USA - KBS Switchgrass S2-2 | ecosystem: Host-associated > Plants > Roots > Rhizosphere > Soil ... | reverse complement strand
CTTTCCTTTTATCAAGCATTGCCTGGTAGGCAGCGACAAACTTCTTCATTGGCTTCAACTGGGCATCATTTGGATCCTCAGGGCATGATTCGATATATAACTTCGCAGCGTCGTAAGCCGTTTTCTGCTGCTCTTCAGTACCTGTTCGGCTATCGTAAAAGGTCTTGTACCAGGCGTTTTTGTTTTCCTCGGTGCACTCTTGCTTCTGAGCCTGGGTGGGCATCGCGAACACGGCCAACGCGGCAGCCAGCATCAGTAACTTGATTGTTTGTTTCATGGCTCAGACCTCACTCGATTCTTCTTATCTTGTGAAAGGCGACTTCCAGCGCGTTTTCCGGATGCAGCGGATAGCCGCTGGCTGTTCCTAAGGGTCGATAAGGGATAAGCGCTACCGAGTTCTGGGGTACGTCAGTGGCGTAGTGCGGCAATGATTATGCAACCAATCACCGGGTGTCAAGCAATAGTCGGTAGAGGTAGTGATACGTTGTCGTATCAGATTCTGGACGAATCATCGCACTCACTGCTTGCCGCTCGATGTGCGGAAAGGCTTTGCCTTTCCGATTAGACTTCTTATTTCGACTGAGGCTACGCCTCAAATCTGAGGCACAGCCTCAAAGATTAGTTTTTTGACTGGCCGGAAAGGCATAGCCTTTCCGCACATCAGGCGGCAGAGCCGCAAGTTGCCGATTGTCATCTTTCCTGTCGTGTCATATCCTCTGCCGCGCAACCATGCCCGGAAAGCTCATCTGGCGATTTGTAACTTTACTGATAATCTCGCTGACCGCTCAGGCGTGGATCTCTGCCGGACATCTTCCCATCAGAACTTATACGTCCGCGGATGGATTAGGCAGCAGCTTCGTCAATTCAATCATGCGCGACTCGCAGGGCTTCCTGTGGATCTGCACCCGCGATGGATTGAGCCGCTTTGATGGCGCCCAGTTTGTCACCTACCAGATCGGCGATAAGAACGCGCCTCCCGGAATCGAATCGATTCTGGAGACGCACCAGGGAATCTATTGGATTGTAACGACGGCTGGCCTCTACAAATTCGATCCGCGCGTCCTGCCGGCGGAAGTTTCAAGCATAGATCGCCCGCGATTGAACGCCGAGTTCATCAGCGACAGCCGCTTCACACTTTTTGAAGATCGCAAAGGTCAGCTCTGGGGAGGTCTGAATCCCGGCCTTTATCGCCTGCAGGAAAATGGCGGTCAGGCTTCCTGGCAAAAGGCTGAGCTGAAAAGCGGCCGGGCAATTAACGTCACGTGTTTCTTTGAATCAACTGACGGCAGCCTTTGGATCGGGAGTTACTCAACCTTACTGAGAAGACTTCCTGATGGCGCTGAGTTTTACTACGACTTTACGCCAGATCCCCACAACGTCATAACGGCCCTCGCCGAAGATCGTGATGGCAAAATCTGGGTCGGCCGCGCATCGGGCATTTATGCGATCAAGCCAGAATCTCTCGCCGAAATCTCGAGCGGAAATATTCCCGCCATGCGAGACTTCGACTCGCTCACCAGGGTGCAGCCGCCATCGGCAAAAGTCAGCTTGCCGGAAAAGCCCGGTGAGATCTTTAAGTATGCTTTCTTCAGCGATCCTCTCCATGGCAAGCGTTTCTATCAAGCGAACGATGGACACTTATGGATTTCAGACGGCTCACTCATAGTCGATTTTGACGGCCAGACTTTAAGCGTGGTCGATTATGGCCGGAAATCGATAGTGGGCGGGGCCGGAATGGTACTGGACGCCAGCGGGAATCTTTGGCTGGCAACCGCCACCGGTCTGTTGCGTTTGGATCGGCACGGCCTGGTAAGTTATGAGGCGGATGATGGATTGAGCACTGCAGGCATCTTTGCGATCGGCGAATCGCGCAGTGGGCAAGTTTACGTTGTCGGCGATAGTTTTTCTTTGAGCAGATTCGACGGGCGCGCGTTTGCCTCGATCCGGGCGCCCGTACCCGAGAATGCCGGCACGCTGTGGACCTCGAATCCGGTGTATCAGGATCGATTCGGCGAATGGTGGATCCTCACCACCGAAGGACTTTTTCATTTCGCCGCCCAGGACGATCCTGCGAAGCTGGCCGGAGCCCGCCCGCTCGACGTATTTAACGGTCGCAACGGTCTGAAGGGCGATCAGATCTTTCACGTTTTCGAGGATTCGAAAGGTGCTTTATGGATCAGCACACGCGATAACGATCAATCGCGCTGGGGCCTTTCAAAATGGGACCACGCCAGCAGAACTTTTTATACCTTCTCAGAAGCGGAAGGCTTTCCGTCGCGAAAGGCGGTCTCGAGTTTTGTCGAGGACAGGAACGGTGTGCTGTGGTTCGGGCTGATTGATGGAGGCCTGTTGCGCTATACGCAGGGTCGATTCAGCGAGGTGATGGTGGATTTGCCTGCGACTCTGATTACTGCTTTGCACCTCGACCAACACGGCAGAATTTGGATTGCCTCAGCACAAGGTGGGGTAAAGATCATCAATGACCCGGCAGCGGCCCGTCCTTCGTATACCGATTTCACCATCAGCAATGGCCTGGCCAGTAATAATGTTCGTTCGATGACCGAGGACTCATTTGGCTATGTGTATGTGGGCACGGCCCGCGGCGTCGACAAGATATCCCCTGATCTTTCACAAGTCAGTCACTATTCGATCGCCAATGGGCTATCCGGTGATTTCATCAACTCTGCCTTTCGCGACTCTCGCGGGACGCTCTGGTTTGGGACGCCATCGGGACTGTCAAGTTTGACTCCCGCAGCCCAGCGTAATGCATCTGCGCCGCCAATTCGTTTGAGCGGCCTGCGAATCGCCGGCGAGAGCCGCGCGGTCGCCCAACTCGGAAGCACCTCGATCTCGAACCTGGAATTGACCTCCGGCCAAAACAATTTGCAAGTTGATTTTTTTGCGATCGATTTCGGGGCGGGCGAAGCCTTACGCTACCAGTATCGACTCGAAGGGGCTGACCAGGACTGGAGCGCGCCCTCCGGGCAAAGGACTGTCAATTATTCCAATCTCGCGCCCGGCACTTACCGGTTCCTGGTACGGGCGATTAATTCGGCCGGAGTGTCGAGTCCCGAACCCGCCGTCGTGAGTTTTAGCATCCGGCCACCCTTCTGGCGACGATGGTGGTTCGTGACGCTGGCAATCGTCTTATTAGGTGCGACGGTTCTGGCTGTCGACCGGTACCGCGTCCGGCGTCTGCGCGCGCTGGATAAGCTCAATCGCAAGCTGGCGCTGGAGTACGACATCACCCGTCTGCTGGCGGAATCGAGCTCAACGATTGAGGCTGCTCCCGGAATACTGAAGTTGATTTGCGAGGCTCTGGGTTGGGAGGTGGGTGTCATCTGGGACGTTGACGTTGAGGCCGACGTCCTGCGCTGTGTGGCGGTCTGGCATCAACCCGCAGTTAAAGCTGCCGAGTTTGAAGCCCGGACGCGAAAGCAAACCTTTGCCCGGGGCGAAGGCCTTCCGGGACGCGTGTGGAACAGCGCCACACCGCAATGGATTCCCGACCTGGCCACGGACAAAAACTTTCCCCGGATCGCAGTTGCAGCCCAGGAGGGATTGCGGAGCGGGTTCAGTTTTCCCATCCTGGTGGGTGCCGAAGTAATCGGCGTGATCGAATTCTTCAAACGAGAGATGACTCAGCCGGACGAAGCAGTGCTGGAAATGATTCATCCAATCGGCGCCGAAATCGGACAGTTGTTGAGGCGAAAGCAGAGTGAGCAGGCTCTGCGCCAAAGCGAGACGCGCTTTCGCACCCTCGCTGAATCTGCTTCCGATGCGATCATTACGATCGACGCCAACAGCATTATTGTTTACATCAATCGCGCCGCCGAAAATATTTTCGGTTATCCCGTAGAAGAAATGCTGGGCCAGGACCTGACCATGCTGATGCCTGAATATCTGCGACATGTTCACCGCGCCGGGCTGAACCGTTATGTCGAAACGGGCAAGCGACATATTGCCTGGAGCTCAGTCGAACTACCCGGGCTGCACAAAGATGGGCACGAAATTCCTCTGGAACTATCTTTTGGCGAATTTACCCGCAATGACCAACGTTATTTTACGGGGATCGCTCGCGACGAGACGCAGCGAAAGCAGGCGGAAGAAGAACTGCTGCGCACGCGCGAAGCGCGCGCCGCGGAACTTGAACGTGTGCGCAAACGAATTGCCAGCGATCTGCACGACGACATAGGATCCAGCCTGACCCAAATCTCGCTGTTGAGCGAGGTCGTTAATCAACGACTGGACACCAGCGATCTCGCGGTCACCCAACCGCTGGCCGCGATTGCCAATTCCTCGCGCGAGCTGGTTGACGCCATGAGCGATATCGTATGGGCCATAAATCCACAAAAGGATCACCTCAGCGATCTGACCCAGAGAATGCGGACCCTGACCAGTGAAGTGTCCACGGCCGGCGGCATCAAGGTCCGCTTTCGCTCGCCGGAAGCTGTCGCAGACCTGCCCCTGGGCGCAAATTTGAGACGAGAAGTTTTTCTGATTTTCAAGGAGTGTGTGAACAATATCGTCAAGCATTCCGGCGCCACCGAGGCGGACGTCGACTTTCGCATCGACGCTCGGCAATTATTTCTTCGCGTGGAGGACAACGGACAGGGCTTTGAAGTCGCGGCCGAGCGTGAAGGGCATGGCCTGACCAGCATGCAGGCACGCGCCCGGGAGATGGGTGGAAGGTTCGAGATCACCTCGAACCACGGCGAAGGCACAGTCGTTACCCTCGCAGTGCCTTTTGGAGATGCGCAGCCATAGGAGTCTGTCGGGAAATTCGTGTCGCTGGTGTTCGCGGCGATCGTGTCAGAACCGCGAGCGGTAGCGACCGGATCATGCGATACACTTGAAAACGTTCTTTGTTCGACCCAAATGCGTCTTGATCCGGTCGCTACCGCTCGCGGTTCTGACACTAGTCGAGACAGATGACCACAGCCTTGCATAGAGAAATGGTTTTTTCCGATAAACTCCATCAGGCCGGCTTTCCCGGACTCGCCGGCTACGGAGTTAGGTAGTGGCAGACAATGGAAACCCGCGTAAGCTCTCCGGCGGATGAGGCGGAGGAGCTGATGCTGGAAACGATAACCAATATTTCTTTTATGGAAACACCTCCACCAACAGTAATCGAGGTTGCCCTTGTTGAAGACCGCCGCGAAATTCGTGAAAGTCTCACTCTGCTCATCGGCGGAACCGAGGGCTTCAAATGCGTCGGCAGTTATCGTTCGATGGAAGAGGCTCTCGACAAACTCAAACATCATCAGCCGCACCTGCTTTTGAGTGACATCGGACTACCCGGCATGTCCGGAATCGAGGGCGTCGCCATCCTCAAAGAGCTTTATCCCGATCTACTTATTCTCATGCTCACCGTTTATGACGACGATGAACGGATCTTTGACGCGATGTGCGCCGGCGCCAGCGGTTATCTCCTGAAAAAGACGCCTCCGGCCCGTCTGCTTGAAAGCCTGAGAGAAGTGGCCAGTGGCGGCGCGCCCATGTCACCCGAAGTTGCGAGGCGGGTGATCGCGTTGTTTCGCGAGATTCGGCCACCCGATCGAACCTACGAATTGACTCCCCATGAGACCCGTCTGCTCAAACTGCTGGTTGAAGGTCATAACTACAAGACCGCGGCAGCCGAGCTCGGCGTCACCGTACACACCGTTTCTTTTCACCTGCGCAGCATCTACGAAAAGTTGCAGGTCCACTCAAAGTCTGAAGCCGTCGCGAAAGCACTCCAGAACCGCCTGGTTTGATTGTCAGAACCAGCATTCCTAATTCACAGCAGCTGCGGAGCAGCGGACAGAGTTAAGCCCAAGGTGAGGCTTTGCGAGCCTTGGGTACGAACCATCTAAAGTGATCAAGCCCCGAAGGGGCGGCAGAGAGAGTCAGTAACAGGCTCGGGTTGATTACCGGTAATTTGTGTCGCCCCTTCGGGGCTCGATCACTCTAGCTGGGTTGACCCAAGGCTCGCAAAGCCTCGCCCTGGGCTTAACTCTGTCCGCTGCTCCGCAGCTTTTGACTCAATTAGCCTACATATCAACGTAGTGACCCACGGCTCCATTTGCTTTGAAATGCGTCTCACGGCGCGAACAGCGCAAACGAATCTCAATTAAGGCAAGAAGGAGTTGAAAGTCATGAAGTCAGAATTTACTAAAAACATTTCCCCGGCCCGGATGGTCAGTTTTGTATTAACCGTGTTGGGAGCACTGTTTGTTTTTACGTTCGCGGCCCAGGCCAGCACGTTTGTCGTCACTAACACAAATAGCTCCGGAGCCGGTTCTCTGGGTCAAGCCATTCTTGATGCCAACGCCAATCCGGGCCCGGACGCTATCGCTTTTAACATTCCCGGAAGCGGAGTTAAGACAATCAGCCCTTCTTCGCCACTTCCTACTATCTCCGACCCGGTGACGATCGACGGCTATACCCAGCCGGGCGCCAACGCCAACACGCTCGCGGTGGGATCAAATGCGGTTCTGCTCATCGAATTGAGTGGCGCGTCGGCTAACTCAGCGGCCGGCCTGACTATCTCTGCCGGCAATACCACGATTAGAGGACTCGCGATCAATCGCTTCAATTTTTACGGCCTTCTAATCCAGATAAATGGCGGCAACGTCATCGCCGGAAACTACCTCGGCACGGACGCTTCCGGCATGTCCACTTTTGGAGCACCGAACAACGGCTCGGGAATATTGGTGAGAAGTCCCAACAATACGATTGGCGGCTCGTCGCCCGCGGACCGGAACGTCATAGCCGGTAACCGCAATGCCAACGGCAGCACCGGCGTTTATGTAGACACAGCCGCCGCCAAGGGCAACAAGATAATTGGTAATTATATTGGAACAAACCCGACCGGGGTGGTCCTGCTCGGCTTTATGGGTAACGGCATTGCGCTATCAGATTGTTCGCAGACGACCATTGGAGGAACGACGGCGGCCGAACGGAATGTGACCACCGGAAGCATTTATGGGATCAGCCTCTACAACTCTTCGTCGAATCAAATCACGGGCAACTACGTCGGACCTCAGGCCGAGGGCGCCAAGGTTATTGGCAACAATACAGGGATCGCGATTAGTGGTGCTTCGAACGACAATAAGGTCGGCGGCACCACGCCGTCCTCAGCTAATGTGATCGCCTGGAACACCGCGGGCATCTTCGTTTCGCCACAGTCGGTTAACAACGCGATCCTGGGAAACTCGATTCATGATAATTCTCTTTACCCTGCGATCGATCTCTACAACGGCGCATATGCAGTAACGCCAAATGACGACAATACCGGCGACGCGGACACCGGCGCCAATAAACTGCAGAACTTTCCCGTGGTTACCTCAGTGGTTTCGAACGGTGGGATGACGACAATTGGCGGCACTCTCGACAGCGCCTTCAACACGGAGTTTCGCATCGAATTTTTTGCGAACCAGGCCTGCCATAAAAATGGATTTGGGGAAGGCGAAACTTATCTTGGCTTTACCAATGTGACCACCGATGCAAATGGCAAGGGCAGTTTCAGTCTGGCGGTGCCAAACGCGAATTTTGCCGGCAGTGTCTTTAGCGCGACTGCTACTGATCCCAACGGCAACACGTCCGAGTTTTCAGCGTGTAGCTCAGGAACCAGCAGCGCGGGTACGCTGCAGTTCAATACAACTTACGTCGGCCAGTTTGAGAATGATGGCAACTTCACTCTTAATGTGACGCGCACCAACGGCAGCGTCGGAAAGGTTACCGTAAATTACGCAACCGCCGACGGCTCGGCGACGACTCCTTCGGACTATACCTCGACGTCAGGCACATTGATTTTCAACGATGGCGAAACCAGCAAATCAATCAGCATTCCGATCATCGACGATAACGTTCCCGAAGGCTCGCAGGCCTTCACAATTTCGCTAAGCAACCCGACAGGAGGCGCGGTGCTGGGAAACATTTTCAAGACCCAGCTGAGTATTCAGGACAATGATTATCCGACAGTTTCGATCGACGACGTCACACAGGCCGAAGGCAACAGCGGCACAACCGCGTTTACGTTTACGATTACTTCTTCAGACGTGATGCCGAACGATGTTTCCGCTGCCTACGCGACAGCCGACGGAACTGCGGCGGCTGGTTCGGATTATCAAACCGGCAGCGGCACGATCACGATTCCAGCCGGACAGAAGACGGCGAGCGTAACTATCCTGGTCAAGGGCGACACCACGGCCGAAGCTGATAAGACTTTCTTTGTAAATCTGTCGAATCCCGGGAATGCTGTGGTCGGCAAGGCCAAAGGCACAGGAACGATTCTTAACGATGACGGACAAGTGCAGGCAACTTTCGAATTCAGTCAAATTAATTACGACACGCCTGAGGACCTCGGCGCTTTGACTGTGACAGTAACCCGCGGCGGTGATGTCAGCTCCGCATCGTCGGTTGATTACACAACCAAGGACGGCTCGGCCACGCAAAAGGCTGATTTCGAGTATGCGGCCGGGACCCTGGCTTTTGCTCCAGGCGAGACGAGCAAGACCATTCAGTTGCTCATCAACGAAGACATGCATACGGAAGGAAACGAGGGCTTCAGCATTGCTCTCAGTAATCCAGCTGGTGCGGTACTCGGTCTGCAGAGCACGGCAACTGTCACTCTCAAAGACGATTCGCCAGAGACATCGATGAGTCCCCTCGACGAGGCGCAGACATTTGTACACATGCAGTATCACGATTTCTTGAATCGCGAACCCGACCCGAACGGTCTGGCCTTCTGGACAAATCAAATCACCGCGTGTGGCAACGACCCGCAGTGTATTGAGGAAAAGCGAATCAATGTCTCGGCCGCCTTCTTTCTTTCGATCGAATTTCAGGAGACGGGCTACCTGCTGTACCTGATGCAGAGAGAGTCGTTCGCCAGGATGCCACGGTACGAGTCATTCACGCGCGACCTGCAGGAGATCGGACGCGGCGTGGTGGTCAATGCACCCGGATGGCAACAGCAACTGGCCGCCAACCAACAGCAGTTTGCCGAGAAGTGGATCAACCGCACCGAGTTCAAGGCTGCCTATGAGGCCTTGTCGAACGAGGCTTATGTGAACGCGCTTTATGCCAATGCGGGCATCGCTGCACCTCAGGCTGAAAAAGACAAGCTCGTGCAAAAGCTGAATACGGCCAGCGAAAACCGGGCGGCGGTATTGCTGTTGGTAGCTTCCAATGCGGCCTTCCGGCAGCAGGAACAGAACCAGGCCTTTGTGCTAATGCAGTATTTTGGTTATCTGCGCCGGGATGCCGATGCGACGCCGGACAGCGACTTCAGCGGGTACAACTTTTGGCTGAACAAGCTGAACTCTTTCGGCGGGAATTACGTCGATGCCGAAATGATCAAGGCCTTCATTACCTCGATCGAATACCGCCAGCGCTTTGGCCAGTGATGAAGGTAACGATCGATATTTGACACGAGCGGGCCGCCTGGTGCGGCCCGCTCTGGCTTCAAAAGTTGAAGCAGAGGCTCAATTTGCAGTCGACGATTTTCGTTTATGCCCGCTCATTATCATTTCTTATTTTTTTCGTCGAAAATTTTTGGCTCCCAAAGTTCGACCTTGTTTCCATCGGGATCGATGACCCAAAGGAACGCGCCATTCTCGTGATACTCGGGTCCTTGATGGATCGCAACGCCTCCGGCGTTGAGTTGCCTGATCATTTCCTCCATGTTGTCGATTCGATAGTTGATCATGAAGGATGATTCACTGGGACTGAACCATTTGGTGGCCGGATCAGCGACGTGCCATGCCGTCACACCCTTATCTTCCGCTTTATCCTCGGGCCACCTAAGGGCGGCGCCGCCCCACTCTGCAAGCTCAAGACCGAGATGCTTTTTGTACCATTCGCGTAGAGCTTTATTGTCGGTTTTCGCTTTAAAAAATACGCCGCCGATTCCTGTTATTTTTGCCATAGTCGTCTCCTAAGTACCTTTCATTTTCTTCACCGGAAGAGCTAACTCCAGATCGAAGTGACTCCAATCCAATGCTTTATCTTTATTCAAAAAAATCTCGAGTGCCGGCGCATACTCGGGCTCGTAGGCACTATTGATAAGCCAACGTCTGAAAAGGTAGTCCCAGGCCGTTGCGACCTTACGGATATCGCCGGAAACCTTTGTGACCGCGTATCGCATGGCCGGCATTTTCAATTTCGACATTCCTTCCATGCACTCGAACGGAAGAGACGACGCCAGACAGACCTCATATCGATAAAGATGCTTTGGAGTCACGTGTGGATCGTCCACCGTCATGCCGAAAAGAATTCCCTGCGAAAAAATATCCTGGGATTTGGCCCATTCGATCATTGTCTTGAGGGCGGCAAGTACGCTGTCCATTTCGAAGGCATTCGTAACCCGAATATAGGCGACTTGCCTTTCGGGAACGTCGATCAATCTCACTGGAAAAGCAGCTCTCTTTTCTTCCGCGCTCATGGGGAGATCATATTCATCATCCGGGAAGAGTTCTTTGCAAATCTTGCTCTTTTTGATCTCGCCGCTTTTTCGAAACTGACTTGGCGAAGTGTCGTAGCCGGATCGGAAGGCACGTGAAAACGTGGCCGATGACGAAAACCCGCAATCCAGGGCTATCTCGGTCAGGCTTTGTTCCGAATAGCGAAGCAGACGAGCGGCCTTTTCAAGACGAAGCCGATTCGTAAAATCATTTAGAGTTTCACCAGTCATCGCCCCAAAAACACGGTGGAAATGATACTCAGAAAAACACGCTACTTTCGCCAGGTCTTCGAGCTTTAACGGCTTATCGAGATGGTCTCTCAAGTAGTCAATGACTCGATCAATCCTCCTCGTATATTCGTGAGTAGCGTTACTCAATCCTTACCTCTTCAGTTTTAAGCGGCAATCAGCTCATAGTGGCCTTGCCTCAAAAGATCCAAAAGTACCAGCTTTCATTCACACCGGGCTTCAGCCCGGTGTCAGCTTGGCAATAAATCCGGAAACCGTTTCAACGGTTTCCACGTAATCAACGGCCTCAGTGTTGTG
>Ga0068859_100007625_pt1 | contig 10994 bp, 11 predicted proteins | sample KBSSwiS22_FD_66585 | JGI IMG/M metagenome (GOLD analysis project Ga0068859, IMG submission 66585) | Switchgrass rhizosphere microbial communities from Kellogg Biological Station, Michigan, USA - KBS Switchgrass S2-2 | ecosystem: Host-associated > Plants > Roots > Rhizosphere > Soil ... | reverse complement strand
GCGCAGGTCTTGCAAGCGCAGTTTGTGAAACTTACCCCGGCTGTTCCTTAATGGAATTTCGAAATTCCATTAAGGAACAGCCGGGGTAAGTTTCACAAACTGCGCTTGCAAGACCTGCGCGAGCCTGCGGGTTTCCTGACTCGATTCAAATTCCTTTTGCGTATCGACAACAACGACGTGCGCCCGCAGCTTTTTGAGTTCCAGCATGAGCTCGCGGAGTTCGAGTTCGATTTTTAGTTTGCGCAGCACGCGAACGTTCACGCCCTTGCGACGCAAAGGTACGTTCGAACGCCCGTCGGTAAACAACAGTACTACATTTTCGCCGTAACGATCGCCAACGAGACTCAGCAACTCGATCGTGCTCGCGAGTCCGGCGCTGAGCGGGGTGCTGCCGCCCATGCGCAACGAATCCAGCACGCGCCGGGCACGCAGGATACTTCGCGACGGCATCAGATCGACGTTCGCCGTGGTGCCGTGAAAGGAAACTATCGCCACACTGTCGCGATTCAGGTACGACTTCTTGAGCAGCTTCAGAATCGTGCTCTTCGCGCGCGCGATGCGGTTTGCCGCCATGCTGCCCGACGCGTCGATGGCGAAGACGAAGAGTGTTCCGCGTTTGTGTTTGAGTAACTTATACCGGAGCGCGTCGGAAGAAATACGCGGATTGGTTGAAGCAAACATTGCTCGCAGGGTGGCGTCGATCGCGATTCTTGCGCCGGCACTCTTGAAATTAACCGCCCGCGTATAGCGACCGCGCAATTGCGACGTTGCGGTCTTCGATCCCGATGCGCGCCTACTATGTGACTGCGATTTGTCACCACGATTGGGCATCATCGCCCGCAGTCGATCTTCCAGCGGCGACTCAAGCGATCGATTCTCACGTGCAGGCGGCGACAGAGTGTCCGCGGTATTCGTCTTTCCTCCACCACCTGACGCTGCCGATCGTTGTCTGGGACCGTCGGGTGGCTTTTGCTTTCGCGGCGTGTCAGGTTTCGCTTCCTTCTCGGCTTTGCCGTCACCCGAGGGTGACGGTTCGCGCGGCATTACCTCTTCCACTGCCTGATCGATCTTCTCGCTCTTCGCCGTCTCGTCCATCGCATCGCGTCGCAAACGATGTCGCAACGACATCGCCGATACGCGCCGCACGTGGTTTACGTTAACTGACCGCCGTCCTTCAAACGCCGCCAACGCGCGCGCGGCGCGCATGATCGTCAACTCGCCTCGATGCCCGTCAACTTTCAAGTCAACGCAGAGTTGCGCGATCTTCGACAGAATCGTCCGGTCCACCGCAGTCTTCCGCAGGTTCGCCCGGGCGCGCGTGATTCTCTTTCGCAGCTGCTCCTGGTCTTCCTCGTAGCTCTCGAAGAACGCTTCCGGATCGCGATCGTACGCCTCACGACGCTCAATGATGTTGACTCGGTTATCGAGATAAGTCTCCGTGACGACTTCCGCGTGCAGTCCAAAACGATCCAGCAACTGCGGTCGCAACTCGCCTTCTTCAGGATTGCCCGAACCAACCAGCACAAAATTCGATGGATGTTCGACCGACACGCCTTCCCGCTCCACTCGGTTTCGCCCGGTGGCGGCGACGTCCAATAAAAGATCGACGAGGTGGTCCTCGAGCAGGTTCACTTCATCGATATAGAGAAAGCCGCGATTGGCCCGCGCCAGTAGACCGGGATCGAAACTCTTGCGACCTTCCTTGAGCGCGCGTTCGATGTCGATCGTTCCGCAGACGCGATCCTCGGTGGCGCCGAGCGGGAGTTCCACGACTGAAACCGGTGCTGTGGTGGAAGTCAGTGCGTCGCGTGCCGAGCATTCCGTGCAGAGGTTTCGCAGGTCTGCCGGATCGCACTTGTACGTGCAGCCTTCTATTACCTTAATCACTGGCAACAGATCCGCCAGTGCGCGGACCGCCGTCGACTTCCCCGTGCCCCGGTGGCCCATGATCAAAACGCCGCCGATTGACGGATCGACGACGTTTAGAATGAGGGCCAGCTTCATCTCTTCCTGGCCGACAATGGCAGTAAAGGGAAACGCTCTGCGCATACGAGAACGACAGATTACACTCATTTCCAGAATTCTAATAATTGTCTTGACATCCAAAAGGAACGGGACTAGAGTGCCGCCCACTCCCGACCAAAAGTAAGCCCAGTTAACTTGAATACTTGCGAGCAGGGTCCTTTTCCCTGCCCTCTCCTTCACGACTAAGGTCCTTACCTTGGTTTCTTGTTTCGTGAAGGGACACATCACTCTAGTCACCCCCGAGGACTGGAGCTGCCTCTACAAGCCGGGTCACGCAGTTTACAACTACGGGCAGGACCATGAGTTTGCTAACGCACGGGCGAACTGATCCCTTCCGTTTCCACCACGTGTTTTTGCAGGTCCTAGGAGGCATAGTCACATGAGGAAAGTTTTACCCATCCTGACTCTAATCTTGTTTGCGGTAGCCCTTGCTTTACCTCTAAGTGCACCGCAGACCGTCGAGGGACAAGCTGCCACTGAAGCGTTGACAACCGACATGGACGCCAAGACGGACGACCTGTTCAATGGCTTCGGTGTCAAAGGGACACCCATCGACGAATGCGTAAATGAACCCGTACCGCCTACCGCGCGCGGCAACGGCCGATTTGAAGATAACAAGTTTATCTTCTCAGAGCGCGAAACAATTGAGGACGGACTTGGACCAACCTACAACGACGTAGGCTGTGTTGAGTGCCATCAGTCAGTCGACGTTGGCGCGTTCGGCCAGCAGATGGAGTTCCGCGCTGGTCACCTCGTCAATGGTGCTTTTGTTGACGCTCCGGGTGGTCAGTTAATTCATGCACGAGGTACCGACTCCGACGTTGTCGAGCACATCTCGACGGCGGAGACAGTCAAAGCTTTCCGCGTCACATTGAGCACCCTCGGCGACGGATTTGTCGAAGCCCTGGCAAACGCAACGTTACAGAACAACGTAGCCGCGCAACCTGCCGCTCAACGTGGCACACTCAGTCAGGTCCCGGTAGTTGAGGCAAACAACACGCTGCGCATCGGCCGCTTCGGCTGGAAAGCGCAGCATGCGAGCCTGCTCTCGTTCTCGGGCGATGCTTATCTCAACGAGATGGGTATCACTAACCCGTTCGACGGCTTCGGCGGACGCAGCTCAGACGCAGCTGACGCCGGAACCCACGAAAACCCGGCCAGCACCGCTGAAGGTGTAATCAACGTTACGTTCCCATCCCCGTTTGACCCAGTGGAAGATCCTGAGGACGACGGAGACGACGTGCTTGCATTCGCCGACTTCATGGCTGCAACCCGTGCTCCCGGTCGTCAGAATCCGATACCGGCGGCAGCGGTTAGAGGCGACCCGTTGTTCACGCAAGTAGGCTGCGCGGTTTGCCACACTCGAACCTTGGTCACGGCTGCCCCGGGCACACTGATTAACGGTGGAGCTTTCACAGTTCCAGCCGCCCTGGGCAACAAGATCATTCACCCGTTCAGTGACTTTGCGTTACACAACATCGGCACTGGCGATGGCATCGTGCAGAATGCTGGTCAGGCAAGCGCCAACCAACTGCGCACGCCGCCGCTGTGGGGCATTCGCGCCCGCAACAGGCTGATGCACGAAGGTCTGAACGTCACGATCTTCGATTCCATCCAACTTCACGCCGGCCAGGCGACAGCAGCGCGTAATGCCTTCAACGCTCTGACAGCCGGACAGCGAAACGATCTCATCGCGTTCGTGTTGTCGCTCTGATGTTTGGCGCCAGACGAGCCTGAAGAGGCACTATCCCGAAGCTCGCTGGAGCAACTCAATCCGGCGAGCTTCGGTTCCCTACGAGGGTCACTCGCATGAATCCAACTCCCAGACTGTCATTACTCTGTTCAATCTGCGTTTTTCTCGTGGCTTGCTCGAGCGCGAACCGTGCTGCCGTGGAACAACCACCGACGCCGCAAGCTCCCGCCCCGGTAGCCACGCCGGTTACGATCGATGTCGCTACTGCACCGAAAGTTACCGAAGTGCAGGATGCGATCAAACGGGTCTTCAAAGACGCTGCCGTTCTTCATCCCGATCACAATCCAAACTTTCTCGCCGGCGATTTCAACGGCGACGCGTCAGAGGACCTTGCCGTTATTCTGAAACCTGCTCCCAACGGAGTCGGGGAATTGAACCAGGAGTATCCACCGTGGCTGCTGCGCGATCCGCGCGGGAACCAGGGGACGCGCCCGCAACTTAAAGTTGACAAAGACGAAGTGCTACTCGCGGTAATCCACGGCTACGGCTCGAAGAACTGGCGCGACCGGGAAGCAACGCAAACGTTTCTACTCAAGAATGTCGTCGGCCGCGATCTAAAAGTGCAAAGCACCAAGGATTTTGCCGCCGCAAACACCGGACGAAAACTGCCGCGACCGCAGGGTGATCTCATTGGCGAGACGCTCAATGGAACTGCCGGCTATATCTACTATGCAGTTTCGACCTATTCGTGGTACGACCCAAACACATTCAAGCAACAGACGGAGTCGGGCATCTTCCATAAACCGAAGACGATGCGTGCGCATGCTGAGAAGCCACAGTTTGCTCACGCTCAACTGTTTGCTCATCCGCAACAGACGCCGCAGATCGTGACCATCAGTGCCGAAGAGTTGAAGGCCAAGATGAACGCCAACGAAACCGTCACGATCATCGACGTGCGCGGGGCCGAGGGTTATGCGTCCAGTCAAACGACGATCAAGGGCGCCTTTCATTTGAAGGTGCGGCGGATAAAGAGTCGTTTGAAGTACGCGCCACTGAAGGACCTGCCGAAAGACCGTGAGATCGTCACTTACTGTGCGTGTCCGGCCGACGAATCGAGTATCAGCGCGGCCCAGGTTCTTCAGGATTCGGGCTTCACTCGAGTGCGGGTGTTGAAGGGTGGCTGGACCGAATGGCAGAAAGCGAAAGGTCCGGTGCAACCGAAGTAGACCTTTCGCGGGTGATCAGTTATATCTTTGGCCCTGTGGTTGCACCAACATTATTAGAGGTCAGCAAGCTCGGATGCGTGCGCGGAGATCGCCGGCTCTTCAGTGGGCTCGATCTATCGATACGAGCGGGCACTTTTCTCCAGGTAACCGGACCAAATGGCAGCGGCAAGACCAGTTTGCTCCGGATCCTCTGCGGGCTCCTGGCGCCCGTCGAAGGCCAAATCAAGTGGCAAGGTGAGAACATTCGCTCACTCGCTGAGGACTATTTCACTTCGGTCACCTATTTGGGCCATCGGCACGGCGTCAAAGATGAGCTGACCGCCGTTGAAAATCTCCGCATCTCCAATGCCCTGAACGGCATCGTTGTCAGCAAAGAACGCGCGCGTGAGGTGCTCGGCCGGATGGGCCTGGCCGGACGAGAATCACTTCCGGCACGACTTTTGTCGGAGGGTCAGAGAAGAAGAGTGGCCCTGGCGCGTCTTCTTACTTGCAACACGAAGCTGTGGCTGCTCGACGAGGTGATGACTTCGTTAGACAAAGGCGCGATGGCCCTGGTTAGATCTTTGATTGAAGAGCACCTGGCAGGCGGCGGCATCGCCATTGTCGCAACGCATCAGGATTTAGAGCTGGCGACAGGGTCGAGCCAACGACTCGAACTCGCAACGTGAACTCCCCTTCGAGCTTATCGATGTTGCGCTGGATCGTTTGGCGCGATCTGACGCTGGCGTGGCGTCGCCGCGCCGACATGCTGTCGACAGTCTTCTTCTTTGTGATCGTCGTCAGCCTGTTTCCACTGGGCATCGGACCTGAGACGCAGTTGCTGCGGTCAATCGCGCCGGGAGTTGTTTGGGTCGCGGCGTTGTTGGCGTCGATGCTTTCGCTGGGACGACTGTTTGCGAACGACTATCAGGACGGCACGCTGGAGCAGTTACTACTGACACCGCAGCCGCTGTTCATGGTGGTGTTAGGGAAGGTTTTGGCGCACTGGATCGTCTCAGAGATTCCGTTGGTGTTGATTGCACCCCTGGTCGGTCTGCAATTTGATCTGCCGCGGGAGACGCTTGCGATTCTGGTGCTCAGCCTGCTGGTCGGCACACCGGTATTGAGCCTGATTGGATCGGTCGGAGCAGCACTAACGTTGGGGTTGCGTGGCGGCGGCGTTTTGATTTCGATACTGGTTTTGCCGTTGTACATTCCCGCGCTCATCTTTGGAGCGGGAGCGGTGGAAGCGAGTATCATGGGTACGACTCCCGCGCCGCATCTTTATTTACTTGGAGCGTTTGCGATCGTGTCGCTCATTTTCTCCCCCTGGGCGACGGCGGCGGCGTTACGTATCTCGGTTGAGTAAGTCATAGCCACAAAAAGGCACAAAAGCCACAAAACAAAGAACTCAGTACAAAAGCACTACGAAAATGAACATCTACAAATACGCATCGCCGACAATGTTCTACCCGCTGGCCGGCAAGATGATCCCATGGTTTGCGATCCCTGCTGCGATCCTCTTTGCCGCCGGAATGTACGTCGGATTCTTTATTGCGCCGACTGATTTCCAACAGGGTGATGCGTACCGGATCATCTTCATTCACGTGCCTGCCGCGTGGATGGCGATGTTTCTTTACGTCTTGATGGCGATCTACGCGGGCGTCGGCTGGGCTTTCAACGCGCGGCTCGCCTCAATGATGGCCTCCGCGATCGCGATCACCGGTACGATCTTTACGTTGCTGTCACTGGTGACTGGCGCGTTGTGGGGCAAACCGACGTGGGGCACGTACTGGGCGTGGGACGCTCGCATGACGTCTACTTTGATCCTGCTCTTTCTTTATATCGGCTTCATTTCGCTCCAATCAGCCATCGACGACACACGGCGCGCGGATCGCGCAGGTGCAGTGCTCGCCCTCGTCGGCGTCATCAATGTTCCCATCATTTACTTTTCAGTCCAGTGGTGGAATACACTGCACCAGGGCGCAACCATTCGCATACTAGGCAAACCGACAATCGCTCCGCCGATGCTGGCAGCGATGTTGATCATGTTGGCGGCTTGTTGGCTGTATTCGATGGCCGTTGTGCTCATCCGGGTACGGTGCATCATTCTTGAAAGAGAACAGAACGCTTCTCGCTTTGCGGAGGTGAATGCGTGATGAACTGGCCAGATCTTTCCATGGGCGGCTATGGTTTTTATGTGTGGGGATCCTATATCTTTGCGCTGATCCTTTTCGTCTGGGAAATAGTGAGCTTGAAGCAGCGCCGGAGAGCGTTGCGGCAACAACAACGGGAACAACAAAGGTCGAGTTCTGTTTCTCCTTCAGTGTTAACCGGGAGTGCAAATGAAACGACGTCATAAACGGATCGGAATGATCGTGGTCGGGCTTGCCGGCATCACGGTCGCGGCCATTCTTGCCGGGAAGGCTTTTAATAACAATCTCGTCTTCTTTTTTAGTCCTACGCAAGTAGCCGCAAAGGAAGCGCCGGTCAACCGGACGTTTCGCATCGGCGGCCTCGTCGAGGAAGGCACACTCAAGCGCGACAACGATGGTTTGACGGTGCGCTTCACCGTCACCGATACCGCGGCCAGCATCCCGGTGGTTTACAAAGGGATACTCCCGGATCTGTTCAAGGAAGGGCGCGGCTGCGTGGCGCAGGGACACCTCAGCTCTGACGGTGTGTTTCAGGCGGAACAAGTGCTGGCCAAACACGACGAGAACTACATGCCACCCGAGGCAGGACAGGCGATCGACAAAGCGAAATACGCCCGAGAAGCTTCCAAAACAGTGGTGTATTAGTGAGGCTAGTGTTTTGATCTTTGTGCTTTGATCTTTGTGCTTTGATCTTTGTGCTTGGTGCTTTGATCTTTGTACTTAGCACGTTTAGCGGAACAGTCGCGTTTGACCACAAAGTACAAAGCACAAAGCACAAAGCACCAAGTTCAAAGTACAAAGTACAAAGTACAAAGCACCAAGAACAAAGCACAATGATTCCTGAAATTGGTCAGTTCGCATTAATCATCGCGTTGTTGCTGGCGTTGACGCAGGCGACTCTGCCGCTTTACGGCGCGTCGATCGGGAACCGAACCTGGATGGCGCTTGCGGCTCCAACAGGGCAGGCACAATTCATCTTCGTGGTGATCGCGTTCTCCTGTCTGGCCTACTCCTTCATCACGAACGATTTTTCAGTCCTGAACGTCGCCACCAACTCCAATTCACAACTCCCTTTGCATTATCGACTCGCGGCAACGTGGGGATCGCACGAAGGCTCGTTGCTGTTGTGGACCTTGATGCTCGCGGTGTGGACCGTCGCCGTCTCGCTCTTCAGCAATCACTTGCCCGAGGAGATGAGAGCGCGTGTGTTGAGCGTGATGGGAATCATCAGCGTGGGCTTCCTGTTGTTCATGCTGTTGACGTCGAACCCGTTCACGCGTTTGTTACCCGTGCCCGTTGACGGGCGCGATCTGAATCCCCTGCTCCAGGATCCGGCAATGGTTGCGCATCCGCCGATGCTTTACATGGGTTACGTCGGTTTCTCGGTTGCGTTTGCCTTTGCGATCGCGGCGTTGATCGGCGGACGGCTCGATGCGACGTGGGCCCGCTGGTCACGTCCGTGGACGACCGTCGCCTGGATGTTTTTGACGTGCGGTATCGCGCTCGGAAGTTTCTGGGCTTACTACGAACTCGGATGGGGCGGCTGGTGGTTCTGGGATCCCGTTGAAAACGCGTCGTTCATGCCCTGGCTCGTCGGCACTGCGTTGATTCACTCGCTGGCCGTCACGGAGAAACGCGGCGGTTTCAAGAGTTGGACTGTGCTCCTGGCGATCGCGGCGTTTTCGTTGAGCTTGCTGGGAACGTTCCTCGTCCGCTCGGGCGTGCTGACGTCGGTACACGCATTCGCGACCGATCCGAAGCGCGGCATCTTCATTCTGATATTTCTGGGAACCGTGATCCTCGGATCGCTGATCTTGTATGCGATACGCGCCCACCAGGTCGGCGTCGGTGGCAGGTTCGACGTTGTCTCGCGCGAGTCGTTGCTACTGGCGAACAACGTGCTGCTCACCGTTGCGGCTGCTGCGGTGCTACTCGGGACACTCTATCCGCTGCTTGTCGACGTGCTCGGTGGCGCGAAACTCTCGGTTGGTCCGCCGTACTTCAATCTCGTCTTCGCGCTGTTGATGGCGCCCGCGATGTTCCTGATGGGCGTTGGCCCGATCGCGCGTTGGAAAAAAGCGAGCGTGCCTGAACTCTCCGTGCGCCTTCGTTGGGCGTTGGTAGTCAGCATCGCCAGTGCAGCGGTGCTTCCGTTTGTGTTCGGACAGTGGAAAGTGCTGGTGAGTATCGGACTACTGCTGGCGACCTGGATCGTCGCGACGATTGTCGTAAATCTCTGGGAACGTGTGCGGGTCACCACCGGAAAGGTGAGTACGTTTCAAAAACTGCGCACGCAAAGTCGTAGTTATTACGGGATGCAAGTCGCTCATCTCGGCGTTGCGGTTTTCATTGTCGGGGTGACGATGGTTACCGGCTACCAAACCGAACAGGATGTTCGTATGGAGCCGGGCAGTACGGTAAACGCCGGGGGTTACGAGTTTCGCTTCATCGGTGTCTCCAATGCCGTTGGACCAAACTATCAGGCTGCGCGCGCGGAGATACTCGTCAGCCGCAATGGTAAAGAGGTAGAGCGCATGTACCCCGAGAAGCGCAACTACAGTGCGAGCGGCAATGTCATGACTGAGACCGCGATTGACAGTGGTCTGTTCCGCGACTTGTACGTCTCGCTCGGCGAACCGGTGAATGCCGGCGCATGGAGTGTTCGTGTCTACTACAAACCGTTCGTCGGCTGGATCTGGGGCGGCGCGCTTTTGATGGCGCTCGGTGGCGGTCTCGCGCTTAGCGATCGACGCTACGCGCTGGCGCGACAGAAGGAACGCGCGAAGAAAGAGACTGTTATCAAGCCGGAAGCCGAACCCGCCGTACAACCCTCGGCGGCATCGGTCGCGCAATGACATTCGTGGTTTAGAAATGTTTCGTTATTTAATTCCACTGGCATTGTTTCTCGTACTGGTCGTCTTTCTGGCGATTGGCCTGACTCGCAATCCGCAGGAACTTCCTTCGGCGTTGATCAACAAACCAGCGCCTGACTTTCGCCTGCCGCAACTGAAGGATCCGGCGAAGACTTTTTCCGCCGCTGACATGCGCGGCAAGGTTTGGATGCTGAACGTTTGGGCGTCGTGGTGCATTGCCTGCCGCGACGAACATCCGTTCTTGTTCCGGTATGCACAGTCGGGAGCAGTTCCGATCTATGGCCTCAACTACAAAGACTACCGGGAGAATGCGCTGGGATGGCTGGGAGAGTTGGGTGATCCATATTTACTAAGCGTGACGGATCTCGACGGCCGCGTCGGCATGGATTACGGGGTGTACGGAGCACCCGAGACATACATCATCGATAAACGCGGCACGATTCGACTCAAACACGTCGGGCCGGTAACGCCGGACGTTTGGTCCAAAGAAGTTCTGCCCGTAGTCCAGGAATTAAATCGCCAGTGAAGAACTACATGACTCGCGCACTGTTGTTGATCTGTTTGCTGCTGCCCGCATTGGCGATGGCCCAGGTGCGGACCGAAGAGAAACCAACTGATCCCGCAATCGAGAAACGGCTCGCAAATCTGTCGCACGAGCTTCGTTGTCTCCAGTGTCAGAACCAAACGCTAGCTGATTCGCCATCCGACCTCGCCGCCGACATGCGTCAGGAGATTCGCGAACAGATGAAGGCGGGCAAAAGCGATAAGGAGATCGTCGCGTTTCTAACAGACCGCTACGGGCAGTTTATTCTGTATCGACCGCGCGTCAGTCCCGTGACTTACCTGCTCTGGTTCGGCCCTTTCGTACTGCTGCTCACGGGATTGTATGTGCTCTACCAGTACATCAAACACCGGCGCGATTCCATCACTGAAAAACCACTGACTGCTGAAGAACGCCGGCGCGCGGAGGAGATGCTGCGATCATGATTCTCTTTTGGCTGGTCTGTGCACTCTTCATCGTGATCGCCTTCGCCTTCGTCCT
>Ga0068859_100007624_pt1 | contig 10995 bp, 7 predicted proteins | sample KBSSwiS22_FD_66585 | JGI IMG/M metagenome (GOLD analysis project Ga0068859, IMG submission 66585) | Switchgrass rhizosphere microbial communities from Kellogg Biological Station, Michigan, USA - KBS Switchgrass S2-2 | ecosystem: Host-associated > Plants > Roots > Rhizosphere > Soil ... | reverse complement strand
CGCCAGCGCTCGCGCCACGGATTCGACGTCCGCCGGCAGCTCCGAGTAAGGCGCTTCGATCCACCCCTGCTTGCTGCCGATCATCCCCGAGGCGATCGACGGTAACTCCGGGTAACGCGCGCGCCAATCGGCCGTGATCGCATCGAAGACCGCAGCGAAGTCGCGTTCGGGGACGCGGAGGATCCCCAGCGGCTCTGCTCGCCGCTCGAGCACGAGGCCGCGGTCGCCGAGCAGATAGGCGCGAAGAGAGGTCGTCCCCCAATCGAGCGCGATCAGCCGAGGTACTGCAGCGTTGGACGACATCGGCCGACAATACCATGGAAGATCAGGCGCTGCCAGGCGGACTCGGCGCTCTGGCGCGCCACTCCGCGTGCTTCTATGATCGTGCGATCGAGCACCGCCATCCACTCATACGATCGATGACCTGCACGCCTGCCTCGACTCTTCAGGCACGCCGCCGCTTGCGCGCTTCATGACCGCGCCGCGCCCGCAGCACGATCAGTCCGACGCCGGACGACACGAGCGTGCGGACGAACCCGCCGAGCTCTATCGACTGCTCGTCGCGAGCGTCCGCGACTATGCCATCTTCGCCCTCGACGCGAACGGCAAGGTCCTGACCTGGAACGTCGGCGCGCGGCAGCTCAAGGGCTACGAGGCGCACGAGATCATCGGTCGCCACTTCTCGACCTTCTATCCCCCGACGGACATCGCGGCCGGGAAGCCGCAGATGGAGCTCGTGGCCGCGGCTCAACAGGGCCGGTTCGAGGACGAGGGATGGCGTGTCCGAAAGGACGGCACGCGCTTCTGGGCCAACGTGATCATCACGGCGCTGCGCAACGAGCGCGGCGAGGTGGTCGGCTACGCGAAAGTCACGCGCGACCTCACAGATCGACGGGCGGCGGAGCAGCAGGCGCTTCGCTTCGCCGCCGAGTCGGCTGCCCGGGCCGCAGCCGAGTCGCGTTCGCACGAGCTGGACGAGCTCAATCGGGCGCTGCAGGATCAGGCGCTCGAGCTCGAGGCGCAGACGGAGGAGGCGCAATCGCTCACCGAAGACCTCGAGCAGACGAATGCGCAGCTGGAGGAAGCGCTCACGGAGGCGGAGTCCGCTCGCGCCACGGCCGAGAGCTCGGAGCGGTTCACCCGCGAGATCCTCGAGAGCATCGCCGATCCGTTCGTCGTCCAGGACGCCCGGTGGCGTTTCCAGTACGTCAACGCCAGGGCCGCGGAGATCCTCGGCGCCACGGGCCGCACGGAGGAGGAGCTCATCGGGACGAGCGTCTGGGAAATCTATCCGGAGCTCGTCGGGACCGAGGTCGAACGCGAGATGCGACGCGCTGCGACGGAACGTGTCCCTCTCTCGTTCGAGGCGCGCAGCGTGGACGGCCAGCGCTGGTCCGCGCTCTTCTGTTATCCGTTGCCCGACGGCGGCCTGGCCATTCAATGGAAGGACGTCACGGAGCGGAAGCGGTCCGACGAGGCCATCCGGTATCTCGCCCGCGCGAGCGAGGTGCTGAGCGAGTCGCTCGATTATCAGCGCACGCTGAACGACTTCGCCAGGCTGGTCGTGCCGGAGCTGGCCGACTGGTGCAGCGTGGAGATCGTCGGCGAGGACGGTGCCCTCCACCAGCTCGCCGTCGCGCACGCCGACCCCGAGAAGGTGAAGTGGGCGCGCGAGCTCAGGCACCGCTACCCACCGAACCCCGACGCGACGACGGGCAGCCCGAACGTCGTCCGCACTGGAGAGCCCGAGCTCTACCCGGAGATTCCCGAAGAGATGCTCGTCGCGGGGGCGGTCGACGAGGACCACCTGCGCATCATCCGCGAAGTCGGCATCCGCTCGGCCATCGTCGTACCGCTCGTCGCGCACGACCGCGTGCTCGGCGCGCTGACACTGATCGCCGCCGAGTCGGGGCGGCGCTACGGTCACGCGGATCTCGCGCTGGCGCTCGAGCTCGCGCGGCGCGCGGCGCTCGCGGTGGACAACGCCAGGCTGCACCGCGCGGAGCTCGAAGCGCGCATCATCGCCGAGCGTGCCAACCGCGCCAAGAGCGACTTCCTGGCGGTGATGAGCCACGAGCTGCGCACGCCGCTCAACGCGATCAGCGGTCACACGCAGATTCTCGAGATGGGCCTCTATGGGCCGGTGACCGACGGCCAGCGTGAGGCGCTCGAGCGCATCGGACGTGCACAGCGGCACCTGCTCGGTCTCATCAACAACGTCCTCAATCTCACTCGCATCGAGACGGGTCGCGTCGAGTACCGGATCCAGCCGGTGCTCGTGAGCAGCGTGCTCGGCGATCTCGCGTCGCTCGTGCAGCCCCAGTTCGCGGCGCGGGAGATCTCGCTCGTCTCGCGCCTCCCCGACGCCGAGAGCGGGACGGAGCTCTACGTCGCGGCCGATCGCGAGAAGCTCATCCAGATCCTCACCAACCTCCTGGGCAACGCGGCGAAGTTCACGCCGGCGCACGGCGAGGTGGAGATACGGCTGGCGCGGGGAGCGCGAGAGAACGACGTCGTGATCGTCGTGCGCGACAGCGGTGTCGGCATCCCCGCCGACAAGCTCGAGCTGATCTTCGAGCCCTTCGTGCAGCTCGAGCGGTCGCTGACGATGCCGGCCGAGGGCGCAGGGCTCGGCCTCGCCATCAGCCGGGACCTCGCCCGCGGGATGGGTGGCGATCTGCGAGCCGAGAGCGTGGAGGGCGAGGGCGCGACGCTGATCCTCACGCTGCCACGAGCCATCGTGCCCACCGGTCGGTAGAGATGTTTCGTCGACTCCACGTCGCCATCAACGTCCTGCTGTTCGTCGCGAGCAGCGTCGCGCAGGCGCAAGCTCCACGACCCGACTTCCACGCGCGGTTCCTCGAGCTCGCATCGCGCCGATCGATCGGAGACAGCGCACGTCTCGCGGCGCTGTTCCGCCTCGACTGGGAGTACACGAACGTCGAGTCGCCGGAGACCGCCACCTTCGTCGGCTATCCGGGACAGGACGAGCGGTGGACCGACAATACGCCGGCCGCGATCGCACGCCGCAGGAGTGAGCTTCCGGATCGGCTGCTCGTGCTCGGGACGATCGACCGGCGCCGGCTCGGAGCGGCGGACCGCCTGAGCTTCGACATCTTCGAGCGCACCACCAGGGAAAGCATCGAGGGGGCTCGTTTTCCACGCGAGCTGCTCGCCGTCACGCAGCGCGAGGGACCGCAGTATCTCGTGCAAGTGCTGACCAGGATGCCGACGAGCTCCGTCGCGGACTACGAGCGCATGCTCAGGCGCCTGGCGGCGCTTCCCGCGGCGCTGGCCCAGACGCGCGTGCTGCTGGACAGCGGTCTCGCGGTCGGCGTGACGCCACCGCGCGTGACGCTGCGCGACGTGCCCGCCCAGTTCGAGCATCTCGTGCCCGCTGACCCGATGCAGAGCGCACTGCTCGAGCCGTTCACCCGATTTCCACCCGCCATGGCGGCGGCCGATCGCCAGCGGCTCTCTGCCGAAGCGGCGCGCATCTACACGGAGCGCGTCCGGCCGGCGTACCGCGAGCTCGCGTCGTATCTCGTCACGACCTACGTCCCGCGGGCGCGCGAGAGCATCGGATGGAGCAGCCTGCCGGACGGCCGTGCGTGGTATGCGTACGACGTCAGGCTCGAGACGACGACCAACCGCACGCCGGCGGAGATCCACGCGCTCGGCCTCGCCGAGGTGAAGCGCATCCGCGCGCAGATGGACAGCGCGATCCGGGCGTCGGGGTTCACGGGGGACTTCAAGGCGTTCGTGACGATGCTGCGCACCGACGAGCGCTTCTTCATGAAGGATTCGGCGAGCCTCGTGCGCGCCTACCGCGACATCGCCAAGCGCATCGATCCCGAGCTGTCCCGACTCTTCGGTCGTCTGCCGCGTCTCACCTACGGCATCGCGACGATCCCATCGTACGCTGCTCCGTCGCAGACGACGGCATACTACCTGTCGGGGTCTCCGGATTCGCACGAGCCGGGGATGTACTACGTCAACACGTACAAGCTCGACTCGCGGCCGACCTGGGAGATGGAGGCGCTCACCGCACACGAGGCCGTGCCCGGTCACCACCTGCAGATCGCGCTCTCACAGGAGATGAAGGACCTGCCGGAGTTCCGCCGGTACGCGGGCTACACTGCCTTCACGGAAGGGTGGGGGCTGTACGCCGAGAGCCTCGGCGCCGAGCTGGGTCTCTACCGCGATCCATATTCCCGGTTCGGCCAGCTCACGTACGAGATGTGGCGCGCGATCCGGCTCGTGCTCGATACCGGCATCCACGATCTCGGCTGGACGAGGGAGCAGGCGATAGAGTATTTCACCGCCAACAGCGCGAAGACGGAGCAGGACATCACGAACGAGGTCGATCGCTACATCGTGATGCCGGCCCAGGCGCTGGCCTACAAGAGTGGGGAGCTGGCGATCCGCGCGATGCGCCAGCGCGCCGAACGAGAGCAGGGCGCCCGATTCGACATCCGGGCCTTCCATGACGAGCTGCTGAGCCAGGGCGCGCTGCCCCTCGACATTCTGGAACAGAGGATGGACGCGTGGAGTAGCGGCCTCATCAGCCAATAGGTCCGGCATTGGCTTTGCCACCGTCTCGCTCGCCATGTCGATTCGCGTCCCACGACGTCCGCCGGTCCCGTCACTGCGCTCGCCCGGCGAGCTCCAGGGGCGATTCGCCGAGCTCGAGGAGCTGAGCCAGGCGCGCAGCCTCGCGGTGGCCATCTCGGACTTCGAGACCGGACACGACTTCGCGTACCACGGCGACCGCTGGTTCCACGCCGCGAGCACCATCAAGCTCGCCGTGCTGCTCGGGGTCTACGGCGCGATTCATCGCGGCGACCTGCTGCCGCAGTCGCGCGTGCACGTGCGCAACCGGTTTCTCAGCGCGTTCGACGGCACGCCGTTTCGCGTGCGGGTCGATCGGGACGCGAACGGCGAGGTACACCGCGAGATCGGACGAACGCTTCGGGTCTCCGAGCTCGCCGAGCACATGATCGCCTCGAGCAGCAATCTCGCGACGAACCTCCTGCTCGACCTGATCGGGCTCGACACGCTGCAGCGCACGCTCGTCGAGCTCGGGCTGGAGGGGATCGACCTTCGGCGAGGCGTGGAGGACGAGGCCGCTTTCGATCACGGGATCAACAACCGCGTCACGGCCCGGGGACTGGTCGGGCTGCTCCGGCTCATCGGGGACGAGCGGGCGTTCAGCCCCGAGTACTCGCGGCAGATGCTCGACATTCTGCATCGGCAGCTGTTTCGTAGTGGGATCCCGGCCGGGGTGCCACGCGAGGCACGCGTCGCCAACAAGACCGGCGACATCTCCACCGTGGCGCACGACGCAGGCCTCGTGTATCTGCCCGGTCGGAAGCCGTACGCCATCGCGGTGCTCACGGAATGGGAGCCGTCGGCGACGGGCCGCGCGACGACGATCGCGGCGGCATCGTACATCGGATATGCCGCGCTCGTCGGGGATCGGGTCGATGGCGACTGATCTGGCGGTGACGAACTTCCCCCTTCGTCTCATTGACGCGCGGCAGCTGGAACAGCGGTATCGGGACGTGCTCATTCCCGGCGGAATTCTGTACGACCACAGCGGTCACGCACGCGTGTTGCCTCGCTACTTCTACGAGGTGACGTCGTGGGCTCAGGCGCGCGACACGCACCTCTCCCGGCACTTCACGGTATCGGAGTTCATTCACACCGACGTGCGTGAGGCGCCGCCGCTGCGCGTCTTCCCGCGCTACATCCCGTGCGCGACGCTCCTGCTCGCCTTTGCGCTCGAGCAGCTGCGCGACGAGGTCGGCACCTGCGTGTACATCGGCGCGAACGGCGGCTACTGCTCACCCAAGCACAAGGGAACGGGTGGAGCATCGCCGCACTGCTGGGGTACCGCGGCCAACATCTATCGCATCGGCGACACCTACCTCGACACGCCGGACCTGATCCGCCGCTACGCGTCGCTCGCGCACGAGCTGATCCCCACCGTCTGGACGCGGCCGCTTGGCGACGCTCGCATGCTGACCGACGACCACCTGCACATCGATCTCGGCTACGTTCTGTCCTTGCCGCGCGAAGCGCCGGGGGAGACCCACAACCTCAAGCTCGCCGGCGATCCGTTGTGACGGCCGCGGCGGTGAAGGACCGGACCGTCCTCGGATGGCCGGTGAAGGTGTCGAGATGAGCATCGACGATCAGCTGAAGCGACCCAGACGCAGCGACCGGGCAGTCCGTCCGGCGCGTCGCGCGCGGCCGCACGGCCTGCCGGCGATCGGGCTCGAGGCCGAGTTCGCAACGATCGTCGACGACGTGCAGGTCAGGCCGGAGGAGGCGTTCGGGTCTCCGCGGCGCATCGTGCGCGGGCCGATGGTGCATCGCACGGGGCGCTCCTACCACCTGCCCACGGGCGGCGCCGTCTACTTCGATACGGGCGTCATCGAGATCGCGACGCCGATGATCGAGATCGAGCGCGGCTGCGGCGCACGCGGCACGCGCTCGCTGTGGGAAAGCCTCGGCTTCCTCCGCGAGGAGCTCGACGACTGGGAACGCCGGCACGAGCGGAGTGTCCGCCTCGTTGGATTCAGCACGCACTACAACGTCACGTTCGACGTTTCAGCCAACGAATCGGCGAATGGCCGCACGGTCGAGCGGCTGGCATACCTGCTGACGCACGTCCTCGCCGCGCCGGTGATGCTCCTCGCGGCGAATCGGCGCTCGACGGGAGTCGGTGTGCGCCCGCGCGGCGACCGCATCGAGGTCACCGCCGACTTCACGCCGGACGCCGGGCTGATGGCCGCGACGGCGACGCTGATCGTCGGCATCGTGCGCGACGTGATGGCATGGCCGAGCTACGACCTCGACGAGCTGGCGCGCCACGGCATCCCCGTCGTGCAGGGATTTCATCCCGTCGTCCACAGTTCACGGCAGGGTTGGGTGGCGCGCCACGCCTGCTTCCCGGCCAATCCTTTCACGTGCGACGTGAACGCCGCCGTGTGGACGACCACGGCGGGAGGCCACCTCTCGCTGCGCGAGATGGCCGGACGCACGACGCGCGCGTTCTGGCCGTCGATCAGTGCGCTCGGCGATCCCCTGTCGCTTCAGCTCATCGCGGCGGTGATGCGCGGTCGCGCCCCGTCCCTGCTCGAGCTTCCCGACCGTCCCGCCGCCTACGACGACGTCGGCCGGTTGTGCCGCTGGGACGACCTGTTCCCGATCACGCTGCTGCCGCGGTCGCGGTTCGAGCGCGTGCTCGGCCACGCCATCGCGGGCCGGCGCGTGCGCATGGACGGCTGCTGGCACCGGCCGGTCGGCGTGCGCGGCTGGACGCACATCGTCTTCCGCCGCGAGCGCGATGGGGCGCGACGCGTCGTCTCGCTCGACCAGATGCTCGCGCACCTCGACGCGTGGGACCGCACCGCTGATCGTCGGATGGCCGAGCGCAGGATCGCCGCGCTGGCGCGCCGGGAGATCGAGCGGCGAGTGCTCGCCGACCGGCGCGCCCAGCTCGCCGCGCTCGATCAGCGGCGCCGGCAGTCGGATCTCGCGGCGCCCCTGGTCGATGCGACCACCGCGAAGGACGATCTTCCGGCGATCGAGGCGCCCTCCTCGGACGCGCCGAGATCGACGCGCGTGGAGAGCGAGGTGCAGGTGCCACGTTCGACCGAGGCGCGCCCCGACCGCGGCGCGACGGGGCCGAGCCGCGGGCGGGACGCCGTCACTCCCCCTTCCGTCGAGCACTATCCATCGCGGCATGCTCATTGAACTACTCGCTCCGGTCTCGCGCCCCTGAGGCTCACCCGTGAGTGAAGACATGCTCGAATCCGTCACGCATCGCGACGCGAACGGCGACACCCCCAGGTACGTCGCGCCCGAGCTCTCGTATCTGCTCGACCGGATCGTCAACGTGTGCTTCATCGGCGCGCCCGGCGCGACCGACCGAGGCTGGACGCTCGTCGACTGCGGCCTGCCAGGATCGGCGTCGCGGATCAAGCGCGCCGCGGCACGCATGTTCGGCGAGCGTTCACGTCCAGCGGCGATCGTGCTCACGCACGGTCACTTCGATCACGTCGGCGCCGTGCACACGCTCGCGCACGAGTGGGACGTACCCGTGTACGCGCACGAGCTCGAGCTGCCGTATCTCACCGGCCAGTCGTCGTATCCGCCACCCGATCCGCTCGTCGGCGGTGGTGCGATGAGCCTGATGTCGGCGCTCTTTCCCAAGCGTCCGATCGATCTCGGGCGACACGTGCGCGAGATCCCGGCGGATGGCAGCGTGCCGGGCGCGCCGGGGTGGCGATGGATCCCCACGCCCGGACACGCGCCGGGACACATCTCGCTGCTGCGCGACTCGGACCGCACGATCGTCGCCGGCGACGCGTTCACGACGACGAAGCAGGAGTCGCTCGTCGCCGCGCTCACGCAGCGCGCCGAGATCCACGGGCCGCCGATGTACTTCACACCGGACTGGGACCGGGCGCGCGCGTCACTGATTCATCTCGCCGGCTACGCGCCGGCGGCGGCGATCACGGGACACGGACCGCCGATGCGCGGCGAACGGTTGCAGAATGGTCTTCGCAACCTCGCCTCACACTTCGACGTGTGGGCCCGGCCGGCGCGCGGACGTTATCGCGACCATCCGGCGATCACCGACGGCTCGGGAGTCGTCGACCTGCCCCCGCTACAGGTCAGCACGCGCACCGTCGTGCTCGGGGGACTCGCGCTCGGCGCGGCGATCGCCATCGCGACGAGCTTCGGGCGCGACGACGACGAGCGGCGGCGGACCGAGGAGATCGCGCGGCTCTCCCCGTCGACGTACGACGACGGCGCGAGCGACGCGTCCGAGGGCGACGGCGCCGACGCGCGCGCCGGCGACGTGTCGCTGCTCGCCAGGACGTTGAACGAGAGCGTGTCGGAGGTCGACGCGCGCTGACGGACGCAGCTCACCGACATCGACGCACTCGAGGAACGCCACCCATGGTTCTCGACACCACAGGTCCACGCCGGGTCTCCGAGCCCACGAAGGACGACATCGACTGGGCGTCGTTCGATCCTCCCGGTGACTCACGCCACAACGTCGCGAAAGCGGAGCGCGTCGGTTCCGTCGCGCTCGGGGCAGCGCTGGTGGGACTCGGCATCCGCCGGCGCGATCCCGCGGGGCTCGTCGCGGCGCTGTTCGGCAGCTACTTCATCACCCGAGGCGCCACCGGCCGCTGCGCCGTGTACCGCGCGCTCGGCGTGAGCACCGGCGGCGCCGACACGGTGCTTCGCGGGTCGCCCCGCGACGACGTCACGAGCCGCGCCGCGACGGTGAACGCGCGCAAGGCGATCAAGGTCGAGCGCTCGGTGACGATCGAGAAGCCGCGCGACGAGCTCTATGCGTTCTGGCGCAACTTCGAGAACCTGCCGCGGTTCATGGAGCATCTCGTCTCCGTGCGTGTCCAGTCGTCGACACGATCGCACTGGCAGGCGAAGGCCCCCGCCGGCCGGACGGTCGAGTGGGATGCGGAGATCGTGAACGAGGTTCCGAACGAGATCATCGCGTGGAAGAGCGTCGGCGACCCCGACGTATCGAACGCCGGCGCGGTGAACTTCACCGATGCACCCGGTGGCCGGGGCACGATCGTTCGCGTGACGCTCGACTACGAGCCACCCGCGGGCCGCGTCGGCGCGATGTTTTCGCACTACCTGTCCGAGGAGCCCGATCGCCAGATCCGCGAGGATCTCCGCAAGTTCAAGCAGCTGATGGAGACCGGAGAGATCACGACGTCGGCGCGCCGGGTCGAGGATTCGGCCTACGTCGGCTCGACACCGCAGGGGTGAGCCGGTGCGCGCCGTCACCTGGCAGGGCACGCGCAAGATGCGGGTCGACACCGTACCCGACCCCGAGATCGTTCAGCAGGACGACGTGATCGTGAAGGTGACGGCGACCGCCATCTGCGGCTCGGACCTTCATCTATACAACCACTACGTCACGACGATGGAGAAGGGCGACGTCCTCGGCCACGAGTTCATGGGCGAGGTCGTCGAGGTCGGCAAAGGGGTACGGCGGCTGAAGCTCGGCGACCGGGTCGTGGTGCCATTCCCCATCGCCTGCGGGCGCTGCTGGTATTGTCGGAACGGGATCTTCAGCTGCTGCGACAACTCCAACCCGAACGCCGAGCTGACGGAGGGGCTGTACGGCGCCGCGGCGGCGGGGATCTTCGGCTACTCGCACATGTACGGGGGCTACGCGGGGGGCCAGGCCGAGTACGTGCGGGTCCCGTTCGCCGACGTGGGGCCGATCAAGGTGCCGGAGGGGGTCGGGGACGATCAGGTGCTCTTCCTGTCGGACATCCTGCCGACCGGCTGGCAGGCGGCGCTTCGAGGAGACATCCGGGACGGTGACACGGTGGCCGTCTGGGGATGCGGCCCGGTCGGCTACTTCACGATCCAGAGCGCGTTCGCGCAGGGCGCCGAGCGTGTGATCGCCATCGACCGGATTCCCGAGCGGCTCGCTCTGGCCCGCGAGGTGTGCAAGGCGGAGGTCGTGAACTACGAGGCGACGGAGGACCTCGTCGAGCTGTTGAAGCAGATGACGGGCGGCCGTGGGCCGGACGTGTGCATCGACGCGGTCGGGCTGGAGGCGCACGGCCAGGATCTCCTGTCGCGCTCGGACAAGCTGAAGCAGACCCTGCGGCTGGAGATGGACCGCCCCACGGTAGTGCGCCAGACGATCCAGGCCGCGGCCAAAGGGGGCCGGGTGAGCCTGATCGGTGTCTATGGCGGGGTGATCGACAAGTTCCCGATCGGGGCCTTCTTCGGGAAAGGGCTCTCGATGCGAGCGGGACAGTGCGACGTCCAGCAATTCCTCCCCGATCTCCTCGAGCGGGTCCTGGCAGGCGAGTTCGACATGACGTCGATCATCAGCCACCACCTGACGCTCGAGGACGCGCCCCACGGGTATGAGATCTTTTCGGAGAAGAAGGAAGGGTGCACCAAAGTCGTGATGCGACC
>Ga0068859_100007623_pt1 | contig 10997 bp, 10 predicted proteins | sample KBSSwiS22_FD_66585 | JGI IMG/M metagenome (GOLD analysis project Ga0068859, IMG submission 66585) | Switchgrass rhizosphere microbial communities from Kellogg Biological Station, Michigan, USA - KBS Switchgrass S2-2 | ecosystem: Host-associated > Plants > Roots > Rhizosphere > Soil ... | reverse complement strand
TCGAATGCTCCGGCTTCGGCAAGGCTTTCGAGTTGACGGCGGTTGAGCAGCCGGGGATCGATACGCGCGGCAAAATCCTCGAGACTGGTGAACGGCCCACCCCGCTCCCGTTCTTCTACCAGCGCCTCCATCGCCTTTTCACCGACGCCTTTGAGAGCGCCAAGCGCATAGCGGACGGCGTCGCCCTCAACCGTAAAATAGGCATTGCTGGCATTGATGTCCGGCGGCCGGCACTCGACGCCACCCCGACGCATGTCTTCGACGAACACGCCGAGCTTGTCAGTGAGCGCCATGTCGAAGCTCATCGACGCGGCATAGAATTCGGCCCGGTGATGAGCCTTCAGCCAGGCCGTTTGATAGGCGACGAGGGCGTAAGCCGCGGCGTGGCTCTTGTTGAATCCGTAGCCCGCAAACTTGTCGATCGTATCGAACAGCTCGTTCGCCTTGGCCGCGGAAATCTGGTTGTGGGTGGCGCAGCCCTCGACGAAGCGCGCGCGCTGCGCGTCCATCTCGGACTGGATCTTCTTGCCCATCGCGCGACGCAGAAGATCCGCTTCGCCGAGCGAATAGCCGGCGAGCACTTGCGCCGCCTGCATCACTTGTTCCTGGTAGACGAAGATCCCGTAGGTTTCCGCGAGAATGCTCTCCAGCAAGGGATGCGGATATTCGATCGGACTGCGGCCGTTCTTGCGGTCGCCGAACATCCCGATATTGTCCATTGGGCCCGGACGGTAGAGCGCGACGAGGGCGATGATGTCACCAAAGCTGGTTGGCCGAACCGCGGCGAGCGTGCGCCGCATGCCTTCGGATTCGAGCTGGAATATGCCGACCGCATCTCCGCGCTGAAGCAGCTCGTAAACCGCCGGATCGTCCCACGTCAGCTTGCCGAAATCGATCTCGATTCCCTGTTCGGCGAGCAGCCGTTGGCCTTCCTTCAGCACCGAGAGGGTCTTGAGGCCGAGGAAGTCGAACTTCACCAGTCCCGCCGCTTCGACATATTTCATGTCGAACTGGGTGACCGGCATGTCCGAGCGCGGATCGCGGTAGAGCGGTACGAGCTCTTCCAGCGGGCGGTCGCCGATGACCACGCCCGCCGCGTGGGTGGAGGCGTGGCGTGGCAAACCCTCCAGCTTCATCGCCAGATCGAATAGCCGTTTCACGTCCGGATCGGATTTGTACTCGGAAGCGAGCTCGGAAACGCCGTTTAGCGAACGTTCGAGGGTCCACGGGTCGGTGGGATGGTTGGGAATCAGCTTCGCCAGTCGGTCAACCTGGCCGTAGGGCATTTGGAGGACCCGGCCTGTATCCTTCAAGACCGCTCTCGCCTTCAGGCGCCCGAAGGTGATGATCTGTGCGACGCGGTCTCGGCCGTACTTGCTCTGGACGTACGATATCACCTTGTCTCGATGGGTTTCGCAGAAGTCGATGTCGAAGTCCGGCATCGATACGCGTTCCGGATTGAGAAAGCGCTCGAACAGCAGGTTGAGCTCGATGGGATCGAGGTCGGTGATCGTCAGCGCCCAGGCGACGGCCGAGCCCGCGCCCGATCCGCGTCCCGGCCCAACTGGAATGTCGTTCGCCTTCGCCCATTTGATAAAGTCGGCGACGATCAGGAAGTAACCGGCGAAGCCCATGCCGGTAATGATCTCGAGCTCATAATCGAGCCGTTCGAGATAGCGCTCGCGTTCTTCGCTTCCCCTTCCCTCCAGACGGGCGTCCAACCCTGCCCGCGCGTCCCGACGGAGCTGCTCATCCTCATCGTTGCTGAGCCGCGGCAGGATCGGCCTTCGCTGCGGCGCTGCCACCGCGCAACGCCGAGCGATCACCGCGGTGTTGGCAAGCGCCTCCGGCAGATCGTCGAAGAGCTCGGCCATCGCGGCCGAATCCTTCAGCCATGCTTCCGCCGAGGACGTCGCGCGCTGCGCAGTTTCGACATATTCGGAATTGGCGATGCAGAGCATCGCGTCATGCGCCGCATGGAAGGCCGGGTCGACATAAGCTGCCGGGTTGGTGCCCACGATTGGCAGGTCGCGCGCATAAGCGAGGTCGATCAAAGCGTCCTCCGCGGCATCTTCGACCGGATCGTGCCGCCGCACGATCTCGATGTAGAGGCGGCCAGGGAACAGGCGCTGCAGGCGATCGAGATAGGCTTCCGCTTCGCCGCGCTGAGCATCGGCCAGCAGCCGGGCCATCGCGCCCTCGGAACCGGCGGTAAGCGCGATCAGGCCTTCGCTCAGAGTTTCAAGCTGAGAAAATTCGACGTGCGGCTCGTCCTGGACCGGACGGTCGAGATGCGCGGCCGAGACGAGCTTGCAAAGGTTCGCGTAGCCGCCATCGTCCTGGGCGAGCAGGATCAGCCAGTCGATAATCGGACGGGTACCGACGTCCCGCGGCCGCGCGACGCCAAGCGTTGCGCCGATGATCGGCTGCACGCCCTTCGCCATGCAGGCATCGCTGAACGGCATCGCTCCGTAAAGGCCATTGCGATCGGTCAGCGCGATGGCGGGAAAGCCGAGCTTCGCGGCTCGCTCGGCAATCGTCTTCGGCTCCATCGCCCCTTCGAGCATCGAAAAGGACGACAGGACACGCAGCGGAACGTAGGGGTAACTCACCCGAACACTATGGGGATTTCCGCTGGCGATGAAAGCGCGCGAACAGCTCTTTTCCACAATTAGTTGGGCGGCACGGAAGCCTAGCGGGTCGCTCGCCAGCGCCCTTCCATGATGTCGCGGATCTCCCGCATGCGGCCCACATAGGCGTCCGCCATGCACTGCCTGTTCGGACAACGATCGCGATAGCTGAGGAACCGGTCGCGGGTCGTTTGCAGCAACGCTTTTTGCGCAGGCGTCGCCCCGCTGAGTGCGCGCCGATATTGGGTGGTCATGTTGAGGTCGAGGGCGGCGAGGCCGCTATCGGAGCAAACCGCCGTCTCGCCACGGGTCTCGGCCCTCGCACAATCGAAGCTCGGCCGCGCCGGAGCATTGGTCTTAGGTCCGGGCTCTACGTTGGCCGAAACCGACGCCGCCACATTCTCTTCCGGCTGCTCGGGAGCAATTTCGTTCGTCGCAGCTTCCGGCGCGGGTTCTTCCATACGCGTGAGTGTCGCCAAAGGTGTCACGATGGCGTCGGCGTTGCGCAACACGACATTGCCGTCGGAATCGACGGTGTAATCGACGTCGGCGGTCAGGGTGCGCTGTCCGCCCGTGGCGGCTACGCCCGGAGGCAGGTCGAGCGACAGCGATCCGGAGCAATTGGCCGCTCCGGTCGTGCTGTCTTCGCTTTCCATCACCGCATTTTCCATTCGGACGACCGCGACGTTCGCAAGCTTTTCGAAGGCGGCCTGGTCGCTTCCCCGGATCAGGGCCGCTCGGCGAAACAGCTCTCGCTTGATGAGGTTGTATGTCCCCTGGCTCGAGCAGCGCTTTTCCGCGCTGGATGGCTGGACCTGCTGCAAATTGACCTGTTGGTCGCTGAGCTTGTCCTGGTTCGGATTCCGGTTGGTCGCGAAAAAGGCGATGATGAGGATCAGCACCGCGACACCGGCAATCAACGCGAGCATGGTCGGATTAAGCCTGCGCATGGGCTCCTGAACGTCCGGCCCGGGATCGCGCTCCACTATTCGAGGCGTCCGTCGTGAAGGCGCACAACCCGGTCCATCTTCGCGGCGAGGCGCTCATTGTGGGTCGCGACCAGCGCCGCGCTGCCTTCTCCGCGCACGAGGCCGAGGAACTGGGCGAGCACGGCATCGGCCGTATGCTCGTCAAGGTTGCCGGTTGGTTCATCGGCCAGCACGAGGGGCGGTTTGTTGGCAAGCGCCCGCGCGACCGCGACTCGCTGCTGCTCGCCGCCCGACAGCTTTGATGGGCGATGGTCGAGGCGCTGAGACAGGCCAAGCGCTCCGAGCAACTCTTCCGCCCGATCTTTCGCCGCCGCGGGCTCAACGTCGCGAACGAGCTGCGGCATCATCACATTTTCGAGCGCGTTGAATTCTGGCAGCAGGTGGTGGAACTGATAGACGAAGCCGAGGAGCTCGCGCCGCAACACGGTGCGGCCATCATCGTCGAGATCGGCCGCCTCCCGCCCTTGAAGCCGGATCGATCCTGCAAATCCGCCCTCGAGCAGGCCAACGGCCTGCAGCAAAGTGGACTTGCCCGAACCGGAAGGCCCCAGCAGAGCGACGATCTCGCCCGGCTGGACCGCCAGGTTCACCCCGCGAAGTACTTCGATCGTAACATCGCCCTGGACGAAGCTGCGCCGCAGGTCGCGGGTTGCCAGGACCGCCTCACTCATAACGAAGCACCTGGACGGGGTCGGTGCTGGCGGCCTTGCGCGCCGGGAACAGTGTCGCCGGGAAGATCAGCAAGAGCGTGACAATGACAATCGCCGCGACTTCGACTGGATCGGTCTTTGACGGCAGCTCCGACAGGATCCGGACCGAAGGATCCCACGGGTTCGAGCCCGTCACATAATGGACAAGGTCGACCGCACCCTGGCGAAAGAAGAGGGTAATCGCCCCAAGTGCGAGCCCGATCAGGATTCCGAGTACTCCAATGGACATTCCGACCGTCATGAAAATGCGCAGGATGGCCCGGCGCGTCGCCCCCATCGTTCGAAGAATCGCGATGTCGCGGGTCTTCGATCGCACCAGCATGATGAGCGACGATGCGATGTTGAATGCTGCGACGACGACGATGATGCAGACGACGATAAACATCACCACCCGCTCAAGATCGAGGGCCTGGAACAGGGCCGAGTTCATTTGCCGCCAGTCGGAAATCACCGCCTGGCCTTTGACCAGTGGCTGCAATGGCGCGAGAATCTTGTCGACCTTGTCAGGGTTGTTTGTCTGGATTTCGACCACGCCGACGTCGTCGCCCATCATGAGGAGCGTCTGAGCGTCCTTCATCGGCATGATGACGAACGCCTTGTCGTAATCGTAGACTCCGACCTCGAATATGGCGCCGACCGTGTAGGTCACGATCCGAGGCACCGTCCCGACGACCGTCGATCGTCCTTCGGGACTGATGAGGCTGATCTCGCTGCCCGGATAGGCACCCAGGGAATCGGCGAGCTTCGATCCGATCGCGACCTTGCCGCTTCCTGGTGTTATCGCCTTGAGGTCTCCCGCCAGGACGTTTTCGTTCAGCGTCTTGTTCGACAGTATATCCTCGACGCGCATCCCGCGCACGAGAACGCCTTCGACGCGCCCGTTGGACGACGCCATCAAAGGCTGTTCGATCAGCGGCAGTGCGGAGGTCACACCCTTGGTGTTCCTGGCAGCAACCGCGATCCGCTCCCAGTCATGAAGTTGACCGTTATAGCCCTGGATGATCGCGTGGCCGTTCAGCCCGACGATCTTGTCGAACAGGTCGGCCCGAAAACCGTTCATCACGCTCATCACGACGACCAGCGCCCAGACGCCGAGCGCCACGGCTCCAACGCTGAACCCGGCGACGACGAAGATGAACCCCTCGCCCTTCTGCGGGAGCAGGTAACGGCGGACGAGCATCCGCTCGACGCGGCTGAGGATCACAGGCTTGGATCCGCGGGTTGTGCAAGTCCCCCAACCGACGGGAGCATCGTCGAGATGACGTCGACCGCCTTGTCGACCGGAATGAGCTCGCGGACCCCACTCTCGCGGTACTTCGTCTCGATCATTCCTTGAGCGACCGACTTGGGACCGACAATGAATTGCCACGGCAAACCAATGACATCCATCGAACCGAGCTTGACCCCGCCGCGTTCGTCCCGGTCGTCGTACAACGCAACGTCACCGAATTGCTGGAGCTTGCCGTAAAGGTCTTCGGCCACTGCCACGCACGCCGGATCGTCGTGGCGCATGTTGACGAGACCAATGAGCCAGGGCGCGACCGATGCGGGCCAGATGATGCCCGCGTCGTCATGACTGGCTTCGATAATCGCCCCGACCAGGCGCGACACGCCAACCCCATAGCTGCCCATCATCGGAGTAACGGGGCTTCCATCGGCGCCGCTGACCTTGAGGCCCATCGCTGCCGAATATTTGTCGCCGAAATAGAAAATGTGACCGACCTCGATGCCGCGGCCGGTACGCCTCTTGGCTTCCGGCACAGCTTCCCATTTGGCAACGTCATGGGTCTCGTCCGTCGCCGCGTAGGTTGAGTTCACGCGGTCAAAGAGCCCCTGCAAGCCGGCTTCGTCGCCATATTTGAGATCGGACTGCTGCCAGTCGAATTCGTCATAGGCGGCGTCGTAGAAGACTTCGCTTTCGCCCGTCGGCGCAAGAACGATGAATTCATGGCTGAGATCGCCGCCGATCGGTCCAGAAGCCGCTTTCATCGGCACGGCTCGGATGCCCATCCGCTGGAAGGTTCGGAGGTAGGCGAGCATCTGCGTGTAATAGCTCTGGCGAGCGCCAGCCTCGTCAAGGTCGAAGCTGTAGGCGTCCTTCATCAGGAACTCTCGGCCGCGCATGACCCCGAAACGCGGGCGAACCTCATCCCGGAACTTCCACTGGATGTGATAGAGCGTCCGCGGCAGATCCCGATAGCTCTTCACATCGTCGCGGAACAGGACGGTGATCATCTCCTCGTTCGTCGGACCGTAGAGCATTTCCCGCTCGTGGCGGTCCTTGATGCGGAGCATCTCAGGCCCATAGGCATCGTAGCGTCCGCTTTCGCGCCACAACTCGGCCGACTGCAACGTCGGCATGAGCATTTCCTGGGCGCCGGCGCGGTCCTGTTCCTCGCGGACGATCTGTTCGATCTTCTTCAGCACTCGATAGCCAAGCGGCAGCCAGGCGTAGATGCCTGCCGCCGTCTGTCGAACCAGGCCGGCGCGGAGCATCAATTTATGGCTGACGATTTGGGCGTCAGCGGGGCTTTCTTTCAAAACCGGGAGGAAGGCTCGTGACCAGCGCATGCTGGGCGCTCTAGCGGGCTGCGCTCGCAACTTGCAACCGCGCCAGCCCGATGTGTCCGTGACGACACAGGGCTGTGACAAAAGCTGATCTACCGCAATTCCACAAGTGACAGGCCGAAAAAGCCGTCATAGCGTGCGCCACGTTCCGAACGAACGAGCCTTGGGGTCGCTGGTTCGGGGACTGCGGCAGAGCAACTGGGGAGGCTCGCTGCAACGACATCCAAGGGGGCTGACGAGCAATCGTCACGCAGGGCGCCCGGATCGCTTGCCGATCCGGGCGTTTGCTTTCTTACGAGGCGTGTTTGTTGTAGAGCGACTCCGCCTTGTCTGCATAAGGCGCGTAACCGCCGAAAGCATGCGAAGGAGGCTTCGATGCGAAAGCGCATTTTCATCTCATTGCTCCTGCTCAGCGCGGTGGCGGTCGGCCCGGCCAGCGCACAAAACGGCCAACGCGGCGGGATTCGGACGGAAACCCAGAGCCGGCTTGCCGGCCAGGGCGCCGACAACGACCTTATCTGGAATTTCGCCGGACTGCTCGGACTCCTGGGCCTGCTGGGCCTTCGTCGAGGGCACCCGGACGATAGCTATCACCCCGCTGTAATGGAGTGATCCCGTCAGCTTCCTTTGGAAGCGGAAGCAGCATGGAAGGGGACGTCAAATCATGCGCATGATCTTGCCAATCACTGTGGCCGCGGCGGCCCTTTTCGCCGTCAGTCCGGCGCTCGCCCAAAATGAGACCGGTGCGGCTGGTACGGCCGTGACCGACAACGCTGCCGCGCCGACCGATGCGAATTCCGTCGCAGCGGCCGATAATACGGCGGTTCCGGTTACGACGACCGAGACGACAACCACCGCCACCGAAACCAGCACTCCACCTCCAGCTCCGGAAGAAGAGAAATCCTTTCCGTGGGGAATTCTCGGTTTGCTCGGCCTGATCGGCCTGCTTCCTCGGTTTAGACGCAGCTGAGCCGGGCTCGGCCTGATCGTTCCACTTCGGGGACCGTGCTGCCATAAGCGGTCGCGAGATGTCCCCGGAGCGAGCGGATGAGTGAGCGCGACAAGAGAACGTCAACAAAGCTCGTCGAAGGCGGCCGGCGCAAGGAATGGCGTGGCCGCCTCGTCAATCCCCCGGTCGAGCGCGCTTCGACCATTCTTTTCGACAGCATTGCCGAGCTCGATTCGAGTCGACCAGGGCTCGGCGAATATCGCTACGGCCTTCAGGGCACGGCCACGCAGTGGGCGTTGGCCGAAGCGCTCACGAACCTCGAGCCCGGAGCGGCGGGCACAGCGCTCTTTTCCACCGGCCTGGCTGCGATCACCACAGCGGTGCTGGCGGTGCTTTCGCCTGGCGACGAATTGCTCGTCACGGACAACGTCTATGGACCCACGCGCAAGTTCTGCGACACGATCCTGAAGCGTTACGGAATAGCGACGCGCTACTACGACCCCCTGGTCGGCCGGGCGATCGCCGATTTGATCGGAGAAAGCACGAAGGCGATTCTCCTTGAAAGCCCAGGCTCACAGACGATGGAGGTCCAGGATGTCCCTGCGATCTGCACCGTGGCGCGCGATCGCGGCGTGATCACGCTTCTCGATAACACATGGGCGACGCCGCTTTTCTTTCCCGCGATTGCGGCCGGGGTCGACATCTCGATCATCGCCGCGACCAAATATGTGGGCGGTCATGCGGACGTCATGATCGGCGCTGCCACATCCACGCAGCAATTTCATGACCGCGTTGAGCGTACCGGCTGGGATCTCGGCCACTCCCTGTCGCCCGACGATGCCTGGCTCGGTTCCCGTGGACTGAGGACCATGGCGGTGCGCCTGAAGCAACATCAGGAAGGTGCGCTCAAGGTCGCGCACTGGCTCAAGCAGCAGCCCGAGGTCGGCCTTGTCCTTCACCCTGCCCTGCCCGACTGCCCCGGCCATGATATCTGGCAGCGGGACTTCAAAGGCTCATCGGGGCTTTTCTCATTCGAGCTGAAGAACGCCGATCCGGCGGCATTCGTCGACCGGCTGCAGCTGTTCGGAATCGGGTACAGCTGGGGCGGCTATGAAAGCCTCGCGCTCCCCGCGAAGCCCACTCGAACGATTTCGAAGCCCCCTGCGGAAAGCCTCGTGCGGTTGCATATCGGGCTGGAAGATCCCGACGATCTTATCGAGGACCTGGAGACCTCGCTTCGCTCAGCCTAGCCGAAAAACTTCGACGCACCGCCGAGGATTCCTCCGAGCCCGCCTTCGCGCTCGAGAATCGAGGCGAACGAACCCAGCGCGCCCTCTCCGCCAATATGACTGACGATCTCTTGCAGCTTGTCGGTAGGAAGTCCGGTCGCATCCGCGGCCGTCGTGACTGTGTCGCCTTCCTGGCTATGCGCCTGCCCTAAAGCGGCAACTGCCGATTCGACCTGTTCCGGAGACAGGCCGACCTTGGCAGCGAGGTTCTGGATCGTCGCGTCTCCGCCCAGTTGGCCGAGGATCCCATCGAGCATGCTCATCTCATCCTCCTCAAGTGCGTAGGAGGCAGCAGTTACGCCCCGGGAGACGGCGGGTCTACATCGCTGTACGACGGCGCCGCTGGACGCTCCGTACAGGCGTTCACCAGAATGGTAGCGGAGGAGGGACTTGAACCCCCGACACGCGGATTATGATTCCGCTGCTCTAACCAGCTGAGCTACTCCGCCCCATGAGGCATTGAAGGGGCGCCACTTTGAGGCGCCGAAGGCGCGCGATATAAGTGCGTGCATTATGGTGGTCAACGCGGAGGAACCGCACACGGCTGGTCTCGTTGAGCCGGGAGACGAAGAGGCACGCATGGACCCACTGACTCCCCTCGACACATTATGCCGAATCATCCTGCGCGCCCGCGAATATGAGGCCCAGACGGCTACGGACTATGATGGCGGCGAGGCCGCCGACAATGTCGACGACGAGGAGGAGGGAACACTTTCCGTCCTCGACGACACGATCAACGACAGCGTCGAAGAGGAGTTGATCGCGGCCTTCGAGGACCTGGGAGAAGACCAGCTCGCCGAGGTCATCGCATTCTGCTGGGTCGGCCAAGGGACCTACGAAGCGTCCGATTGGGACGAGGCCATGGACGAAGCGCAAACGCTCGTCGGAGAAGGCACCGAGGGCGCGATCGAAGAGCTGATGGAGCAGCCAATGCTAGCCTCCGTTCTCGAAACGGGGCTTGCGGCCTTCGATCTCAGCTGCGACGGGATCGGGGACGTCGGTTAACCGCGGAACGGATAGGCCGCTATCCGCTCCCATGGGCCGCCAAGGTAGCGGTGCAATCCCAAGCCCTTGATTGAGAGCGAACGTGGCTGGAAATCGCCCTCGAGCGAGTTGCGCAACTCCCGCGCCTCTCGTGAAGAAACCTTGTTCTGGATCGTGATGTGCGGTCGCCATCCGCCGATATCCTGCGCTCCAAGCAAGCCATGCAGGTCGGCTGCAAGGTCCCCTCGCATACGGTCCAGGTCCTCGGAAACCACGCGAAATGCGACTCCGCCGCCAAGGTCCATCAGGCCTGCGACCATCGCCCTGGGCGCAGCCTGATTGGCGAAACGGGACAGCCGCGCCCTCACCTCCAGCTCGGCAGACGGCGGCAGGCTGTGGAAGATCGTGAGATGAACCGGTACCTGGTTGCGCTCGGATGGATAATGCTTTCGGCGGAGGCCTTCCAGCCAACCGGAATCGACTTCCGCGAGGTCAGCCGTCACGATCAGCGCGCCGGCCATTGATCCCGCGAAAGCTCCTCAAGCTTGTTGAATTGATCCGCGCTCAGTTGCGCCACCAGCCGGTCATCTTCCACATGGGCGTCTGCCCAGCGCAAGCGCCGCAACGTCTCGCCCATGCCCGCGACTCCTCCTTGCGATACGACCACATAGCTGAGCTTGCCGCTTTGGCATCCCGCCATGGCGTCAATGCAGCTCCCAATCGGGTCGCCGGCGATCTCCACCGAAGCGTGGGATAGAAGCGATACAGGGAACAGGGGCTCGCCGGGCGTCTGCTCGCTCGCTTTGGAAGCGGCCTTGGCGCCTTGTTCAACCTTGCTCTGCCGCCCGAGCCACCGCCAAACGCCGAAGATGTTGAGC
>Ga0068859_100007620_pt1 | contig 11001 bp, 8 predicted proteins | sample KBSSwiS22_FD_66585 | JGI IMG/M metagenome (GOLD analysis project Ga0068859, IMG submission 66585) | Switchgrass rhizosphere microbial communities from Kellogg Biological Station, Michigan, USA - KBS Switchgrass S2-2 | ecosystem: Host-associated > Plants > Roots > Rhizosphere > Soil ... | reverse complement strand
CACGATCTGTGATTCGGTGAACTTGGACTTTTTCATGGCAATCGTCAGGGCTCCCATCCTGTCATAATTGCCCGCTTTTCTCTAAGTTATTTTGGTAGTGTTTTTCGGGAGGAGGTCACATGGAATTCCGGCGACCCAAGATTTACTTTCATCAGTTCTTGCTCCTCCCAATTCGTATTCTGGTCGGAGTGCCGTATTTCATCCTTTTTTTGCTTTTCCTAAATGTGCTGAAGGCTTTGACCACCATGAGCGGAATTCTATTAACCTATGGTGTGGTCTGGGTGCTTGACCGATTCGTTTGGCCAGGTCTGTTAGACATGCCGGGTGGCCTATTCATAGTGCTCGTAATTCTTACTTACGTTGGGTTATTTTATGGTCTGAATAGACTTTCGGATTCACAACCTGTCATCAAACCTCCTCGTCCAGCGAAACACACTAGCCACGACAAGTTTTACGATTTTTTGTTTGAGGCCAAGTATATTGAGCCGGCGATTGAAATTTACGGACGAGATTTTAAGAAGCCAACATTTGAAGAGTATGGAATGGTGGCTGAGGACTATTATTCATACAACAGACGCTTTTCGTTTGAGGGATTCCAATTCACACTTCCCCTTGTTTGCGGTTTCATCGCCGGCATTGTCGCCTCAAAGAATAACCTCACGCAGTACTCTGCTCACTTAGGAATAAGCGTTTTCATCATATTGTGTTCGGCATTAGTTATATTTGAGCAACTTCATTCAAGAAACTATCCACAGCACTACAAGGTTAAGAATTACAACAGGGCAATCAAAATCTATGAAACAATTCAAGAGCATCTTCGGCGTGAACAGATTCGCTTGAAGCGCAGGTCGTAAAAACTTTTGCGTGTTTGGGCGCGCAACTACGTCGCATGTTCTGGGTTGCACGAGAACAAATCCGCGATATTAAATGAACCATTAATCTTCTCAATTAGGGCTCGTCATATTGTACGTGTGCAGTAATCCTCTCGCAGCATCCACGTCAAACTTTGGGGCGTGGTAAGCATCGATATTCCTTCGCGATTTTCTTCGTAAGTGTCCTTCGCGTACTAGCCGACTTATAACCGTGTGGTCGACTCCGAGTTGCTTCGCAAGGTCTCGTGAACCAAAGGTTTGGGAGCCCTTTATCACCTGCGCGATATGGGAGAGTTAGTCCAGCGTGTTCCCATCGATCTTCTTATGCTGGATCCTCAGGAAGCCTATAGTCTACCCAGCTCTGCTTGTAATCTTCATAAACGGCACGGACTTCATTATCAAGGCCAAGCTTAAAGTAGTTGTTGTGCATGTCGAGGACGTGTATCTGGAGAAGGTGCGCAGCCACTAATGCTTGAGCGACATGTTTCCTCTGACCTTCGTGGTCAAAAATAGACTGTCCCTGGTCGTCCTCTCGTAATCTGGCAAGGAGCGAGTAAACAGAACTATGTGAAAACATTGTGGGTTGAAAGTAATGAACATAATAAAGCTCCGCCAATCCTCGTTCTGCTCTTCGCGCCAGTTCGGGTGTATTGTACTTGGACCACGAACCCATTGGCTTCGTCGTCTTACATTTCTTGCATACGTCTTCAGTAAATCGAGCAATCACATTCTGATAATCTCGTTCAATTTCATCCTGCCGTTCCTTTGGGACCAGCTTCGTAAACTCATCTTCATCCTTGTACATTTTCCGAGCATGACTCAATCCACGGCGCATTTGCACAAAATGAAAGTCGAGAAAGTCATCCAAGTATTCCGGGTACTTTATCAAGTAAGCTGCTGTCGTCTGCCGTTCAAACAAACCGCGAATTATCTGTAAAGCTCCAATCCCAAACCCGTTCCCACATAGAAGTAATGCCTGCTGGAAGTCTTCAGCACACACCCTACCTAAGGCGAAGACTACCCTTTGAAGTTTATCCCCTATCCCAGTACGTTGGAAAACCTTATCTTTCAGAGCGTCTAAGGCAGCATACTTCTCCACAAATACCGGAAAGCGCTCATTGAAAATCTGCCAGTCTTCCTGGCTTCCGAATCCCATCAGTTCCCCGTCTGCTTCCAACACGTTATGTCTCCTACGCACACAGGACCCTAGAGCTACGGCAGAACAGCCAACCCATACGCCCAACAAAAGCCACCATCTCTTGTTCATGGGCCAAGTGTATCTGATTTAGTTGTCAAAGAGCTACGCACCTCTTAAAAGGCACTTCTTCGGACGTTATCTTCAAACCTGACCTCGAACATCTAGAAGCTAAACGCCTGACAGGCTAGGTGGGATTGTCAATCACTCTGTCTCGTTCGGTTCATGGTTGTATCCTTGCGCACCTATTTATCTCATTGGTAAGGTGCCCCTATGGATAAAGTTGAACTGGCGTATGCTGATGAGTCGCCGTGCTTTTTCTGTAACGAGAAGATGCCACTCAACGCATCGATCTGCCAATCATGCGACAAAGAAGTGCCTCCACGCATTACGGTCATGGATCTGCTCGTTGCTTTCGTCGATGGGCACATTGTTGATGTGAGGGCAGGTGGCCTCGTCCTCGGTCGGCACCATAACGAGGACGACATTTCCAATGTACTTGCCGGTCGCCGAGGGACTACTTCAGATTTGCGGTGTGATGCAGGGCGGAGAGTATGTGGTTAATAAAGAAGCTACCGAGAAGCATGTAGCTCGCATTCAAGAAATCAACGCCTACAAAGGGGATGAGGAGTACAAGCCGATTCAGTCGTTGAGCATGACCGATACGACGCGGGTCTTTAACACAAACGGCATCAAGGGAGAGCTATCTGTCCTTATGGAGGGCGGGCAGTTCATCGTGAACCGCGCTGCAACCATTAAGCACTACGAAGAGCTTGAGCAAATCAACAACTCGGTCACCCATGAGCTTCGCGGCACCTAATGACTGCTACTTGCGCGGAGTACTGACACACTAAACCTCCATCACTTCCGATCTCTCAACAATCGAACCACTGAATAAAATGGCTCGCAGTCGTTCAATGCGAAAATTTTGGCTTTCAGGAGTTCTCTTAAGCCTACCTGCTGGTCCAAAACACAACGAAGATCATAGCCCTCCATCAGAAGTATGGATTTATCTGAATTCTGCTTTAGAAGAGACGGAACATTATCCGACCAACCGTTGATTGAAAGAAACAGACCCATTGCCTGTTTCCCGCTGCGTCCAACCTGTCCATGCAGTCCATCCAATTCCCTAATATCTGCCAATTTCGTTCGCCAACGACATTCAACTAAGTAGTGCCAACCATCAAGTTCGAATTTTCCGTCTATTTGTTCGGCACCGTTATTTCTTGTGAAGGGTTTTGTCACTGGAATCTCATGTAGCGTGAAGACGCGTTCTAAAAGTTCTTGTAAGACATAACCGCGACGTTGCGCGTCCGTAGATTGAGTCAAGTCATTGAACATCATCAACAAAAGTTCTGAGTTTCTTTTGAGGAAGTCAGTCCGCTCCTTCTCCATCTTTTCCAGCTCTTGTTTCCGCGCAATCGCTCTTTGTTTTGCTTCGCGGGCCTGCATCAATTCAATTGTGCCGTGAACTTCACGAGCCTTTTGCACGGTTGCCCTTGCGGCAAATTCATCTTGGGCTAAGTGAAAGTCAGACCAGTCAGCCGCGACTTTAATAATCGCGCGAACAATGGGCCGGGAATCGCCCCTCTCTTCTAGTGCCTCAATAATCAGCGGTGCAAATTTCCGTTTGCTGAGAGCCTTTCCTGTTTCTTCATCGCGCTTGTGGATTATAGGTTTGTAAATATCGGCGGGAACGCCGGCTGGTTTCAAAATCAAGTCGGCCATCGTGTCTTTGATGTAAACGAGAGTCGCTATAATTTCGATAGCCAGCCGCTTTTCTTCAACGCTCGCACTCAAAGCAGGTACCTCAACTTCAGAAGATTGAATCGATTATAACACTCGTGATTGATGTGTATGTTTGCGAATGAGGGCCATGTTCCTTGTAAAGACCTGCCCTACAAAAACGAAGTTCAGCGCTCCGATCAGATAAACGAAAATTGAAGGTCGCTCAAAGCAGCCTTGTCAAATCGTACTCGTCCTCTTGTACGTATGCAGCAGTCTTCTCGCAGTATCCACGTCAAACCTCGATGCGTAGTAACCGTCAACTGTCCTTCTTGGGTTTTTCTTTAACTCTCCCTCTTGGACCCACCGGCTTATGACCGCGTGGTCGACTGCCAATTGTTTCGCCAGCATTCGGGAACTTAGGGCCTGCTCATAGTTCAGTTTGATATTCTCAACGTCTGCTAGCCGAAGAAAATAACTGAGGCCCCTGTCCTGGTTCCTTATAGTAAAAGCGATCTCTCCGGTCTTCACGAGATCTAATATTGATTCGTAACTAACCTTCAGCAACCGTCGGGCTTCTGTGACTGAGATGTATTTGTCGGATGCAGGAAATGAAGACACCCGACCTCCATCCTCACACTGCGCCCTCAATCTGTGATTTAAGTATTGCGCAAAAGCGTCGCGCAAGAAATCGAATTGAGGCTCTCGAAGATCGCGAAATAGCCGTTTGAACAAACTTCCGAATTCTTCTTTCAACGCTGTATCAAGTTTCCCATCGCGCGGATTGAGTCGAACGTTTCCTTTTGACTTCGCGTTGAGAAACTGATGAAAGTTATGTGGCCAGTTTTCGAACACCTGATACGCTTTGGTGACGTAGATATGAAGATCCTCATTCCGTAACTCTATTGATCTTGAAGGTCTCCCCGTGGCCCATGACATTTCACATTCAAGGCCGGCGATAAACGTGAGGACGATGACAAAGTCCTGAAGGCCAAGGCTCTGTAACGGATTAAGCCGCTCTTTCGAATGATGGTCCAATGGAAGAAGACCGCAGAGTTGATAGATACGGCGCGATACTGCGATCTCATGCTCACGTCTAAAATCTGGTTGTAACTGACTCCAATCACATCCACAGACACAGACGCTCAGCCGATTCCTAATGGCTTTGAGACGTCTTTTGCATTTTGGACAAGTATCAACAAGCAGACATTCGTGAATGGGGCACACAGTTACAAGTGAGCAATCCCAAACGCGTCGACAGTAGCCGGATTCAGCCAAGCATTGAACGCAGACTTTAGGACAATGAGGGCGGATGACTGAACGGTTCAAGAAGGCTCCGTAAAAATTGTAATCCACGTCGCAGGTCGTGTGCTTCGGTGAAGGTGCAGGTAGATAGAGAAGTCCAATGAGATCCGGAAGTGCGTTTCCGGTGAGCTTGGCAAATTTCTTGAAGCCGTCTGAGCAACTAAACACAAAGGTGAACTTCCATTGAAGTTCCATGTAATCAATTCCGCTCAGGGAAAGTATCCACGATGGCGTGTCATAACCGTTCGCCTCTGTAAGGCGCAATAAATAGCTTATGAACCCCTCATCCTTTTCAGGCTTCGGGGTAATTAGCAATTTCACTTAGGGGCTGTTACAGACGGAAAGTTAAAAAGACGGCGGCGGCTAAGGCCGGAAGAATGCAGACCGCTGCATTTCTCCAAGAGGATACCTATTCATCGTTGACTTAATCTGCGGAGGGAATCGAGCTGATGTTACTGAGTTACTGGCAAGCGTGAGGCGAGAAGGAGATTTTGTTTTCTAATGGAGAACGTCCCTCGAACGCCGTTCGCGTTTCGACCGGCATCACGATAATAGCGTCTGAGTGTTTCAAAATCGCTTCGCGAGTAGATGATGTGTGGGAAAGCTAACGGATATGGATTATTTATAGGCTTGAGCCGTTCTCTGCGCAAGATGGTCTTGATGTACTCTCGGGATACCCCAAGCATTATTGCTGCCTCTGGCCTTGTCACGATCGAGTTCATAAAAGAGGCAATGTGTTCAACCTCGGACCTGACCAGAAAGCGCTTCTTTCTATCGCGTGAGATTTGGTATTTCAAATAGCCGTTTTTTATCCATTGGCAGGAAATGCTGCTTGGGTTTATTTGAAGAATCTTAGCAGCGACGGTCGGTGATATGAGGTTAGTTAAATCGGTGAACCGGCCGACGAATCTTTCGATTAAAGATCGATTAAAGTGGTATTCTCCCTCTCTTTCGGGAGGTTCAGAATAGGGTATAAGCACTCCATTCTTAACCAGCTGCACTACTGCTTTCTTTTTCACTGAAAGTATCTCTGCTGCCTCTCGAGAATCGACAATATGTGATCCTTTTTTCTTCAGCTTAAGATGGAGCACATCTTCCCGTTTATAGATGTAGAGTGGGCCGCCGTCGACTGACCTTCCCGACACTGGAAAAACTTTTCGATACTTAAGGGCTCGCACCAGACTTGCTCCTGAGGTGCGTATTTCACGCAATAATTCGTCCGCCCCGACGTAATGTGATTTGAATGCCAGGATTGCTTTTGCGGTAATCACATGGCATTGGACGCCTTGTACACTGCTTCTTTCTGTCTTGATAAATCCTTTCTGCGCCAGGAAATAAAGAGTTGAAGATTTGAAGAGACGCTCCGTTGTTCCTTCAGCGAGTCTTATCGGCTCAGTTGATTGTTCGTCAAGTTTGGTGCGAATGTAAGGTTTGATCTCGTCGCGAGAAAAGTAAAGATCATTGAGCGTCGGTTTTTTAATATAGCGGCACCGCGGAACTACTACGCCACTTAAAATGTCGTCAATCAGCGTGTGTATTCCCCAGGAGTTGGATACTAACCAAATACATAGAGCGTCGACTAGACTTCTAAATCGCCACATTAGATCGACAGACACGGAAGGCACTCTCTTCGCGCGTGCAAAAACGTTTGAAAGCAACTTGTCGAGTTGAGCCATGTCGAAACGCCAGAGTTGCCCGCTATCTCCTGACAGGATGTTGGTACCAGTCAGCAACGAGTGCCTGACTAACATTAGCGTTTGTGGCGGTCTGATACCCAGGTATTTTGAAGCGTGAGGTAATGAGACACTTTGAGCCCACTCTTGTCTAAGTCTCTCAACGCTTTCTGCTTCCAGGATGAAATCCCTTCGCTTACCAGTTGCTCTTATAATGCCTCTTAGCATTCCGCTGGATATCAGTTGATCGATTACGGGAAGATCAACTTTAAGAATCTGCTGGGTAGCCATTTTTGTTACGTACCGGCCCGTACTCTTTCTTCTGAGCCACTGCGCAGTGCGGTATTGATGATCCCAGTTATCCAAAAAATAATTATCGAACTCTTGGCCCAGAAGATGTTTAATCCCGGTTGGGAGAGAATAGAGTCGGTGCTCGAAAAGTTTAAACGCGGCACGGAGTCCTGTTTTCCGTTGGGACGCTTGGCTGAAGTGCCGGTCAACAAAGGTATGGAAACCATTCGGCCAGTTGTCAAAAACCGCGAATGCGCCGGACAGTTTCCGATGGATTACGCTGTTCGTCTTATCAAAAGCGATTGGACGTGGACTTCCGTCCAAGCTTGCAATTACGAGTAGCCCACTCATCAAAGAGTTGAAGTCAAGGCTCCAAAGCAGATTGTTTGTGTCGTTAACAGAACGTGGGATTAAGCCAAACGCTTCATGTAGAAGTTGGGCCAAACCAGTATCTGATTCAGATAAGCTTGGAGTACGTGCTCGACGCCAATCTGCGCCGCAAGGGCAGTAACATACGCGCAGTCGATGCCACCTGATTGGCCTCCGACATTTAGGGCACTCCTGTAGGAGCACTCGATTATGAATAGCGCAGGAAGTGAAGAATCCAAGTTCCCACTGTTTGCGACAATACGGCGACTGTGCGAGACATGCTGGGCACACTTTGGGACGCGGTGCTCCCATAAGGCTGTACGGTACGCTCTGACCGAATATCATGACCTCAGAGCGTTTAGTAGCGGGCGTGTATAGGAGTTGCTTCAGGTCATTGCGAGTAATCCTCGTCAACTCAATAAGTCCATCGTAATTATTATTGTGCTCATCCCAAATGTGGTTACAGAGGAAAACTTTTCCGTCGAGGCGCGCTAATTTCGGTATTAGACCGTGCGATGTATAAGCGTTAAGTTCAGTGAGACGTAAGAGGAAGCCGAAGAAACTTTCATCGCTCTTGGGTCGACTGCGAACTACGAGACTGCGAGTCTCTTGATCTCTCGAACCCTTTATTAATCGAAATTCCCTCACTTTTTCTATTACTCACGGTAGACGCTAATTTAGTTCGCTAATGTTTTGATCAAGCAAACAACGCCACGGTACCGAAAGGATTTGGCTTACCTGGGTTGTTTGCGGCCAATCGCTGCTCATATGCGAGAGCCAGAATTTCCATCGTCAGCTTTTCCCGACACGACTCCACTGCAATTCCGGTCGCCTGTCGGACTAATTTCATTACGTGTGCTACTACGCCGTTTGTCGCTTCAAAGATACAGAGGGCTATGTTTGGATCGGCCAGGTCCGACTTTTCAGCCAACGGTAATTTCTCGTCGATTACGTTTAGAAAACGTCGGAAGTCGTATCGCTCTTTAGAGGTGTTGTAACGAAAGGCTTCGAGTTCGATCCGGACTCCGAACCGCCGTTGCAGCTGTTCATTTCCGTCTGCATCAAGAATTGTGTGTGAGTACGGCAGCCCCGTCAGAACGATCGGAACTCCGGTTTCATCCATCAGCAACTTGAGCCAGTCGGATACAGTTTTTAAGACTCTGTGGGAATCACGGTCTTGAAAGTGCTGAAACTCATCCAGAATTAACAGCTCCACACAACACGCATCGAGATATCTTTTTAAACGTAAAGTTTGTGATATTTGAGAACCCTTTACAGCGGCGGGGTCGCCAATCGCAGTAAGAAGTGCTGTGACAAGGCTTTTGCAGGTGGCTGGAACCGGAACGCTTGCGTATAGCACGGGAACCATTGTCTTCTCCGCAGTGTGTTTCTGCGGATAATCCTTCATATAAAGTTTGACCAATGTAGTTTTGCCAGCCCCGGTGTTTCCCTGTATCAGGATTCCTTCAGATTCCTTCGAACGCTTCGCATGTTTGTGGCAGGAGTGAATAGATTTGAGCGCAACTTCATTTCGCGGAAAGTGAACGTATAGAGTTTCGATCAGTTGCATTCTGTCTTCGATCGGCATTTTCTTGTATTTTGTGCGATCAGAATGGCCTCGTGTTTTAGACATGCGATATCTCCTACTTGGGAAGGTTGTAGTCCCCACTCCAACCGGTCATATCTAACTCTTCCGGGCTAGATGCCTGCTGAGTAGTTCGATTCTTTCTGGTGGAAGACGCCGAGTTAGTCGCCGGACCCTTCTTCCTGGTTTTGTCTTTGATGTCTCTCAGATTGCTGCTGGCTCCCTCGACCTGTGTGACGTCCGCTGTCTTCTTTGAGGCAACCAGCTTTAACTTCGGCTTTGGTTTATTGACGTGAGCCGACGCCACGTTCGACGGAGCACAAGCGTCAGTCGGTTCTTCAGGCAGTTCCCCATTCAACGGTGGAAGTAAAAGATGGGGTACTGAACTCGGAATGAGTCGAGGGTCATCCCCTTTGTCTTGTGTGAGCGAACGTTCCATGCTCTCCCGCTGCTGCACGCCTTCGCCGAGATACCGCGCTAATCGTTTCCGTGTTTTCTTCTTAGATTTAGCTGAAGCCCACTCGCGTTCCACAATCTCCTGGATTTCCTGCTTGGCGCGAGCGAGGGAAAGTAGGTCGACCTTACGTTTGAGTTCATTGCGGACGTAGCGACTAATGACGTTGTGCTGATAGAGCGTCAGTCCCTTCGTGTACTTCTGATCCACCGCCGGCACCGGAAGATATGTATTGTGCTTTTGGTCATAAACATGAATCAGCGACAGATCTGAGGGATTGCGTTTGATGATTACCTTCTTCTGGGAATCAAGTCTGCGACGGACCAACGCCAATTCGTCATCGTTGTAGAAGAGATTGTCTAACTCAATTCCTCTGGCTGAAACTACTCGCTCTTCTGTATAACCCAGCGCCACGTCTAACAACTCATTGTTGACAGGTAAGGCCGGCGGCCATTCAGCGATACCTTTCTCCCATCGCAAAGCTGGAATATCTCTAATCCCACGATGCGGCGAAACTTGATAAACATCAGCGATCCACTTGTGCATTATTTCGTCGAGAGTGTCAGGTGTGACGATTGCCGTTTTGCCGGGTTCATAGTCGGCTCTGTCGAAGATGTTAGAAAATGTAGTTCCGGGCAGTTGATGAAGCAGTTGCGTGGCAAGAGTGCGAAAGCTTCTCTCGATTGTTGGTCTCAACCACGGTTTACCTTTTTGGCTGAACTGCAGGACGATACCTAGTTGATGGCAGGCATCTTCCAGATTTCGTCCGTGGAACTCACGCGCGTTATCCACAACGAGGACTTCTGGAATGCCGTAAGGATTCCAATCGTTTCTGATAATGGGAAATTTTTTCCGGAGGTAAGTTTTTGATCGGATCGCATGCTTCAAACATTCCATGATTGTCAGATAGCTTGGAGGGTTGAAGCTGATATAGAACCCAAGAACCATCTTCGTAAAAACGCACATCATCCAGGTGAGGTAAGCCCTCCCAATGGGCAACATCATCATTGGATCGATGACAAAGAGATCAAGGATCGTGTGATCGCATTCCACTCTTTCAAGTGGTCTGGTGGGTCGTGGTCCTTGGAGAACGGCGCGGAACTTTTCATCAGCAATCTTTTTGCCGAAGCGAGCTTCGATAACTTCATAGTCGTCAAGTTTTGCGATCGCTTCATAAACACCGCTTCTTTTTGGTTCTGGAAGTTGGTCATCGGAATCGCGGAACTGATTGGCGTCATTCACCTTCACCAGCAAGGCATCAAGGACAGCCTGCACCGTGAACCGTTGATCCTTCAAATAAACTTCGTCGATTGCCTGGTTGAGTAATTCAGCTACCTTTGCTGATCGCTTTTGTGCTTCAGGGTTGTTTTTGAGTTCGCTTCTTTTGCTTGACGACCGAAGAAGCGCCGGTTTCGGTTTCCTCGTGCCTGAATGGCTGGTACAAGAGACCTGACGTCCTGACCCGAATCGGTGTAGGAACGCCACCATCTCCAAACAGTGATAACCGATGGTGGCTTAGGCTCATTAAGGCG
>Ga0068859_100007616_pt1 | contig 11004 bp, 6 predicted proteins | sample KBSSwiS22_FD_66585 | JGI IMG/M metagenome (GOLD analysis project Ga0068859, IMG submission 66585) | Switchgrass rhizosphere microbial communities from Kellogg Biological Station, Michigan, USA - KBS Switchgrass S2-2 | ecosystem: Host-associated > Plants > Roots > Rhizosphere > Soil ... | reverse complement strand
CTTGTCGCGGACCGGCTTGTCGCGGACCGGCTTGTCGCGGACCGGCTTGTCGCGGACCGGCTTGTCGCGGACCGGCTTGTCGCGGACCGGCTTGTCGTCCTCGTCCTCGCCGTCACCGCGGGACTCGTCCGCGTGGTCGTCGTCCTCGCGGCCGACCCAGACGACGACGGGGCCGTCCTCGTCCTCGCCGTCCTCGACGTCGTCGCTGTCCGTGTCGCCGTCCCAGACCTCGTCGTCCCAGCCGGCGTCCCGCGCGTCCGCGAAGGTGACGACACCGTCCTCGTCGACCAGCGCGCCCGCCTCGGCGGCCTCGAACGCCGACTCGGCCTCGTCCGGGTCGGCCAGCAGCCGGGCACGGCGAGCCATCCGCTCGGCCCGGGTCAGCCGGACGGAGGTGCTCAGCCGGTCGTCGCTACCGCGCGGGCCCAGCAGCGGCTCGGCCGCGCGGGCCCTGCCGGCCGTGCCGCCCACGGTCGCCACGCCGGCGGTTTCCGCGTCGGCGCGGGCCGCCGCGTACTCGGCGAGCGCGCCGCGGCCGGACAGCGTCGGCTCCCAGTCGAAGGTGACGTCCCCGATCGTGACCTCCGCCCCCGCCTCGGCGCCGAGGCGGGCAAGCTCGGCCTCGACACCGAGACGGGCGAGCCGGTCGGCGAGGTAGCCGATGGCCTCGTCGTTGGTGAAGTCGGTCTGCCGGACCCAGCGCAGCGGCTTCGTGCCGGTCACGACGAACCCGCCGTCGCCGGCGGCGCGCACCGCGAAGTCGGCCTCGTCGACCGCGCGCGGGCGCAGCACGATCCGCGTCGCCGACGCCACCGGCGACGCGCGGCGGTGCTCGGCGACCATCCCGGCGAGGTACAGCGACAGCTGTCGCACGCCCTCCCGGGTCGCGGTGCTGATCGAGAACACCTCGAGCCCGCGGGCGCGCAGGTCGGGCGTGACGAGCTCGGCCAGGTCCCGGGCGTCCGGAACGTCGATCTTGTTGAGGACGACCAGGCGCGGCCGGTCGGCAAGGTCAGCCGAATAGGCGGCCAGCTCGCTCTCGATCACGTCGAGGTCGGAGAGCGGGTCGCGGTCGGGCTCGAGTGTCGCGCAGTCGAGGACGTGCACGATCACCGAGCAGCGCTCGATGTGGCGAAGGAACTCCAGCCCCAGCCCACGGCCCTGGCTCGCGCCGGGGATCAGGCCGGGGACGTCGGCGACGGTGTAGGGCGGCAGGTCGCCGGCCTGCGCGACGCCGAGGTTCGGCACCAGCGTCGTGAACGGGTAGTCGGCGATCTTCGGCTTGGCGGCACTCAGCACCGAGACCAGCGACGACTTGCCGGCGCTCGGGTAGCCGACGAGCGCGACGTCGGCGACCGACTTCAGCTCGAGGACCGCGTCGAGGCTCTCCCCCGGCTCGCCGAGCTCGGCGAACCCCGGAGCCTTCCGCCGGGCCGACGCGAGCGCCGCGTTGCCCCGCCCGCCGCGGCCGCCGTGGGCGAGCACGTACGAGGTACCGGGGCCGACCAGGTCGACGATCTCCTCGCCGTCGGGCGTGAGCACGACCGTGCCGTCGGGGACGGCGAGCACCAGGTCGCCGCCGTCGGCGCCGCTCTTGTTGGAGCCCTGCCCCTGCCGGCCGCTGGTGGCGCGCCGGTGGGGGTGGAAGTGGAAGTCGAGCAGCGTCGTCACGCTGGCGTCGACGACCAGCTTGATGTCGCCGCCTCGGCCGCCGTTGCCGCCGTCAGGGCCACCGAGTGGCTTGTATTTCTCCCGGTGGATCGACGCGCAGCCGTGCCCGCCGTCTCCGGCGGCGGCGTGCAGAACCACCCGGTCGACGAATGTGGGCACTGTGTCTCCTGGTTCGCTCCGTCCGGGCGCGGCGCTCCGGCCCCTTCCCTCGCTTCGCTCGGGAAGGGCCTCCGCGCCGCGTCCTCCTCCGCTCACGGGCGTTCCGGCGACCTCCGCTGCGGCACGGCCATCTCGCTTCGCTCGATGGCCGTGCCTCCGCGGAGGCACGCCTCCGCGCCGCGGGGCCGGGTTACAGCGTCATGTAACTTTGCTGGTTCGCTGCGTGGCGGCTGTCTTGCTGGGTCGGGCTGTCTTGCTGGGTCAGGCCGCTCGGGCGCAGCTATGCATGACCATTATGCGGTTACTGCGCGAACATGACGAACGCCGCGCCCGGTCGTGGATCACGCGGACGCGGCGTTCCAAGCCAACGTTGCGCTCTAGGTCGGGCGGCGCCCGACCTGGGATCTCATCCCGGCCAGCCTGCCCGAACGAGCCACCGACACACGGTTCAGGCCGCGGCCGTCGCCTCTGCCTCGAGGGCCAACACGTTCACGACACGGCGGCCGTGGCGGGTGCCGAACTGGACGTGGCCCTCGGCGAGGGCGAACAGGGTGTCGTCGCGGCCGCGGCCGACGAGGTCGCCCGGGTGGAAGTGGGTGCCGCGCTGGCGGACGAGGATCTCGCCGGCCTTCACGTACTGACCACCGAACCGCTTCACGCCCAGCCGCTGGGCGTTGGAGTCACGACCGTTGCGCGAGGAGCTCGCGCCCTTCTTATGCGCCATCTCGCTCAGGCCTCTTTGGTCTCGATGCCGGTGACCTTCAGCCGGGTGAACTTCTGGCGATGACCCTGCCGCTTGTGGTAACCGGTCTTGTTCTTGAACTTGTGGATCCGGATCTTCGGACCCTTGACGACGCCGACGACCTCGGCGGTCACCTCGACGGACGCGAGCGCGTCCTTGTCGGTGGTGACCGACTCGCCATCGATGAGCAGGAGCGCCGGAAGGTTCACGGCCGCGCCCGTCTCACCGGGAAGAAGCTCGACGTCGACCACATCGCCGACGGCGACCCTGTGCTGCTTGCCGCCGCTGGCAACGACCGCGTACACCAGTTCTCCCTGCTCCTGTGGCCCGCGCGTACCTAGAAGGCCGCCGCGCGAACTCATCTCCTCAAGGTGCCCCGCGCCCGTGCGCTCCGGCCGCGCCGCCGCGCGACCACCCCGGATCTCCTGTGCGGAGCCGTCCGTGAGGTCTGCGCGGCACTGTGTCGCTCTCGTCGAGGTCGCCCTCTTCGAGATCGCTCTCGTCGAGGTCGCTCTTGTCGAGCTGGCCAACGCCCGTCCGGAGTGGGCACCAAACCTACCCCGTGTCGCTCTACCCTACAGGCCCGGCGGCGAAAGGTGCTCACCGGCACCGACCCCTCTACGCCGGGTGGTGACGACCGCCGCCCGGCAGTGGCCACCCGCCTTCCACCACACGCCGACAGTTCGGCTACTTTCCGTCGATAGCCAGTCCCTTTGGGTACACGAGGCGGCACCGATGGGTGGCTTCCTGTCTAGGGCGGGATCACGTGGGGGTGATCCGGACGTGTCATGGTCACCGCGCCCACCGACGAGGAACCATGAATCCGACGGCAAAGGTGTCCGGCGGGGGCGGGAAGGCGACCGGGATGACCGAGGCGGAGTGGGAGACGGCGACCTGGGTCGCCGGCGCGGTCGCGCTGCTGGCGCTGCTGGCGGTGCCGTTGGCCTGCTGGGCGACGCTGCATGGACGGTCGCGAGCGACTCTGCTGGCCGCGGCGGCAGCGGCCGCGCGGCGCGACGACGCGGCCGCGCGCCTCGGCGACCAGGACGACTTGGTCCAGACACTCGTCGTCGCGACCTATGCCCTGCAGCTCGGCGATCACGACCGGGCCAGGGACGCCGTCGACGGCGCTCTGAGACGCTCCCGCGTCACCCTCGACCAGCTACTGGCCGAAGCCGGCCGCTCCGCCCTGACCAACCAGGTGCCCACCGCGTCGCCAGCCAGCTCCCGTGCCTCGCCCTCCGGCGACGACCCGCCCGGACCCCGGCAGAGGTCCCGGCCACACCGCCATTCCCGCGGCAACAGCCACCGCAACGCGGCCTAGCCCGTCCCGCCGAGATGGGCGCGTTCAGCGCCCATCTCGCTATCGCGGCTATCTCGGCTTCAGTGGCTTGTCGCTTCGGCCTCGATGGACTCCGTCGGCTTGGCGACCGGGCGGGACGCTCGGCGCGGCCGCCGGCCGCGGCCGCCTGCCCCACCGGACTCGACAGCGATGCTGTCGGGGTCGGACGAGTTCGCGAACACCGTGGGCCCAGACGGATCCGTGCCGGCTTCCGCGAGGGCGTCCGAAGTGACGTCCGCGTGCGCCACGCCATTCTGATGACCCTGGGCGTGGGCCGTCGAGCCGTTCACCGGCCAGCCGACGCCCGCCGGTTCACCGGGCCGCGCCTGCACAGGCTGGCTCTCGGCGGTCCCGAACGTGTCGTCAGGCCAGCCGGTGCCGCCGTCGATGGCCGCGAGCGGCGCGGCCGTGACCGGTTCGGGCTTCTCGACGGGACTCCCCGGCTGCCGCGCCGGCACCGTCTCGGCCGAGGGAGCCGCCGAGTCCGCCGCTGCCGCCACTGGCACCACGTCCGCGGCGATCACCGGGCTTGCGGCCCGGCGAGCTCGCCGAGATCGACGGCCGGTCTCCCTTGCCGCACCCGCCGAGTCCGCGGTCTCGGGGCTGCCCTCCGCCGGGCCGGTGGCCTCGGGCTCGGGGACGGCCGTCTGGTCGTTCTCGTCGAGACCCTCCAGTTCCTCGCTCGCGGAACCGGCGAGCAGCGGCGCGGGGACCAGGCCGCGCCGTCCGGCCCGCCGCGGCGGGGGCGCCGGCACCGGCGCGGCCGCCGCCGGGGCGTGGTGGCCGTCCAGGTGGATGAGCACGCCGCGGCCGTTGCAGTGCGCGCAGGACTCGCTGTAGGCCTCGAGCAGACCCTGGCCGACCCGCTTGCGGGTCATCTGGACCAGTCCAAGGCTGGTCACCTCGGCGACCTGGTGGCGGGTGCGGTCCCGGCCCAGGCACTCGGTGAGCCGGCGCAGCACCAGCTCCCGGTTGCTCTCCAGGACCATGTCGATGAAGTCGATGACGATGATCCCGCCGATGTCGCGCAGCCGCAGCTGGCGGACGATCTCCTCGGCGGCCTCGAGGTTGTTCTTGGTGACGGTCTCCTCGAGGTTGCCGCCCTTGCCGGTGAACTTGCCGGTGTTGACGTCGACGACCGTCATGGCCTCGGTCCGGTCGATCACCAGCGAGCCGCCGGACGGCAGCCACACCTTGCGGTCCAGCGCCTTCGCGAGCTGCTCGTCGACGCGGTACTCGGTGAACAGGTCCGTCGTGCCGACGTGGCGGCGGACCCGGGAACGCAGGTCCGGAGCGACCGAGTCGACGTAGCTCTCGATCGTCTCGGCCTCGCCCGAGCCCTGCACGAGCAGCTCGGTGAAGTCCTCGTTGAAGATGTCCCGGATCACCCGGACGACCAGGTCCGGCTCGCCGTAGAGCAGCGCCGGCGCGTTCGCCTTCTGCGCCTTGCGGGCGATGTCCTCCCACTGGGCGGCGAGGCGCTCGATGTCGCGCTCGAGCTCCTGCTCGCTCGCGCCCTCGGCGGCCGTCCGCACGATCACCCCACCGTCCTCGGGGGTGATCTTCTTCAGGATGCTCTTGAGGCGGGAGCGCTCCGTGTCCGGGAGCTTGCGGCTGATGCCGGCGCTCTGCCCGTCCGGCACGTACACCAGGTAGCGGCCGGGCAGGCTGATCTGGCTGGTCAGCCGGGCGCCCTTGTGGCCGATCGGGTCCTTGGAGACCTGCACCAGCACGGACTGGCCCGGCTTGAGCGCCTGCTCGATCTTGCGTGGCTTGCCCTCCAGCCCGGACGCGTCGTAGTTGACCTCGCCCGCGTAGAGGACGGCGTTGCGGCCCTTGCCGATGTCGACGAACGCCGCCTCCATGCTGGCGAGCACGTTCTGGACCCGGCCGAGGTAGACGTTGCCGGCGTAGGAGGCAGAGCTTGCCCGGGTGACGAAGTGCTCGACGAGCACACCGTCCTCGAGCACGGCGATCTGGGTGCGGTCACCGGCGTGGCGCACGAGCATCCGGCGCTCGACCGACTCGCGGCGCGCGAGGAACTCCGCCTCGGTGACGATCGGCGGTCGACGCCGGCCGACGTCCCGGCCCTCCCGGCGGCGCTGCCGCTTGGCCTCGAGCCTGGTCGATCCGGTGACACCGCGGACGAGGTCGTCGTCACGGCGGGTCTCGCGGACGTGGACGACCGTGTTCGGCGGGTCGTCCGGTGACGAGACCTCCTCGCCCGCCGCGGCGGTCCGGCGGCGACGACGGCGACGACGGCGCGAGCCGGCCCGGTCGCCGTCATCCTCGTCCTCGTCCTCGGCTGCCTCGGCGACGGTCTCGTCCTCAGCCTCGTCCTCGTCCTCGCCTTCGGCGGCCAGCTGTTCGGCCCCGGCCTCGTCGGCCTCGTCGGCGGCGGTGTCGTAACCGTCCTCGTCGCCCCGCGTCCGGCCCCGGCCACGGCGGCCACGGCGGCGACGGCGGGTGCCGGCATCCTCCAGGCCTGCCTCGGCACCCAAGCCCGTCTCGGCGCCGACGACGCCCGGCTCCGGCGCCTCCTCGGCCTCGGCGATGTCGACAAGGGTGGCGACCACGACTTCGTCGTCGACCTGGGTGGCCTGCTCCGTCTCCGGGGCGGGGGTCTCCCGCCCGGAGCGGGCCGGCCGCTTCTCCAGATCCCGTTCCCGGTCACGCTCACGGTCCCAGTCGCGGTCACGATCGCGACCCCTGGCGGCCGGCGGCTCGTGCGCGGCCAGATCGGGGGCCTGGAAGGTCACCGTCGTCACGGGACGGCGAACCACTCGCGGCGTAGAGACCTGGGCGTCGAAGCCGGCCGAGAAGGTCGATCCCGCGCTCCACCGTGGGGCCGATGCCCGGGCGCCGTCATCCGCTGACAGCCCGAGCGGCTCCGTGGGCGGCTGCTCCTCGGTGGACGGCGCTTCGGCAATGGCCGGCGCTTCGGCGGTGGTCGGCGCGGGTACGGGCGACGCCGCCGGGGTGGCCGGCGCGGCCTCAGCCGCCTCGTCGGCCGTGACGTTCTCCACGGCCCGGCCACGTCGGCCGGGCGAGCGGCGGCGTGTCCTGGCCGGCGCCGCCGGCGCCTCGGGAGCAGCCACCGACGTCTCGGGAGCAGCCACCGACGTCTCGGGAGCCGTGGACGTCGCAGCCCCCGAGAGAGTCGCAGCCCCCGCGGGAGAAGACGCGGTCGCCTCGACCGTCGCCGAAGTCTCGGCGACCTGCGTGGACTGATCCGCGGACGCGGGAGGCTCGCCTTCGGTCGAGGCAGGGTGCGCGGCCTGCGGCACGGCGGGCGGCTCGGGCGGAGCCGAGGCGACGCGGCGAGCGGCCCGGGCCCGCCGACGGGCAGGTGCCCCGGTCACCTCCTGGTCGCCGGCGGCCGGCCCGGCCTGGCTGGCTGGCTCGTTCCCGACCGATGCGGTCGGCTCGGCGACCGGCGGCTCGGTCGAGACGGGCGTGGCGACCACCACCGGCTCGGAGGTCGGCGACGCGACCGGGGTGAGCACAGCGCGGACCGCACGGCGCGCACGTGACCGCCGCGGCGCCTCGACGGCGGCCTCCTGGCCCGCGGGCTCGGTGTCGGGCGCCGCGGGCTCGGTGTCGGCCCCCCGCGTGTCCGCCGGCCCGGCGACGGCCGTTTCGGTGGCAGCGACGGCCGTCTCGGCCGGCGGCGCGGCGGGCTCGCCGGCCGGGAACGCCTGTTCGCCCGCCCCGGACGGGGCGGACCCGGCCGCCGTGGCCGCCGGGCCGAGCTCGTCCTGCTCCTCTTGCGGGCCGTCCGGGAGCGGCGCGGCTGGGACGTCGGCCGCAGCCGGGTCGGCCACGGTCTCGTCGGCAGCGCCATCGACCGAGGTCTCGGCGACCGCGGCAGAGGCCGCGTCGCCAGGCGGCGGCGCCTCGAAGGGCAGCGCAGCGGGTGGATCGCTGGGGGGGCCGGCAGGACGGCCGGCCGCACGGCGGCGGCTGCGAGGTGCGGCGGACTCCTCCGCCGTCACCGCAGTCAGGTTGTCGTCGCCGGGAATCTGAGTGTCGTCGGGCACGGGATATGAAGCCTCCGGGCTCCCGGGCGCGCCGCCGGGTAGGCAGTCGCGACCGCGCAGAAGCCGCTGTCTCGTCGGCGAGCGAGCCGCCGTAGTCCTGCGACGCCCTTGCGTCAAGCTGGGAGTCGACCTGCCAGCCGGCCCGTCTCACTGTGGCTCGGCCCCCCGGAGGGGGCGGCCAACGGGTCCGCCAACGTCCCATCCGCCCGGATCAGTCCCTGCTCGAGCCTGGTTGGCTCCGGCGGGACCGGAAACGTCAGCGGCGGGACGGCGACCACGCCGAGGGCGGTCAGCACGTCGTCTAGTCGCACAGCGGGCGTCGTGTGCCGCACAACCACGTCCAGTATCGCACAGTCCCGCGCCTCCGCACGGCAAACGCCGCAGATCACCGCCTGACGCACGTCGACGAGGGCCCGGCCGGACTTGGTCCTGCGCTCGACCTCAAGGCTTTCCCTGGCCAGCAGCGCTTCCAGCGCGCGGGCGACATCGTCCGCCGGCACCCCCGGCACGCGCACCCGCCAGCGGGAGGCCTGGATCCGGTCCGCCAGCGACCCGCCCTCGGCCGGCCGGCACTCCAGCAGGTCAAGACCAGGCGGCAGCGCGGCGTCGAGCGCCACCCGCAGCGCCTCCGGGTCGACGTCCTCGACGAGGGCGAGCTCGACGTACTCGGCCTCGCTCGCCGCGCCGGTGGGCACGCCGCCCAGCCAGGACACCTTCGGATGCGGGCTGAACCCGGCCGAGAAGGCGATCGGCACCCGCGACCGGCGCAGCCCGCGTTCGAAGGTCCGCGCGATGTCGAGCTGGGAAAGGAACCGCAGGCGGCCACGCTTGGCGAACCGCAGCCGCACCCGCGCCACCGGTGGTGGCGGCGGCGGGCCCTCAGGGCGCCGTGGCGGCACGAGCACTCTCCTTCCCCGTCGCCGACGCCGAGCCGGCCGCCGACGACGGGCCGGCCGCCGACGCCGACACCCGTGCGGGCAGCGGTGCCACCGGGGTCAGCGGCAGCAGTGTGCGGTGCGTCGGGCCGATGTCGATCTGCGAGCCCATCGTCGGGCAGACGCCACAGTCATAGCAGGGCGTCCAGCGACAGTCGTCGAGCTCGGACTCACGCAGCGCGTCCTGCCAGTCCGACCACAGCCAGTCGCGATCCAGGCCCGCGTCGAGATGGTCCCACGGCAGCACCTCGCGTTCGGTGCGCTCCCGGACCGTGAACCAGTCGAGGGAGACGCCCAGCGGCTCGAGCTCGGCGGCGGCTGCCCGCTCCCAGCGTTCGAACGAGAAGTGCTCACTCCAGCCGTCGAAGCGGCCGCCTTCGCGCCACACCCGCTCGATCACCCGGCCCACCCGCCGGTCACCGCGAGCCAGCAGGCCCTCGATGATTCCCGGCCGGCCGTCGTGGTAACGGAACCCGACCGCGCGGGAGATCTCCCGGTCGGCCCGCACCGTGTCTCGCAACAGCTGGAGGCGCCGGTCGGTGACCTGCCAGGAGGCCTGGGCGGCCCACTGGAACGGGGTGTGCGGCTTGGGGACGAACCCGCCGATCGAGACGGTGCAGCGGATGTCGCGCTGCCCGCTGGCCTTGCGGCCGGCTCTGATCACCTCGCGGGCCAGCTTCGCGATGCCGACGATGTCCTCGTCGGTCTCGGTCGGCAGGCCGCACATGAAGTAGAGCTTCACCTGCCGCCAGCCCTGCGCGTACGCGGTGCTGACGGTCCGGATCAGGTCCTCCTCGCTGACCATCTTGTTGATGACCTTGCGAAGACGCTCCGAGCCGCCCTCGGGGGCGAAGGTGAGGCCGCTACGCCGGCCGTTCCGGGAGAACTCGTTCGCCAGCGTCACGTTGAACGCGTCCACCCGGGTGGACGGCAGGGACAGCGACGTCTTCGTGCCCTCGTAGCGATCGGCGAGCTGGGTCGCGATCGCGCCGATCTCGCTGTGGTCGGCGCTCGACAGCGACAGTAGCCCGACCTCGGAGAAGCCCGATGCCGCCAGGCCGGCGTCGACCATCGCGCCGATCGTGTCGATCGAGCGCTCCCGGACCGGCCTGGTGATCATTCCGGCCTGGCAGAACCGGCAGCCCCGGGTGCAGCCGCGGAAGATCTCCACGCTCATCCGCTCGTGCACGGTCTCCGCGAGCGGCACCAGCGGGGTCTTCGGGTACGGCCACGAGTCGAGGTCGGCCAGCGTGTGCTTGGCAGGCTTGGCGGGGATGTCGTCGCGGCCCGGGGTGACCGACGCGATCGCGCCGTCCGCGCCGTAGGTGACGTCGAAGAACGCCGGCACGTAGACGAGGCGCCGCCGGGCGAGCCGGGCGAGCAGCTCCCCGCGGCCGCCGGGCGAACCCGCGGCCTTGAACGCCCGGACGACGTCGGTGATGTCGAGGGCGGCCTGCTCGCCGTCACCGAGGACCGCCGCGTCGATGAAGTCGGCGACGGGCTCCGGGTTGAACGCCGCGTGCCCGCCCGCGATCACCAGCGGGTGCTCCAGGGTGCGGTCCGCGGCGCGCAGCGGGATATCGGCGAGATCAAGCGCGGTGAGCAGGTTCGTGTAGCCCAGCTCGGTGGAGAAGCTGACGCCGAGGACGTCGAAGTCACCGACTGGGCGGTGCGCGTCGACGGTGAACTGCGGCAGACCGTGCTCGCGCAGCAGCGCCTCGAGGTCGGGCAGAACCGAGTAGGTCCGCTCGGCGAGCACGTCCGGCCGCTCATTGAGGATCTCGTAGAGAATCTGCAGCCCCTGGTTGGGCAGGCCGACCTCGTAGGCATCCGGGTACATCAGGCACCACCGGACGGCGGCGGACTCCCAGGGCTTGACGGTGGAGTTCCCCTCGCCGCCGATGTACTGCACGGGTTTGCGAACCCTGGGCAGCAACGGCTCCAAGCGCGAGAACAGGGACTCTCCGGCCATGCCAGCCAGCCTAGCTGTATTTCTGGTCCGCTCCGTCCGGGCGCTGTGACATTGGTCCGCTCCGTCCGGGCGCTGTGACATTGGTCCGCTCCGTCCGGGCGCTGTGACATTGGTCCGCTCCGTCCGGGCGCTGTGACATTGGT
>Ga0068859_100007609_pt1 | contig 11008 bp, 5 predicted proteins | sample KBSSwiS22_FD_66585 | JGI IMG/M metagenome (GOLD analysis project Ga0068859, IMG submission 66585) | Switchgrass rhizosphere microbial communities from Kellogg Biological Station, Michigan, USA - KBS Switchgrass S2-2 | ecosystem: Host-associated > Plants > Roots > Rhizosphere > Soil ... | reverse complement strand
GTCACGAACCCGCGGCTACCGGCACGAGAGCCGTTGATCACCGGCTCGAGCGTACCTGGTACAGGTACCAGCTACGGGTACCGGTACCGGGAGGGTGGAGCAGTACCCTCGACGGTACCGGGGGTCTCACCCCGCCGTCGCCAGGGTCGGGGCAGGGGCGCGGCCGCGCGACAGCCGAACGGGCGTCGGCGCCGCCGGGGGCGGAGGAGGAGCCTCGTCGCTTCCGAGCTTGAGGTTGGCGACGAGGCGCTGCAGGCGGTCGGCGGCGGTGGCGAGCGTCGCGGCCGCGGCGGCGATCTCCTGGGTGCTGGCGCTTTGCTGCTCGCTCGAGGCGGCCACCTGCTCCATCGCGGCCGCGAACGATTCCGTGCCGGACGACAGGACCTCGAGCCGCTGCGTCATCTCCATCACGAGGTTGTTCGTCTGTGCCGACGTCTGCTCGACCGACTCGGTCCATGCCTCCGCCTCCACCACCGCCATCTCGATCTCGGTGAACGAGTCGGAGGCGCGAGCGGTCATCCCCCGCACTTCCTCGGCGGTCGTCACCGCGCGCGCCGCCGAGGCGCGCGACTCCTGGATCGCCGAGAGTACGCCGCCGACGATCTCCTCGGTGCGCTCGGCCGCGTCGGACGACATGGCGGCGAGACGTCGCACCTCGCTGGCGACGACGGCGAATCCTTCGCCGTGCTCGCCGGCGCGGGCCGCTTCCATCGCCGCGTTGAGGGCGAGCAGCTTCGACTGGCGCGCGAGCTTGCGCACGAGGCCGACGAACGACCGGATCTCCTCGGACGCGGCGCCGAGCGACTCGATCGCCGTGGCGCTCGCGGAGACGTCGTTGGACAGGACGCCGAGCGACTCGGCGCTCGCATCGAGACCGGCTCGGTTCTCCATCGCCAGGGCGCGCAGCGTCGTGTTCCTCAGCGAGCCGCCGCGTGCGCCGTCGTCGAGCGTGGTGGCGAGCTCCTTGAGCGAGGCTGCCGACTGGGCCAACGCCCCGATCGTCTCGGCCATCGTCGTGGCCTGCGCGGAGAGGTCGCTCGCGGTGTTGGCGATCTCGCCAGCCGTGGCCGCCATCTCCTCCGAGCCGGCGGTGATCTCCGACGACATCGCCGTCGTCTCGTTGGCCGATCCGGCGAGCGCCTGCGCCAGGCGCCGGAGCTCGAGGATCATGGCCGCGACGGCGCGCCCGAGACGGCCGATCTCGTCGTCCGACCCGGTGTGGCCGATCTCGACCGAGAAGTCGCCCGCGGCCACTGCTTCGGCGGCGACCGCAAGCTCCGTGGCCGGCCCGGAGATCCGCCGCGCCAGGTAGCGGTGCATCGCGATAAGTACGACGCCGAGGAGCGCGAACAGCAGCGAGGCGACGACGGTCAGCGAGGTTCTCGCCGAGGCAAAGGGTGCGGCGAGCAGGCCGGAAGACTGGTGCGCCAGCAGCCGCCACCGGCCGCGGTTGGCGCGCGACGCCACGGCACGCTCCGAGCCCGACTCGAACGCGGGAGAGAGCCCATCGGCCAGAGTCCGACTGGCCGCGACCCCGGTCAGGTAGTGACCGAGCATCAGCGAGTCCGAGCTGAGGACGATCCGGTTGGTGCTGTCCACCACGTCGATGCGGACGCCGCCCCCGGCCCTCTGGAGCGCGGCAACGAGCGGGGTCGCGTCGAACGAGACCGCCAGCACTCCGAGACGCGTGCCGCCGTCCTTCACCACGGCGGCGACGGAGACGACGGAGTGGCGGAGGGTCGAATCGTAGGCGGCGCTGGCCGGGGCCAGACCATCCTGCCATGCCGCTTGCCACCAGCTCTCGTCGCGTTGCACGAAATCGGCGGCGCGTCGGGTGGTGACGGCGTTGAAGCCGTGGGCCTCCGTGACCGAGATCTCGGCGGCATCGAGGCGTGGCAGCACTCCGGCGAGGAACGTCCGCGTGGCCGGCGACGCCTGCAGCGAGCGTTCGAGGTCGAAGCGCGCCTCGAGGTCCAACGCAGAGGTGGCGGCGATGTTCAGGCTCGCCGCGCGCGCGCCGCCCTCGCGAGCCGCCTCGATCACGGCCGGCGTGAGGGCGAGCACCTGGGCCTGGCGCTCGCGGTCGGCGAGTAGCTGGTCCACGAGCAGCTGCGAGCGCTGCGCCGCGTCCGCGAGGTGCGCCTCGCTCTCGCGACGCGCGAAGCGGTCGAGCGCGAGACCGCTCCCCCACGCCAACGCGAGGATGAGGCCTGCGCCGCCGAGACCCGCCGCGAGCAGGAAGCGGCGCTGCAGCGTGGATGAGGGGCCGGACTTGTCTGCGTTGGAGACTGACGACATGAGATGTCCCGAGCCGAGGGAGCGCGGGGCGAGAGGGGCGCGGACGCGCGGGGCGCGCGGTTGATAGCCCCTCCCACCGTACTAGATTGCGACCAGAGAGCCACTTCCGTCTGCAGGCGTCGAGCGTCGTCCTGCCCCAGCTCCGAGCGCCGAGCCGTCACATCATGACCGAGACTGCAGCAACCCAGCCCGTCGGAGGAGAGCAACCGGCTGGCTACGACTCCGCCGCCGTGGAGCGGCGGTGGCAGGCGCGATGGGAAGCGGAGGCCACCAACGTGGCCGACCTGTCCGACGGCCCACGGCCGTTCTATGCCCTGATGATGTTCCCGTATCCGAGCGCCGAGGGGCTCCACGTGGGCAACCTCTTCGCGTTCACCGGGAACGACATCTATGGACGATTCCAGCGGCTGAAGGGGCACACGGTCTTCGAGCCCCTGGGGTACGACGCGTTCGGGATCCACTCCGAGAACTTCGCCATCAAGGTCGGGGTGCACCCGGGGGAGCTCATCCCCCGGAACATCGACAACTTCCGGCGGCAGCTGAAGCGCGCGGGGCTCATGGTGGATTGGACCCACGAGCTCTCGACGACGGACCCGTCCTACTACAAGTGGACGCAGTGGGTCTTCCTGCAGCTGTTCAAGCAGGGGCTGGCCTACAAGAAGCGGGCGGCCGTGAACTGGTGCCCGTTCGACAAGACCGTGCTGGCCAACGAGCAGGTGGAGCACGGGCTCTGCGAGCGCTGCGGCACGCCGGTGGAGCAGCGGTTCCTGGAGCAGTGGTTCTTCCGGATCACCGACTACGCGGGGCGGCTGCTGGCCAACCTCGACCGGCTGGACTGGTCCGAGAGCACGCTCACGGCGCAGCGCAACTGGATCGGAAAGTCCGAGGGCGCCGAGATCGTGTTCCGGGTGCAGGACGTGATGTCGTTCGCGGGCAGCGCCACGGTGAGCGCCGGGATGTCGGGTGAGGTGGTCTCGACGCCGGTCGAGATCCGGGTGTTCACGACGCGGCCGGACACCGTGTTCGGCGCGACGTACCTCGTGCTGGCGCCCGAGCATCCGCTGGTGGACCAGATCGCGGGCGACGAGCAGCGCGCCGAGGTGCGCGCGTACGTCGAGCGCGCCGCGAAGCAGGACGTCGTGACGCGGAAGACGTCGAAGGAGAAGACGGGGGCGTTCACCGGCGCGTATGCCACCAACCCCGCGACGGGACAGCCGATCCCGATCTGGATCGCCGACTACGTGCTGATGGAGTACGGCACGGGGGCGATCATGGCCGTGCCCGGCCACGACGAGCGCGATTTCGAGTTCGCGACGGAGTACGACCTGCCGATCGTGCGCGTCGTCGCGGGCGAGGGAGAATCCGCCGAGACTCCGCTCGCGCAGGCCTTCTGCGAGACGACGGCCTGCACGCTGGTGAATTCCGGGCGGTTCGACGGACTGACCGTCGACGAGGCACGCACGGCGATCGTGACCGAGCTGGCGGTGCACCACGCGGCGCGGCCCGTGATGAACTATCGCCTGCACGACTGGTGCATCTCGCGGCAGCGGTACTGGGGACCGCCGATCCCGATCGTGTACTGCGACACGTGCGGCACCGTCCCCGTTCCCGAGAATCAGCTGCCCGTGCTGCTTCCGATGATCGAGGACTTCCGTCCGGACGACTCGGGGGTGAGCCCGCTCGCACGCCACGAGGAGTGGTACCACACCACGTGCCCGCAGTGCGGCGCGGCGGCGCGCCGCGAGACGGACGTGAGCGACACCTTCCTCGACAGCGCGTGGTACTTCCTGCGCTACCCGAGCTCGGAGCGCGACGACGTGCCGTTCGACCAGGCGCTGACGAAGAAGTGGCTGCCGGTCCACAGCTACATCGGCGGCAACGAGCACGCGGTGCTGCACCTGCTGTACTCGCGCTTCATCACGATGGTGCTGAAGGACGCGGGACACATCGACTTCGAGGAGCCGTTCACTCGCTTCCGCGCCCACGGGCTGATCGTGCGCGAAGGCGCGAAGATGTCGAAGAGCAAGGGCAACGTCGTGAACCCCGACCAGTACATCGACCAGTGGGGCGCGGACGCCTTCCGCACCTACCTGATGTTTCTGGGCCCGTTCGAGGAAGGGGGCGACTTCCGCGACAAGGGGATCTCGGGGGTCAAGCGGTTCCTCGATCGCCTGTGGAAGTCGGTGCACGACGCGAGGCGCGACGGCGACGCCGACGTCGAGGTGCTGCGCAAGCTGCACCAGACGATCCGGAAGGTGGGCGACGACACGGCCCGACTGAGCTACAACACGGCGATCGCGGCGATGATGGAGTACATGAACACGCTGCGGGCGGGCGAGCGGACGCCGCACGTGGACGAGGTGCGCGCGCTCGTGCAGCTCGTGAGCCCGTTCGCGCCGCACATCGCCGAAGAGCTCTGGTCGGTGCTCGGCGAGACCCGCAGCATCTTCGACTCGGGGTGGCCGGGCTACGACGAGGCGCTGCTGGCGGAGGACCGCGTCACGATGGCCGTGCAGGTGAGCGGCAAGACGCGCGGCACGATCACGGTGCCGAAGGCCGCGTCACAGGAGGAGGCAGTCGCCGCGGCGATGGCGGAGGCGAACGTCGCGAAGTTCGTGACGGGGGAGATACGGCGCGTGATCTTTGTGCCGGGACGAATGTTGAACCTGGTCGTGTAGCGGCGCGGAGCGCCGCTACGTTCACGGTTCACGGTTAATGGTCGGGCCTCGGGAAGCTCATGCGTCCCGAGGCCCGACCATTAACCGTCAACCAAGAACCGGACACAGCGCGCTTCGCGCGCCTAGAACTTCGCTCCCACCGAGATCGGCAGCGTCAGGATCGGCTTGTTCTCCGCCAGCATCACGTGGAAGCGGATCTCGGCGAGCGCGGAGAAGTCGGTGAGAGGGAAACCGATCCCGGTGCCGATGTTGAAGCCGGGGCGCGTGCCGCCGCCGCGCTCCACCGTCGTGGTGCCGACGGTGATCTCCTCCGTGGTCGCGTGATAGATCGCGATGCCGCCGGTGAGGAAGGTCGAGCGCTGCGTGCGCTGAAACTGGTAGACGATCGTCGGCCCGAACGCGAACACGCTCACGTCGCTGCCCGCCTTGCCCGACTCGAGAGGAAACCGCTCGAACATCGCTTCGCCGCGGAGCGCGTACGGCTGGTTCGGGACGGCGAACTCCACGAGCCCGCCGATGTGATAGCCGGCAGCATGCTCTTCGCCGAGACGGCCGGCGGGGATCGCGATGCCGAGGGTCGCACCGTACAGCGGGTAGTACTGCACGGGCTGGCCGTTCGCGCCCGTGGGGCCGGAGACCTGCGCGGAGAGTGGTGACGCGAGACAGCCGAGCAGCGCGACGAGCGCCAGCGGGGAACGGGATTTCATGTGGGGGGTGACTGAGTCCGGGGTCGAGCGCGCGGCTAGAGCAGTCGCGCGATCCATTCTCCAACGTAGTAGCCGACGACCGCTACGCCGAGTCCGACGACGAACATGTCCATCCCGGAGCGGAACACGCTGCGTCCGGTGAAGACGGACCGCGCCGCGCCCACGAGCCAGTGCGAGAGCATCGACACCGCGAACGAGACGATCACCGCGGTGCGTCCGTCGAGGAAGAAGAAGGGCATCACCGGGATCAGCGCGCCGACCGCGGTGGCGAGACCGGTGATCCAACCCTCGCGGAACGGCGAGGTCGCCGACTCCGAGATCCCCAGCTCCTCCTGCACCTGCTCGGCGAGCATCTTCTCCGGGTCGGCCATCACCTGCGTGGCGATGCGGAACGCCGACTCGCGGTCCATCCCCTTGGCCTCGTAGATCAGCGCGAGCTCGTCGCGCTCGATCTCGGGCATCAGCGCGATCTCGTCGCGCTCCATCGCGATCTCGTGCGCGTACACCTCGCGCTCGCTCTGCGCCGCGAGGTATCCGCTCGAGCCCATCGACAGCGCATCGGCGATGAGGCCGGCGACGCCGGCGACGATGACGTGATGATAGGTCTCGACGCTCGATACCGTGGCGCCGAGCACGCCGGCGACCAGGCCGAAGTTCGCCGTGAGGCCGTCGTTGAAGCCGTACACGACGTTGCGCAGGAAGCCGCCAGCGCCGGTGCGATGCCAGGGCTCGCCGGTGCGGCCGGCGATGGTGTTGAGCGTCGTGGCGTGCTCCGCCGATTCCTTCGCCAGCGTGAGCGCTTCGTCGCGGCCGGCGACGCCGGTCTGCGTCGTCCGGTGCATGTCGAGATACGCCTTGACCTCGCGCCCCTCCTCGGCGAGGAGCATGGGCAGCAGGAAGCCCGGGCCGAACAGCTTGCCGAGAAAGGCGAGCAGCCGCGTGCGACCAGCCGGCCGATGCGGACCGAGCTGCCGGCCGTGTTGCGCCAACAGGCCGGCCCACACCTCGACGTGGCGGTCCTCGACCTCGGCGAGCCGTTGATAGATGTCGCGCTTGGCGGCGTCGGGCTCAGATGCGGCGAGCCGGCGGTACAGGAATGCTGCGTCCGCCTCGTCCTGCCAGTGGTGCGTGAACTCGTCGAGATCGGGCGTTGGGGAGAGCTCGGCGCGGGTCGTGGTAGCCATGCGCGAAATATGGCGGGGAGCCGCCGTGGCGCGCGACGACGGGGCGGGAAACCCTTTCGGGCGGGGCCCGTGTCAGAGGGGTGTACCGACTCAACCGTATCGAGGAACCCATGAGACATCTCCCACTGCTCGCGACCGGCGCCGCGATGCTCGCGATGACTGCGCCCGCCGCCGCGCAGGTCCGGACCGCGCCTGCGCCGCGCCCCGAGATCGCCGGCCCGGAAGCGCGCACCTACTACTTCGACCGAGACGAGAGTCCGCGCGCCGCGCTCGGCCTCAACACGTCGTCGACGGGCACGCGACGCGACACGCTCGGTCTGCTCATCACGTCGATCGTGCGCGGCGGCCCCGCCGAGAAGGCCGGATTGGAGGAAGGGAACCGGATCGCGTCGATCAACGGCGTGAGCCTGCGCGCCAACGCGGCCGACATCGACGACTACGAGAGCGCGGGCACGCTGTCGCGCCGCCTCGTGCGGGAGCTGGAGAAGTCGAAGCCGGGCGACGAAGTGACGCTGCGCATCTACCGCGAGGGGCGCACGCAGGACCTTCGCGTGCGCACCGTGAGCTCGGACTCGCTGTTCAAGCGGGCGACGACGTTCAGGCGCGCCTCGCGCGAAGACATGGACGAGCGGCCGGCGCTCGGGATCGGTCTGGGCAGCACCGGAAGCCGGCGCGACACGCTCGGCGTGCTGGTGATGAGCGTTCAGGATTCGAGCCCGGCGGCGCGCGCAGGATTGGAAGAAGGGAACCGCGTGGCGGCGATCAATGGTGTGAACCTGCGCGTGGCGCGCGAGGACGCCGAGGATCCGAGCATGGGCCGCACGAAGGCGCAGCGCCTGATGCGCGAGGTGTCGCAGCTCAAGCCGGGCGACAACGTGACGCTGCGGGTGTACGCGAACGGTCAGTTCCGCGACGTGACGATGAAGGTCGCGCGCGTGGGCGACCTGCCGCGCTCCCGCGGGATGACGTTCTTCGGCGGTGAGGGCTTCCCGGGGCTTCCACCGATGCCGTCGATGCCGGTGATGCCGCGTGCCTTCCGCACGATGGAGAGCTTCGGACCCATCCGCCTGGAAGTCGGACCGGAGATGGAGGAGTCGCTCGAGGGCGTTCGCGCGCGGCTCGACGCGCTTCGCCCCCAGCTCGAGCGGCTCCGCACGGAAGTGCCGCGAGCGATCGAGCGAATCGATGTGCCAAGGGTGCGGGTGCAGATCGGGTCGGTAGAGCTGTGAGCTGAGCGATGCGCGATGCGCAATGCGCGACGGCCTCGGGAAGCAATCGCCTCCCGAGGCCGTTCTGCCGTAGCGCACAGCGCACTGCGCACAGCGCATCGCGCAGTTCAATACGCCGCCCCGAGCACCAGCGCGTTCAGGACCAGCTTGTCCAGCGCCCGCCACCAGCCTCGGAAGAGCGGCTCGTTCGTGAAGAGGACGACGTGGCCGGCGCCCAGCGGCTCGTCGACGAGGAAGGCGGTGCCGCGCAGGAGGCGCTCGGTGTTGCCCGGCCAGGTGAATCCGGCGCGCACGAGCGGCCCCGTCGTCGGGAAGATCGCCACGTTCTCGCCGTCCTTCGACGGACGCAGGAAGAGATCGCCCTGGACGAGCACCGTGAGCCGCGACGCGTCGTAGCCGGCGGTGAGCCAGTGCGTGCGATCGAGCAGCACGTCGGCGTGGATACCGGGAACCGACTCCGGCGCATCGTTGCTCGCTGACGTGCTCTGATACGGGATCAACTCCTGCGCGAGGCGGTCGCTCGGCTCGGAGCGCGGTGGCGGCGAAGGTGTCGATGCCGGAGCCTTGGGAGCGGCGGCGGCAGGCGCCGGCGTCGTGGGTTTGGCGGCCGTCGTCTCGGGCTTCGTGTCGCTTGGCTCCGGTGGAGCGGCGACGCGGCGTGCACTCGTGAGCGCCACCCCTTCTTCGGCGGCCCACGCGGTGGCGGATCCCATCGTCACGAGCGTCCCGCCGCCGCGGACCCACGCCTTGAGCCGCTCGACCGCGTCCTTCGACACACGACTGTAGCTGCCAGACGGAAGGAGGATCGCCGTGAACTTCGACAGATCGCGGTCCAACTCTCCAATGCCGATCGGCGTGAAGCGCACGCCGTAGCGTCGCTCCAGCGAGTACCAGATCGCGCCGTACCCCGTCTGTGACACGCCGCCATCGCCGACGACGGCGATGCTCGGTGCCGGGATGGCGACGATCGACTCGGAGCCGATGCCGTACTGTCCCGTTCCCGCCTGCGCGGTGTTCACGCCGGTCACTTCGACTCCGCTGGTACGGGCGAGGGCGTCGATGCGCGCGGTGAGGGTGGAATCGTTGCGCGCCACGCGCACGACGTAGCTGCCGCGCGGCCACTGCCGGCCTCCCGCGTCGATCGGCAGCGACGCGACGGCGACGCGGAACCCTTCGGCCAGCAGCTGGTAAGCGAGCTTCGGCGCGCCGTTGCGCTCAGGACTGAACAGATAGGCCGACGTCGCTCCGCGACCGGCGACGATGCCGCCGCCGACGTCCACCGCGAGGAGCTCGCCCCCGACGGGGCGCGGTTGCTGCCGGGCCTGTGGCAGCGCCGGCTCCTCGGCGGGGAGCGTCAGCAGGTCGCCGGTCACCGGGCTCGCGTCGTCCGTCCAATAAGCGTCGACGCCGAACGCGACCGGCAGGGACCAGGCGGTGACATCGAAGAACTCGTACTCTTCGCCCTCGGCCCGTTTCCCGCGGCGATGGTTGCGTTGGAACTTGGCGATCTGCGCCCGCGCGAAGGCGGAGTCGAGGGAATGCGTCGGCTCGAGAATCGCCTTCGCGACCTTGCCCTGCGGCTGGGCGAGGTCGACGACGTACGCGCCCGCGTCGAAGCGCCGTGTCGCGACGGCGTCGTCCGCGTAGGCATGCGCGCGCGCCGACGAGAATCCGGCACTCGCGCGGCGCACCTCGATGCCGGCGCGCAGCAGCGCGCTCACGAGCTCCGCGGCGCGGCCCGGATCGCGCGCCGGCGCGATGACCACGCGGCGGATCGGTCCCGACCTGCCGTCGGCCACCGCGCGGCGGCGGAACGCGAGATAGTCGTGCACGCGCTCCGCGGCGTGCGACGAGGTGGCGTCGATCGTGGCGAGCGACGCGACGAAGTGCTTGGCGATCCCGTCGCGCAGCGAGAGCAGCGTTCCGTCGGCACGGCGCCAGAGCACTCCGCGGTGGCCGCCCCCATCCGTCTCGAACGTCATGCCGATCGCGCCGTTGAGCGACGGCCACGTGTCGTAGTAGCCCGGATAGTAGAGGTCGTACACGTCGCGCGAGTAGTACATCCAGCCGTAGCGATCGAACGCGGCGGCGTTGGCGCGGCCGAACAGGTCGAGCCACTTCCCCGGATCGCCGGCGATGTTGGCGTTCACCGGGCGCGCGGCGGGCGGGAAGAAATACGTGGAGACGTGTCCGTGCAGGTCCGCCGCGACCATCGGATGCCACTTCAGCATCATCCGCATGATCCCCTGCACCTCGCGCTGCGTCGAGGCGATGAGATCGCGGTTCATGTCGAAGCGGTAGTGGTTGAACCGGCCGTACACGCTCCACGGCTCGTCGTGCTCCATCGCGCGTGGATCCGCCGCACCGACGCTCACGGAGTTGTACCACACGGTGAACCGCTCGTGACCGTCGGGGTTGGAGCTCGGATTGATGATCACGATCGTGTTGCGGAGCGCGGCCAGCGTGGCCGGCTCCTCGCTGGCGGCGAGCTGATAGAGCAGCTGGATGCAGGTCTCGAAGCCGGGCGACTCGTTGCCGTGCACCGAGCCGGAGATCCACACCACGGCCGGCACGCGCGCGGCGAGCGCGTCGATCTCGGCGGGCGCGGCGCCGCGAGGGTCGGCGATCCGGTCGAGGTCGCGCCGGATCGCGTCGAGCCGCGCGATGTTCTCCGGCGACGACACGATGTACAGCCGCATCGGCCGGCGCTCGTAGGTCGTCGTGAACTCCTCGACGCGCACGCGGTCCTTCGCCGCCCCGGCGATGGCGAGCATGACGCGTTCCTGCGCGGCGTACTGCGTGTTCGCCTCGCCGATGGCGTAGCCGAGGAGCGATTCGGGGCGGGGGATACCGGGGCGGTAGGGGCCGCGGTCGTAGAAGGAGAACCGTGCGTCGTCGCGCTGCGCGGCACG
>Ga0068859_100007608_pt1 | contig 11009 bp, 8 predicted proteins | sample KBSSwiS22_FD_66585 | JGI IMG/M metagenome (GOLD analysis project Ga0068859, IMG submission 66585) | Switchgrass rhizosphere microbial communities from Kellogg Biological Station, Michigan, USA - KBS Switchgrass S2-2 | ecosystem: Host-associated > Plants > Roots > Rhizosphere > Soil ... | reverse complement strand
CTGCGGGGCGTCGGCCGAGGGAGCGGCGGACACGACGGCCGCGAGAAAAAACGTGAGGATCGCGATGCTACGGAACGAGAACATGGGCGCACCTTTCCGGCAGATGAGCTGCAATCACCGGGCCACTACGGCCGGAGTGACGCCCGGCATAACGTAAATCGGCACGCCCGCCGAGGCAAAGAAATCGGAAATATCCCGGTTTACGGGCTCGCCGAGTACGGCCCACCCCCGCAGCCTCCCTCCCCACCGGCGTCGAACCCGCGACAGGATGAGCTCGTCGGCAACCCGATGGAGACGCGGACGGCGCGCCGGATCGGCGCCCTGTCTCAGCGCCCAGTCCGTGACCTTGCGAGCCCACCACGACCGTCCCTCGAAGTCGGCGCGCCATTCCTCGTGGAGTCGCGTCAGCGTGCTCGCCGAGACGATCGCGCCGTCGGGCGGCTTCTGCCGCAGGCCGTCGTCGAGGCGCTCGCCGGCGCCGAGGACCAGGAGCGTCGCTCCGCGCGCGAGAGCGCCGACGAGAACCGGCACGCTCTCGATCCCGTCGGGCGGAAGCGCCACGAGGACCGTGCGTCCCGGACCGATCGAGACCTCGTCCGTCCATCGCTCCGCGGCGGCCGCGAGCGCGTCCGCCGTCAGCGACCGAAGGCGGTCTCCGGACGGGACCAGGAGCGCCGTCGCGCTTCCGTGGGCCTCGGCGCGGTCGCGCTCGAGCACGGAAGGGTCTTCGTCGAGCCGTGCCGCCCCGATATCCGCGGCCGTACCGACGAGCACCGCCGCCGCCTTCCGCTCGGACGGCGCGGCGCTGAGCAGGATCACGAGCTCCAGCTCCGGGAGATCGGGCCGGAGCGCGAGGACGCGGCGCAGCTGGAGGTCGTCCTCGACGAGGGCGAGAACGACGTGTTGTCCTTCGAGAGCGTGCCGGAGCAGCGCGTCGGACACCCCGGCATCCAGCCGTACGAGACAAGCGCCGGCGACGAGGACCGCGAGGGACGCGCGGCTCGTGTCCGGTCCCTCCCCGCCGAGGACGAGCGCGGACGTGCCGGGCCGCGCGCCGAAATGGAGGAGCGCCGCCGCGAGCTCGCGGACATCGCGCCCCGGCGCCTCTCCGCCCGGCGTCCAGGCCCCCGCCTGGCGGTGCCACAACGCGGGGTCATCGCGCGTGGCCGCGCGCCTCAGCAGGGGTTCGAGCGAGGACGCCCCCAAGCGACGAGACTAGAAGCGGTACTTGAAGGTCGCTCCGAGCAGCAGCACGGAGGACGCGTACACGCCGTCGATCACCCCTTCGGCGACCGAGCCGTCGGCGACACCGTCGTCGAAGTCCAGATACATCACGTACGCATCCAGTCCCAGCGCCGCTCCCTGGAACCCGTAGCCCGCGGAAAACCCCGTGCGGTCCGAGTCCGGGATCGAAGGCCGCCGCGTGTCCTCGGGCACGGGGCTGTCCTCGAGGACGATTCCCGCGCGGATCTCGTGCCGGGCCTCCGCGGTGGAGGGGAGCCGGAACGCCGCGCCGAGCCGGTACGACCAGGTCGCCGACCAATCCTCGCGTAGCGTCGACGAGGTCAGCGGATTTCCGGTCTCGATCGCCAGCTCGTCGAACATGTTCCACTGCGTGTAGTACGCCGCCAGCTCCACGTCGAAGCGCGTTTGCGTGTAAGCGGCGCCGAGCAGGAACTGGCCAGGAAGGTGCGGCTTCGCGGTCGCGGGAGAGTTCAGCAGCGCACCGGCGGGTCCGGAGAACTCGATCCGCCCGTTGACCTCGGGGCGCACGTCGGAGCGGTACGTGCCGGCGATCGAGAACCGCTCGCGCTTGTACTGGAACCCCAGGTCATACCCCCACGCGTCCCCGTCGCCGGTCACGTTCGCCGTGGAGACACCCGGAGCCCCCAGGTTCACGTCCCGCGAGAGGTCTCGGACCTCGGCCCGGAGGTAGTCCACGCCGAAGCCGACCGACCACGCGTCGTTCAGGGCGAAGGCCACGTTGGGGTTGAAGAGGTAGGTGCGAAGCTCCGCGCGACGGCTCGAGAACGTCAGCGGCGGGGTGTCCCAATGCGTGATGAGGCCGAAGGGCGTATTGATGCCGATCCCCCACCCGACGCGCGACCCGACCTTCTGGCCGAAGTAGAGGTGGAAAGGAACGGTCGTGTGGCTGACGGCATCGACCGCGGGGCCGCCGGCCGCCGGGGTGAACGAGAGATCGGCGCCCGCGTCGACGTAGTTGATCCCCACCTGGAGGTCGCCCTTGTCGCTTCCGAGCCGGACGAGAGCGGCCGGGTTGTACCAGTTCGCCGCGGCGTCGTCCGCGCGCGCGACCCACGCGCCGGCTTGGCCGGAAGCCTTGGCGCTCTGCTCGGAGAACGAGAAGCCGGAGGCGTGCGACGGCAGGATCGACCAGCCGAGCACCCCACCGAGGATCCAGGTCCATCGGCGGCTCATGGAATACATCCCTCCATGGAGAACCGATCGGCTGGAGAGCGACGCGATGATAGCACGCGGTTTTCTCTGCACCGATGCAGCGCCAATCCGCTCCACGCTTGACGATCACCTCCCTTTTCTCTATATAGACGGGCTTTCGTACAGAGGAACTCAACAAGGGGAGCGCTTCGGTCCCAGGGTCGAGGCCAGGCGGGGGGTTCGTTCATGAAGTGGAATCGAAGCGCGGCGGCGGCGTGTCTCGTGGCGGGGCTCGCGACCCGCATCGTCGGCGCCCAGGAACCAACTCCGACACCCGAGCCCGCCGCACCGGCGCCCGCTCCCACACCGGCGCCCGCGCCCACGGCGGAAGGCACGCCGCCCCCGCCCCCCATCGAGACGAAACCGAAGGAGGCCTTCTTCGGGAAGCGCTTCGCGCTCTATCTCGAGGTGCGGGCCGGATCCTCGACGTCGGACGAGATCTTCACCGACATCAAGATGACCCAAAACCTCGAGGTCACGAGCTCGGTCCAGTACGACGGCATCAAGGACGGCGAGTTCACGATCGGGTGGACGCTCCCGCGCGACCGCGGTCAGTACCTGTTCACGTATTCCGGTGTCGCCGACGACGGATACACCCTCGAGGCCGCGGGTCTTCAGCGAGCCTACGTCGATCCTTCCGGCGGACCGCCTCGCACGCTCGAGACGCTCGCGCCCTGGTGGCGCACCACCATCAAGGACGGGGTCCTCCGGTCGGTCCAGAAGCCCGCCACGTGGGACACCAACTTGAACGACACCAACGGCAATGGCTTCCCCGAGGGGGACGAGCTGACGTTCCCGACCACGACCTTCGACCTCTCCCGGACGGTCCCCGACGACCTCGGCGCTCACGTCTACACGTACGACCTGTACTACCGCCGTGAGTTCGGCGGCACGCGCTACCACGCGCGGTGGACCGCCGGCGCCCGCTATCTCGACTTCGACGCCGCGTTCCCCATGCCGATCTGGAACAACGTCGGCGCGGGCTCTCCCGGCCTCGGATACACCGAGGGGATCGTCAACCCCATCATCGTCTCCCAGCACAGCGCGAGCGGCTGGGGGCCGGTCGGCTCAGGGGAGATGCAGTTCAACTTCTTCCGGCGGCGGCTCCAACTCTACGGGCTCGTCCGCGCCGCGTTCATCGTGCAGGAGGCCGAGATCGACTCGGGGACGTTCCAGTTCCTCGCGCGCGACAACGCCGGAAGCGGCGGGACGGTTCCGCGCCAAGGCCATTTCGGGACCAGCATCGACAAGTCCAGCTGGAACACCACGTTCGAGGCCGGCGTGCGCTTCCGCATCGTGCCCGGGCTGCACGTCTTCGCCGACTGGAACAAGACCGGCTATCTCGACCCGCTCATCGTCCCGACGACGATCTCGCTGCCGTCCGACTCGGGGCAGGTCGATCAGCCGATCGGCGTGAGCTACAAGACGGAAGACATCGTCCTCTCGACGATCCAGGTGGGCCTGAGCTTCCAGTTCTAGCGGCCGGCGAGCCGCTCGAGATCCTCCCAGAACCCCGGGTAGGACTTCGCGACGACGCGCCCGTCGGACACCGTCACCCCGGGAACACGTAAGCCCGCGACGGCGAAGGCCATCGCGATCCGGTGGTCGTCCGCGACGTCGATCGTCGCGCCGGCCAGTCCTGCGGAAGGCGGACGAACGGTCATCGCGTCGTCCTCCACGCGAACCGCGGCACCCAGCGCGGAAAGACCCGACGCGAGCGCTTCGACGCGGTCGGACTCCTTCAGGCGCAAGTTCCCGATCCCCCGGAGACGGCTGGTTCCGTCGCAGAACAGGGCGAGCACCGCCGCTGCCGGTCCGAGATCGGGAGCGCCCGCGAGATCCCAGTCGAAGGCACGGAGCCGCGCGGGACCTTCCACGGTGATCCCGAGGCCGTCACGCGCGACCGCGCAGCCGGCCGCCTCGAGGTCGCGCGAGAAGCGTGCATCGGGTTGGGCGCTCCGCGCATCGAGTCCGGTCACGCGAACGCGTCCTCCGGTCACCGCGGCCGCGAGGAACGCATACGACGCGGAGGAGTGGTCCCCTTCGGAGTGAAGCGACGACGGCACGACGCGCTGCGGCGCCACTCTGAAGACGCCGTGGGCGGGACGGCTCACGGCTACGTGGAAGCGCGCGAGCACGTCGACGGTGAGAAGGACGTACCCGAACGAGGCGTAGGGGGGCGCCACCGTCAGCTCCAGACCCTCGGCGAGCGCGGGGGCGACGAGCAGGAGCGCGCTCGCGAACTGGCTGCTGCGGTGTCCTGCGATCGTGACACGACCTCCGCGCATCGGCCCGGCGACGGTCAGTGGCAACGCACCGTTCCGGGAGTCCGCCGTCCCTCCGAGCGCGCGCACGGCGAGGACCAGCTCCTCGATGGGCCGCTCGCGCAGGCGCGGCGAGCCGTCGATCACGCTCGCACGCCCGCCCAGCGCGGCGAGGACTCCGAGGAATCGCGCGCTCGTCCCCGAGGCCTCGGCGTCGATGCGCGCCCCGCCTTCGATGGCGCCGCCCCGGCCGAGGACCCTCCAGCCTCCCGAAGCGTCCTCGTCGACGGGGATCGACAGGGACTGGATCCCGCGTCGCGTGCAACGCGTATCGGCCGCGTCGAGGGGCCGCACGATGCGGCTCGCGCCGTCGGCGAGAGCCGCGGCGACGAGAGCGCGGTGCGTCCAGCTCTTCGACGGTGAGGCGGTCAGCTCGGCGTCGACGGACGTGCGTGCGGGCTCGATGCAGCGCGCGTGCATTCGCGCAAGTGTATTATGGCGGCGCTGCGGATGAGGGGCAGCCACCGGGTCCGGGATGAGATTGATGCTTCGGCTTCAGCCATCACGCCTCCTGCCCCTGGCCGCGATCGCGGTGCTCCTTGCGCCCGCCCGCTCGGCCTCTCCGGACACCGACGAGATCCTCAGGTTCGGTACCCGCATGGCCCGCGAGGGGAACTGGCGTGAGGCGCGTTACCGCTGGGAGCAGGCGTTGAAACGCGACGCGGGCGACGCGCGACTCCTGAACAACCTCGCGGTCGCCCACGAGGTCCTCGGCTCGGTTCCCGAGGCGCGGGACCTCTACCGCCGGGCGCACGAGCTGGCTCCGGACGACGGGCGGATCGCCGACAACGCGACGCGCGCCCAGATCTTCTGGGGCCGTGCCGCGGACGAGAAGGACGGGGCCGCGCCCGCCGCCCCGGTCTCGGGAGGATCGCGCAAGAAGGGCCGCGACATGGTCGAGGTGCCCGTGGCGCTCCCCCTCCCGCCGCGGTTGAAGCTCGAGAACGCGAAGACGCTGCTCGTCGCGAGCTTCCTCGTCAACGACTCGGAGCTCATCGACGTCAACCGGGAGATGGTCCGGTTCCTGCGCAGCGAGTTCCGGAAGCACACCGCCTTCGACGTGCTCGACGTCAACCCGCCGCCGGCCGTCCCCGAGCAGACGCTCGAGGAGATGGCGGCGAACGCGGCCTTCTGGACGCACCTCTCGCGCGAGCACGGCGCGGACGTGATCATCTCCGGAGCGATGACCTACACGCGGCGCGACGCGTCCGGCTTCGAGGACGTGGACATCGTCAACGAAGCCACGGGGCAGAAGATCAAGCAAACCGCATTCGTCGAGCGCGAGGAATTCACGTTCGACCTCGACGTGCTCTACATGAACGGCGCGGACGGCGCGCTGCTCTTCCGCGACAAGCTGCGGCGGCAGGCGTTCTTCCGCGGCTCCGCCAACGACCCGATCTCCGCCTTCTACCAGCTCGGCGACAGCATCGCCGGCGACGTGCTCTCGGTGATCGCTCCCCGGACGCGGACCGACGTTCGGCTGCTCTTCAAAGGATGACCTTGAGACGACGCGCGGCGTTTCTCCTCGCGGCTGCTCTCCTGCTCATGGCGCCCGACGCGGCGGCGCAATACAGCACCGTGTTCGGCCAGAACCGCATCTCCTACGACAACTTCCACTGGCAGGTCTACAAGGCCCCGCACTTCGACATCTACTTCTACAAGGAGTCGGAGCCCTTCCTCGACGACGTCGTCTCCTACGCCGAGAGCGCGTACGTGCGCCTCAGCAAGGAGCTCGATCACGAGCTGCGCTTCCGCATCCCGCTCGTGATCTACAAAACGCACGGCGAGTTCGAGGGGACCCACATCTCCCTCGAGGACCTTCCGGAGGCCGTCGGCGCGTTCGCCGAGCCCGTGCAGAACCGCATGGTCCTCCCGATCGACCAGCCGCCGGACAAGCTGTACGAGCTGATCACGCACGAGCTGACGCACATCTTCCAGTACTCCATGTTCTTCGAGGGGTATCTCGGGCGCGCGCTGCGAGCGCGCATCCCGACGTGGCTCGTGGAGGGGATGGCGAGCTACTTCGCGCAGGACGAGGAGACGCTCGACCGGATGGTGATTCGCGACGCGGTCGTCAACAACATCATCCCGCCGATCCAGTCCCTCGACTATCTCTCGTATCTCAACTACCGCTACGGTCACGCGGTCTTCGACTACATCGAGCAGGAGTACGGCAAGGACGGCGTCCGGAACTTCATCTACGAGTACCGCAAGGTCCTGCTCACCGGGAACGTCGAGAAGGCGGTGTCGGAGGCGTTCGGCACGGACATCGACGCGTTCAACCGCAACTTCAACCGTTTCCTCAGACGCCGCTACTTCCCGGTGCTCCTCGAAAAGAAAAGCCCCGACGATTACGGGAAGGAGATCGGGATCCGGGAGCCCGGCGTGTTCACGTTCTCGCCCACGCTGTCGCCCTCGGGCGAGCTCATCGCCGCGCTCGCGACGCCGAAGCAGGAGCTCGACCTCGTGGTGCTGTCCGCGGAGGACGGCAAGACCGTCAAGAACCTGACGAAGGGGTGGACCAACGAGTACCGCTACCTCGTCACCGAAGCGTTCTCCGGCCGGCGCGACCTGTCGTGGTCCCCCGCCGGGGATCACGTCGTCCTGTTCGTACGCAAGGAGAACCGCCGCGAGCTGGCCCTCTACGACGCGCTGAAGGGAAAGCTCCTCCGCATGATCAAGCTCCCGGGGATCGCCCAGGGGACGAGCCCGGTCTTCTCCCCGGACGGCGGACGCGTCACCTTCGAGGGGAACAAGGACGGCGTCGTCGATCTCTTCGAGATCGATCTCAAGACGAAGGCGATCCGGAACGTCACCCAGGACGAGGACTTCGACGCGAACCCCTGGTACGCGCCGGACGGGAAGGCGATCCTCTACAACCGCCGGGTGGGATCGACCTGGAAGATCTTCTCGGTGGATCTGTCCGACCCGACGCGCAAGACGCAGCTCACCTTCGGCGACTCCATGGACATCCAGCCGTCGTACTCGCGCGACGGGAAGAGCCTGTACTTCTCCTCCGACCGCGGTAGCGGCGTCTTCAACATCTTCTCGCTCGACATCGCGAGCGGGGAGACCAAGCAGTACACGGACGTCGTCGGCGGGTGCTTCGACCCGGTCGAGATGGCGCCCCGCGACGGCGAGCCGTACGTCGTCATGACCGCGTACTTCGACGGCACCTTCCGGCTCTACCGCATGCCGCTGCGCCAGCCGGAACAGGCGGGTGGGTCGGAGCCGCCGGCCGCTCCGGACACCACGCCGTTCGAGCCGCCGCTCAAGCTCACCGCCGACCGCGAGACGATCAAGCCGTACAAGCTGCGTTGGGACCTCGAAGCGCCCACCGTCTCCGTGGGCGTCACGGACGACGGCACGTTCCTCTCCAACGTCGGATTGACGTTCGCCGACCTGCTCGGCGACCACCGCGCGTCGCTCACCTTCTTCTCCGTCTCGACGTACTCCAACTTCATCCTGACCTACACCAACATCAAGCACCGCCTCAACTGGGGCGCCACGGTGTTCGACCTGCGCGACTACTACTTGTCGAGCGACGGGTTCAACGTCGATCGCCGGCAGGCGCAGAAGAACACGGGCGCGCAGGTGTTCGCCTCGTACCCGTTCAGCCGGTATTACCGCGCGCAGGCGGCTGTCGGGTTCACGGACAGCACGCAGGACCTGTTCGCCGGCTACTCGACGAACGGGACGCCGATCTTCCAGGAGACCCACGACCAGTTCATCTTCCTGTCGCCGTCGATCGTCGGCGACACGACGCGCTTCCAGTCGTTCGGCCCCTTCCAGGGGAAGCGCTTCGAGTTCGGGATGGACTACGGCCTCAACCTGAGCAGCAACATCGCCGCCGGGAACGTCGAGCAGTACAAGGTCGACTTCCGCGCCTACAAGCAGCTCACGCGGCGCTCGCTCCTCGCCTTCCGGTTCTTCGGCGTGCTCAACGAGGGGGACCGGCAGGTCTTCTACGGGATGGGTGGCCTGAACGACCTGCGGGGCTACGAGTACCGCGATTTCTACGGGTCGAACGTCGTGCAGGGGAACGTCGAGCTGCGCTTCCCCTTCGTGGACGAGGTGCGATTCCCGATCGGACCGCTCCGCAACATCCGCGGCTTCTTCTTCATGGACCTCGGGACGGCGTGGCTACCCGGCGACGAGTTCTACGATCCCGACTTGAACGCCGTACGCGCGCAGCCGGTCCTCGACCCCCTGGGGAACGTGGTCTTCCAGAACATCCCGTTCGACTTCTACGACAGCAAGAACAACCGCCTCCAGGACCTGCGCGGCTCGTACGGCGCCGGCTTCCAGTTCTTCTTCCTGGGCGGGCTGCAGTTCAACTGGTCGTGGGCGAAACGCCTCTCGTACACGCGCTTCGTGGATGACCCGTCCACGGTTTTCTTCGACCTCGTCCCGGTGAAGGCGGACGTCGGAGGCTTCCGGAACGAGTTCTACATCATCTTCGACTGGTAGCCGCGCGCCTCGCGCACCGCGAACCAAGCCGAGGTGAGGCCCAGGACCGCTCCCGTCGCGACGACGGCCACCGACGGCGCCCAAGGCAGGGAGCGTCCGAGCAGGAGGTCGGTCCACCCGCCGCCACCGCCGGCGTACGTGAACGCCGCGCGCCTCAGCGCCTCGGTGGCGAACACGGCGAGCAGCCCACCGGCGCCTCCCTGCACGAGACCGGCGACCAGGAAGGGCCCGCGCACGAACAGGGGCGAGGCACCGACGAGCCGCATGATCTCGATCTCGTCCCGGCGCGCGTGGACGGCCAGCCGGAGGACCCCCGCGACGACGAGCCCCACCGCGGCCAGCACCACGATCCCCAGCGCGCCTCCACCCCACCGTGCGATCCCCAGGATCCCGTCGAGGCGGTCGAGGAACGCCTGGTCGAAGCGCACCTCCTCCACGGCGGGCGAGCCTCGGGCGGCTTCGGCAATCGTCGCGGCGGCGGCGCGGGACCTTTCGCCCGGCTCCAGGATGACCTCGAGGGACGCCGGAAGCGGGTTGGCGTCCAGATCCGCCGGGACGTCGGCGAGCTCAGGGAAGGACGCTCGGAAGCGGCGGAGCGCCTCGTCCTTGTCGATCGACTCCACGCGGGCGACCCCCGGAATCGCCGCGAGCCGGGCGCGCAGCTCCTCGGTGCGCACGACCTCGGCATCGTCGGCGAGGTACACCGAGACGCGCAGGTCCTGCTTCCAGCGGCCGACCTGCCCCGAGACGTTGGAGAGCGCGAGGAGGTTGACCGCCCCGACGAACAGAACGGCGGCGAGCGTCGCGGTGGCGAGGAGATTGGGGCCCGGCGCGTGCTTCCACTCGTCCGCGGCGTCGGAGACGAAGTAGCGGAGGTGCGCCAGCGCGCTCACGCGGGCACGCCCTCGGGCGAGAGCCGGCCGTGCTCGAGATAGATCGTCCGCCGCTGCATGCGCGCGATCAGGTCCCGGTCGTGCGTGGCGACGACCACGGTCGTCCCCCGCGCGTTCACCTCGCGGAACAGCCGCATGATCTCCACCGCGAGGTCGGGGTCGAGGTTCCCCGTGGGCTCGTCCGCGATCAGAAGCTCCGGATCGTTCACGACGGCCCGCGCGATCGCCACCCGCTGCTGCTCCCCGCCCGAGAGCACCTCCGGCGTGACCCCCAGCCGGTGCTGGAGCCCGACCCCCCTGAGGGCGAGGTACGCGCGACGCTTCTGCTCGGCACGCGGGATCCCCGCGACGTTCAGGACGTAGGCGACGTTCTCGAGCGCGGTCTTGCGGCGGATGAGCTTGAAGTCCTGAAAGACCACCCCGAGGGCCCGGCGGTGCTGGGGCACCTTGGAGTCCGAGAGGGTGGAGAGGTCGCGGCCGTTGACGACGATCCGGCCGGCGGTGGGGCGCTCCTGGCGAAGCAACAGCCTCAGGAGCGTGGATTTCCCCGCTCCCGAGGGGCCCGTGATGAAGACGAACTCGCCCCGGGCGACCTCGAGGCTCAGGTCCTTCAGCGCGACCGCGCCTTCCCCGTAGCTCTTGGTCAGGTGCTCGATCGTGATCAGGGTCGCGCCTACCAGCTCCGGTTGACGAGCAGATCCTCGGCCAGGATCTCGCCGTCCTTGTTGAACAGCACCTGCTCCGGCTCCTCGCCGACGATGACGCGGAACGGCGTCTCGGGACCCTGCACCAGCAGCGGCTTCGCCGCCTTGGTCTCCTTGCCGTTCGAGTCGACGAAGGTCAGCGGCGCGACACCGCGGTAGTA
>Ga0068859_100007605_pt1 | contig 11011 bp, 9 predicted proteins | sample KBSSwiS22_FD_66585 | JGI IMG/M metagenome (GOLD analysis project Ga0068859, IMG submission 66585) | Switchgrass rhizosphere microbial communities from Kellogg Biological Station, Michigan, USA - KBS Switchgrass S2-2 | ecosystem: Host-associated > Plants > Roots > Rhizosphere > Soil ... | reverse complement strand
TTTACGACTTGTTCCTTTTCAACAGGCTCTTTTATAGATTCAGGATTTGCTATTTGCGAAAGAGCATTTTTAACAAGTTCTGTTTGTTGGTTTTCAGTTTGAACGGTAGAAATTGTGGAAAAAACGGCTGACGCAACAGGGGAATTTTGTGATTGTGCCTCATGGAGTTTGTTGGTTATATTTGCTATCTCTACATCGGAGGTGTTTGCATTAACACCAAGAATAGCACGAGCAAGCTCATTATTATTTTGAGTACTTTCCTTAGACAGGGTTTCGTGTAGCGCTGTCATTGTTTCCTTTGCTGCAGTCGATGTAGCAGATGCAGGATTTGCTATTTGAGATAAAATATTTTTTACCTCGGTTGGTGAGGCAGGTTTGCTCTCAGGGGAAATTGTTTTAACTGCATTCATAATTGAAGATGCGACAAGATTGCCTTGTTGACTCTCTTTCTCAAGTCTATCTCGCAGCTTGACGTAGCGATCGTGTTCAAGGGGTGAGGTTGCTTTATCAGGATTGGCGATTTTCATTAATGTATCACGAACTCTCATTAACTCTTTATTTTGCGCAATGATATCTGATTGTTTTGATTCAGGTGGTTTTCCATGGAATTTGGCAAATGCTTGGGCCTGTTTGGTCATAAGTGCGGTATCATATTTGGCAATATCCCGCATACTGGGAAGGGGGACTTGTGCCAAACTTAATGCTTGGACGCGAACTTGTGCTTGTGGGAGATTAATCGGTTTGGTAAATTTCGATTGAGATTCATGCGAGTTATTGGTTTGTTGATTTTTTCCTGTGGTTAAGTTTTGCCCAATCTCGTTCATTGTATCTGAAGTCTTAAATTTTTTAGCGAATGATAATGCTGGGAATCGAATTGCTGCTCCTTCTGGTGATGGTGCTGATCCTGGACCTTTTGGTGAAATGGGCGTATTGACTCCTGGAATAATGCTTGGAGATGAAGATTTATTTGTTGTTGCGAAATTAATGAGGGTTTTCATCATTGCGCTATCTCCCGCGGAAAAATTGCTTGCAGAACGCAGGATTACCTGTAGGAGAATCCAGGGGAGTATAATTGCTACCCAAATCATCAAGAGAGCAACGACATACAAAATAAAGGTTTCAGGTAAGTTAAGGCTATTAGTTGCTGTAGCAGTTTGTCTGGGGCCTGCCATCATAATATTGATTGCTGTCGGAAAAATGACTTCTTTTGCATTCCCAATATAGGGACTTGAGAACCAGAGTGGAATTTTATTCTGCCAGAGAAAAACGAGCCCTTGTAAAAAGATAGAAAAAATTGGAGCATAAAGAAGCCATCGGAAGAATTCACTCACCCAGACTTTTGCTGTACCGCGAGTAGGACCAAAAAGGAGCAGTAACGGGAAAATAGGTGAAATAATGATAAAAAACCAGAGAATAATTTTTCTCATAAGCAAAAGAAAAATCATGGCGCTATATGTCCAGGTTGTTAATTTAATCAACCAGAGAGAGGTATCAACTGATTCTGCATGATAATTGCCCAACAATTTCAAACCGATAAATGTTTTATAGTTCCATCCGACGTATAACAAGTCTCTCTGTGTAATACAAGCGGGAGGACATATTTTCCCTGGTATAGAACCGAGAAATATTCCTTGTAAAAAATCTACCAGTTCATAAAGTGCTTTTAAAACAGGGAATGAAAAAACAATCAAAAGAATGACCCCAACAAACAGAGGGATAAATCGTTTAATTGTCAGATTGGTGCCTCTTGTTACGATAATAACACCTGCACTGATGAGTATCATGGTAAAGAGTACCGGTAAAACAATATAAAATGCAATAAGTTTTGAGTAAGCTTGTAGAGGGTTGTTATTGTTATCACATTGTCCTATGCCTACCTTATTGACACACGCCCATTGATAGTTTGAAAGTGTCCAGTCAAGTATCAAACCTGCTCTTGCAGCGCTTTTGCCTATTTCGGTTACATCAGCGTCAACAGCCCAGCCACTGGTAGGAGTGTCACCACCTTGCTCAGTAGTCAGTACGACCGGTTCTGGCTGTCCAGCAGCATCTGTATCAGCATATGTCGTATGAAATACTGCTGTTTGCAAAAAAAGAAGAAGCAAAACCGCAATAATAAAAAGGCAGCGTTTGAGCATAATGTAAGATATATCCTCTTTCTATTTAATAGGAAAAAGAGGGAAGATGTCAATGTCGGAATTTGGGGAGTAGAGATAAAAGTACTCTTGCTGAAAAGCGTTATTTTTTCTTAAATCGGAATCTAGCAGCCTGGAGGGAGAGGGTCGAAGGTAATATTGGTGTTTCGGAGCTGTTCGGCAGTATCAGCGTTGAGGTAAAAGACGACAGGAAGTTTACAAATACCTTCACTAGTAAGGCCCTGCTTTACAAGCCAAGATTTAGCATCATTTTTTGCTTGTCCTACATTAATCGATCGTACCTCGACCATAAACTCATCTGGTTCTGAGACATATTCAATACTGTATTCTTCAGTTTCATGGATTGGATTTGACATGGCGACAAGTGTATTTCGAGCATCCTGGTCATTCGGGGAAAGGGGTTTTCTGTTGTCGACACTATCAAGCATTTTTTTTGCACTGTCTTGATTATAGACCACAGGTGCTTCGTAGATGGTCCGCGCGTCTGGATTAATAACGGGTTTTTGTTGTTTGGTCGGTGTCAAGAGGAGGTAGGATAGGGCAATGATTAAAACGATAAGAATCCCACCGACAAAGATATATTTTTTTTGAATTGCCCCTTTATCAAGCGTATTTTTTATCCGACTTTGTCGTCTAGTTTTTTTCATAATATAGCTCCTTTTTTATTTAACGTATTTTTTTAAATAAATGCAAGCCCCTAAGGGGTTGGCGAATCTGACTGACTAGTTGTTGGACTATCGTTTGTACTGGCACTAGAGCTACTGCCTTGATTAGTGGTATCGGCACTATTGGATGCAACTTGACTGGATTGATCATTGATGTTGGCTTTTGGTCCCCAGATACTCTTGGTACAAAGTCCCCAGTAGGCAAAGTCTTTTTGTTTTGAACTCAACTCTTTATTATAGCCGATTGCGTTTGTTGCTTGTTGTTGCCATGGAACATCGCCATGGTCAAGAGCACCATTTCCACCTTTGGCCATACCGAAGAGTCCCCACATACCCTCAGGATCATATCCCTCGCATTTTTCTGTAGTTGTTACTTTACATTTGTGGTATTCATTTGGCTGGAAAGAGCTGTGGCAGGGGATAACAATGTTAAACCATTTACTCGCGTTTTTCGGATCATCTTTTTTCAACTGCGCATACAGTTTGTCCTTAGTAAAGTCACATTTTGGATCACCAAAATTTTTCCCAAGGGGGTTAGTGTTAAGTTTATATTTACTGTTGCAGGTATTGGTAGTGGCACTGTCGGAGGCAGTTGTACTGCCACTGTCGGAGGCAGTTGTACTGCCACTGTCGGAGGCAGTTGTACTACCACTGTCGGACGCAGATTGTCCTGCGTCACCTGTTGGTGATGGTACGACACATTTTTGTTCACTACAGACCAAACCAAACGCGCAGTCCCCATTTGTCGAGCAAAGTTGTCCAACGGTACTCGGAAGAGCAGTAGGACTTCCGTCACATGAGCCAAGGCCTATACAATTAAAGGTTGGTGTTATCTTGCTCTGGCTCGCAAATTGTTTAAACGTTTGTTGGGACTGTACAACAACAATAGTTGTAAAAAGAGCGAGAAGCAAAAAGACAACAGAGACAACTGTCTTCGATGAACCGGCTGATTTTTTTCTTTTGGTAGCCATCCGTGAACGTGCAGGTTGACTGGTTTTTCTACGAGTTTTCATAGTGAGAACAATGCTATATTTATAGTAAGGAATATCCGCTCTCTTTGTCAAGGTCTAATTTAGTAAGGTTGGAGGGGATATTCGAAGCTTTGTAGGAGAGAATCAAGGGTAGTTTTATTAGCTTGGGTTGTCGAGATCAGTAATATATTGTCTCCCAGTTCAACATATGTGCCTTCTTCGGGTACTTCGTTAGGATCTTGCGGCGATGCAGTGCTGAGAAAGTCAAAAGCTCTTTGTGATCCGACTGTGCGGTTTTTGATTTTGACAAACCTCTTTTTTTGATCGGAGGTTGGATCCTTGATAATTGTTTCGGTATTATCTTGTTGATTATAGAGTGTGTCAAAATCTTGGTTGATTAATTTTGCCATTGCTTTTGGAATAGTGAGCATTTTATAAACAGGAGTGCCAGTTGTGTTGTTGAATTCTATACTTGTGATACCTAAGCCATAAGCCTTTTCTGTCTTTTGTAGGTTGGATGGATAGGAAAAGGCAAATTTTGTTGCGTCATTACGGTATTTATAATAGTCAGGTTTTACTCCTGCATTTTGTGATTTTAACGTTGAGCTTACGGGAGTTGGCTTTTGAAGAGAAGAAGGTGTATTTGTATGTGTAGAGCTACGCATTTCCGACACGAAAATCACTCCTGTAATGATGAGAATGGCTCCTCCTATAATAATGTTTTTTCGCGATAACCATGGATTTTTTTCTGACTGATCAGGTTGTATTTGTTGTTCAGGTGACACAGTTGGTGGTTGCAGTGATTGAATGGAATCCATAGATACTTAAAAATAGATAGACTAATTAATACGGTATTTGCTTAGTGTTGGGCATTTGGGGTCGATTTTGATCTATTATCGTTTGAGGAATACCAGCAGGTATACTGCAGGCTTGACTTAAGACCATTTTGGCTTGTGTCATATTTTTGCATCCAAGAAGCTTTATTGCTGCCTGCTGCGCAAGGTCACTATATTGAGGACTACATGCAGCCTGTCTGTTTTTTTGGAAATCAGGGGTTTGCAGTATGGTTTGTGTTGAACATGTTGCATTTGGAGGGAGCTGAACATGTTTTAAGTATTGCGTATACGCACGATCTCGAGTATTTATGAAAGAGGTTGTAATCATGATGATAGTGCCGATAATCAGTAGTACTATTTTGATTGATTGATGATTCATAGAGATATAAAAATTTGGGTATTTATCTGATAAACCAGTAAAATATGCCCTTTCAGACAAATTTAGACGGATCGTGTCATGCTCAAATTCATATAAACTGTCTGGGAATTTACCTCTAAAAAGGACAATAAACCAAGAAACCATCATTGCTATGACTGCTCCATTTTTCATGATTTGAACAAAAATGCTAAAAGGAATAAGTAAAATAATTCTAACAATAAGCCCAAGAAGAGGAAACGCAAACCATTGGCTAGGATGTTCTGGTTTTTCTATGGTAAGTTCAAAGAGATCGTCAGTGGTCAAGTCAAACCAGGGATATTGATCAGTAAGGCCATAGATATAAAGATCAACCTTTGTTTGATAACGAAGAAATTTAAGAATAAACGTATAGGCAGATTCCCAGTAACGGCCTGTCGTAAAGATAACCAGTGCGTTGGCAACCCAAAAGAAGAGAAAGGCTATATGTAAAAGAAATATCCAGATATGGATAGGAATAAGGAGAATATAATATTTTACTAAAAATCCAAATAACGGGAAGGCTAACCATTTATTTGGTTTATCGTTATTTTTTACTGCAAAATGCGGGTAGATTCCTGCCTTTATCGCTGCTTCTGTTTTTGTTTCTGCCATATATGTATAACACTACTGGAATGATTTGCTAATTGTCAAGGACGAGATTTTAGGCTACAATTTTGTCTTACGTAATGAAACTTTTTATTCCTATTTTGCTTGGGACGATACGTCCAAAAAGAGAATCGATTAAAGCGGCTCGTCTGGTAGAAAAAGTGGGAAAAACGATAGCAGATATTGAAGTGCAGTTGGTTGATCCTGGGGATTATCATTTTCCTTATGATGGGAATGATCCAGAAAATAAAGATCCTCGATATACAGAATTGACAGCGAAGGCAGACGGGTTTTTTATTGTCACTCCCGAATACAATCATAGTTTCCCCGGTACACTCAAGCGTATGCTTGATTCGGAATTGAAAAATTATATTCACAAACCAGTAGCCTTTGCTGGTGTATCGGATGGTATTTTTGGTGGCGCTCGGGCAATTGAAGCATTGACAAGTACCGTGCGGGAGATGGGGATGGTCGCGACATTCTCAGATGTTTATTTTCCTCAAATACCAACACTTTTTGAGGAGAATGGAGAAGTTAAAGATCAGGGGTATGTGAGACGGATTGAGCGAGCATATACAGAATTGATCTGGATGGCAAAAGCTCTTAGATACGGACGCGAAAATCTCGGTGGACCATATCATAGCAAATAATAGTATTCCCAGATAAGCTTCATTATGGTTAGAGCGACAATTTGTTGACAGCGTGGATTAATTATGAAATAGTTTTAGTAGGTTATGAATTTGCGTGAAAAACTGCAAGATAAAAAGGTCCGTATTGGTTTGGGAGTTGGGGGAGTTATTGTAGTAGTCGTGCTAGCCGGGGGATTGCTGAGTAGTTCAAAGTCTCAAGGCACAAAGTTACCGATTGCCAGTCCTGCTCCTACATCTGAACAAGTAAATGCAGTAATTCCTACAACTATTCGTTCTGTTTCTCCTGCTGTTAATCCTTATGAAGGGCCAAATCCAAATCCTGTTGCGAGACCTTCTGGGTGGGAGAGTGTGGATAATGATGCGTATCTTATTTCCTATCCCCCTGGTTGGGACTTGAATAGAGAAGCAAAAACAACACCTCCTTATATGCAGACATTGTTTATTCGTCCGCAAGGTCAGGATAAAAGCCTGATGGCACCCCTTTTTACTGTTGTTGCCACAGCTGCCGATTATGTTCCCTCACTGACAGAGAGGGAGAAGCCATACGAGAAACTTGGATTTACACAGAGTAAAATAACAGTTAATCCATCAAATCCTCTGAATGCGGTACAATGGAGTGGTACAATTCCAGCGGCACAAAATGCAACAGGTAAAGTTCTTCAGGAAACACATATTGATTTAATAGTGGGACAATATGCCTATCAAATCAAGTATTCCTATGAAGGAGGAAATAAAAATCAGCAGATGGAGCAACTCTTTGAAAAAATAATCAGTACAATTTTTTTTGAATAGTGGCGATCTACGTTGAGGTAAATGTTACGCAACCTTCACCAACATCACCATCTCGGTCGCCGTCATGGATAATAAACTCTGCTCGGTAGGTGTGTCCAGCTTGTAATGATTGGCTCCTTAATTTCAGATCAGACAGTTTCCAGATAATCTCATCTGCATAGCCTTTAGCCATACCAAATAAAAATCCTCCACTGGGACCATTGCTATGTGAGGGCCAGGGATCGGCACCAGGGCCAAGATTGTTTTGATTGCCATCGCTTAAGCCAAGCATAGGTGGAGGACCACCGAAAAGCCCAGATTGTAATGCATACCAATTACCATACACATCACTTGGTGCATTGCCTATACCACCTTTTTCAGCATCTCCTGAGGTATCAGTTTTATTTGTCGTGACATCAGTCAGATATACAGCTGGAAAATAGGGAAGACCACTTGAATCTTTGGCGGTTTTATCACCGACATTAGGATTAGAAACATGGTCAGCAGGTTGTTGTTTCATTTGGGAAATATTGCCTTTGCCTAGGGTCAGGGGCCATTCATCTTGATAAAAGACTTTAATTGCAGGGGTATTGCCGCTTGCGGGGGATGAGCTGACTTCAAAGGCATAAAGGATTCCCATTTCAGTTCTATGGTTTATGGTGTTACCGCATTCTGCAATGTTGGTTGTTGGTGGCGGTGAAGTAGGAAGCGGTGGTGAAGTAGGAGTGATTGTTGCACCTTCTAGTGCATAGAGCTGTAGATTGTTTTTTGCTTCTCCTGGAGTAGGAGAGATAATGACTACTTCTTGACCTGGCTTAGGAGGTACTGTGGATGGGATACCGTTTCCCATAGCAAATGCTAAGAAAGCGGCAAGTGCGATAAAAATGATGATATATAGTGTCCCAGTAGCTACAATTCCTTTTTGCAAAGAATTTTTATTTATAGACATATTTCTAGACTATACGAATTGGGTTATATGTGTCAATTGGTGTATGGTACTATTGTCTGATGAATTATAGCAATAGAGTATTAATAAGTGGGATAACTGTTGCTATTGTCTCTCTGTTTATTTTACAAGCTACTAAGAATACTGTTTCTTTTCCTCAAAATCCCGCAATAATTGCGAAAAGCATTCCAAGTCCAATATTTGCAGTCTTAGGCAAACAGACTGTGCCTAGTTTGCAAACCTTTCTTGTTACACGGGTCATTGATGGGGATACAATTGAAATTGAAGGTGGTAAAAAAGTGAGATATATTGGTATCAACACTCCAGAAACAGTAGATCCCAGACGACCAGTTCAGTGTTTTGGGAAAGAAGCGTCGGCTAAAAATAAGGATCTTGTTCTTGGAAAAAGAGTTGGTCTTGAAAAAGATATTTCTGAAACAGATAAATATGGACGTTTGCTTCGATACGTGTGGATTGAGAATATATTGGTAAATGAATCTTTAGTAAAAAATGGTTTTGCTTATTCCTCAGCATATCCTCCTGATATTAAACGGCAGGAGCTATTTGATCAAGAGCAGCGTGAAGCTATGCAACACGGAATGGGATTGTGGTCGGCATGCGCTGGAAGCACCAGTAGTAAAGTAGTTCAATCAATGGTGAAAGAATCAGGTCAAACTCGTACAGAGTGTGTTATTAAAGGTAATATTAATAGTATGGGCGTAAAAATTTATCATCTGCCTGGTTGCGGCAGTTATATAAAGACAACAATTGATGTTAACCGAGGTGAGAGGATGTTTTGTAGTGAACAGGAAGCGCAAGATGCTGGTTGGCATAAGGCAGACAATTGTTAGCAGTTTTTCGTTGACACTTACTGCGTTAGTTTGCTATTCTGAATAGTAGCATATGAAGTCTAAACCTGTTAAAAAAAAGAGCTATAGTCCGATCGACCGACCATCAAAAAATCTTTTATTGATTCTGTTATTACTGCTTCTTCCTGCGCTTCTATTCACTGTCTCTTTAATTCAGGAAAGACAAAGTATTCGTCAATTTGCGCAAACAAGCGTCAAAAATAACTGCTCAGCCCTTGTGATTGCCGCATCAAGTCAATTCAAACAGAGTAAACAAGTTGCTTGTACTCTAGCCAAAGCAGTTGCTGTTCAACAGTTGCAACAACAGGCAGGCTGTCCAACACAAGCAGATGCACAGAAGGCAATTGATGCTGCCTGCAATTTGCCTGCAAGTCAGGTGCCGAGTAGTCCTTGTACCGGCGTCGTTGTTGCATCATTACCTAGTTTTCAGCAAACTAAGCAACAAAGTTGTAATGCAGGGAGAACGGCAGCAGTTGATAATATGCTTGCTGAGAAAGATACTGAATGTAAGGATAGAGCTGAGGCAGAGAAGGCAATGAATGATGCTTGTGGTGGTCCGCCTATTACTCCTACTACTCCGCCGACACCCACCATCGCTCCGACAGTAACGCCTGTTCCGACAGTAGCTCCTAAACCTACAGCCACAGTAGCACCGAGTCCGACCATTGCTCCGACAGCAACGCCTATTCCGACAGTAACTCCTAAACCAACAGCGACACCTGTCCCAACAGCAACCATGAATTCTACAGGAGTACCGACGAGTATCCCTCCAACAATTGCTGCTGGAAGTACAACAGTGTCATTTACAGCATTTTTGCATGGGATAGGAGGGAGTGGTGACGGGTCAAACACAGCAAACACATTAAGTAACAAACTACCACAGCGAACAAGCAGAGAATTCACTATCGGGATAGAACAAAATGGACAAGAGATAACAAGTCAGACACAATCATTGACATATGATACTGCAACAGGGTCATATAAAGGAATATTTGCCATTGGGAGTGATCTTCAAAGTGGTAGTTATGATATTAAACTGAAAACGCAAAGTTTTCTCAAGGATAGCTTATCGGGGCAAACAATAACAGCAGGAGTACAGGCTGCTATACCAGCAATGACCTTAATAGCAGGAGATATCAATGATGATGGAGTGCTGGATGTTCTTGATTACAATGAAATTATTAGCTGCTTTAGCACACAAGCGAGCTGTGATCCGACCAAGAAACAGCAGTCAGATTTGAATGATGATGGGAATGTTGATGGTGTTGATTACAATCTCTTATTGAGAGAGATGAGCCACTAGTTATTTACATACTATTGCTTGACACAATATAAATAACTTTGTTAAGTTTAGCTAGAGGGAGTTTTTATGGATTTAGAAGCGACGCCAGATCAGTCAATTCAGCAGTCAGTACCTATAAAGAAAGATCCATCAAATAGGGTTGTATTAGTTTTGTTGTTAATTATTCTTCCTGTTTTATTTTTGACTCTTTTTGTAGTCAGACAGCCGCAGACATACCAGCAACAAGCGCAGACAGGAGCTACCTGTGGAGCACCGGGTGATGCAGGTAATGAAAAAGGAGTGGGGAAGTATTGTACCAAAGGCGGTCAGGAGTGTAAGGGGCTTGATGCATCAATTTGTCCAAAAGATATTGATGATAGCTTTCCAGGAGTTTGTTCAAAAGGATGCACAACCGATGCTGATTGTGGAACAGGGGCCAGCTGTTATCAGGATACATTGGGGAAAGGTTGTAAGCCAACTGCTTGTCTTGCGCCAAGTTCAGGTATTTCACCAAGTGTGGTAGCAACGAGTCCTATTGCTACAGGTACAGGTGACATAACAGGTCAGCCGACAGCTTTACCGACAGGAGGTATTGTTCCAACAACTGTAACCACGGATACAACACAAACACCAATTAGTATTATCCCTAGTTTAACGTGTCTTGGCCCTGGTTGTTTGCCAATAAGTGCTACCCCCCCTGTAGCAGTACAAACACTTGCTCCTTGTAATCAAACAAGCGGAGGGCATTCGTTTCTTGACTATATTAAACTGTTTCTGGATTTCATTCTCAAGTTATTTGGTATAACTTCCGGTTTGGGTGGGGATAATGCAGGTTGTGGCTCAGGAGGTACAACGCCTCTGC
>Ga0068859_100007602_pt1 | contig 11013 bp, 5 predicted proteins | sample KBSSwiS22_FD_66585 | JGI IMG/M metagenome (GOLD analysis project Ga0068859, IMG submission 66585) | Switchgrass rhizosphere microbial communities from Kellogg Biological Station, Michigan, USA - KBS Switchgrass S2-2 | ecosystem: Host-associated > Plants > Roots > Rhizosphere > Soil ... | reverse complement strand
GGAAGATGTCGTCATCGGCCGACGCCCCCGAGCCGATGGCGACGGCGATCGTCTTCCCATCAGGAGAGAACCGCGGAAGGTTGAACGACGACGGCGTGACCGGCACCTCCGTTTCGTGGCCTTGACGGTCGACCAGGACCAGCACGCGCTCGGTCATGATCGAGCCTTCCGGCACGAACGCGACGGCGCCGCCGTCGCTGACGGCGAAGAATCCGACACCGCTGCTCGACTCCCCGCCCACGTGCTCGCGGATCACGACCGGGGATCCCGTCGTCTCGAGCTTGACCGGATCGAAGCGCACGGCCATCAGCGTCGCCTGGTGCTGGTAGACGAGGTACCCGGCCGCCGAATAACGGGCCATGCGCGCTCCCGTCACGATCGTCTTCCGCTCTCCGGTGTCCATGCGCACGGCGTCGATCTTGGCGCCGTCGTAGTCTCCGGGGCTCGTGCGATCTCCCACGGTGAACAGCACCGCCTTCCCGCCGGGAAGCACCTGCGGCCAACGATGGCTCCGCTCGCCTCGCGCGGGGTCGAGCTTCGTGAGCTCGACCGGCTCGCCTCCGGTCGCGGCGAGCTTGAAGAGCCCGCTGCTGTAGAGCGGTGAGTACACGATGCCGCCGTCGGGCATGAAGCTGCAGCCCCGTGGCGCTCGGGCGCCGGCCAGCGCGACCGGAGTCCCGCCTTCCGCCGGAACTTTCTTGAGGGACCCATCGGCGAAGAACGCGATCCACTTGCCGTCCGGCGACAGACGCGGCTCTTCGGCCCCCTCGGTTCCCTCGATCGGCACGGGGTCGAGACGATCGAGCGTTCGGCGGAAGATGCGCTTTCGCTCCGTGCCTTCGGCGACGAACAAGATCGTTCGGCCGTCGGCCGACAGGTCGATGATCGGCCGGTCCGATCTCGGCAGGAAGTGCTCCGCCGGCACGAGGGTTCCAAAGATCGTCATCGGTGTGTCCGCTCGCGCCACGCCTGCGGGTTTCCGCAGGCCGAGCGCGGCCATCGCCGCGACGACGGCGAGCGCGGCGACGGCCCACGGAACGAATCGCATCGGTGCCGGGCGCGCGACCGCGGAGACCGCCGGCGCTTCGTCCCGGCCGCCGCCCTTGGCGATCTCCTCGAGGGCGATCCGCGCGTCACCGATGTCGCGCAGGCGGTTCTTCGGGTTGCGCTCGAGGCAGCGGCGCAACAGATCGCGCAAGGCGCGCGGCGTCGACGGCGGGAGCTTCCCGAAGTCGATCTCGCTCTTCAAGACGCCGGCCAAGATGTCGCTGACCGTGTCGGACGCGAACGGCGATTCCCCCGTGAGCATCTCGTAGAGCACGATCCCGAAGGCCCAGATATCGGCGCGCCGGTCGACCGCGCTGCCCCGCGCCTGCTCGGGGGACATGTACGCCGCGGTGCCCAGGATCATGCCGAGCTGCGTTCCTTGGACCGACGTCAGCGTCGGCGAGTTCATCAGCGTCGGGGACCGGGACGGGTCGGTGCCCACCGGGTTCCCGGCCGCGGCGTCCATCGCCTTGGCCAGGCCGAAGTCCAAGACCTTCACCTTCCCGTCGACCGGCGCCTTGACGTTTTGCGGCTTCAGGTCGCGGTGAACGATCCCTTTTTCGTGGGCCTCCTCGAGCGCCTCGGCGATCTGCCGCGCGATCGAGATCGTCTCATCGAGAGAGAGCGGGCCCCCGGACAGCCGGTCGGCCAGCGTCGGTCCTTCGACCAGCTCCATCACCAGAGCGCGCACGCCGCTCGACTCTTCCAGGCCGAAGATCGACGCGATGTGCGGGTGGTGAAGCTGCGCCAGCACCTGAGCTTCGCGCTCGAACCGCGCGAGGCGCTCGGCGTCTTGCGTGAAGATCTCCGGAAGAACCTTGATCGCCACCTCGCGCCGAAGCTTCGTGTCGGTGGCCCGGTAGACCTCGCCCATGCCCCCTTCACCGAGCCTGCCGGTGATCTCGTAGGGGCCTACGCGCGAGTTGATCGGCAGGGGCATCGCGCGATTGTAGGCGACGCCGGGCCCGGGAATCCGGCGATGTTGATAGGATCCGTGCCATGCGCACGCGTTTCGTGGCGCCCTTCGTCTTCGGCGTGCTCTGCCTGCTTTCGGGACGGAGCGCGTCCGCCGCGCTCCCCGAAGAGCTGATCGTCGAGCGCCTCGGCGAGGAGCGTGGGTTCCCGTCCGGGACGATCACCGCTTTGTATCGCGACCGCGCGGGGTTCCTGTGGGTCGGCTCGCGTGAAGGGCTCGCGGTGTGGGACGGGTATGCGATCCGGACCTTCGAGCACGAGGTCGGAAGCCCCGATTCGCTGCCGGACAACTCGATTCGCGTCATCTACGAGAGCCCGTCGGGCGCGCTGTGGGTCGGAACGAACACGGGCGGGCTCGCGCGGCTGGACCGGGCGACGGGGCGGTTCGCGGTGTACCGGCATGTCACGCAAGAGGCGACGAGCCTCAGCCACGACAGCGTGTACGCGATCGTCGAGTGTCCCGACGGATCGCTGTGGGTCGGCACCCAGCAGGGGCTGAACCGCCTCGACCCCAAGACCGGGACGTTCGAGCAGTTCAAGTTCGACGCGAAGAACCCGGCGACGATCCCGCACGACTACGTCTATGCGTTGACGCTCGATCACGCGGGGCGGCTGTGGGTTGCGACGGTCGGCGGCGGTGTCGCTTGGGTCGACCCGCCGACGCGACGGATCACGCGCGTGCCGTTTGCGAAGGAAGCTCAAGCGCCCGAGCCGGACGCCTTGGTGTTCGCGATCACGGAAGGGTCGGCCGGGACGCTCTGGGTGGGAACGCAGCGTGGCCTCTACCGGTACGTCGCGGAAGACGGCTCGCTGCATCACGTCGCGGTCGCCGAGCTGGCGCCCGGCAAGGACGTTCCGATCATCACGTCGATGTCGCTCGACGTCCGCGGCGTGCTTTGGATCGCCACGTGGAACCGCGGCCTGATCGCTTACGAGACCGGAAGCGGGGCCAGCCGGGGGTACCGGCACGACCCGGAGCGCGCGGACAGCCTCGCCGCGGACCGGCTCGCTTCCTTGCTGATCGACGCGGCCGGCGACGCGTGGGTCGGAACGTGGGGAAGCGGGATCAACCGGTTCAACACGCGCGAGGATCCGTTCCGCACGATCCTCGAGCGCAAGCCCGGGTCGAGCGACGGCCTGCCTTACCGCGAGGTGACCTCCGGAATGGAGGACAAGCGCGGGACGCTGTGGGTCGGCACGTGGGGCAAGGGACTCTCCCGCCGCGACCGAGCCGGGAACGCCTTCGTCGGAATCGAGCCCCCTCCTTCTCCCCCGCTCGCGCTGAACACGGTGCTTTCGCTCGCCGAGCGGCCGGACGGCACCGTGTGGGCCGGCGCGATGGCGGGATTGTTCCGCATCGATCCGAAGACCGGGATCGCGGGTCCCGTGTCCCGTGCGGCCATCGATCCCAAGGGTCTCGGCGACGGGTACGTGAACGCCGTGCTCGTCGATCGCACGGGAACCTTGTGGGTCGGAACCGGCGGTGGCGGCCTGAATCGCCTCGAGCCCGACGGCCGCTCGTTCACCCGTTTCGTCCGCAACGCGCAAGATTCGAGCAGCCTCAGCGACGACTTCGTCACGACCCTGATCGAAGCCGCCGACGGGACGATCTGGGTCGGGACTCGCTCGGGCGGACTGAACGCATTCGACCGCGCGACCGGAAAGTCGGTCCGGTTCCTACCGTCGCCGACCGATCCCGCGACGATCGGGCATCACCACGTGACGTCGATACTCGAAAGCCGCAAGGGCACGATCTGGGTCGGAACGGACGGGGGCGGCCTCGCGGGGATCGACAAGAGACCGGGCGGCGGTTTTTCGGTCAAGCGGGTCACGACCGACGACGGGCTCGTCAACCAGAACGTCGCGTCGCTGCTCGAAGACGACGACGGATCGCTGTGGATCGGCACGCGGCACGGCCTTTCGCGCTACGCGCCCGGCTCGGGCCGGTTCCGCAACTATGGCGTCGGTGACGGGCTGCCGGGCACCGAATTTTCTCCCGCCGCCGCGTGGCGCGGGCACGACGGCCTGAGCTTCGGCACCTCGCAGGGCGTCATCATGATCCGGCCCGCGACACCCTTCGGCGAAGCCGCGGTCGTCCCCACGCAGATCACCGCGATCCGGACGCTCGCGGGCCCGCTGACGCTCCCCGCCGCGCCGTGGGAGACGTCGTCTCTTTCGGTCCCATACGGCACGCCGCTGCTGTTCGCGTTCACCGTGCTCGACTTTCGCGCGCCGCACCGCTTCGCCTACCGGCTCGAGGGAAAAAGCAACGCTTGGACCGACCTCGGCGCGAGCCGGGAGATCGCCTTCACCGATCTCTCACCCGGCAGCTACACGATGAGCGTGCGCGGGCGGAGCGCCTTCGGCACATGGAGCCAGACGCAGACGCCGCTCGCGATCCACGTCACGCCTCCGTTCTGGATGACCTGGTGGTTCCGGATCGGCAGCGCGGTGCTCGTGCTCGGATTGGCGTCGATCGCGATTCGCGCGCGCATGATGTCGCTCGAGCGGAGGAACCGCGAGCTCGTCGCGCTGCAGGATCAGCGCGAAAAGGCGCTGCTGGAAGCGCGCGCGAGCCAGGAGGCGCTCCACGGCGCCTACGGGCGGCTCCGCCGGTTGACCCGGCAGCTCGAGGAAGCCAAGGAAGAAGAAAAGCGCCGGATCGCGCGCGAGCTGCACGACGAGCTGGGTCAAATCCTGAGCGCGATCAAGATCAACCTGAAGGCGCTCGGGCGGATGCCGGACGGTGCTTCGGAGCGGGGCGAACGCATCGTGGACGCGATCGGCTTGGTGGACGAGATGATCCGGCACGTCCGCGCGATGGCGCTCGACCTGCGGCCGCCGCTCCTGGACGAGCTGGGGTTCGTCGCCGCGCTGCGCGGGTACGCCGAAGGGCAATCCGCGCGCACCGGGGTTGCGATCGCGGTCGAGGCGAACGCCGACGCCGAGTCCCTTCGGCCGGAGACGGCGATCGCGGGGTTCAGGATCGTGCAGGAGGCGGTTCACAACACGCTCCGCCACGCGTCGGCCGAGCGCATCACCGTGTGGGTGCGGAGCGACGCGGAAAGGCTGATCCTCTCCGTTCACGACGACGGCAGCGGTTTCGACGTCGCCGAGGCCCTTCGCCGTGCCGCGACGGGGAACCACCTCGGGCTGCGCGGCATGCGCGAGCGGGTGGAAGCGCTCGGCGGGACCGTCCGGATCGAATCCGCGCCGGGGCAGGGAACGGAGATCCGGGCCGAGATACCCTTACGGGTGGAGGAGCCGGCATGAAGGTCCTGCTCGCGGACGATCACACCATCGTACGGAAAGGGATCCGCGCCGTCCTCGCCTCCCAACCCGGAATCGAGATCGTCGCCGAGGCGGCGGACGGGCGCGAGGCGCTCGCGCTCATCGAACAGCACCAGCCCGACCTCGCCGTGCTCGACGTCTCGATGCCCGGCTTGAACGGGCTCGAGGTGGCCGCGCGCGTGCCGAAGGTGTCGTCGCGCACCAAGGTCGTGATCCTCTCGATGCACGCCGGCGAGGCGTACGTCGCGCAAGCCTTGCGCGCGGGAGTCTCCGGCTACTTGCTGAAGGACGCGGCGGACGACGAGCTGCCGCTGGCGATCAAGGCCGTCTCACGCGGCGAGGTGTACCTGAGCCCGAAGATCTCGACCCAGCTCGTCGAGCGCTTCGTCCAGTCGGGCTCCGCCGCGCCCGACCCGCTCGCCGGGCTGACGACGCGCCAGCGCGAGATCCTGCAGCTCGTCGCGGAAGGCAAGTCGTCGAAGGAGATCGCCTCGCTCCTCGACCTGTCCGTGAAGACCGTCGAGTCGCACCGCGGGCAGATCATGGAGCGCCTCGACGTCCACGACGTCACCGGTCTTGTTCGGTTCGCGATCCGAGTCGGGCTGGTGTCCCCCGACTCGTAGGCGTCTTCGCCGTCTCGCCGCGCGGTGCCAAAAGCTCGTCGAGCAGGCGCTCGAGCCCTCCGGCGAACTCGTCCTTCGCGATGAACCCGTCGGCGCCCGCTGCGAGCGCTTCGTCGCGCGCGGCCTGGCTCGTGGCGAACGTCGCGATGATCACGAGCGGAGGATTCGGGCGCGACTTGATCATCCGGGCGACGCGGAAGCCGTCGAGCTCCGGGAGCACGCAGTCCATGATGACGAGATCGGGATGGAGCTTCCCGACGGCTTCGATCGCCCGAAGCCCGCCGCGCACCTTGCCCACCACGACGAGATCGGTTCGCTCGAGGATCCAGAGCGATGCGCCGGTGAGGAACTCCACGCTGTCGTCGACGAGAAGCGTTCTGATCGCGTTCGGCTGAGCCAAGGTCTCACGCTCCTTGTCGACGGCGCCGACGAGGCGCCGCATCGAGCGCGCTGAGTGTGCCGCGCTCCTTTCGTCCGGACCATCGGGGGATCCCCCCAGAATTCGCGGAAATAACACGGCACCCGGAAAACGCCGCCGCCCCCCTCGGGTGAAGAACTCCGCGTTCCCGGTAGATCCCCTCATAGCCTGTGGGGCGGCCCCCTCGTAACCTTCGGGCACTTCGTTGGGCAGAATTTCGAGGAGGGAAGCAGGACCATGAAGGGACGTTGGTGGGTTTCGGCGCTGGCAGCGGCGGCGTTCATCGTCGCGGGGACGAGCGCCGAAGCGCTCAGCCTCAGGGAATCGAACATCGTCGACTTGCTTCGCGAGTCGAACGACATCGTGGTCGGTCAGATTCAGACGGTGACCGACGGCATCGGCGAGCGGGGGATCCCCTACACGGAGGTGACGCTCACGATCTCCGAGACGATCCGGGGAAACCTGTCGGGAACCTACACCTTCCGTCAGTTCGGGCTTCTCCATCCCCGGACCACCAAGGACGGGACGATGAAGATGATGCCGGCTCCCGAGGGGCTCCCTCGGTACACGCCCGGCCAGACCAACCTGCTCTTCCTTCATCCCGCCGCCAAGCTGACCGGCCTTCGGACGACCGCGCGGCTCGGAAACGGAAAGTTCGCGATCGGAGCGGGGCGGGTCGAAAACGAGATGGCCAACGTCGGGCTGTTCCGCAACGTCCGCGTCGAGCCGGGCGCCGCGACCGCCGCGGACAAAAAGATGATGTCCGCGGAAGGCGTCGCCAACCCCGACACGTTCTTGTCCTTCGTGCGACGCGCGGTTCGTGAGCGCTGGGTCGAAGCGGGGCGCATCGCCCGCATGCCGGCGGGCCAATGAAAACGCCGGTCATGCGCTTCGTCCTCGCGGCCTTTGCCGCGTGCGCGGCCACGGCGGCCCTCGCCGGCGGTCCGATCTACACCTACGACCCGGTGAACCGCATTCCCTACGCCTGGACGATGAGCTCGTGGAGCGACGGGAAGGTGGACGTCTACACGGACCTCGGCGATCTGGGCATCTTGAGCAACCGCCAGGCGAGCCAGCTCGTCCTCAATGCGGTCAACCAATGGTCGAACGTGCCCACGACGAGCTTCCGGGCCAAGGTGGCCGGCGATTTCTCCGCCGTCGGCCTGGGCGACATCACCGGGGTGGGCATCTGGGACATCGTCGGGGCGTACAACGGCGGGGGGATCTTCGTCGTCTACGACGATGACGGGTCCATCTTCGAGGAGGTTTTCGGCTTCTCCGCGACGGGCATTCTCGGAGTCACCTCGATCGACTTCGTCGACGACACATCGCCCGAGATCCTGGAAGCCTGGGTCATCCTCAGCGGTCCCGGGATCCGCGCGGAAGACCCCACGGGCGCCGGATACGCCGGAGTCGTCACGCACGAGTTCGGCCACGCGTTGAACCTCGGGCACTCGCAGGCGAACGGCGCCGTGAACAACCCGTCGACCCTCGATTCGCCCTGGCCGAGCGGCTGCCCGGCGCCCTGGCAGGGGACGGTCGACCCCCGGCAGGTCGAAACCATGTATCCGTTCAGCGATCCGACGATCAAGGGCACCGGAGCCTACCAGGCCACCGTCGACCGGATCGACGACATGAGCGCGATCTCCGACCTCTACCCCGCCGCCGGTTACCCGGGCACCCGCGGAATCATCAAAGGAGAGGTCCGCGATCCGGACGGCGTGCCCGTCACCGGCGTGAACGTCATCGCGCGGAACGTGGCCGACCCCTTCAACGACGTCTCGTCCTACATCACGGGTCAGGTCTCGAAGGGAGAGGACGGACCCGACGGCTCGTTCAGATTCACCGGGCTGACCCCGGGCGCGAGCTACGTGATCTACGTGGACGCCCTCTTGAACGGTGCCTTCGCGGCGCCGAGCCCGGTCTTGCTTCCCGGCCCCGAGGAGCTCTGGAACGGCGCCATGGAAGGCCCCGACGCGACGACCGACGACCGCTGCGCGTGGACCACGATCAACGCTTCGGCCGGCGCACCGAAGACAGTCGACATCACGTTCAACCGCTATCCCGGCGCGCCGAAGCTCCTGGTCGCGCCCGACACCGGGGACGCGACGGACATCACGCCCGACGGCTCGATCGTGGTCGGCCTGAATGCGGCAGCCCGCGAGGTCTTCCGCTGGAACCTGGACACGAACGACTACGAGATCCTGGGCGGGATCGTGTCCGGCCAGGCCGCGATCTCCGATAACGGCAGCCGGATCGCCGCCAACATCAGAAACGACCGCGACGGCATCCTCTATCCCGCGATCTACGAAAACGGTGAATGGACCGCGCTCCCGACGGTCGCGGGGGCGCAGCCGTGCAGCAATACCGAGCTCGGCTTCACCTACGGATCCACGTACGACATCTCCGGCGACGGTTCCACGGTCGTCGGCCTGTCCTACGGACCGGCCGGCTGCTACTCGGGGACAACCCGCGGGTTCAAATGGACCGCGGCCGGCGGCACGGTCCAGCTCCCGAAGCTCGATGCCTTCGATCACGCGGGACGCGCCAACGGCGTCAGCTACGACGGAACGGTGATCGTGGGCTGGGACGACGCGTCGAATGGAACGAGGCGCGGCACCCAGTGGCGCAACGGTGTGGCGAGCTTCATCAAGAGGGGCAACAACCCGGTCGGGGAAGCCATCGACGTCTCTCGCGATGGTCAGTACATCGTCGGGGCCATCAACGGCGCAACCACCGGTCAGGCCTGGCGCTACCGGCCGTCCTCCGGTGTTGAGCAGCTCGGCGCGTTCGGCGGCCAGACCGGCGGCGCGACCCTCGGGATCAGCGACGACTACGAGGTGATCGCGGGATTTTCGAGCAACATCAATACGGGCGCGCTCTCGCCCGCGATCTGGACGAGCTCGTTGGGCTTCTCGAATCTCAATCAGTTGTTCGCCTCGCAGGGGGTCAACACCGCGGGGGGACTGATCGCCACCAGCAACACCGTGTCGGCCGACGGGCGGACGATCACCGGGGCGATGGCGTCCCGGTATGGATTCATTCCGTGGGCGATCAAGATCCCCACGGTGATCATCTGCAACTACGGCCAGACCGAAGTCGCGAGCTTCCCTCAGGGCATGAACGAAAAGCTTCTGGCCGGGGCTTCGCTCGGTCCGTGCGCCTGCGCTTCGGGCGCGCCGAGCGACATCCCCGCGATCGTCGGCGAAAAACCGGTCGCGGGAATCACGCGCATGACCTGGACCGCCTTCCCCGACGCCGTCGGATACGACCTGATCCGCGGCAGCCTTCAGGTGCTGCGGGCGACCGGCGGAAACTTCAGCGCCTCGGTCAACGCCTGCCTCGAGGACGGCCTCACCGCGAGCGAGAGGGACGAGCTCGAGACCCCCGCGCCCGGAGACGGCTTCTGGTACCTCGTTCGAGCCACCAACTGCGGCGGCGGAGGAACGTACGACTCCGGCTCGCCTTCACAGATCACCTCGCGCGACGCCGGCCTTCTGGCCTCGCCCTACACCTGTCCGTAACGCCAGGAGGAATGAAGTGACCAAGTCCTTGAAGATCGCAGCGGGGTTCGGCGCCGTCGCCGGGCTCCTGACGGTAACGCACGCGAAAGAGTCGCTCTTGACCAACCACGCCGTCGTTCAAGCCTGCTCGGATTGCGACGTGCCGGGAATGCCCCTGTTCACGACGTTCGGGTCGAGCATGGACAATCCGATGATCGCGGACGACGGGACCGTGATGTTCCGGACGAACCTCGCGGGGCCGACCATCACGGGTGCGAACAGCCGCGCGCTGTTCGCCGGGGCGTCCCTGGACACCCTCTCGGTGCTGGCTCAGTGGTCGGATCCGGCGCCGGACCTTCCGGGCATCTTCCTCGTCAACAACGGCGGGACTCAGGGATTCGGCGAGCTGCGGCTTTCCCCCGACGGCAACACGATGTGGATGAGCCGTCTCAGCAACTCCGGGCACAACCTGTCGACGGGCGCGGACACGGCAATCTTCGGTGGGTTCCCCGGGAGCTTCTCCCTGATCGCACGCGAGGGGAACACGGCGCCGGGAACCGGCGGGGCGCTGTACGGAGACTTTTCGCTTCTCAGCGCGCAGTACATGTCCGTCGGACGGAACGGAAACATCATGTTCTATACGGGTCTTTCAGGCGACCCGTCGAGCAACGAGGCGATCTACGGCGGAACGGTCGCAGCACCCGTACTCGCGGTTCGCAAGGGCGACACCATGCTGCCGGGGCCGATCACCGCGTCCGTGTTCTCCGGACAGCTCGTGATGGACAACAACGGGCGGATTCTCTACAACCTCCGGCTCGCCGGCCCGGGCGTGACGCCCGCGAACGACGAGTCCCTGTGGGTCTACACCCCGGGTGCCGGCAACGCGCTTCTGGTGCGCGAGGGCGATCCGGCGCCGGGAACGGCGGGCGGAGTTTTCGGCAACGGCGCGAATGACTGGCGTCCGAACCTTACGACCAACTCGTTCACGCGAAACGGGAAGTTCTCGTTCGTGTGCGATCTGCTCGGAGGCGATGTCGTCCCCGACGTGAACGACCGGGCGATCTACCTCGGGCAGATCGGCGGCCCTCTCGCGCTCTTCGCCCGCAGTGGAGATCCTGCTCCCGGGACCGACGGCGTGTTCGACGCCTTCCATACC
>Ga0068859_100007601_pt1 | contig 11014 bp, 7 predicted proteins | sample KBSSwiS22_FD_66585 | JGI IMG/M metagenome (GOLD analysis project Ga0068859, IMG submission 66585) | Switchgrass rhizosphere microbial communities from Kellogg Biological Station, Michigan, USA - KBS Switchgrass S2-2 | ecosystem: Host-associated > Plants > Roots > Rhizosphere > Soil ... | reverse complement strand
GCCCGCTTGGGCATGGGCGAGCTGCGGCTCGGAGAGCTGTCCGCTCGACCACATGAGCCGCTGGAGCGAGAACCCGTTCAGTCTCGAAGTGACGTATCAGTACATCGATCAAGACCAGCCGAAAATCGGCACCGAGGACGCTTCGGTGGGCGAGATCCAGCGTCAGCACGACGAGGTGCGCACGTTGAACCGGATGACCACGGCGCGCGCCGTGTATCGCCCCGCGTCCGCGTGGTCGTTCACTGCGTCCTTGCCATGGGTCGATCGCTACCACGAGCACATCCACCACCAGCTGGGCGAGGATGAGGTGGAGCGATTCAACTACTCGGGCATCGGCGATCTCGAGGTGGCGACGCTTCGGTCCTTTGGCGGCGGGGAGAGCCGACGGCGCGGATTCGTCTCCGCGGGCGTGAAGATGCCAACGGGGGACACGAGCGTGCCCAACGAGGACGGCGATCAGCCCGAGCCCGCCGCGCGTCCGGGTTCGGGGTCGTGGGATGTCCTTGCGGGCATGGGGGTGGAGTGGCAGCTCACCCGGTCCCCGGAGCGGATGGTGCCGTTGCGTTTGAGCGTGACGGGGCGCTACAACGGATTTGGAACCGACGACTACCGCATCGGACCGGAGATGCAGGCGCATCTCGGGACCGAGTATCCGGTGATGCGGAGCTTGTCGCTCCTGGCGCAGGCGAATCTCAGAATTCGCGGTCAGGACGACGTGGGCTCGAGTGGTGTGAACGAGGAGGACACGGGGGGGACGATGGTGTTCCTCTCGCCTGGCGTGCGCGCGGCGGTGTCGAAGATGGCGTCCGTGTATGCGCTGGTGCAGATCCCCGTGTATCAGAGGGTGAACGGGATCCAGATCGTTTCGGATGGGAATTTGTATGTGGGGGTTAGTCGGGCGTTTTAGGGAAGCGGGTCGGCGCCGGTCAGGCGCGTTGCGTTCGCGTTCGCAGGTCGAGTCCGCGCGGAGCGATTCAGTTCCGCGCGGATTTTTTATTTGCTACGAGAACTTTGAAGATTGTTGTTGACTGAATTGCGCTGTCGCATCAGTTCCCTCAGGTGTTTCCCATTTAGAATCGTGCTCAAGGCCCATTGTGAGCTCTCATAGCGTTTCTTCGAGCCCTCCGCCCCCGACAATCCCACCGGAACGAGATCGTTGCTCTGTGGTCCCGCCAGGGTGCAACAGCGACCGCGTGCTACAAATAGATTACCCCAAAGAAAGATCTGGTGACGGCACCAGGTAACGACGACCTGCCCCGAAACAGGTGCGAGCATGCAAGAGTACTCGTTGGCCCATGTCGACGACGCGGTTCTCCTTCGTGATCTGACCTCCCTCGTGGTCCGGGATCGACTCAACACCGCACTGCTTCTCGCCCACATCGGCGAGGTGGATGCGCGAAAGCTCTATGTGCCGATCGGATTCCCTTCGATGCATGCCTACTGCGTCGAAGAGCTCGGTCTCTCCGAAGACGCAGCGTACAAGCGCATCCAGGCGGCACGCGCCGCACGACAGATCCCGGCTCTTCTCGACGCGCTCGCACAGGGCGAGCTCCATCTCGCGGGAATCTGCTTGCTCGCACCACACCTGACTTTGGAGAACGCGAACGATCTGATTCGAGCTGTGAGCCGAAAGAGGAAGATGGAGATCGAGACTTATCTCGCCCGGCGGTTCGGGAGGAGCTGTGAGGTCTCTCGCGTCACGCCGGTGTCTCCGATAGTGTCAGCTGTAAACCTCCAACTTGCCCCGGGGCAAGTTGAGACCGACCCAGACTCCGAATCACGGAGCGCGAATTCCAAGCCAAGCGACGATATCGAGGCGGAGCCGGAAGATCTTCCCGACGAGAACTACTTTCTCCAAGTCACCATCTCGAAGGAAACCTACGAGAAGCTTCGATATGCGCGGGATCTGTTGAGCCACGCACTACCAGGCCAGCAAATTGCTCCGGTGTTGGATCGCGCGCTCGATCTCTTGATCACGCAGCTTGAAAAGAGGAAGTTTGGCGTGACCGATCGCTCTCGGGACGCCCAGCTCGCCGCGAAGGATGCTCGCACTCGCGCAAGGAGGGAGAAGCGAGCGTATGCCGCCGACCAGGAATGGCGTCGGGAAGCAAAGGATCAAGCGCAGGACGTGATAGCAGGGCTGAAGAGTCTCGGATATCGCCCGCACGAAGCAAAGCGAGCCGCGGAATATTGCGAATCGATGGCCTGCGCCACGCTGGAGGAACGTCTACGCGCTGCTCTCGGGTATTTGGGTGGCAGATTCTCGATTCGGCCGGGGACCTGAGGCTTCCTGTTACGCCTTCGGCAGCGTGACGCCCTTCTGTCCCTGGTACTTGCCGCCGCGGTCCTTGTACGACGTGCTGCAAATCTCATCGGACTCGAAGAAGAGCATCTGCGCCGCGCCTTCATTGGCGTAGATCTTCGCGGGTAATGTCGTCGTGTTGGAGAACTCGAGCGTGACGTGTCCCTCCCACTCGGGCTCCAAAGGCGTTACGTTGACGATAATGCCACATCTTGCGTACGTCGATTTTCCGAGGCAAATCGTCAATACACTCCTCGGAATCCGGAAGTACTCCACCGTCCTCGCCAGTGCGAACGAGTTCGGCGGGATGATGCAAACGTCCGCCACCAAGTCCACGAAGCTCTTCTCATCGAACTGCTTCGGATCCACGATCGTCGAGTTGATATTGGTGAAGATCTTGAACTCGTTCGCGCACCTCACGTCGTAGCCGTAGCTCGAGGTTCCGTAGGAGATCAGACGGCCCTCTCCGGAGCGGCGAACCTGATTCGGCTCGAAGGGCTCGATCATCTTCGTTTCGGCCGCCATGCGGCGGATCCAGTTGTCGGACTTGATGCTCATGGCTCTCCTTGTGCGGGGTGGGAGGCGGGAGTGTGCCACGCCAGACCGCCCGACGCCAAGCCACAGCCACCGCACCTCCCAGAGGCCACGGCCAGTCACACCCACGGTCCACCACCGCCAGCCGCCAGGGCCAACCGCCTTGCCCGTAGCGCGTCCTCTGTGTAGGGTCAAGGAGTCCGGGGAAGGCAATCCCGGCTCCCCCAACCGAGAGATCTCGTGCCCTATTCGCCCGCGGTCAAACGACGGCTTCTCGTCCCGGTCCTCCTCGCGGCACTCCTGACAGTCCTGGCTCTGGGAACCGCGGCCGGCGATACCCAGGACGCCGTTTCGTACCCGGCCGACTGGAAGCTCCGCGGCCTCGACGGCCGCCTGACCCAGCTTCGCCAGTGGAAGGGTCGGATCGTCTACCTCACGAAATGGTCCACGCGCTGCGGCCCGTGTGTGTCGGACATTCCTCCCATCGAGGCGCTCCAGGACTCTGTGCAGGGCGTGGTCTTCCTCCTCGTTTCCTACGAGCAGGCCAGCCCGTTGCACCACTTCGCCGAGGAGACCAGGCTCCGCGTTCCCGTCTACCGCGGCGCGGAGCCCGAGCCGGAGCTTCTCCGCTCCAAATCGACCCCGGCCACCTTCGTGATCGACAAGCTCGGCAACGTCGTGTGGGCAGACGAGGGTCCCAGAGGCTGGGCGGGGAATCGCGACATGATTCTGTATCTCCGCGGGCTCATCTCGGCGGCCTCCGCGCCGACCCAAGCCCAGAAGTGACTCCGGCGGGGCTTGCCCCCGCCCAAGCCGCCTACCGTATACTTTCCCACCATGCCGGACCGCATCTACATCGAGACCTACGGCTGCCAGATGAACGTCGCCGATTCCGAGCTCATGCTCGGGACTCTCCGAGCCGCGGGATACGACCGCGTGGAGCGACCGGGCGAGGCGGACGTGATCCTGGTCAACACCTGCGCCATTCGCGAGCACGCGGAGCAGCGGGTCTACGGGCGCATCGGCGAGCTCTCGCGCTACAAGGTGCGGCGTCCGGGCGTGGTGCTTGGCGTGGCGGGCTGCATGGCCCAGCACCTCAAAGGCAAGCTCATGGATCGCGCGCCGTATGTGGATCTCGTGATCGGGCCCGACGGCTACCGCGATCTTCCGTCGCTCGTCGCGCAGGCGCGCGAGGAACCGACGCTCGCGGTGAAGCTGAGCCGCGTCGAGACCTACGGCGATCTCGCTCCAGCGCGCGCCGACGGCGTTCGCGCGTGGGTCAGCATCATGCGCGGCTGCGACAAGTTCTGCACGTTCTGCATCGTGCCCTACGTGCGCGGTCGAGAGCGCAGCCTGCCCGCGACTGAAGTGATCCGGCAGGTGGAGCACGCAGCGGCCGAGGGCTTCAAGGAGATCGTCTTCCTCGGGCAGACGGTGAATGCCTACAGACACGAAGAGGTGGACTTCGCGGACCTGCTCCGGCGCGCGAACGCCGTCGACGGCATCGAGCGCATCCGCTTCACGTCGCCCCATCCGGCCGACATGACGCCGCGCGCGATCGAGGCGATCGCGACGTGCGACAAGGTCTGTCCGCAGGTGCATCTGCCACTGCAGTCGGGCTCGAACCAAGTGCTCGAGAAGATGCGCCGCATCTACACCATCGAGCGCTACGAAGAGCTGGTCCACGAGCTGCGTGCCGCGGTGCCGGGACTGACGCTCACCACGGACCTCATCGTCGGCTTCCCGGGCGAGACCGACGAAGACTTCCAGAAGACGCACGACGTCATGCGGCGGATCCGCTACGACAGCGCATTCCTCTTCAAGTACTCGGCCCGTCCCGGTGCGAAGGCGGCGGAGTGGCCGGAGACCGTCTCCGAAGAAGAGAAGTCGCGGCGCATCACGGTCCTGATCGAGGAACAGAAAGCCATCTCCTACGAGCGCAATCTCGAGATGGTAGGGCGCGAGGTCGAGGTGCTGGTGGAGGGCCCGGCGAAGCGCGATCCCAATCAGTGGTTTGGAAAGACGGAGCACTTCAAGACGGCGGTGTTTCCGCATCGCGACGAATGTGTGGGCGACTTGATCCGGCTGCGCGTCGCGGCGGCGTCACCGTACACGCTGTTCGGTGCGGGGGCATCGGACGTGGTCCGATCCATGGAGGACGTAACCGCCTGAGACGCGCGGCCTCGGCGCTGCTCTTTCTTCTCATCCTAGGTGGGGTGACGAGCCCCGCCAGCGCCGCCACTCCCCCCGGCGTTTCCTACCGGATCGACTGCCGTCTCGATCCCGCGCGTCACCGGCTCACCGGCTGGGCGACGCTCCGGTATCGAAGCGGCGCCGATACCTCGCTTCCCTCGCTTTATTTCCATTCCTACCCGAACGCCTTCCGCGACAACCACACCGTCTATGCGCAGGAGGGCGAGCGCTACGGAGGCGATTATGGCCTCCGGTTCTCGAAGCCAGGGGACCGAGGTTGGATGACGCTCGACTCCTGCACCGTCGACGGCGTTCCGGCGGCGGTCGACGTCCAGGAGACGCTGTCGCGCGTGGATCTGCCGCATCCGCTCGCCCCGGGCGATTCCACGGAAGTGCGCATGCGCTTCGTGGTGCAGATCCCGACGCACTTCGATCGCCTCGGGCGCTCCGGCAATCGCTACTCGATCTCCCAATGGTATCCAAAGATCGTCGTCTACGACAAGCGCGGCTGGCGCCTCGACCCGTTCCATTACTTCTCCGAGTTCTACGGCGAGTTCGGGACCTACGACGTCTCGATCACGTTGCCGGATCACTACTGGGTCGGCTCCACGGGCGTGCTCGAGGAAGTGCGCGGCGGGGACAATGAGATTCCCTTGTTCGCGTCGAAGACCTCCAAGGACAGCGTCACGGTCTCCCTGCGCGTCGCCACGGCGGACACGCTCGCCGGACGCTGGCCCGCCAAGGGCCTCGAGGTGAACACGGACCTCGCGCATCCGGCCAAGGATCCGGATCCCCCCAAGCTGGTCGTGCCGAAGGATGGGGCGCTCGCGCTGCGCGTGCCGCGCGGGGCGCCGGTCCATTACTCGTATATCTGGGAGGAACGCGAGCCGCGGGATGGTGATGACGCGAAGGGCGACCACGCGACGCGAAGCGAGGCCGATGCCGCTGGGCGAGGAGGGCCGCTCCACTTGCTCATCGCTTCGGCGGATACGACGGTGACCGACACTCTGCGAGCGCTCGCCCGTGTGGCCGCGCCCACCGATACCCTTCCTCCGTCGGAGAAGACGCTGCGCTATCACGCCGAGCACATCCACGATTTCGCCTGGGTCGCGTCACCCGAGTACGTCCGTAGCGACTCCACGCACGCCGGTATCGCGCTCCGCACGCTCGCGTTCCGCGAAGACGAGAAGGACTGGCGCGTGGTCAACGAGACGGTCGCCAAGGCAATGACGCTCTACGCGCATCTGGCTGGGCCTTACATCTGGCCGCAGTTCACGTACACCGAGGCGTTCTGCGGCGGCGGCGCGATGGAATACAACATGCTCGTCATGGCCGAGCCCGACTTCAAGACGACCATGTTCCGCTGGATGGAGAACACGGTCGCGCACGAGCTCGCGCACAACTGGTTCTACGGGATGATCGGATCCGACGAGCGCGCCTTTCCATGGCTGGACGAAGGCTTTGCGCAGTATTTCGATCATAGGTACACCGACGAGACGTTTCCCAAAGGCATCTTCGTATACGAGGACCGGATGCCTTGGTTGAAGGGCTACTCGATGCGCTCGCGCAACGAGCGCGACTACCTGGAAGGCGCATGGGCGCACGACGAGCGCACGCTCTCCACGCCTGCGAACGGCCACGCCGGATATGACACGTACGGCACGAGCGCGTATTCGAAGCCGGCGAGCATGCTGCACACCCTGCGCGGTGTTCTTGGGGATTCGGTGTTCACCGCGTTCTTGCGCGAGTACTACAAACGCAACGTTCTGAAACACCCCATGCCCGAAGACGTCCAGGCCGCGGCCGAGGCGGCCTCGGGGCAGGATCTCTCCGGATTCTTCCACTCATGGGTGGAGACTTTGGAGCAGCCGAGCTTCTCGCTTTCCAAGCAGAGCTCCAAGCGATCGGCCGACGGGTACACGACGCGCCTCACCGTGGAGCGCAAAGGCGACATGGCGCTCCCGGTCACGGTCCAAGCCAGGTTTCAGGACGGCTCCGTCGAGGAGAAGCGCGTCACTGCCGAGGCGAAGAGCACGCCGGTGGAGTTCACGAGCAGGACCAAGCTCGATCGCGCGATTCTGGACCCGCGCCACGAAGTGATCGAGATGGATCGCCTCGACAATCACGTCGGCGGGTTCTGGCAGGACCCGATGCATGTGCGGCCGATCTTCGGTTTCCCATCTTCGGACGTCATGGGCGTCGATGCTGGACCGACGCTCTGGTACGGGACCGCGGAAGGCGTGCGTGTGGGCGGATGGCTCGACGGACGCTATCTGCCATCGACCGATTTCCCCTATGGCATCCGCGGCTTTGAAGCCGGACTCAACGTGGGCACGGGCGATGGTTCGATCGCTTACCGCGTGGGCTCATGGGATCGATGGGGCGCGATCGGCGCCCGAAGCCGTCTCCGCTGGCTGGTGGCCGATGACGAGGGGCTCTTCCGGGCACTCGTGAGCGCCGAGAACTCGATTGCGGGTTCGGGCCGACGTTACCCACACGAGTCGTGGCGACTGGCGGTCGAATATCGGAGCCGCGACGAAATCGAGGCGGTCGATCCTCGCTACTGGTCCGTGGGCGAGACGATGGAACCGAGCCTTACGCTTGGCCTCGACACGCGCGGCCCGCGTCGCACGGAGCACTACCACCTGGCGTACGGCCACGGCTTCGACACTCAGGGCGGCGATGGCTTCGACCGCGCCGAATTCTCCCTGCGGCAAAATCTCGATCTCATGCACGCAGGCGATCTTCACCTGGACTGGCGCGTTGCCGGGGGCGGCGCATGGGGCGACGCGCCCAGCGAGGTCCATCTCGACGTTGCGGAAGACAGCCGGCTCGAAGCGCTCCGCTACTTCTACGCCAACGACCTCGGGCCTATCCGAAACACCGACCACTACTTCCTACCCGGTGGCGGTGGTCTGCGCGGCTACGCCGACCGAGCGGTCCTTGGCGACCGGCTCACCGCCTTCAATCTCGAGGCGCGGCACGATGCCTATCCCGTGCGCGCCTTCGCGGGCGTGGCTCGCCTGCGAGGGTACGTCCCCGAGAGCTTGGAGAACCGACGCGAAGCCCGCACCTACTCCGAAGCGGGCCTTGGCTATTCCTACGGTCCCGTGCAGCTCGATTTCCCCTTCTGGCTCGGCACTCCCGAGCCGGGCGAAAGCCCGTGGAAGGTGCGCTGGCGGTTCACGTTCACCGCGATCAAGCTCCCGCGCCTCTAGCCAGCGCCCGTCCAGCTGTGTCACGCTGACGACGGCCCCTCGCCCGGCTCGACCGGGCGAACCACAGCCCTCGCATGGAGGTGCAGTCGATGCGTTCGATCTTCTCGACCACACCGACGTACTGGCAGCTCCCGCTTCGCCTCTGTCTCTTCATCGTCTTCTGGATGCACGGCTCGCAAAAGGTCCTCGGCATGTACGGCGGGCCTGGTCTCTCGGGGTTCGTCGGCTGGATGACGAGCACCGGCATCCCCGCACCGCTCGCCTATCTCGCCGCCTTCGCTGAGTTCCTGGGCTGCTTCGGGATCCTGTTCGGTTTTCTCACCCGCATCGCCGCGTTCGGCATCGCCTGCAACATGACGGTCGCCTTTCTGACGGTGCACCTGAAGAACGGCTACTTCGGCGGCCCCCATGGGGGAGGCTATGAGCTGGTGATGATCCTCTGGTTCGCCCTCGTCACCCTCCTGATCGGCGGCGCGGGCAACCTTTCCGTCGATCGGGCCATCTACATGAAACAGCGGACCTCGCCTTGACAGCCCCCAGACCCGGGCAGAGAATGGCCTGGTTCAGGCCACAACCAGGGGGTTAGCCATGCAAGTCGAGATCCGTTACTGCGTCCTTTGAAACTACAAGCCACGGGCCGCCGGTCTGGCGGCCGAGCTGATGCAGGAAATGGGCGTTGAATCGACCATGACGCCGGGCGGCGGTGGCGTGTTCGACGTCGTCGTGGACGGCAAGACCGTCTTCTCGAAGAAAGCAATCGGCCGGTTCCCGGAACCCGGCGAAGTCGTGTCGATGCTCCAGAAACGCTGATCCGACGGACAGCGATTCCATTCCGCCGGCCCCGCACCACGCGGGGCCGGTCCTGTTTCGAGGGGGAACGCATGAGCTTGAGCCGTATTGGAATCGCGGTCTTGGCCTTCATCACACTCTTCTCGGTCCAGCCCGCGCTGGCCGCGACCGCCGCGGCGCCGCCCGCGGTGCGGGCCACCCCCTCGATCTACCAGGAAACCCTCCCGAACGGCCTTCGCCTCGTGCTCGTCGAGGATCACTCGAAGCCGCTCGCCGGCGTCTGCATCTTCGTAAACGGCGGGAGCCGCACCGAGAGCCCTGACCTCTCGGGCCTCAGCCACTACTACGAGCACCTCATCTTCCGCGGCGGCTCGGCGCGGCAAGAGGAGCTCGAGTTCCGCCGCGAGATGCAGCGGCTGGGCGAGGAGAGCGGCGGCTACACGACCAATGACTACACCTGCTACGGCTTCACCTCGCCGACCGGGAACCTCGACGAGGCGCTCTGGCGCTCGGTGGACGCGTGGATGGCGCTCAAGCTGACCGAGCCCAAGGTGGCGAAGGAGCGGCAGGTCGTGATGGAGGAGTTCAACCAGGGCGAGGACCGTCCCGACTACAAGGTCTACTACCAGATCGAGCGGCTCATGTTCCGCGACCATCCGTACAAGCGGGACACGATCGGTCTGAAGGACGTGATCGAGAACTCGAAGCTGTCGACCTTCCGGACGTTCTATGAAGAGCGCTACGTGCCCAACCAGATGGTCCTCGCGGCGGTGGGCGATTTCGACACGCAGGCGATGGCCGGGAAGCTCCGGAAGGCGTTCGCTCCGTACACGCGCGGCAAGGACAACTTCGAGCTGGGGCAGATCGAGCAGCCGCAGGCGGAGTTCCGCATGGGCGTCGAGTCCATGAAGACGCCGAGCACGTGGACCTACCTCGGCTTCCATACGCCCCCGAACGCCGACGCGGACACGCCCGCCCTCACGGTGCTCGCGAACTTGCTCGGCAAGGGAACGTCGTCGCGGCTCTACCGCGCTTTGAAGGACAAGGAGAACCTGGTCCAGGCCGTCGACGCCGATCTCGAGATCCGGCGCGATCCCGGGATGTTCCTCATCTCGACGCAGGGGCCCCCCGAGAACGAAGCGCGCGTGTTCGGCATCGTGCGGGACGAGCTGCATCGCGTCGCCACCGAGCCGGTCACGGCCGCGGAGCTGACGCGGGTCAAGTCGGCGATCCTGAACAAGTATGCGCTCAACGCGCAGACCTTCTTCGCCCGCGCGGAGCGGCTCTGCCTGAACGAGCTCATGTCCGACGCGACGATGGACGCGTCGTTTCCGAAGCTGATCGAGGGCGTGACGCCGGAGGATCTGCGACGGGTGGCGTCGCGCTACCTGGCCGCGGATCTCGCGTCGTACTCGGTGGTGCGTCCCGAGGGCGCGAAGGGTCCGTCCCAGCAGGACATCGACGCGCTGCTCGCGCCGTGGCGCGCCGGGTGGCCCGCGCTCGCGTCGACGAAGACCGCGGGCGTCGGCGCGGTGCGCCGCGAGGTGCTCCCGAACGGATTGACCCTCCTCGTGCAGGAGGATCACGCCACGCCCATCGTCGCCGTGCAGGCGTTCGCGCGCGGCGGCCAGTGGATCGAGCCCAATGGCCTCGCCGGCGTCTCGAACATGGCAGCCCAGCTCCTTCCGCGAGGCGCGGGCCCCTTGTCCGCGCACGACATCGCGGAGCAGACCGAGGCGCTCGGCATGACGCTGACGTCCGCGGGCTACTCGGACGACGCCGCGATCTCATGGCAGGCGCCGTCGGCCAACTTCGGCAAGGCCTGGACCATTTTCGAGAACGTGCTCGCGAAGCCGACCTTCCCGTCGAGCGAGGTGGCGAAGGTGCGCGAGGATCTGATCCGAAGCGCGAAGTCGATCGGCGACCGGCCGTTCGAGTTCACCAACCTTCGCTTCGCGCAGACGCTCTACCGCAAGTC
>Ga0068859_100007600_pt1 | contig 11015 bp, 7 predicted proteins | sample KBSSwiS22_FD_66585 | JGI IMG/M metagenome (GOLD analysis project Ga0068859, IMG submission 66585) | Switchgrass rhizosphere microbial communities from Kellogg Biological Station, Michigan, USA - KBS Switchgrass S2-2 | ecosystem: Host-associated > Plants > Roots > Rhizosphere > Soil ... | reverse complement strand
GCCAACAATTATTTATCGTTAAGCTCAAGTCATGTAAAAAATGAAATTGAAACTTGGGTAAAACAAATTGCATCTCAATGTGAAGCCAAAGCAATCCACTGGTGCGACGGCTCCCAGGAAGAATATGATAATTTTTGCCAGTTATTAGTAAGAAAAGGAACATTTATACAATTAAATCCTGAAAAACGCCCCAATAGTTTTGCATGTTTCAGCGATCCAAGTGATGTGGCACGTGTGGAAGATAAAACATTTATTTGCAGCCGCCTTAAAGAAGATGCCGGGCCTACCAATAACTGGATGGCACCAGATAAAATGAAATTGATACTGTACGATCTTTTGAATGGAGCCATGAGAGGCCGTACACTCTATGTAATACCCTTTTGCATGGGGCCTGTGGGTTCCCCGTTATCAAGATATGGTGTACAAATTACAGACTCCGAGTATGTGGTGGTTAACATGCACATAATGACTCGTATGGGCGAAAAGATTTTGCCATACATGCAGCCTGCGAAATTTGTAAAATGCCTGCATACCGTTGGCGCTCCTTTAGATAAAAATGCAAAAGATGTATCCTGGCCCTGCAATCCCGACACTAAATATATATCTCACTTTCCGGATGAAAGGCTGGTGATTTCTTATGGCAGCGGCTATGGGGGTAATGCATTAATGGGAAAGAAATGTTTTGCATTACGCATTGCATCTGAAATAGGCAGAGAAGAGGGTTGGCTGGCTGAACACATGCTTATACTGGGTGTAAAAGATCCCAACGGTCAAAAGACTTATATTGCCTCAGCATTTCCAAGCGCATGCGGAAAAACTAATTTCGCCATGTTAATTCCACCTAAACAATTTGATAACTGGAAAGTAACTACCGTAGGTGATGATATTGCCTGGATACATCGTAATCACGATGGTGCATTATATGCTATCAATCCTGAAGCTGGTTATTTTGGAGTTGCCCCCGGCACCAATGCAAAAACTAATCCCAATGCAATGGAAACAATCAGCGCTAATACCATTTTTACAAATGTGGCTATTACACCAGATAAAGATGTATGGTGGGAAGGCATGACAAAGGAAATACCCGAAGGATTGATTGACTGGCATGGCAAACCGTGGGACCCTGCAAGTGGTAAGCCTGCAGCACACCCTAATTCACGGTTTACAGCACCAGCCTATCAAAACCCTGCTATAGATGAAGACTGGGAAAATCCTAATGGTGTGCATATTGGCGGATTTATTTTCGGTGGCCGCAGAAGTACAACTGTGCCTTTAGTATATCAATCATTCAACTGGAACTTTGGTGTTTACTTAGCCACAACTATGGGTAGCGAAACTACTGCAGCAGCTTTTGGTGAAATTGGAAAAGTTCGTCATGATCCGTTTGCGATGCTGCCATTTATGGGCTATCATATTGGAGACTATGTAAATCACTGGTTGCAATTTGGCAGAACATTACCTAATGCGCCGAGAATTTTTGGTGTAAACTGGTTTAGAAAAGATGAAAACGGAAAATTTTTATGGCCCGGCTTTGGCGAAAATATGAGAGTACTAAAATGGATAGTAGAAAGAATTAATGGCCATGCTTCGGCTATTGAAAGCCCTGTTGGATGGATACCCAGGTACGAAGACCTTGACTGGTCAGGTATGAAAGATTTTGACAGGATAAATTTTGAAAGCATTATGACCATTGACAGGGAGCCCTGGAAGAAAGAGTTATTATCTCACGAAGAGTTGTTCTCCCGCTTTTATGATAAACTTCCAAAAGAATTTATTTTCATGAAAGAATTGTTATTATCCGCTTTATGGCGTTCTCCGGAACAGTTTGGGTTACAACCTGAACACCACTAACAATAAAAAAGGCATTGCGGGCTACCACAGTGCCTTTATTTTTTACACATTTTTAATACTATGGACTGGTTTATAAAACTTTTTACCGAGCCTTCGGTTGCTCATGCCGTACTTATTTATGGCTTAGTAATTGCCTCGGGAGTCTGGCTGGGAAAAGTAAAGTTTTTTGGCATATCACTGGGGGTAACATGGGTATTGTTCATTGGTTTGTTACTCTCCAATCTTGGTGTTGTTGTAAATACTGAGACGGAAGATTTTTTAAGGGATTTCGGGTTGATATTGTTCGTGTACTCGATAGGGTTACAAGTTGGCCCTGGCTTTTTTGCCTCGCTTAAAAAGAATGCCCTGGGAAATAATTTATTAGCAGGCGCCGTGGTTTTGCTCGGTGTAATTATCACCATTGCCTTTAAATATATTTCCGGCAATCATGCTACAATAATGACTGGCCTTATGAGCGGCGCTGTTACCAATACTCCCGGCCTTGCTGCTGCGCAATCGGCGGTTAAAGAAGCTCACGTTAGTGGTGCTGATAACTCGCTGATGACACTGGCTTATGCCATTGCTTATCCCTTCGGTGTTTTCGGAATCATTTTTTCGCTGTTACTTTTAAAAAAACTTTTTAAAACCGATATTGAAAGAGAAAAAGAATTACACCGCAAGCTTAACATCCTCAGGTCAAAGCCGCTGGTATCGGTACACCTGAATTTAGATAACAAACAACTGGTAGGGCAACCATTACGCAAAGTTTTTGAGTTGTTAAAAGATCCCATTGTAATTTCAAGAATGTACCACAAAGGCCAGGTGATAACACCTACGCCGGATGTTATTTTTGATGGGAACGATGTATTACTGGTGGTTGTTCCCAAACATAAATTAGCACAGGTGAAATTACTTATAGGTTCCCAAAGCAATATGAACCTTAAAGATAAAACCGGGGCCGGCGGCCTTATATCAAAACATATAGTTGTTACCAATAAAGAAGTTACACATAAAAGGCTGGGAGATCATCCTGAAATACACCAGCATGATTTTACCCTCACCCGCTTAAACCGTGCTGGTGTGGAGATGGTACCTCACGGTAACCTGTACCTGCAATTAGGCGACACCTTAAAAGTAGTTGGAACGGAAGAAGGAGTAGAATTGGTAACCAATGTTTTTGGCAACTCGTTAAAACGCCTTGAATCTCCTGATCTTGTCCCGATCTTCATGGGAATTGTTTTGGGTGTTATAGCAGGAAGTATTCCAATTCATTTTCCCAATATGCCTGTAGCGGTAAAAATTGGTATGGCGGGCGGGCCTTTAATTGTGGCCCTGCTGCAAAGCCGTTTTGGCGGCCAGGTATACCTGAATACTTATACCACCAACAGCGCTAATTTAATGATAAGAGAATTAGGTATTACTTTATTCTTAGCCAGTGTTGGCTTACATAGTGGCGGAAATTTAGGGGCTGCCTTTATCAATGGTAACGGGTGGTGGTGGATGTTAATGGGTGCAATTATTACAATGCTCCCGCTGGTTACAGTTGGCATTATAGCGCACAAATTTTTCAGGAAAACCTACTTTGAAATTTGCGGTTTACTTGCAGGCGCATCAACCGACCCGCCAGCCCTGGCTTTTGCTTTAAAGATGGCAGGCAACGACATTCCTTCTGCAACTTACGCAACAGTGTACCCGCTTACAATGATCCTGCGCATTGTTGCAGCGGAGCTACTGATCTTATTATTTACCTGACATCCCTTAAAAAATTAACAATGAAAAAAGGATTACAACTATGGTGGCTATTTTTCCTTTTAATGAACGTATTTTTTTCCTTTGCACAAATAAAAACTAAGGAGATCACTAAACAATACCAGGCCTGGGTAAGCATCAACAGTACAGCCAGGATTTCAAACAGATGGGGCTTTTCAGCTGACCTGCATGAAAGGAGAAATAATTTTTTAAAAGACCCCAGCTTTTATTTTGCCCGTGCCGGCTTAAATTACTGGATTAAAGACAACATTATTTTAGCTGCAGGGTATGCCCACATGTGGGTGGCATCTGCTGTTGCCAACCGGAAAATATTTACCAATGAAAATCGTATTTATCAGCAGGTGCAAATGACTTCAAAGATTAGCAAGCTAAGCTCATTTCAAAGATTACGCACTGAGCAGCGCTGGCAGCAAAAAATTGTTGATAATAAAATAACCGGGCAAAATAAATTCACTGTAAGGATACGGTATTTATTAAGTTTAACTGTACCTGTTATTAAAAACACCAGGTATCCGTCTTTAGTTTTATCGGATGAATTGTGCGTACAGTTTGGTAAAGAAATAGTGTATAATACTTTTGATCAAAACCGGGTATTCCTGGGCGTTAAACAAAAACTTACAAAAGATTTTAGCTTTGATTTGGGCTATATGCTGGTGAAGCAAAAAAAATCAACCGGTTACCAATATGACGTAAATGAAACTTTCCGTTGCTTTTTTTATTATCTGCCTGACTGGAGAAAAAACAAGATGCATTCTTAAAACATTCAAGTTCATCTATTATTTTTTATCACATCACCTGCACAATCAAAAACTTTAAATAATGCGTATACTCCTGCCCTCTTATTATAGGATGGTCGGCGCTTTGTGCATTAAATACCACCTGCCTTATTTTTCGCTTGGCATCTTTAGCAGCCATTTGAATGATATCTAAAAACATTTCAGGTTGCACTAAATTGGTACAGCTTGAAGTAACTAAAAATCCTCCGGGTTTTACCAATTTCATGCCCCGTAAATTAATTTCTTTATAACCAGCAACAGCTTTATCAATACTGCTGCGGCTTTTAGTGAATGATGGCGGATCTAACATCACTACATCCCAGCGCTTATCTTCCTTTGTCCAGTTTTTTAAAACATCAAATGCATTCACACATTCAAAGCGGCAAATTTTTTCCAACCCGTTTAATGCTGCATTTTTATTGCACATATCAATTGCATTTTGAGAAATATCTAATCCCAAAACTGATTTGGCACCATAGAAAGCGGCACTAATTTCAAACGAACCGGTATAACAAAAAGCACCCAGCACATCAGCACCCTTTACAATATGCTGAATGGCCCTGCGATTATCCTGCTGATCTAAAAAATAACCCGTCTTTTGACCATTGGCAATATCCACATTAAACTTTATACCATTTTCATTGATGATAATGTTAGTGTCAAATTCGGCAGAAAGAAAACCTTTATGCTGTTCCATTCCTTCCAGCTCACGTACGGGCACATCATTGCGCTCGTAAATGCCTTTGGGCGCAAACAATTCATTCAATGCTTTTACAATTGAAGGTTTCCATACATCAATGCCCAATGCAAGGGTTTGCAGCACAAAATAATCGTTGAATTTATCAATGATGAGTTGAGGCATATCATCTGCTTCACCAAATACCAGGCGGCAATTTTCGGTATAGCCAATTTGCTGGCGATATGCCCAGGCCTGTTTAATACGGTTATAAAAAAAAGCATCGTCAATGGTTTCGTTCTTGTCCCGGGTAAGTAAACGAACCGATATCTGCGACTGCGGATTATAATACCCCCTGCCAATGAATTTTTTGTCAAAACTGTATACATCCACTATTTCCCCGGGCTTTGCATTAGTATCTTTTTCCTTACCCTTGTTTACCTCGTTACTGAATATCCAGGGATGGCCGGTTTCCACCCTTCTGCTGATATTTTTATTTAAAATAATGCTCTTCATGGCGCAAAGTTACCCTTTGCACACAGGGTTGCCAACCTTTTTATAAATAACTAAGAAAGTGACTACTATACAGAGCCCGGCAACCTTTTAAGCGACAATTATGTACGAGCTATCGGCTAAAAGTGTTTAAAATTGCCAATTTGGCTGCAAAACAAGGCTTGGCAAAATGTTTGACTGTTGTACCTTCGCAACCAATTTTTAAAAATCAGTATGGAAGAAAAAGAAGTCATCACCCCGGATAATAATGAAATGAATATTAATGCCGATGCCGATGTACCCGGCAATACCCATTTAAGCAACGAAGGTGCCGAAGATGCCACAGAAAAGATACAGGCCGAACTGGAGGAGCAAAAAGATAAGTACCTGCGTCTTTTTGCTGAGTTTGATAATTTTAAAAGACGTAGTGCTAAAGAAAGAATTGAACTTATTCAAACTGCTGGTAAAGATGTGATCGTTTCTTTACTGGAAGTGTTGGATGATTGCGACCGTGCAGAAAAGCAAATGCAAACCAGTGATGATGTGGCTTCAATAAAACAGGGTATTGGATTAGTGTTTGGTAAATTAAGGACCACACTTTCTAATAAAGGCCTTAAAGCCATGCAAAGCATCGATTCAGAATTTGATGTGGAGAAGCATGAGGCCATTACCGAAGTTCCTGCTGGCGATAGTATGAAAGGCAAAGTAGTGGATGAGGTGGAAAAAGGTTATTATTTAAATGATAAGATCATCCGCTTTGCAAAAGTGGTGGTAGGAAAATAAAAGAAAACAAGCTGCAAGCCACAAACTACAAGTATCAGGACGTGCAGTTTAATTTTTATCTGAAGCTTGTAATAAGTATTTATGTCTAAAAGAGATTTTTACGAAATATTAGGTGTTTCCAAATCTGCATCGCAGGATGAGATAAAAAAAGCATACCGTAAAGTGGCTATGCAGCACCACCCTGACCGCAACCCGGGTGATAAGGCTGCAGAAGAAAAGTTTAAAGAAGCGGCGGAAGCTTATGAGATTTTAAGCGATGCTGATAAAAGGGCGCAGTACGACAGATTTGGCCACCAGGCATTCAGCCCCGGACGTGGTGGCGGTGGCGGCTACCATGGTGGTGCAGGAATGAATATGGATGATATCTTCAGCCAGTTTGGAGATATTTTTGGCGATGAAAGTCCTTTTGGAAGCTTCTTTGGCGGCAGCAGCGGCAGAAGAAGTGGCGGTGGAAGAAGCAGGGGTATAAGAGGCAGCAACCTTAGGGTAAAAATAAAATTGAATTACGAGGAAATCGCAAAGGGTACCACTAAAACCATCAAGGTAAAAAAATATGTTTCGTGCAATACCTGTGGTGGTAATGGTGCTAAAGACAAGAACAGTGTAACCACTTGCAGTACCTGCGGCGGAAGCGGGCAGGTGCGCCGGGTACAGAATACTTTTTTAGGCCAGATGCAAACCGTAACTACCTGCCCTACCTGTAATGGCGAAGGCACTACGGTTACCAATAAATGTACTACCTGCAAGGGTGAAGGAAGAGTGTATGGTGAGGAAACTGTAACGATCGACATCCCTGCTGGTGTACAGGAAGGCATGCAACTGAGTGTTGGTGGCAAGGGCAATGCAGGCGAACGTGGGGGCAGTAATGGCGATCTTATTGTATTGATTGAAGAAGAATCGCATCCGCAATTACACCGTGATGGATTGAATGTTGCATTCGACTTACATATATCCATACCCGACGCTGTATTTGGCACACAGGTAGAAGTACCCACCATTGATGGCAGGGCTAAAATAAAAATTCCGCCAGGCACCCAAAGCGGAAAGATATTCCGTTTAAAAGGCAAGGGTTTTCCCAATGTAAACAGTTACGAAAAAGGTGACCAGTTGATACAGGTAAATGTGTGGACCCCACAGCATGTAAGTGCGGAGGAAAAACAAATGCTGGAAAAAATGCAGCAAAGCCAGAATTTTGTACCCAAGCCGGATAAAAACGACAAATCCTTTTTTGATAAAGTGCGGGAAATGTTCAGCTAGAGCGTGAGACGTGAGTAAAGAGCACTCAATCATAACTCTTGGAGGGTTTTAAAAACCCTTTAAATTTATAGCGGCTTCTTATAAACCCTCCAAGAGTTTATAAGAAACACCAAAATCCTGCAGACTGCTACTTGCTCACGACTGACGATTCACATCTCACGACGTCTATTCGTCTTTTTTCTTCTTCCCCTTTTTGGTTTTATAAATTTTCTGGGCCTTATTGATCATTTGCAAAAATTCTGTTTGCAGGTAATCGTTAGGGTTATAGGAAGCTGTAGCAATAGTTTCTATCTGCAGCCAGTCGGCATCTTTAATATATTTCGATTGCTTTACTTTAAGGCCAAACATGGTTACAGCAGTAGCAAACTGCAATTCGTTATCAATACTTTTAAATTCTGTAAATGCAGCCGGACAGGTATATTCCATCATTTTGTGCGATGTATCGTTGCACAAGCTGTAACGCATAGATAATTTAGCCACGCCATTCTTATCTAATACATCTCCCGTAAAAAGTTTGGGATCTTCAGGTACAATCTCAAATATGGCCAATATACTGCTGCCACTACCAATTTCACCGCCTTCAATATCGATAGTACTGTCTGATACGGCATCCCTCCTGTTATCAAAACCAATCAACCGGTATTGCTTTACCAGTTTGGGATTAAACTGCATATTCATGTACACATCATCTGCCACGGCATAAAAAGTTTGTGTTAATTCTTTTACCAAAACTTTTTCCGCTTCGTTGATATCATCCAGGTAAGCATAGTTGCCATTGCCTCTTTTGGCCAGCGTTTCCAATTTTGAATCCTTAAAATTCCCCATCCCTACTCCAAGGCAGGTGAGAAAAACTCCGGATTGTCTTTCTTTGGTAATGAGTTCATCCAGCGCTTTTTCAGATGAAAGGCCAACGTTAAAATCACCATCGGTAGCAAGGATCACACGGTTACTGCCGCCTTTGATAAAGGTATGCTGTGCAAGATCGTATGCAGTCATAATTGCGGCTTCACCCGGAGTATCGCCACTGGCTGAAAGTTCTTCAATAGATTTAATTATCTTTTCTTTTTCCGCACCGCTGGTGGGTTGCAACCAAATGCCCACCGTACCACCATAAGTAACAATGGACACCGTATCAATAGCCCGCAGATTTTTTACGAACAATTGAAATGCGGCCTGTAATAAAGGCAAACGGTTAGGCATATCCATACTACCGGATACGTCTATCAAAAAAACAAAATTACTTGGGGGAACCCTGGAGAGGTCTACTTTTTTTGCATTGATATTCAGGTAGAGCAGCTGTTTGTCTTCATCCCATGGGCATGCGGAAAGCTGGGACTCTATTTTAAACACTTCATTATTTTCGGGCTCTCTGCGGTGCAGGTTAAAATAATTCAACAGTTCTTCTGTACGCACTGCATCAGGTGGCACTGTGCTGCCCATATTGATAAACCTGCGGATATTGCTGTACGATGCCTTATTAATATTTAACGAAAACCCTGTATTGGGATATTTATCTGCATTAACGTATTCGTTTTCCACCAGCTGAAAATAAGTTTCATTATTTACATACCAGTGATATTTTGAAGTTTGATTAAAGTTCTTGGTTACCGAAATCAATTTAGGACGGTTGCGGTTAACATTAGAGGGCAAGGTTTTTAAATTCACATCCTGCCACTGATCTGCATTTATCCTGATTGTTTTGGACTCATAACCATCCAGGCTAAACGAAAGTGAGTCGGAGAGTGCCCTTGTAGTAATACCAAATGCGCCAGATGAGCCTGAATAATAAAGTGAACGGTTGGAGTGTAAAAGTATCTTTACGTTTTGCAGCGGTTCGTTTTTTTCATTCTTTACTTCCCCGCGAATATAATACTGTGCACTTGCAACGGATGCAGATGCTGCTAACAAAATAATATGAAGCAAGCGACGTAGCACAGGTAAGGTTAATTGCAATGCGATATTTTGGTTTAAAGACAATCTTTCTCCCCTTTGTGTTGCCTGTTACTCCGGTACTAACTGGTAAATTTCCTTTAAATTCCTTCCCAACCCGTCAAAATCAAGACCATACCCAAGCAAAAACTTATTAGGCACATTAAAGCCAAGATAATCAATTTTAACGGGATGCGCCAGGGCTTCGGGCTTATGCAGCAGGGCTGCAATTTTTAAAGATGCCGGCTGCTGAATAAATAATTGTGGTAAGAACTCATGTAATGTTTTACCGGTATCAACTATATCTTCCACAATCACTACATGCCTGCCGGTTAAAGGTTCATCAAGCCCGATAGAAGTAATTACGTTGCCGGTAGATTTAGTGCCTTTGTAAGAAGCCAGTTTTATAAAACAGATCTCTGCCTCAATGGTAAGAGCTTTAAAAAGATCTGCTGCAAACATAAATGAGCCATTTAATATCGCAATAAACAATGGTTTTTTTTCTGCATAGTCACGGTTAAGCTCAGCCGCTAATTTATCAATTTGCTCACTTATCTTTTCAGCAGTTATATACGGTGTAAATTTTCTGTTGTTTACTTCAATGGTGGTCATTTAAACACTTTTATTTTGAGATGATCAGTTCCTGGCCAATATGCAGAGAATCACTCTGCAGGTTATTCCATTCCCTTAATTGCTGCACACTTATGTTGTATTTTTTTGAAATGGCGTATAGTCCTTCCTTAGGCGCCACGATATGTGTTTTAGGCGTTTCAGTTATTATTCCGGCAATGGGCACAATAACAGGTTTTGCAGGAGCAAGATTTGGTTTCAAATAAATTTTTGTACCCGCTTTAATATCTTCGTTGCCCCAAAACTTATTGTAGTCCAGCATGGATTGTAATTGTATGCCATTCTTTTGCGCAATATCATACAATGTTTCACCGGCAGTTGCAACATAAAAATCTTTATCACCGGTTTTAGCTTTTTTCTCTAAGAATATAAATTGATTTTTTGGCAGCAGTCCATCTTCTAACTCTTCATTAAAATTGAGCAGTTTTTTTATGGAGATATTATTTTTTTCAGCCACTGCAAGTACTGATGTTCCTTTTGCTGTAAACACACATTTACTTCCGTTTACTGTAGTTACTTTATCAATCAACTCCGTGTTATCAGTTGCTGCCTTGTCGTCTGTAACTGGTTCTGCTTTATCATCCTGGTATTTTTCACTATCAAATTTTGGTGCTTCATCAGCAGCCATCAAAGTATATTGCTGCAAATTGTATTGCTCAATATGTTTGATTAAAATTTGCGGATACCTGGGATTGGTAGCATAGCCTGCTTTTTTTAAGCCATAGGCCCAGGCTTTATAATCTCTAACATCTAATTTAAAAAGAAACTTATAGCGGTCACTGCCTCTTAAAAAATTGCTGTGGTCGCGGTAGCTGTCCTCTGCAGTTTTATACAAGCGAAAACATTCGCCACTGGCATCATCATCATGCGTT
>Ga0068859_100007597_pt1 | contig 11018 bp, 9 predicted proteins | sample KBSSwiS22_FD_66585 | JGI IMG/M metagenome (GOLD analysis project Ga0068859, IMG submission 66585) | Switchgrass rhizosphere microbial communities from Kellogg Biological Station, Michigan, USA - KBS Switchgrass S2-2 | ecosystem: Host-associated > Plants > Roots > Rhizosphere > Soil ... | reverse complement strand
GGCGCCGAGTTCGTGCCGCGCCTCGACGAGGGCGAGCTGTCGCTCGACGTGAAGCGCCTGCCGTCGGTCTCGATCTCGGAGGCCCAGCGACTGGGCGTGCAGGTCGAGCAGGTCCTGGCCCGGTTCCCCGAGGTGCTCTCCATCGTCACGCGCACGGGCCGCGCCGAGGTGGCGACCGATCCGGTCGGCCCCGACGAGACGGAGGTGATGGTCAAGCTGCGCCCCAAGAAGGAGTGGACCTCGGCGCACGACCTCGACGATCTGGGCGAGGCCATCAAGCGGGCGGTCGAGGGCGAGGTCCCCGCGACGTTCGTGTCGGTCTCGCAGCCCATCGAGGACCGCGTGAACCAGCTGCTGGCCGGCTCCCGCGCGGACGTGGTCATCAAGGTGTTCGGCGACGATCTGGTCGTCCTCAAAGACACCGCCGACAAGATCGGCAAGATCGTGGCCGACGTCCCTGGGCGCGGCGACCTGCGCGTGCAGCGCGTGCTGGGGCTGCCCTTGCTCGAGGTATTGCCCGATCGCGCGCGCCTGGCCCGCTATGGCATGAGCGCCGACAACGTGCTGCAGGTCGTGGAGGCCTCGCGGGTCGGCCGCTTCGCCGGAAAGATCTTCGAGGGATCACGCCGCTTCGACCTGATGCTGCTCTTGCCCCCCGCCACGCTCACGCCCGAGGCGTTCGGCGAGCTGCTGGTGGGCTCGTCCGAGGGGACGCTGGTGCCGATGGCGCAGGTGGCGACCATCCGCGAGACCGAGGGCCCGGCCGTCATCAACCGCGAGTCTCTACAGCGGCGGGTGCTGGTCGAGGCCAACGTGCGGGGGCGCGACCTGGTCAGCTTCGTGAACGACGCCCGCCGGCGCGTGGAGGCGCAGGTGACCCTGCCCCACGGCGTCACCGTCGAATGGGGCGGGCAGTTCGAGAACTTCACGCGCGCCAGCCAGCGCCTGGGGCTGGTCGTGCCAGTGGCGCTGGCGCTCATCTTCGCGATGCTGTTCTTCATGTTCGGCGATCTGCGCACGGCCGTGGCCGTGTTCGCGGGTGCGCCGTTCGCGGTGGTGGGCGGCATCCTGTCGCTGGCGCTGCGCGGCTTGCCCTTCTCGATCCCGGCGGCGGTCGGGTTCATCGCAGTGGCGGGGGTGGCCGTGCTGAACGGCGTCGTCATGGCGGGCGAGCTGCACGTGTACCTGGAGCGAGGGGAGGGGGGCAGCGCGCCCATCCGGCGCAGCGCGCTCACCGTGCTGCGGCCCGTGCTGACGACGGCGCTGGTCGCGGCCGTCGGCTTCATCCCCATGGCCATCTCGACCAGCGCGGGTGCCGAGGTCCAGCGGCCGCTGGCCACGGTGGTGATCGGCGGCATCATCTCGTCGACGCTGCTCGGACTGACGGTCCTGCCCGTGCTCCTGCGCTTGCTGGTGCGCCCCGAGCCGGCGGCCGAAGAGACCGGTGCCGGGCCGCTCACCGCCACGGTCCAGCGCTGAACGCGCCCGCCCCAGGCGGGCGCCCGGCTCGAGCGCCCGGGCGCGCCTCAAATAATCCAACAATATCGACCCGCGGCGGCAGTATCTGAGACGCCGCGAGTACGGCGTGGTCTGCCCTTGGGGCGGTGCGCCAGGCGCCGCTCCCCTCCCCATCCAGGGACTACCGTATCCAGGAGTCGTCAATGAAGCCGTCGATCGTGAAGGCCAATGGCAACCGGTTCGGGGCGCGAGCCATGTCGCGCGTGACGTCATGTGCGATCGCCTTGTTGCTGGCGAGCTGTGCTTCGGAGGGGACGGGGTCGCCCAACGCCAATGGGACGGGGGGAAGCTCCGGCAATGTGGGATCCGGGGGATCGACGTCGAGCGGCGGGACCGGAGCGACCAGCACGGGCGGCGTCTCGGCGACCGGCGGCATCGCGGCGACGGGCGGGGCTCCCGCGACGGGCGGCGTGTCGGCCACGGGTGGAGCCGCCTCGGGGGGCGCTCTGGGCAGCGGCGGCGTCTCGGCGAGCGGGGGGACCGGAGCCGGCAGCGGCGGCGCTGCGGGCACGTCTGCAGGGGGGGGAGCCTCGGGCTCCGGAGCGGGTGGCTCGGGCGGCAAAGGCGGAACGAGCGCGGCGGGTGGCCGGACGGGGACCGGGGGCATGTCGGGGGCGGCCGGCGGCGCCGTCGCCCCGCTCCCCGATCCCGGCTCTGACGGGGACGGGGATTCTATGGTCGGGCCGAACTACACCCCTCAGTCCGATCTCAACAGCAAGGGGAACCCCAAGGGGAAGAGCTTCAGCGTCTCGGTGACGAGCACCATCTTCGACGGCAAGGACCCGACGCTGAACAAGACCCCCGTGGCCGTGACACGGACCATCCAGGCCTACGTGCCCGCGATGTACAAGGACGGCACCCCGGCTCCCCTGCTCGTCATTCAAGACGGCCCCGGCGACCTCGGTTCGATTTCGAACGCCCTCGACAACCTCACGATCTCGAGCGATCCGATGCGGAAGCTTCCTCCCTTCGTCGCCATAGCCGTACCCCCGGGTGGCAGCGACTCGATCGGAAGCGAGCGCGGCCTCGAGTACGACACCATGTCCGACCGGTATGCTCGCTACATCGAGCAAGAAGTGCTCCCCGCCATCGCGGCCAAGATCAAGGGATCGTATCCGAACTTCAGCTTCACGAAGGATCCGAGCGGCCGCGCGGCGGAGGGCTGCAGCTCGGGCGGCGCGGCTGCCTTCACGATGGGCTGGTTCCGACCCGACCTCTTCAGCCGCGTGATCGGCTATTCAACCACGCTGGTCGCCCAGCAGGACCCGAAGGGCCCCGAGGCGAAGACGTATCCGCATGGCGACTGGGACTATCACTCGGACCTCGAGGTCATCAAGAACGACACGACCGGTCGCGAGAAGCAGCTGCGCATCTTCATCAACGCCAACCAGAACGACCTCGATAGCGGCGACCGGCACCATTGGCTGATGGCCAACCAGAAGACGGCGGCGGCCCTGAAGGCCAAGGGATTCCACTACAAGTTCGTGGAGGGGATGGGCGTCGGCCACTGCGATGGGAGTGTGCGGTCGGCCACGCTGGCCGACGCGCTCGTCTGGGTGTGGCGCGGGTACGTCCCCGCGATGTAGGCGCTCGACTCAGGCGATCGTCGGGGCAGCCTTCAGATCGCCGAGGTCTTCCTGATAGACTCGTGACCTACCCGCGGCTGCGACCGCTGGCATGCACCGGTCGCGTCGCAGAGGCTCTCGTGACTGAATGAGAACGCACGCGCTGCTCCTGCTGGCCGCCCTCTCGCTCGGCTGTGGTTCGAATCCCATGGCCACCGGACCCGGAGGTGCCGGGGCGGGGGGAAAGGGGAGCGCGGGCACCAACGGGGCCCTCGAACGGGGCGGTATGACGGGTAGCAGTCCCGGTACCGCCGGAGCGGCGGGCGGGGCCGGCGGGGCCGCGGGAGCGGCGAGCGTGGCCGGCGGTGCCGACGGTCACGCCGGTGCCGGCGGATCGGTGGCACCAGTCGAGCCACCGCCGGATATCTCGGGGCGCTGGGGGATGTTCGAGTTCGAGGATCCGGTCGGTGTGAACCTCACCGAGGCGCCCGACGGAACCCTCACGGGGGAAGGATGCGCCGCCGGTGCACCGGGGTCACCCAACCCCGACGCGGTCTTCTTCTGCGGGGCCATCATCGGAAAGGTGATAGGCGAGACGGCCACGTTTTCGTTCCCCCTGGGGAGCATCGCACCATATGTCGTCTACTCGGCGCGCGTCACGATCTCCCATGACCGACAGCGAATGGCGGGGGACTTCAACGCCGTCTCAGGTCCTGTCGGCCCGACGGCATGGTTGCGGGTCCGCTGGGACGCCCCGTGGCTGGACCGCCCCCGTCCGATCGACGGTGATCCGCTCAACGGCTGGTACGCGCTCGACCTCATGGCCGACGCCAGCGTCGGGAACGAATTCGTGGCGGGCACCGCCTACCGGCTCGGCTATTTCGATCGTTCGCTGGCCGGCGATCTCGGCGGCTTCTGGAACAGCGAGATGTCCGATCCCGCGCAAGGAAGCCCGCTGCGCGTCGGTCCCGTCCCCATCACCGTCCCCGCGCTGCCCACGTCGTTGTCACTGGACTTCGATGGCACGGGCTTGCTGGGTGTCACGGCCAGCACCCCCTCGGGCGGCTTCTACCGCTTCAGCGCCAAGCGGATGTGAGCAGACCATCGACGATCGAAGTGGCCGCTCGAGCCTCGCAGGAGCAGTCGAGCGCCGGTCACGGTCCGGCGCTCGACCGAAATGACGGGGAGGCGCGCCTTCAGGCCGCCGCCACCGCAGCGGCCCCGTTCGCGGGGACGCCGGGCGCGCCCACCGCTCGGTTCTCGGCCTTGCGCGCCTCGATCAAGTTGAGCCGGATCTCCTCGGCGATCTCGGGGTGCTCGGCCACGTAGGCGCAGGCCTTCTCTCGGCCTTGCGCGAAGCGCTCCCCCTTCCAGGAATAGAACGCGCCCGACTTCTCGATCAGCCCCGACTCCGAGCCGAGGTCGACCACCTCGCCCGGCCAGTTCACGCCGGCGCCGTACATGATATCGAACTCGGCCTCGCGAAAGGGGGGCGCGACCTTGTTCTTCACCACCTTGACCCGCGCCTTGCTGCCCACCACGGTCTCGCCGTTCTTCACCACGCCGGTCTTGCGAATGTCGAGCCTCACCGATGCATAGAACTTCAGCGCGTTGCCACCGGTCGTCGTCTCCGGGTTGCCGTAGACGACGCCGATCTTTTGTCGAAGCTGGTTGATGAAGACGACGCAGGTGTTATTGCGCGCCGTGGCCGCGGTCAGCTTGCGCAGGGCCTGGCTCATGAGGCGCGCCTGAAGGCCCATGTGGGCGTCGCCCATCTCACCCTCGATCTCGGCGCGCGGCACCAGCGCCGCCACCGAGTCGACGATGATCAGATCGACGGCCCCGGTCCCCACCAGCTTGTCGGCGATCTCGAGGGCCTGCTCGCCGCAGTCGGGTTGCGACACCAGCAGCTCCTCGACGCGCACGCCCAGCTTGCGCGCGTAGGTGATGTCCAGCGCGTGCTCGGCGTCGATGAACGCGCACACGCCGCCGGCCTTTTGAGCCTGGGCGATGGCCTGCAACGTGAGCGTCGTCTTGCCCGACGACTCGGGCCCGTAGATCTCGACGACGCGTCCGCGCGGCAACCCGCCGACGCCCAGCGCCAGGTCCAGCCCCACGGAGCCGGTCGGCACGACGCCGATCTCGGCGACCTCTCCGCCGGCCAGCGGCATGATGGCGCCCTTGCCGAACTGCTTCTCGATGGCCGCGATGGCGGCCGACACGGCCTTCAGTTTCTCTTTGATGCTGGACATGGTCTCTCCTTGGGTTTGGGATCCAAGGGGACCCTTCGGACACGCCGCGCTCGGGTTGCGTGAAAATCCGTCGGACGGCAGGTATCAGGGCACGAGGCGCCGAGAGCGGGCCGATGCGCCGCCGGGGCCGTTGATCGCTCCGAACTGCAGCAGACGGGCGCGGACCACGCTGCGCGTGAGCCCCAGCAGGCGGGCGGTCCGCAGCTGGTTGAAGCCGGCGTGCTCGTAAGCCGTCCGGATCACGGTCTCTTCGATCTGGTTCCAGAGCGGGCCGCCCCCCTCGCGATAAAGCGCGCGAAGCACTTCGCCCAGCGCGGTGCCCGGTGCCGGAGCGGACTCTTCCACAGCGCTCGGCCGTGCCCGGCCGACGGGCGGCGGGGCGCAGGCCGTCGCTGGGGCCGCCGGGGCCGCTGGGCTCGCGAGGGCGCCCGTCCGCCCGTCGGACGCGGGCAGATCGTCGGCCGTCACCCGCCCGTCCTGGCAGACGAGCAAGGCGTGGTGAATGGCGTTCTCGAGCTCGCGGATGTTGCCGCGCCAGGGATGCGCCAGCAGCCGCCGCTGGGCCTCGTCGGTCAGCGTGGGGACCGGTGCGTTGCCGGGGTGCCCGCTGCGCGCGGCGTACAGATCGATGAAATGCCGCGCGAGCGGCAGGATGTCGCGCGGGCGCTCGCGCAGCGGCGAGATGGCGATGCGAGCGACGGCCAATCGGTACAGAAGATCGACTCGGAAACGCCCAGCGGTGATCGCGGCGTCCAGCTCGACGTTGGTGGCGGCGATCAGCCGCACGTCCACCGAGAGGGGACGGTGCGATCCCAGCCGCACCACCTCGCGCTCTTGCAGCACGCGGAGCAGCTTGGCTTGCGCCGCCAGCGACAGGTCGCCCACCTCGTCGAGGAACAGCGTGCCGCCGTGGGCGGCCTCGAACCAGCCACGTTTGTCGGCGACGGCGCCCGTGAACGCGCCGCGCTCGTGCCCGAACAGCTCGCTTTCAATCAGCGACTCGGCGAAGGCGCCGCAGTTGACGGCCAGGAACGGGCGGTGGGCCCGCGCCGACAGCGCGTGGATATGGCGGGCGACGATCTCCTTGCCCGTCCCAGTCTCACCGATGATCAGCACGGTCGCTTCGCTCGGGGCCACGCGCTCGATGCGAGCGCGCAGCGCGGCTGACTTCGGATCGTCGAAGACCATCGCCTTGGCCCGCCAGGGCGGCGAAGCGCTGGCGGACGGAGGGAGCGTGAGCACGGACAGCGGCTCGGCCAAAGCTCCCGCGCTCGTCGCCGTGCTCGCCCACGGGCCCGTCGCCGCGATCCGACTTGTGACAGCGCCTGGCAGGCCGACTCTCTGAAGATGATCCGAGGTAACGGACACCGGGCCATCGTAGCCACCCTGTACGAGAGGCGCAAGACAAAAGTCTATTAAAATAGACACGAGATCCCGGCGGAGAGATCGACTGCGATTCGGCCTTCATTGATGCGCGGGGTGAGCGCCTGCGCGCAGGGACTGTCGCGGGACGAGCAGCGGGCGCGCCACGATTGCAGCTCCCGCGACAGCGATGCGGATCGTCGACGCGTCCGGGACCAGATCGGCGCGGGCAGAAACGGATTCCGTCGACGGCACGTCGGTTGCTGCCTGCCTGCGTGCCGTTCCGAGCCGTCGTCGCGGGCGGCGCTGGATCGATCAATCAACCGTCACTGCATCACTGCGCCACCAAACGAAACGAGGTCTTCATGCCCATCCGATCGCGTTCACATCTTCTCGCCACGCTCGCCGTGATGGCGCCCGCCGCGCTCACCACGCTGGCGCCTGCCCGCCGCGCCCACGCCACGCAGGACACCCTGTACGTATGGGCGGGCGACGCCGCCCACAAGGCGCCCGACTTCTTCGCGGTGGTCGACTTCGACAAGAGCTCGTCGACCTACGGCAAGGTCGTCAACATCGCGCCGCTCCCGAAGACGCTGCCCACCGGGATTCCGCTGTCGACCGGGGCCATCGGCAACGAGCCGCACCACGTGGGCGTCTCGGCCGACAAGCGCGTCCTGGCGGGCGGCGGCTTGCTCAGCATCTTGCGCGTCCAGAACCAGAACTTCTTCTTCGACATCACGAATCCCCGGGCCCCGGTCTTCCTGAAGGCCAACACGCTGCCCACCACGGCCTCGATCGCCGACGAGTTCGTGCCCAAGGCGTCGGGCGGCTTCTTCACCACGTTCATGGGCGGCGCGGGCGGCGCTGCGCCCGGACGCCTGGTCGAGTACGACGGCAACTACGACGTGATCGGGCAGTGGCCACTCGTGCCACCGCTCGACGGCTTCAACCCACACGGGGTCGACCTGGACGAGGCGCACAACCTGTTGCTGACCAGCGACTTCGTTTGCCCGGTCCACACGCTGAACCTGGTCCCGGGCGTGGTGAATGGCGAGATCCAGGCCCGCGGCGCGGTCCGGGTGTGGGACTACTCGCACCGGACCATCACGCGGACGATCCCCGTCGGCGATCCCAACAACCCGGCCGGGACCATCAACGTCCAGCTGATCAAGCAGGATCCCCGCCTGCGCGCGTACGTGACCGGCGTGTTCGACGGCAAGCTGTACCTGGTCGACACGCAGGGTGGGACCGCGCAACCGGTGCTGGACTTGAACCAGTACGCCCTCCCCGGCGCGGCCGCGCCCTGGCCCCACCTGTTCGTGATCAATTCGACGGGCACACGACTCGCGCTGACGCTCAACTACAAGGGCCTCGACGGCAAGGTTCTCTGGATCGACATCACGAACCGCGAGCACCCGGTCGTTCTCAGCGTGCTCGAGCTGGGCCCGAACTCGGGGCCCCACTACGTCGGCTTCGCGCCGGGCGAAGACCGGCTGGTGGTGTCGGACTACTTCCTGGTCCAGGACCTGTTCCCGAGCGGCGTGGTGCGCGTCGATGGGGACCACAAGATCCACGCCATCGACATCGTGAATGATCGCTTGGTCGAGGACGCCACCTTCAAGCTCGACTTCAACCGCGACATCCCCACCGGACCGGCGCGGCCCCACGGGGTGACCGTCGTCCGCCGCTGAGCGACCCCGGCGCCGTCCGGTTCGCAGCTCGTCTTCATCGCCCGACAGAAAGGAACCTCACCATGCTTCGTCGATACCTTCCCACTCCCATTCGTATCCTCGTTGTGCTGGCCACCGCCGCCGGGGCCGTGACGGCGGGGCTGGCCCTGGCGGGCCCGGCGTCGCGCTCGCCGGAGCGGGAGGGCCCGCGGCCCCTCGCCACGTACTCTGGATTGGCCGCGCCCGAAAGGGTGCTCTACGACGCCGCGGGCGATCGCTACCTGGTGTCCAACGTCAACGGGCGGCCGCTCGAGGCTGACGGCAACGGCTTCATCTCGGTGCTGTCTCCCGGGGGCGACATCGTGGACCTGAAATGGATCGCCGGCGGCAAGAAGGGCGCGAAGCTGAATGCGCCGAAGGGCCTGGCCATCACGGGCGGGCTGCTCTATGTGGCGGATCTCGAGGCGGTGCGGATCTTCGACGCGAAGACCGGCGCGCCGCGCGGCGAGATCGCCGTCCCCGACGCGACGTCGTTGAGCGGCGTGGCGGCGGCCCCCGACGGGAAGGTCTACGTCACCGACGCGGGGCCGCCGACCGGTCGGCTGGACGGCGCCGGGACCGAAGGGGTTTACGTGATCGAGAAGGGGCGGATCCGGCGCGTGGCGGACGGGGACCAGCTCGGGCGGCCGCACGCGCTGGCCTGGACGGCGGGCGGCCCGGTGGTCGCGTCCTTCGGCAGCGGCGAGGTGTATCGCCTCGACGCGCGTGGCAGCCGGCGCCAGGTCACCCGCCTTCCCGCGGGGGGCCTGGCGGGCGTGGTGGCGGCCGGAGACTCGCTGCTGGTGACCAGCTGGCAGTCGTCGTCGGTGTACCGCGGAAAGCTGGGCGGACGGTTCGAGGTGGCCTTCGCCGGCCAGACGTCGCCCGCCGATCTCGGCTACGACGCCAAGCGCGGGCGGTTGCTGGTGCCGCACTTCGAGGAGGGCACGGTCGACGTGTTCGAGCTGCGATGAGCGCGGGCGCGGCGGCGAGCGGCCTGGCGGCAGCGGCGGGCGGAGCCCTCTCCGCCCCAGCCGGCACCAGCTCCCTCGCATGGGTCGTCTGGGCCCACATCGAGCGCGTGCTGGCGGACTGTGGTGGCAACGTCTCCGAAGCGGCGCGCCGACTCGGTATCGCGCGGCGGACGTTGCAGCTCAAGCGAAAGAAGAACCCGCCGCCCCGATGAGATGAGAAGAGTAGACTCGCCGGCATGTCGATCGCAGCACCACCCGTCGGGGGGCGCCCGCCGCTGCCCCCCTTCACCGCCGAGACGGCTGCGAAGAAGGCGCGTCTGGCCGAGGACGCGTGGAACTCGCGCGATCCCGAGCGCGTCGCGCTCGCCTACACCGCGGAAAGCCGCTGGCGCAACCGCGCTGAATTCATCGAAGGCCGGGCCGCCATCGCCGAGTTCCTGCGCCGAAAATGGGCGCGCGAGCTGGACTATCGACTGATCAAAGAGGTCTGGGCGTTCCACGACGACCGCATCGCGGTCCGCTTCCAGTACGAGTGGCACGACGACTCCGGACACTGGTTTCGTTCCTACGGCAACGAGCAGTGGGAGTTCGACGAGAGCGGGCTGATGCGGCGGCGCGAGGCCAGCATCAACGACGTCGTCATCCGCCCCGAGGATCGCAAGTTCCTCTGGCCGGCGCCGGGGCCCCGTCCGGCCGATCACCCGGGGTTGACCGAGCTCGGCCTTTGAGCGCGCGTCGCCGGCCCCGCGACGCGGGCGCGCGCTAAGCTCCGCGCCATGGAGACGCTGGTGATGCTCGGAGTCCGGACGCTGGGGCGCGCGCTGGCGCTCCACTTTGCCGCGCAGGGGTGGCGCGTCGTGTGCGCGGCGCGCACGCGCGCCGACGTCGAGGCCCTGGCCGCCGACGTCGACGCGGCGGGAGGGCGCGGCGCCCCCGTCGTGTGCGACCTGAACGATCGCGCCTCGCTCGCCGCGCTGGTACGCGGCTGCGACCGGGTCGATCTGTGCATTGCCGCGCAGACCGCCGGGGGGCGCTTCGGCGCCAAGCCCCTGCTCGAGATCGACGACGAGGAGCTGGATCGCGGCTACACGGCCATGATGCGCGGGACCTGGAACCTCCTCAAGGCGGTCGGCCCCAAGCTGATCGACCAGAAGGCCGGCACCTTCCTGCAGATCGGGACTTCGTCAGGCGTGCGGACGAAGGATGGCTTCGCCGCGCTGGGCGCGACTCACCACGGCCTGCGCGCCCTCGTGCAGGTCGCCGCCCGCGAGTGGCGGGGCCACGGCGTCCACGTCGCGTACGTCCCCATCGACGGCGCCATCGCGAGCGAGCGCACCGCCGCGTGGATCGCGAAGACGGGTCCGGGCCGCGCCATCCCTCAGGCCGACATCGCGCGCGCCTGCGAGTACCTTCACGGTCAGAGCCGCGACGCCTGGACCCACGAGCTGGTGCTGCGCCCCGCGGCCTCGGACTGGACGGCGCCCACGTGACACGCGCGTCGTCGGGTGGACCGACGCTCTCTTCCGGTTCGACGCCGTCGGCGCGCGTGCGCGAGCTGGTGGAGCGCCTCGGTCTGTCACCACATCCCGAGCGCGGGTTCTTCGCGGAGACGTATCGCGCACCGACCCCCGTCGCCGC
>Ga0068859_100007588_pt1 | contig 11024 bp, 7 predicted proteins | sample KBSSwiS22_FD_66585 | JGI IMG/M metagenome (GOLD analysis project Ga0068859, IMG submission 66585) | Switchgrass rhizosphere microbial communities from Kellogg Biological Station, Michigan, USA - KBS Switchgrass S2-2 | ecosystem: Host-associated > Plants > Roots > Rhizosphere > Soil ... | reverse complement strand
CGCCGGGGCCGATGGCCGGGTGGATCGCGACACCTGGGACAAGCCCGGGCCGCTCACGAGCCTCGACGACGACGCCGTTCTCACCGCCGGGAAGCTGACCCGGCCGTGGCCGTTCCTCTAGAGGCGACGACTTGACCCTCGACCTCGACCCGCAAAGCCCCGTTCCTCTGTACCTGCAGATCGTCGAGCAGGTGCGCAGGCTGATGGCGCTCGGAGCCTTGAAGCCGGGCGAGCGTTTCCTCACCGTGCGGGAGCTTGGCGTCAAGGCGCGGGTCAACCGCAACACGGCGGCGCGCGCGGTCGCCGAGCTGGAGCGGGACGGGCTGGTTCGAACGCGAGTCGGGCAGGGGACGTTCATCTCCGAAAACGCCGCGCCTATGCCCCCCCGCGAGCGCGAAGCAGCGCTCGATGCGGCGATCGAGACCCTGCTCGTCAACGCCCACTCGCTGGGGGTTCCCCCCGAAGAGCTCGGTTGGCGTCTCCAACGCAAGCTCGAGCACTTCGCGCGCGCCCGGCGCGAGCGCGAGAAGGAGTCGTGATGTCCGCTCCACCGGTCGTCTTCGAGAACGTCACGCGTCGCTTCGGGACGACCGTCGCGCTCGACGGCGTCGGGTTCACCGTGGCTCCGGGTTCGATTCTCGGGCTCGTCGGACGAAACGGGGCGGGAAAGACGACGGCGCTCCGCCTGGCATTGGGAACGCTCTGGCCCGACTCGGGGAGCGTGCGGACGCTGGGGCTGGACCCGGTGACGCGCGGCCAAGACGTCGCCACCCGTGTCGCGCTCCTGTCCGAAGAAGCGGCGCTGTATCCCTGGATGACGGTCGGAGAGATCCTGAAGTTCACCGGCGCGCTGCACCGGCGCTGGGATGCTCAGCTTGCGACCCGGATGAGCGCGGACCTCGACCTCGATCCCGCGAAGAAGATCCGTCAGCTCTCGCGCGGAACGCGCGCGAAGGTCGCGCTGGTGCTCGCCGTCGCGGCGCGTCCCGAGCTGCTGCTCTTGGACGACCCGACGGCAGGGCTCGACCCGCTCGTGCGGCGCGAGGTGTTGGACGGCGTCCTCGCCGCCGTCGCCGACGAAGGGGGCGCCGTCGTCTACGCATCGCATCTCGTGCACGACGTCGAGCGGGTCGCCGACCAGGTGATCGTCCTCGACGGCGGGGTCATCACGCTCGAAGGCCAGCTCGAAGCCTTGAAGGCCAGGATCCGGCGCGCGCGCGCGGTCTTCGACGGCGATGCGCCGGCTGGCGCGACCCTGTCCGGAGTGATCGAAGTTCTCTGCGACGGCCACGTGCTGACGGTCACCGCGGACTCTGGAGGCGAAGAGCTCGAAGCGAGGCTCAGAACGCTCGGCGCCCGTGAGGTGATCGTGGAGCCGATCCCGCTCGAGGAGATCCTGGTCGCGCTCCTGCGCGAGCGGCGGCCGAAGGGAGTCGCGCATGCATAAGGCTCTGTTCTGGAAGGAATGGCGTCAGCTCGCGCTGATCCGCTGGGGCGGCATCGCGCTGGGCGCCGTCCTTCCCGTGGCCTTCACGGCGGGCGCGGAGATGGCGCAGCGTGGCCTGCTTCCCACCGGCAAGGTCGACGCGTATGCGCCGCGCGACTTGATGTACGAGGTCTTGCCCGCCGCGCTGGCGCTCGGGCTGTGGCCGCTGATGGCGCTGCTGTGCACGGCGCAGGCGTTCTCCGCGGATCGCGCCGCCGGCACGGAGTCTTTTCTGCTGGAACGCCCCGTGCCGCGACCCTTCGTCTGGCGGGCCAGGCTTTTCGCATCGGTTCTCACCTTGGGAATCGTGATGGCGGTCACGGCGATGATCGCGGCGACCGCCGCGAGCATGACGGGCCCGCCGCCGGAGATCGGGTGGTCGCGCTGGGCGATCCTGGCGGCCGCCGGAGTCGGGATCGCGCTGCTCGCCTATCTCGGGGGGATGGTCGCGGGCTCCCTGATCGCCGCACCGCTCGGTGCGGTGCTGCTGGGCGCGGTCTTGGGCGCCACCCCGGCGCTCCTCGTGGGCCAGCTCGCATCGGTCTTCCCGTACGCGAGGGTCGGCATCGTCTTCCTGGGCGCGGTGCTTCCGATGTTTCTCCTTCCGGCGTACGTCGCCGCGTCATGGCTGTCGTGCTGTCGCGGCGAGCCGGGCGGGCGCGGGCGCGTTCGTCGCGGCGTGACGATCCTCTCCGGCACGCTCGCCGGGGTGCTCGTCCTGTTCGTCGTATTCGCGCCCGTCTCCACGCGGGCCAACTCGCGGCTCGGCCTGCACTCGGTCTTCCCATCGCCGACCGGTCAGAGCGCCTTCGTGGGTTCGATTGCGACCACGTCGTTCGGGGGCGGGTGGATCGTCGACGTCGCCTCGGGATCCAAGCACGGTTTCGTGTCGCCGCCGATCGACGACGTCGCCTGGAGTCCCGACGGCACCGAGGTCGCGATCGTCACGTGGTCCGGTCCGCTGGGCAGCGTGCGCAGCCACGAGCGGATCGACATCCGCTCCGGTCGCGACGGGAGCCGGCTCCGCTCGTTCCCGTTGACCGGCGACGAATCTCTCGTCTCGGTGGCGTGGGCGAAAGACGGACTCGTCGCCATCGTCGCGGAATCGCTGACCCGCATGCACGGGAAGTCGCGCGTTCGCGTGGAAGTTTTCGACCCCAAGAGCGGGAAACGGCGCGCGACCGGATTCGAGGGGACGGGATGGACGCTGCATCTTCTCGGCGATGCCGGCGGACAGGTGTTCGTGCGGGAGATGGCCGAGGACCCGACGGCAGGGCCCGACGAACGCGCGCGCGGGTACTTCCTCCACCCCGTGAACGTCTCCGAGTCCGCGGTCGGACCCGCCTTGACCGACGGCGCGGGGCGACCGGTCAAGTTCGCGGGCTGGAGCGGCGGCCTTTCCCCGACCGGACGGTTCGCGCGCGTGGTCTCGCCACAGGGCGCGAGGGGCCGCCCCGTCATCGCGCCTATTGCGGATCCGGGCCAGCCCACGGGCTGGGTCAGTCCCCCGTGGGCGCGATGGCTCCCCGGCGATCGCCTGGTCTGGCGCGACGATCTCGACCATCGCACCCGGATGTTCATCGGTACTCCCGGTGAGCGCCCCACCCCCGTTCGCGAGTGGGAAGACGCGCAGGTGGGGATCGAGCCCGCTCCTGGCGGAAAGGCTCTTTTCGTGTCGGTCCTCCCCGCGGTGGGCGGTCCCGCAACGGATCCGGAGCGCTCGCGTCCGGACCCGGCGCTGTTCGAAGACCCGATCGAGCGCGGGACCGCGCCTGAGGAGCTCGTGTACTTGGTCGACGAGGCGCGCTTCGTCAAGATCGCGAATCCGTTCTCCGCGCGTTCCAACGACCTGCGTTACACGCAATGGGCCGCACCCGAAACGCTCGCGCGTGTGGCTCCCGGTGTCGTCGTCTTCGAGGACGTGAAAGAGCCCGGCAAGCGGCGCTTCGTCATCGGGGGGCCGTCCGACCTGGAGTAGGATTCCGGGTCGCGCCGTGAAAACCCTCTATCTCATCGACGGCACATCCCAGGCGTTCCGCGCTTTCTTCGCCATCCGGGGATTGACCAACGCAGAAGGGTTCCCGACCAACGCCGTCTTCGGATTCACGACGATGCTCCGCAAGCTGCTGAGCGAGGAAAAGCCGGAGCATCTCGCCGTGGCCTTCGACCTCGAGGGCCCCACCTTCCGACACGAGCGGTTCGCGGACTACAAGGCCCACCGTCCGCCGTTTCCCGAAGACCTCGCAGCACAGCTGCCGATCGTGAAGGAAGTCTGCCGGGGCTTTCGCATCCCTTTGCTCGAGCTTCCCGGTTACGAAGCCGACGACCTGATCGCGACGTACGCGAGACGCGGACTCGACGCCGGGTACGAGGTCGTCGTGGTCGCCTCGGACAAGGACCTCTTGCAGCTGGTCGGGCCCGGGATCACCGTGTTGAATCCGAGCAAGAACGTGCGGCTGGACCCGGAGGGGGTCCTGGTCCACTTCGGCGCGGTTCCCTCGCGCGTCCGCGACGTGCTCGGCCTGATGGGCGACGCGGTCGACAACATCCCCGGCGTTCCGGGCGTCGGCGAGAAGACCGCGCTGGCTCTGGTTGCGACCTACGGCGACATCGAAGCGATCATTCGCCGCGCGGAGCGCTTCGTCTCCGCCTTCGACGCCCGTGATCGGCTGCTCGCGGCACTGGACGTCGACGATGCGCCGCTGGCGACATTGCGCGACCAGCTCTTGGCGTCGATGCAGGCGCTGATCGACGTCGAGCAAGACAAGGAGATCGCCGCGCGCATATCGGCAGCCAAAGAAGCCGCGGCGGCCGTCGCGGAGGCCGCACCCAAGAAGGAGCGCAAGGGGCTGGCGAAGCTCTTGAAGGACCTCGACAAGGGAAGCCAGCGCCGGATCTGGCAGGCGGTCGTCGACAACGCGGAGCAGGCGCGGTTGTCGCGCGAGCTGGCCACGCTCGACGAGCACGTGCCCGCGGAAATTTCCCCCGACGCCCTGCGCGTGGAAGATCCGGACCGCGAGAGCCTCGCCGCGCTGTTCCAGCGGATGGGGTTCCGATCGCTGACGGCCGAGTTCTCCGGCCAGGCGCCGGCGGAGGCCGCCACGGCCGAGCCCCCAGCCGCTTCCACGACGACGGCCCCGGAGGAGGAGCTCGCCTACCAGGTCATCCTGACCCGGGAGGATCTCGTCGCGGCGGTGGCGCGCGCCCGATCCGCGGGAACCATCGCGGTGGACACGGAGACGAACTCCACGGACCCGATGAGAGCGAAGCTCGTCGGCATCTCGATGTCGTGGGAGCCGCGCCAGGGCGTCTACATCCCGATCGCGCATTCCTACCTGGGAGTTCCGGATCAGCTCCCGCTCGACACGATCCGCGAGCTCCTGGCGCCGCTTCTGGCCGACCCGGCGGTTTCGAAGGTGGGGCAGAACCTCAAGTACGACAGCCACATCCTGCGCCGCCACGGCCTTGCCGTTGCGGGATGGACGCTGGACACGATGGTCGCCGCGTTCCTCCTCGAGCCCGACCGGCAGACGTTCAACATGGACTCGCTCGCGGCGTTCTACCTCCGGCACGACACGGTCAAGTACTCGTCCCTGGTCGGGACCGGCGCGAAGCAGATCACCCTCGACCAGGTCGACGTCTTCCGCGTCACGGTATACGCGGCGGAAGACGCGGACGTCACGCTGCGCCTGGCCGGGATCCTGGGCCCGAAGCTGGTGGAGGCCGGAGTCCAGGAAGTCTGGAAGACGATCGACGGGCCGATCCTGCCGATCCTCGCGCGCATGGAGCAAACCGGCATCAAGGTGGACGTCGCCGCGCTCGCGAGCCTGTCGAAGGAGATGGACACGCTGCTCGACGCCGAGCGTCGCGCGATCTATGAGCTGGCGGGAGGCCCGTTCAACGTCGATTCTCCCAAGCAGCTCCGCGAGATCCTGTTCGGGACGATGGGCCTGACGCCGAAGAAGAAGACGGCCAAGAGCGGAGAGTTCTCCACCGACGCCGCCACCCTCGAGGAGCTGGCCGAAACACACCCGATCGCGCAGCGGCTCCTGTCCTACCGCGAGCTGGCGAAGCTCAAGGGCACCTACGTCGACACGCTGCCGCAGCTGGTCAACCCCGTCACCGGCCGCGTCCACACGTCCTACCATCCGACCGGGGCCGCCACGGGCCGTCTCTCGTCGTCCGACCCGAACCTTCAGAACATCCCGGCCCGGACGGCGGTCGGCCTGAGGATCCGCGCGGCGTTCGTCCCCGCGGACGGCTGCGTCTTCCTCGCGTCGGACTACTCCCAGGTGGAGCTTCGCGTGCTCGCACACCTGTGCGGAGACCCCGAGCTTCAGGCGGCGTTCCGGGCGGGGGAGGACATCCATCGCGTCACCGCGGCGAAAGTGTTCGGCGTTCCCGCCGCGGGCGTGACCGACGACATGCGCCGCCGCGCCAAGGCGGTGAACTTCGGGATCCTGTACGGGATGTCCGAGACCCGGCTCGCGCGTGACCAGGGGATGACGCGCAAGGACGCGCACGATTTCATCGAGGCGTACTTCGAGCGGTTCCGCGGGATCAAGACGTACATCGACGGCGTGCGCGCGGAGGCGATGCGGACCGGCGAGGTGAGGACGATGTTCGGTCGTGCGCGGATCTTCTCCGCGCTGAAAGGGCGCGGGCACCGGGGTGAGATCGAGCAAGCGCTGCGGGCGGCGGTGAACACGACTATCCAGGGGACGGCCGCCGACCTCATGAAGCTCGCCATGCAGCGCGTGGAGCGCGTTCTCGACGAGAACGGGCGCAAGGCGCGCATGCTGCTCCAGGTGCACGACGAGCTGCTCCTCGAAGTCCCCGGCGACGAGATCGACGTCGTCAAACTCGAGGTTCGTGAGGCCATGGAGCAGGTCCACCCGCTCGCGGTGCCCCTCTCCGTCGATCAAAAGATCGGCGGCGACTGGCGGGACGTGACCTAAATCGCTTGCCCGGCAGGACTTAGAAACCTACAATTCGCGCCGTGAGCGAGCCCTCCCGCGTTTTGGTCGTCGACGATGAGGTGTCCATCCGCGAGGTGCTGGCGGAGGGGCTGGAATCGTTCGGCTGCACCGTCTTGCAAGCCGGAAATGCCGCCGAGGCCTTCGACATCGTCAAGCGCGGCGGCGTCTCGCTCGTCCTTTCGGATTTCGAGATGCCGGGCGAGAACGGCCTGTCCCTGATGCACCGCATCAAGGAGCACGATCCCGACGTCGACGTCATCATGGTCACCGGCCTCGTCGACCTCGAGATGGCGATCAGCACGATCCGACAGGGCGCGTCGGACTACGTCTCGAAGCCGTTCAACCTCGACGAGGTCCGGATCGTGGTCGAGCGCACGCTCGACAAGCGGCGGTTGATCCGGGAAAACCGGGACTACCAGCAGCAGCTCGAGCTGAGGGTCGCCGACCGCACACGGGAGCTGGTCGCAAAGAAGCAAGAAGTCGAGCAGCTCTACCGCGAGCTCGAAGCGTCGTACGAAAGCACCCTCGAAGCGCTGATCACCGCACTCGACTTCCGCGACAACGAGACGCTCGGCCACTCGCGCCGCGTCGTCGACTACGCCGTGCTCGTGGCGACCGCGATGCACGTGGGCGAGCCCGAGCTGTCGTGGATCCGGCGGGGCGCGATCCTGCACGACGTCGGCAAGATCGGCGTCTCGGACGCCATCCTGAGGAAGCCCGGCAAGCTCGACGCCGCCGAGTGGGAAGAGATGAAGCGCCACCCCGAGATGGGGTTCCGGATGCTCAAGCACATCAAGTTCTTGAAGCCCGCGCTCGACATCGTGTACTGCCACCAGGAGCGCTGGGACGGGTCGGGCTATCCCCGCGGCCTCAAGGCGGAACAGATCCCGCTGGGCGCGAGGATCTTCGCGGCGGTGGACACGTTCGACGCGATGACGTCCGACCGTCCCTATCGCGCCGCGCTCACGATCGAAGCGGCGCGCGACGAGATCCGCCGGTTTTCCGGAATTCAGTTCGACCCGGTGGTCGCCGAGGCTTTTCTTTCGATCGACGAGAACGTCTGGCGCGAGATCCGCAACCGCGTGCACCAGGTGATCGACGTGATCGTGGATCCCGAGCGCGTCGCCCGCTAGCGTTCGACCTTCGCCCCGCCGTCGATCCGGATCGAGACGACCGTGTCGCCCGGGCGCACCTGCGTGACGATCTCGCGCAACCCCCGCGTGACGCGGCCGTACGAGGTGTATCGCCCGTCCAAGTGCGGCTGCGGCGAGAGCGTCACGAACCACTGGCTCCCCGCGGTGTCCTTCCCGTCCGAGGCCATGCCGACGACGCCGCCGTCGAACGGCAGCGGGTTCCACTCGTCCCGGATCGAGTAACCCGGTCCGCCGTACCCGTCGCCGCGCGGGTCCCCGTCCTGTACGACGAAATTCGGCACGACCCGGTGCACGGTCGCGCCGTCGAAGAACGCCTGTCCCGCCAGCTCCGAGAAGTTCCATGCGGCCAACGGCGCGGCCTGGGCGTCGAGCGTGATCGTGAACTGTCCCGTGGCCGATCCAGGACGTTGCAGCGTCACGACCGCCGTGTGCGCGATCCGGCCCCACCGGATGACGTTCTCGTAGTAGCTGAGCGGACGGTCCGCGGCCGGGCCGACGTCCGCGCTGCGGTCGGTCGCATACACCTCTTGGAACAAACGCGCCGCGCGACGCCTCACCACGACGTCGGAGTCCGCGAGCGCGCGCGTCAGCATGGCTTCCGTGCGCTCGTGGCGCCCCGCCTTCGCCGCGGCGTCGAGAGCGGCGAGCTTGGCGTCGGGGATCCGGTCGGAGCCCGAGGCATCCCAGATCTCGGACAGCCTTGCGAACAGGTCGTCGGGGGATTCGACGTCCGCATGCGGGTGCGCGAAACGCTCGCCGACCGCCTCCGCGACCGCGGCGCGAACGACCGGGTCCTTCGCCGTGAAAAAGCCCGGCAAGAGCTTCGAGATCGCACCCTGCTGGCCCGCAACGAGCGGAACCGCAGCCGACTGAACGCGCGGCTCCGGGTCCGCCAAGAGCTTGAGCGCGGCCCGGATCGCACCCGGCTCGGTTCGTCCGACCAGCAGCGTCGCAGCGGCGCTCCGCATGCCCGGATCGGGGTTGATCAGGAGGCCGCTGATGATCTCGGCGGTCTTCTCCGGATCCGCGTGGGCCAGCGAGAGCAGCGTTGCCTCGCGCAGCCAGATGTTGTCCATCTTGACCAGGATTTGATCGAGACGGCTCACGGCGACGGCCCCGCCGACCAGACCCAGCGCTTCCAGTGCCGCACGCGCGACGCCCTGATCTCGGTCGCTGATCGCCCGCTCCAGGTACGGGCTCACGGAGATCCCCTGATAGCCCAGCGACCGGACGGCGCTGATCCTCACGCCGGCGTCCGGGTCCTTCGAGAGCGCGCCGACGACGGCGAGCTCGGCGCTCGCCTGCGGATTGGCGAGCCCGCGCGCGACCTGCATGCGCACGTAAGGCGCGGGATCGGTCACGCGCGAAGCCAGCGCGGACCTCGCCTTCGCCAGGTCTTCGGGAGACAGCCGCCCGACCGGGGCTCCGGACGATGCGGGCGCGACGGCGGCGGAGCCGAGCCGTGCCAACGCATAGGACGAGCCGATCCTCACCTTTTCGTCGGCCGCGCCGAGATTGGCGATCAACGGGGAAAGCAGCGGCCCCGGCTCCGCGAACTTCCAGGCCGCCAGGCTCGCCGGCGCCCGCACGCTCATGTCGGGATCGTCGAGCAAGCGCTTCACGATCTCGGCTCCGCGCGCGTCGTGAAGGCGCCCGAGGGCCTCCGCTGCGGCCGCGCGTACCGAAGGCTCGGCGTCGGACGCCGCGCGCTCCAAGGCATCTTCGCTGGACGGGTCTGCGATCAGCCCCAAGGCGAACACGGCACCCGCCCGCACGGCGGCGGTGGAGTCCGCCGATAGGGTCAGGAGATCAGAGAGAGACGACCGCGCACCGATCTGACCGAGGGCGATCGCGGCCCGGGTGCGCACCAGCGGATCGGCGTCGGAGAAAAGGGATCGAAAGTCGGCATCGACGACGCGCCGGTCGGCGGCTCTCAAGACGCGGGCGAGCTTGCCGACTTGAATCGCGTCGGCATGGGTCATCGACGGTGTCGTCGTCACCGGCTCTTTGGGGCAGCCCGTGCAGAGGACGAGCGACAGCAAGAACAATCGATGGAAAGACGGAGAGCACATCGGTTGACCCTCGGCAGCGAGCGACGATTATAGGGGTCTCGTCTCGGTTGACGGAGGGTGGGCCCGCTGATAACTTCGCCTGGAAGCCGCATCCGAGATTGCGAGAGTGCCTCATGTCGACCGCACGCACTGGAAGCTTCGGACGTCGATGGGTGGTCGTGCTGATCGCGATCGCGGCGGTCGTGGCACCGGCGGCGGCCCGGGATCCGAAGCCGAAGCAGGCGGAGCGCACGGCGTCGTCGGGTGAGTCCCTGACCGACGTGCTCGCGCGTTTCGATCGCGTTCAAGAGCAGGTCCGGACCTTGAGCGCCGAGTTCGTCCAGACCACGCAGAGCCCTCTCCTCAAAGACGCCATCGTCGCGAAGGGGCAGTTCTTCCTGACGAAGCCGGATTCCGTGCTCTGGGAGTACACGTCGCCCGAGCCCATGCGATTCGCGGTGGCCAACGGCGAATACACCGGCTACTTCCCCGAGCGGAAGAAGGCCGAAAAGCGCGACATCAAACGGTGGAGCGAGCAGCTGTTCCGGTTCTTCGGCCTCGGCCAGGGGTCGAAGGAGCTCGGGAAGTTCTACGAGATCGCGCTCGGAGCCGCGAGCCCGGACGACAAAGGGTCGTACCTTCTCGTGCTCTCACCCAAGAAGCGCCGGGTGAGGAAGAGCGTCGAGACCGTCAAGCTCTGGGTCGACGTCGCATCGCTGTTGCCTCGCCGCATCGAGTACTTCGGCAAGGACGGCGCGCGCCGCGAGATCCGCTTCGTGAATACGCATCTCAATCCCGATCTGGCCGCGGGCCTGTACAACGTCAAGATCCCGGCGGACGTCCCGATCACCAACGGCTTTTCCGGCCTCGACGCCACTACCCGCGCCCACTGACGCGTACTTCGCAGGCTGCGATGCGGCGGATTGGACTCGTCCTCGACCCGGTCTTCGAATCCCACGACACGGGCGACGGCCACCCCGAGCGCGCCGCACGCCTCGCGCAGATCCGGGCGCTGTTCGACGAGCGTGGCCTTCCGGCGCGCTGCGTCGCGATCCGCCCGGTGCCGGCCTCCGACGAGATGCTGCTGCGCGTCCACGACGCGGCGCACATCCGTCACGTCGACACGGCGTTTGCGTCCGGTGAGCGGTTCCTGGATTCGATGGACACGGCGATCGGTTCCGAGAGCGCCCGGGTGGCGCGCCTGGCCGCGGGGTCGCTCGTTTCCCTGTGCGACGAGGTCGCCGACGGACGTCTCGACTCCGGGCTCGCGATCGTGCGGCCGCCCGGCCACCACGCGGAGCGCGATCTGGCGATGGGGTTTTGCCTCTTCAACACCGTGGCGGTCGCGGCGGCG
>Ga0068859_100007587_pt1 | contig 11024 bp, 22 predicted proteins | sample KBSSwiS22_FD_66585 | JGI IMG/M metagenome (GOLD analysis project Ga0068859, IMG submission 66585) | Switchgrass rhizosphere microbial communities from Kellogg Biological Station, Michigan, USA - KBS Switchgrass S2-2 | ecosystem: Host-associated > Plants > Roots > Rhizosphere > Soil ... | reverse complement strand
GGTGAGAAGGACTGTCGGGTCTGCTGGATCCACACGGACATGGCGGTTTCCTACAGGAGTCACTGATGAAAAACGCACTAAAGATCCTGCTGGATCGCTTCCTGGAGGGTGGCCGGACGAATCCCCCGCCGAAGGAGGAGATGGACGACTTTCTTCAGCAGCTCTCCGAGAACGGCCAGCTGTTCAACTATTCAGAGCAGGACTGGATCGAGGCCGGGAAGTCGGTCGGCCTCGGCGACAACGAGATCTCGAACTGGATCGAAACGGCAGCTTCCTGGATCGACGACACAACCGAGGAAGGGAAGTACGATCCGGAGCCGTCGGCCTGGGCGAAGTAGTCGTCGTAGTAACGGGAAGAAGGGAAGGAGCGAGAGGGTGTACACGGAGATATTCCACAATCCGTCCGTCCGCGCAATGCGGGCGATGGCTCTTCAGCTGATCGACAGGGTCGAGTTCCGACATCATGGGATCGGTGTCCTCCAGGGCTACGTTCTCGAGAACACCGAACCGGAGATCCGGATCCACATCTGGTCACGGGCGCTGCTCAAGGAAGGCATTGACGTCAGTGGCGACGTCCACGACCACCGCTTTGACATGGTCTCGCACGTTCTCCACGGCGCCGTCATCCATGAGGAGCTGAACGAGACGCCGGATCCGGAGGGCGGATACAAGATGATGTCGCTCACGCACGCCCGCGCTGCCGCCGCGACGGCCTATCATGGCCCGACGAGGGCTCTTGATGGGCGTTATTCGGTGAAGCGCAATCGATACGTCATCTGTGCCGGGAGCTCCTACAAGTTCCCGCAGGCACAATTCCACCACTCCCCGCTGCACGAGGGAACGCTTGCGATCACCGTCGTCGAGAAGCACTGCCAGTCGGAGATCCCGGCACGGCTGCTCTATCCGGTGGACAAGGAGCCTGTCATGGCTTTCGGCCACCGGCCGCACAAGGATTTAATCGGAGCGGTCCTGTCGACCGCTCGAACCTGTTTGAGGGGGATGCTATGAGCCGCTACATCGACGACCAGGAACTCGAGAAACTTGTCAACGACATCCTGGATGGGAGCTACGCCGCGATCGAGAAGGCAAGGGATATCCGAAGGAAGATCAGCGACCATCGGGCGTACGTCGCTCGTGCTGAATGCGAGTGCCCGGTCAACTGCTGCGAGTGCTACCTGCCGTTCGAGTCGAAGCCGGACCAGATCCAGGCTGGGGACACATTCAGGCAGATCACGCCTGACGGCCACGAGCTGACGCTCGGAGCGCTAGGGGTCCGCCGCCCGGCCGAGGGCGTGGTGGAAATCTTCACGGCCGGATGGCCTGCGGCAATCGTCCGGATTCCGGATCACGGCCGGGTCGAGCTCGTCCGGAAGGGTAACGGCATCACGAAGGCAGAGCTCCGCCACCGTCGGGAGAGAGGGTGGGGCGATTGGGAAGACAAACTGTAGATCAGTGCGTCGTACGGCGCCGTGAGTGGGGCGGGCGCTGCTTGCTGACGGTGCAATTCCGTCCCCGTACGACGCAGTGATCTGATCTAAGTGTGAGGTAGCTTATGCCGCTAACGGACATGTACGAACGTATCGTGCCACCGAAGATGCCGACAGTCGGAGCTCAGATGACGGTCCCGCTAGGACCTATGCTCACGGTCGATGGCATCATCACATCGGTCGATCCGGAAGGGGTGGTGATCTTGAAGCTTCCGGCCGGAGATCTTCTGGTCGGCTACTATGCCAGGAGTACCGCTCCTCCTGGTGTTAAGAGGATCACGCGGGACGGACGCTCCGTGTCAACTCCGGACGAGGTGTGGATCTTTAACACAATCGAAAGAAAGTAAAAATGTCAGAGAAGAAAGATCCTGCCGCTCAGGCGATTAGCCAGGAGTTCACGACACACAAGGAAGCTCGGGCCAGCAGGTGTCGCCAGCTGATCTGGGTGCTCAAAGGTCTGCAGAAGTTCATTGAGGTCTTCTCCTTCTCCGAGTGCAAAACCGTCGGCAACATGAATCCTGAAGGGCTGCACTGCTTCTCCTGCACCTTCAACGACATCGAGCGCCGGATCAAACGAGCGATCGAATTCTGGGAGAAGGGCGATAGGTACAAGGACGCACTGTCATGATCGATCCTAGATCCTGCTGCTTCTGCGACATGGACCAAGCGACCGAGGAGCGTATCCCGGCCTGCACGAGGCCGCCGACAAAGAAGATTCGCGGCACCGTGTTCGGCCGCCCCGCGCTGATGGACGTCTGCGATCACCACTACGACCGGATGCCGGAGGACGCGAAACCGAACAAGTTCGTCGGCCCGATCATCTCCGGTATGGCTGCTGAGTCGGATGCCGGTCGCCAGGAAATGATGAAGTATCTCAGTCAGGAAAAGGTCGTAGAGTTTTCCTGTAAAGGGTGCGGTGCAATCCTCGTACGCGAGCACGAGCAAGATGGAGCTCTCGGGCTGATCATGAAGGGCTTCGGTATCGACCTTCTCGTTGTCAGGAAGCATCTCGATGAGTGTGACTTCCGGAGGACGACGACGTGAACTGGATCGACCGGATCCTGATGCGACTGTCCGTACCGTTCATCATCATCGACAGCGAGGAGAACGGGCCGTATATGGTCCGCTACAAGATCTTCCGCTGCCCCTGGTTCAAGATCTTCGTTCACCACATCCTCAGATCCGACGAGGATCCTGAGCTCCATGATCACCCCTGGAACTTCGTCTCGCTCGTTCTCTGGAGTGGGTACCTAGAGGTCCTCCCGGCGAGGAAGATGGGAGATCCGCTCCCCGTTCGCCGGATCCGGGCAGGTAACGTCGTCCGGCATCGGGCAGATGATGCACACCGACTGATCCTTAATCGTCCGGCGTGGACGTTCGTTGTCGTGACCGGGAAGAAGCGTCACTGGGGATTCTGGACTGAGGACGGCTGGCTTCCGTACGAGAAGTTCTTCGACAGGAAGTACGGCGTCGGGAACTGGGTGAGCTTCTAAGGAGGGGTAGATGCCGAGCAGACAGATGGACTTCCAGTTCTCCGGCGCCGAGCTCTGCGCGATGATGGAGAGGGTCTCGGATCGCGTTGGGCGCGTCCCGAAGGACAAGCTCGAGGCTGCGCTGGTAGAGCAGTTTCCTGACAAGCGTGAACGGAAGGTCGCCAGGGCGACGATCATCGTGCTCGTGAAGTGCTATGACGCGAAGCGTGACTACGAAGATGTTAAAAAAGTAATCGTCTGGCGTGATGCGGATGGGAAGCCGAACGATATCCAGATCGAATTTGGAAGAAGGAGGAGCTAATGCTCAAGAAAAGCATCGAAGCGATCATCGCGGATGCCACCATCGATCTCAACGAGATCGCCGAGCGCGCAAAGAAGAGTGGAGAGCGTGCAGCCGAGCGGGTCACTCTCTGTAAGAGTGAGATTCAGACTCTAGTCTCACTCGCGAAGGATGTTCCAGAGAAGGTCTTCGACCGCCACTCGAACGTTCTCGTTTCGACGATCGAAGTCAGAAGCAATGAATCAGGGTCCATCTGGTCGGAAATCCGGCTCAACGGATCGGTCGTTCAGCTCCGTGGACTGATGGGCGGCGAGCAGATCAAGTCGGGAAAATACCGTGTGATCGTCCTCCTGGAACCGATCTCGTGACGGAGAGACGGAGGATCCTGGAGCCGAGGACGATCTTCGATCGAATCCTGTATGCTGCGCTTGCTTTGAACGGACCACTAACGGCAATCTTTTCTCTCAAAAGCGACGACCGAGACTTGCAGTTTGCGGGACTGATTATGGCGATCTGGTCCGCGATCGCGACCTTCTACACGATCGACTGGGCGCTGACGTCGTATCGGTCTTGGAGAAGGCGTCTTCAGTGCCGCAAATAGTCATTGTCTACACCGGTTGGGTCGGAGGTAGGGAGATCGATTGGACCGAGCTCAGGGAGATGGGCGTCGAGATCTTCGGCCAATGGAATCCGATCGGAGCCTTCGATCACGTCCGGATGTCGGAAGAGGTGTACAAGGTCTTCTGTAAGCGCTGGCAAGGCCGATACGTCTGGGGCTTACGCGGAAAAAAGGAGGAGAAGTACACCGAGGAGGAGATGGAAGACATTCCATTCTAGCCGTGTACACGCTGAGATTTATGCTGACCTTCATTCGACGCGCAGAGAACAAGCACCGGCAGTTTCATTTGGCGATAAGTGCGGCGGCGCCTGTTAGCGACGACGTGCTCGTGCTGGTCTACTACCGCTCCAAATTCCAGGTCTTCTACTAGCCGATTCCTGTCACATCCGGATCCTGGCGCACGCGATACATGCAGGAGGGCTCACATGAACGAAGACCTGAAGCAGGCGCTCGTAGAGTACATCCTGACGGTTCGATTCCTGGGCTGGGAGACCGGGGAGAACTTCATTGCCGTTCAGGAGGAGGTGTACACGGACTTCCGGCGCTGGGCCTACGCGACCGCGATCATGATCCGGATCGATGAAATTTTGATGGCACAATTGTAGACTTTTGTGCCAAGCCGTTATATACTCCCGTGAACGGTAATCGGGGACGGGAGAAGAGAGAGTGGCGAACAGCAGCACCGTCGCGGCGCCTTCATGCCAGCGCTGCAAAGGCCAAACCACGCCGCTGATTAAAGACGGCGATCGCCAGCGCTTCGAATGTCAGCGCTGCGGCGAGACCTTCTGGGGCCCGGCGCTCGTCGGCGTTCCGGATCCTGCCGCCCAGACGGCGCGGCCGACGGCCTTCGTGCCGATCGCGATCCCAGAGGCGACGGCAGGCCCTCTAGGGACCTGCGAGAAATGCCTGAAGCCGTACTACAAGCTCGGCAAGAGGTATGACGCCCACATCGCCACCTGCGACGGCAAGAAGAAGTACGTCGCGCCGCGGAAGCGTGCGAAGCCCGTACTCGCCGCTCCGCCGACGCCGTCCCAGGTCTACGAGCTCTCGCTGGCTGCCATGCGCGCCAGGAAGGCGACGCTTGAGGCGGAGATCCGCGGTCTAGACTCGGCGATCGCCGAGGTTGAGAAGCTAAAGGCCGCTGGAGGTTCGGCCCCCGTCCCTTTTGCCCATGGGGGGCCGCAGACGCCGTGATGGCTGTACTGACCCCATCTGTCTTGGCAAGCTTCAGACTCATGGTCTACTCGATCACGGGCAACGATGGCGCCGTCGATCCGATGATCGCTGATTCGATATCGAAATGTGCCGAACGCGCCCACCGTGTCAGTCCCGGAAAGATCGTTGCATACATTCGGGCCGTTCTCAGAAACAAGGCGTTCGACTGGAACCGTAGGGCGAAACGTCGTGAGAGGTACCTGGAGTTCGTTCACGACGAAGCGCCGACGCGGGCCGCGTTCGCTGAAGCGATCTCGCGCGAGGCGCTGGAGTACTTCGACGCGGTCATCAAGAAGCTTCCACGAGCCATCCGTCGTGTCGTCATCCTACGTGTCATCGAGAAGCTGTCGTACGACGAGATCGCCAAGAAGATGAAGATCACGCAAACCGCCGCTAGGACCAGATTCTTCCGAGCGAAGCAGGCCCTCTGGGAATGGGTCAGCTACATGAAAGCATAATGATGACCCAAACGAGGCTCTGGAAGTTCTCCGTCCACGCGCAGAGCCGTGGCGCGAGCAGGCTCAACCTTATTCTCGACGAGAAGGCGCGGATCGAGATCTCGCACCAGTTGGATGGTAAGCCGACGCGCCTCTTCGGCGGTCGCGACAACATCCACGTCTACGAGATCGCGGCCCTTGGGATTCGGATGGTCGTCGTCTGCGACATCGTCAGGAGAGTGGTCATCACCATGATCGACTCGAAACGCTACTTCCGTCGGATGAAGGGGATCCGCGGACGCCGGACGGACGGGCATACAAAGCATCGCAAAGACCGCTTCGACGAGGAGATGGACTACATTGCCTAAGAAGACTCCTTCGTCCGAGAAGGTTGATCCGATGTACTGCTTCGACGCGGTCTGCCACGTCTGCTCGCATGAGTTCAAAGCCCGCTACAACGTCCGCGAGCGCGCGAAGGTCTGCACATCGCCAAGCCACGTTTGCCAGCGGAAGACCATCAAGATCCCCGGCCGGAAAGACAAGCTTATCACCTGCGTCGAGGGCTGCTGCAAGTCGCAGTACTACAAGGGGACAGCCAGCGCCGCGACGAGCACGTCACTCGACTCTCGAAAGTTCCTGGACGATCCAGAGTACGACAAGGTCGTCATCGCATCGAAGAAGCTCGAGGATCCGTTTGGGATTGGGCTACGGTTTACGCTGGAGACCGGCTGCCGCTGCGGCGAGACGCTGCTCGTCCGGAAGCGTCACCTGGAGCTGACGAACGGCTATCTTGACAAGAAGACCGGGAAGTGGGTCGGCGAGGTGCTGTCGGTCGTTCGGATCCCGACACTCAAGAAGGCAGGGCACCCGCTTCTACCGGTCCATCTCGACAACAAGGGGAAGTTCATCGTCGAGCTTCGTGAGTGGACGAGGCGGATGAAGCCTGAGGACCTGCTGTTTTCGATGGCGAAGCGATCCTTCCAGCGTGCGTTCGAGCGTATTCTGGATCGGATAAAGCCGGATCGGGCGAGCCTCGTACACCTGCTGAGACACACCCGCGCGAGCAGGCTCGTCCGGTCCGGCCTGCCGCCGAACGTCATCCGAGAGGAGATGCGCTGGGCTTCGATCGAGTTGCTCAAGGTCTACGCGCACACGACGAAGGACGAGGTGTCCAAGGCATTCGAGAAGATTAGATAATCGTTGGGAAGAAGGAAGGGTACGAAGATGCAGAAGGGAATCGTCATCGGGAGGTCCGGCGCGAAGCCGATCTCGTTCATCCTGGAGACCCTGCTTCGGACGCGCCTACTGATCCAGGCGAACTCCGGCGGAGGAAAGTCCTGGCTGATCCGGCTGCTGTGCGAGCTGATCTTCGGAAAGGTCCAGATCATCCTCATCGACCGGGAGGGTGAGTTCGCTTCCCTCCGGCCGAAGTACGGGTTCCTGCACGTCGGTCAGGTCGATGAGGGCGCCGACATCCAGGCCGACGTGCGCTCCGCGCGTCTCCTCGCCGAGAAGCTCCTCGAGTTCGGAACCTCTGCGATCTGCGATCTCTACGAGGCCTTCCGGACGAACCCGTCGGCCCGGCGCGCCTGGGTTGCGGCCTTCCTGGAAGGCCTGATCGATGCCCCGAAGCACCTCTGGCACGACTGCATCGTCATCGTCGACGAGGCGCATCAGTTCTGCCCGCAGGAGTCTCCGAAGGCCGCCAGCATGTTGGAGCGTGAGATCATCTCCCGCTGCAAGGAGGCTATGGTCGCGCTCGCGACGGTCGGACGGAAACGTGGCCTGTGTGCGGTCTGGGCGACACAGCGTCTTGCGAAGCTCGACAAGGACGCTTCCGCGGAGCTGTTCAATCGCCTTGTCGGCATGACGATCGAAGATGTTGACGTGGACCGCGCGACCGATCTGATGTCGGTCTCGCGTGAGGACAAGCCAGAGTTCCGGAAGACCCTTCGGGAGCTTGAGCCTGGGAACTTCTTCGCGTTCGGCCGGGCGATCGTGAAAGAGAGGACCCTCTTCAAGGTCGACAACGTCACGACGAAGCACCAGGAGGCAGGGTCGAAGGGCTACAGCTCCAAAGCTCCGCCCGTCCCGGAGGTCATCCGGAAGCTGCTGCCGAAGCTTGCCGACCTTCCGAAGGAGGTCGACACGAGAGCGAAGAGCGAGAAGCAGCTCCGCGCGGAGATCCAGGAGCTCCACAAGAAGATCGCCATCCTCGAGAAGGTGAAGCCTGTTTCTGCGCCGCCGCCGGTCAAGACCGTCACGACCGAGAAGACCGTGGAGGTTCCGGTGATCGGGAAGCGGCAGGCCAGAGCCCTTGTAAAGGCCGCGGAGAAGAGCCTGTCGGCGGCAGAAGCGATCACGAAGTTTGCCGGGATGCTCAACATCGATCGATGGATCAACGATCTGAAGAACGTTGCGTCGAAGGTCGGAGACCCGTCGAAGCTGCTGCAGACCCTGCCGCCGTCGCTTCCTCCGAAGCTCGCCATCGTGCCGAAGGTCGAGCGGAAGGTTCATGTCGAGCGCCCGTCGGTAGCTCCGACCGGGGTTCCCCTCGACAAGGGGCTCAAGGCTGTCCTGTCGGTCCTGGCCCACTATCCTGAAGGCTGCGAGATCGGGAAACTCGCGCTCCTGTCCGGGTACTGCGTGTCCGGCGGATTCAGGAACACGCTCGCCGATGCCAGGACGTTCGGCTACATGGAAGGACCGAACACCGGCACCATGAAGATCACCGACGCCGGACGTGCCGTCGTCCCGGATCCCGAGCGCCTCGAAGGTAAGGCGTTCGTCGACTACTGGCTCGGACACCGATCCTTCGGCGTCGGCGAGCGGAAGACGCTGCAGGCTCTTCTGCTTTACCCGGAAGGTCTGATGATCGAAGATCTTGCCGCCGCGTCCGGGTACGAGGTCTCCGGTGGATTCCGGAACATCCTGTCGACGCTTCGGACCGCGGGTGTCCTGGCCGGTCGGAATACGGAGAAGATGCGTCCGTCGGACGAGCTTCTGGGGGCGCTTTCTACCGCGAAGGTGTAGGTATGGTGAAAAATCCGAAGGAAGAATATTGCTACGGCTGCGAGTGCCTGCTCCTCACGCCGCAGGAGAAGCTCGGTCCGTTCTGCGGCGGCTGCTTCAAGAAGGTGAAGGCCAGGAACCCGCTGACGCAGGCTGTGATCCGTCAGACCCTGGTCGCCGTCGTTCCGTCGGTCTGTCCGCACGATGAAGAGCGCGGCCATCGCTGCCGGACGAAGTTCAACGTCATGGTTCTCAACAAGCGGCTCCAGCCGATCGAGATCACCGGACCGTATTCCCAGCGCGCCGCGGACAGGAAGGCCAAGCGGATCCAGGACAGGATCGATCGGAGCGGCAAATGACCGGCAGCTTCGGCGAGCGGATCGAGATGCAGTGTCAGGTCTGCGTGAACCCGCATCACGATGGACCGAAGGAGGTCTTCGTCCAGGACCGCCAGACCGGTGCCTACGCGAAGAAGATCTGTCCGCTCTGCATGTGTCTGGACTGCGTCCAGAGGTTCGACGATCCGATCCGGGCGAAGATCCGGCCGCTCATGATGGGGCAGACGCTCCAGTCCCAGTACAACCTCACCATGGACGAGTTCGACAAGAAGAAGGGCCACACGGGCCCGGTGCGGCGTCAGATCCAGGTTAATGCGCCCGGGCCGCTCAACCTACCGAATGTTCTGAAGCAGATCGGCGAGCTGATGGGCGTCGGCCTGCAGGCGCCGACCTCGCAGCCGCGGCACGCGATCGGGATCGCCTGCAAGTGCGGAAAGAACGCGGTCTCGAAGTGCATCGCCTGCGAAAAGCCGCTCTGCATGAAATGCCTCAAGGCCCACGAGTGCGACGAGGATTGAGGCGTACTGGAAAAATTGGCATACTTTTGAACCAGGAAGAAGCGAAAGGAGACGAGGGTATGTTCGACAATCCCGAAGGCGCCTACATTCCGGCAGCCTACTCGATGCCGCAGATGCCGAAGCTGACGATCCAGCTCGTTAAGCTGGACAACGGCTACGTCGTGAAGCTCCAGGAGGCCGGAAAAAAAGGTCCGCGGGCGATCGCGCCGGTCGAGAGCCCGTTCGCCGGACTCGAACCCGACCAGATCATCGACAAGCTGGTGGACGGCGTGGGCGCGATGCTCCGGTCGATCAACGACGCGGGCGCCGGAGAGGACTGGAAGGGCAGCGACAACCGCGCGCAGATGCGCGAGGCGTTCAAGCTCCTGTTCCCGGACATGGCGCGCCATGCGGAGCAGCTCGCCCGGGCGGAGGACCATCCGAGCGAAGAGGATCTGCACGGTCCGCGTCAGGAGTCGAACGTCTTCGAGTCGAAGGAGTCGCTGATCGAGTACCTGAAGAAGAATCTGTAAGATTGGGGTGGGTCCGGGACGCCGTTCGTCATGCGGCGCCCCGGACCCGGAAGAGAGAGGGCACTCTCAAAGCTTCACTGTACCTTATTGTTCGTAGAGACTTCAAGAAGAGGAGGGCTCATGTCGGATTCCCGCATTGTGGTGTTGCCGATCCCGCTGCCCGGGCAGCGGATCTTCTCGGACGGTCAGGACCCCGAGGACGGCTCGATCCTGGCGTACCGGAAGGAAGGTGACGAGGGGCTGTTCGCCTCGTGGTTCCTGGACGAGGACGAGACCAAGCCCGGCAAGCCGATGGTCTGGATCCCGATCGGCGAGTTCTCGCCGGATCCGGAGGCGATCCGGCCGCCGGAGATCCTGGAGGAGCCCGGCGAGGAGCAGTCCGGCGGCGAGAACGCGACGGAACGTTCGTCCGAAGCGGGCCCGTTCGGTCGTCCGCGCGGTGGACGGTCGAAGCGCCCCGGCGTCTAAGCGAGGGAACCATGGGTAGAAAAGGTAAACCGGAAGAGCGTACCGACTTCGAGGTCTGGCTGAGCACGACCGGCGGCTGGAAGCGCGTCGAGGAGAAGCAGAACGGTGGCGTCTTCACGAACAAGGCGCGGGCCCTGCTCCTGGCGGAGTCGAAGTCCAATGGCGACAACGTGGTCGAGGCGATGGTAATCGAACGTAGGCCGATCGCCGTTTTCAACGGCCCGGCGAATTCGGCGAAGCAGCATCTGGCCGCACTCGAACGGAAGAAGGAGGAGGATCATGGGGCGGTTCCAAGCGGTGGTCCACAAAAAGACGACGTCTCACCGGGGAGTGCTGAACTCGGCGGCGAAGCCGCTCCTGGTGGACGAACAGGGGAAGGAGCTCCCCCCGGACCCCAGTAAGCGCGGCTGCTACATCGGCACCGGCAAGCAGCGCATCGAGCAGATCATCACGCCGTCGGTCGACGATCCGCTGACCGACGAGGCCGGGAACGTCGTCGAGGCCGGATCCGTCGATGCGCTCCTGCGCCGGGTGAAGGAACACTTCGGTCGCGAGGAGCACGAGGGCGTCGAGATCCAGAAGGTCGTCGTCCAGGAGCTCCAGACGGTCAAGGTCGTCTCCGGCGAGGAGCTCGCGAAGCTGTGA
>Ga0068859_100007586_pt1 | contig 11025 bp, 9 predicted proteins | sample KBSSwiS22_FD_66585 | JGI IMG/M metagenome (GOLD analysis project Ga0068859, IMG submission 66585) | Switchgrass rhizosphere microbial communities from Kellogg Biological Station, Michigan, USA - KBS Switchgrass S2-2 | ecosystem: Host-associated > Plants > Roots > Rhizosphere > Soil ... | reverse complement strand
CCGGGCCTGGATCGGCGCGATCGTGCCGTCGAAGTCGGCCGCGACCAGCGCGCGCCGTCCCGGGCGCGCGAGGGCCTCGGCAGCGCGGCTCCAGACCTCCCGCGCGAACAGGGAACGCGGACCCCGACTCACCTCCTCGTGGCCGGTCGCGGCGTGCCCGGCAGGAGATGCAGCCGGCGCACGTCTCGAAGGAGTTTGCGCGCCCAGTCGTAGATGTTCTGGGCCGCGACCACTTCGCGCAGAGCGCGCATGCGCCGCGTCCGCTCTTCCTCGGGGAGCGTGAGGGCGCGGTGGAGCGCCTCCGCGAGCCGCTCGGTGTCGTACGGACTCACCTGGATCGCGTGCTCCAGCTCGCGCGACGCACCCGTGAACGGGCTCAGAACGAGCACGCCGTCGAGTCCGACCTTGGCCGCCACGTACTCCTTGCAGACCAGGTTCATCCCGTCGTGGAGCGACGTCACCGCCATGACGTCCGCGAGCGCGTAGTAGGGAATCAGCTCGCGGAAGTCCAGGTTTTCGAAGATGAAGTGCACCGGCTTGTGTCCGTCGTGCTCGAAGCGCTCGTTCAGCCGCTCGATCTGCTCCGTGACCGCTTTCCCGAGAGTCTGGTATTCCGGGAGGTCGACGCGGCTCGGCACCGCGATCTGGATCATCGTCACGCGGCCGCGAAGCTCGGGATGGCGCTCGAGCATCCGTCCGTATGCGTCGAGCCGCTCGGGAATCCCCTTCGTGTAGTCGAGCCGGTCCACGCCCAGGATCACGCGCGATCCTTGAATCCCGAGCTTCTCGCGGATGCGCTGCACGGACGCGGCCGTCCCCGCGCTCGCCCCCGCCAGCGCGATCTCGGTGACGTCCGGGCTGATCGGGTAGTCCCGCACGAACGTGACGCGTCCCCGGCGGCGGATGGAGCCGCGCTCGCGGTCGATCAGCGATTCGAGCTCCGCGCCCACCGTATCGAGGAAGTTCATTCCGTGGTACCGGATGTGGAACCCGAGGAGATCGCACGCGAGGAGCCCTTCGAGGAGCTCGCGCTTCCAGGGGACGATCCGGAAGACCTCGGGATTGGGCCAGGGAATGTGCCAGAAGTGAACGATCGTGAGGTCGCGCCGGCGCGCGCGCAGCTCGGCCGCGCAGAGCGCGAGGTGATAGTCCTGGAGCAGCACGATCGCGGGCTCGTCTCCCACGGCTTCCAGGATCGCGTCCGCGAACATGCGGTTCACTTCCTGGTACGCGCGCCACTCCGCCGCGACGAAGTGCGGACGCACGTGGACGATATGGCAGAGCGGCCAGAGGCAGCCGTTCACGAACCGGTTGAAACCCTGCGCCCGCTCGTAGTCGTCGATCCAGATGCGCTGCAAGGTATAGAGCTCGCGTCCGGGAGGCATCGAGACGCGTCCGAACGGATCGGCGGTCTCGCGGTCGGCGTCGCCGGAGGCCTGCGCGACCCACACTCCCCCCGTGGCGCGTGCGACCGAGTCGAGCGCGGACGCGAGGCCACCGGCGCTGCGGATGGCCTCCACGGTGCCGTTCTTCCGTACGTGCTGGAAGGGCTCCCGGTTCGACGCGATGACGATGCGCGTCCGGCCCAGATACTCACGGACGCTTCGCTCGAGCTGCTCGGGGCGGGTCTGCCGCTCCACGTCGCGGCGCTGGGATTCGCGGGCCGCCGCCCGGGTCAGGGCGCGGAGGATCCGGCCCCCCTTGCGTTCCGTTTCGGGGCGTTCCGTCTCGGGTTCCATGGCGCCTTCCAGTGTACGGGGTTCGCCGGGGGCCTGGGGAACGCGAAAGCTCAGGGCCTCAGCGGCGCTGAGGCTCGGCGAGGGCGAGATCGCCCAGGTTCCGGATCACGCGACGCATGAGGAGCCCGGCCATGGAGAGCGCCGCCAGAATCCCCAGCACGTCGAACGCGGTGAGCCCGATGCCGAGGATCTGGAACCGGAGCGGCCCGATGAGGAGGGCGAGGATGTTGAGCCCCATGAGAACGAGCCTCGCCTCGGTCGGGCCCAGGACCCCATAGCCGAATCGGAACTTTCCGAACACGTGCGTCTCCAGATACACGTTGATCGAGAGCACGAGATAGCCGATCACGATCGCGAGCCCTACCGAGAGCAGCATGAAGGGTGAGAATCCGAGCCCGATACCGACGGCCGTCGTGGAGTACGCGTCGGTCAGATGATCGAGGTAGAACCCGTAGCGCGGCCGCTCGATCTTCCGCACCCGGGCGAGCGTGCCGTCGAGGCTGTCGCCGAACCAGTGGATCACGAGTCCCGCGTTCGCCATCCAGAGCCAGTGCGGGTCGCGGGTCGAGAGGCAGTAGCTCGCCGTGATCAGCGTGGCGCCGAAGATCCCGATCGCGGTGAGGTGGTCCGGGAGCACCCATCGGGGAAGCGCCGCCGCGAGGCGGGGCAGGGCCCAGCGCTCGAACCGGGTGGTGATGAAAGTGGACTGCCGCTCCGCCTCGGCGGGCTTGGGCTCGGCTGGGTCGCGGGCCATCGGGGCGCATTATCGACCGCGGCCCGCCGGCACTCAACAGATGTTCCGGGCGACCCTTCCGGCGCCTCGGGAGGTGGTTCACCGAGGGCCCCAGCGGTCCGACGCCGCGTTGGACGGCGCGGGGAGCCAGGCGCCCCGGCGAACCGGCTACTTCTTGGCCTTCGAGTCCTTCTTGTCCTTCTTGGCTTCCTTGGCTTCCTTGCCGTCCTTGCCCTTGGACGGTTCCTTCGCGGGCGCCACGGAGCTCGCGGGAATGATGCCCGTCGTGGGATCGGCGTTGCCGAGGCTCACGCGCACGACGCCGCCGTCCGCCGCATCCGGTGCGACCTCGGCCGACATGCGAACGCGAGACGGATCTCCGAGCGCCAGCTCGGCCATCGTCGCCGTCACCTGCTTCGCGAGGAAATTCGCCTGCTCGTAGCTCCGGGCACTCACCGTGACCTGGATCGGCTGCGAGCTGTTCGGCGCCTGGTTGATCCAGCTCACGGTCTCGAGAATCACCGCGGGCACCGCGCGCGACCCGTTCCCCGCGCCCATGCCGAACGAGCGGCCGTTCTTCTGCGTCTGGATCACGCTCTGGCCGGAGAAGACGAGCACCGGCCCCGCGGGAGAGTCGACGCGATAGGCCGAGACCTTGAAGCCCTCGCCCACGAAGTTCCGCTTGTTGCCGGCCTTGTCGAATGCCTCGAAGTAATAGGAGTAGGTGAGTCCCGGGGTGACGAGCGCGCCGTTCTGCGACCGGCCGTCCCAGGTGAGCTCCTTCGGTGCGTCGCCGGTCCCGTTGAACGTACGGACCACCTCGCCCTTCGAGTCGAGCACCACGAGCTTCCACCGCTCCACGTCCTTCACGTTCGGCTGGAAGCGAGCGACCGGTCCGCTCACGAACTGGCGGAGCCACGGCCGCCCCACGTACGGCGAGGGGAGCTTCGCCGAAGTGCCCAGATATGCCGTCGTCAGGTCGGGCGCGACGCGGTTCATCACGTCGGCGGCGCCGCCGGATTCGAGCCCGGGAACCTTGTTCGTGTCGAGATCGAGCGCGAGCTCAGGACGCTCCACCTCGACCTGCACGCGATCCTCGCCCTCGACCGTCATCGACCGGAAATCGGTGCGATCCTGGCCGGCGCGGAGCGTCATGTCGCCCTCGCTCTCCGACTTCGAAGGCTTGGGGGTCGACTCCACGCTCTTGGATTCGACGGGCTTGGCGCTGGTGGTGGCCGAAGGCGCCGGCTTCGCGTCCTTGGATGCCTCGACCGCGGCGGCCGTCACCGGCGGCCGCGACGTCTTCGTCGCCGCTGCGGCCGGCTTGTCCTCCGCCTTCGCGCGTGGAATGCCGAAGAGGAAGAGCGCCGTGATGGCGGCGAGCCAGAGCAGCGCGCGCGTCACGCGCGTGTTCCTTCCGGAATGGACGACCATCGCTGTTCCTCCTTTAACCGGCGCTGCGGAGACGGAAGTGGAACGTGATCGTGCCCCACTGCTCGCCCGTCCGCCCGCCCTTCAGGGGCTCGAAACGCCACGCCCGAAGGGCGTTGCGCGCGTTCTCGTCGAAGTCGCCGAATCCGGCGGTCTTCTGCACCAGGATGTTCTCCTTCACCAAACCGTCGGGCCGAACCACGAAGTAGAGCGTGACGGATCCTTCCACGGCCTCCCGCTTCGCCCAATCCGGATACGTGGGGAGCGAATAGAAGAGGACCGGCCGGTCCGCGATCGGGCCCGCGAGCGACGCGCCCGCGATCGTCCGCTGCGCCGTGCCCTCGCCGGCGTTCGCCGGAGCCGAGGTCTGGGATTTGCCCGCGCCGCTCACGGTCGCGGCCGAGAGCGCCGCCGGCGCGCCGGGCGTGCCTCCGCGTGAGAGCTCGAGCGCGGGACCGTTCCCGCCTCCGCCGCGGGTCAGCTTCACGGGCGCCGTACCGGTGCCTCCGGGCGTGCCCACCGTGGCCGGGCCCGATCCGAAGAGGGCCGAGACCGACCCGGTCGCGGTGCCGATGGGAGTTGGTTTGTTCTGCTGGAGCGCCGCGAGACGCGAGTTGAGCTGGTCCTGAAGCGCCGTGTCGACGTGCGGCTCGAGGGAGACGTCCGCATCCGGGGCCTGACGCGTGAAGTGCACATCTTGAGGACTCTGCACGGCCATGCCTTGCACCGTCTGGCTCTGCATCGGAGCCGGAGCCACGGCGGCCGCGGCCGGGGCCGCCAGGAGATCGCCTGGCTCGAGAAGGAGCACTTCGGTGACGACGGGAAGATCCGCGACCGCGCTCTTGATCGTGGTGATCCAGAAGAGGATCAGAGCATGGACGATGAGACTCACGGCCATGGTCTTCCGCGTCCGCTGGCGGGCCAGTTCGAGGTCGAGGTGCAGCGCGGCGGCGGTCACCGGGCCCCCTCCGTGCGCTGGCGGGTGGCGATGGCGAGGCGCGTCGCGCCCGCGGTGCGCGCGTCCTTGAGAAGTCCCTGGACCTCCGCGTAGGGCGCGCCCGAATCGGCGCGAACGACCACGAGCACGTCCTGGTTTCCGTTCTTGGCCAGGTGCGTCGCGAGGACGCCCGGGAGTGACTCGCGGGTGACGACCTCCTCATCGACCGCGAGGGCGCCGGTCGAAGAGAGGGTGATGCTCACGTTCCGCTCGTCCTCGGCCTCTCGCGTGTGCGCCTGCGGCAGATCCACGGGCAGGTCCGCGACCGTCATGAGCGGAGCGGTCACGAGCAGGATGATGACCAGCACCAGGGACACGTCGATGATGGGAACGACGTTCACCTTGGTGATGGGGAGATGGTATCCGGGCACCCGGTGCCGGCGCATGTCAGCCTCCCACCACGGCGATCTGAGACGCGCCGCACGACTTGGCGTCGTCCAGCACGCTCACGAACGCACCGTGGGAGATCCCCTCGCCGCACCGGACGACCACGAGCTTGGTCGCGCTCGCGTCGAGCAGGGGCTTCAGGAGCCCCGACAGATTGGCGCGCGGGATCTGGTTCTGGTTCACGAGAACGACCTCCGGAGAGACAAGGGTGATCTCCACCCGTTCCGACCGCGCCGTGACCTTCGCCTTGCCCGACTGCGCGGCGCGCTGCACCGCGATGCTCGACTGGAACGCCATCGGAGTCGAGACCAGCAGGATGATGACGAGCACGAGGCAGACGTCGATCAACGGCGTCATGTTCGGCTCGAGAATCGCCTCCTCATGACGCATGCGGGTTCGGCGCACCGGAGCCTCCTTAAGCGACGCGGACCGTGGTCTGGACGGAGGGCCTCTGCTGGCGAATGCCGCCGCTCAGCCGCAGCGTGCGCGAGTGGTTCTCCGTGATCGTCAGCGACACGCCCATCCGGCGCACGAAGTTGTTGTAGACGATGACCGCCGGAACCGCGACGAGGAGTCCCGCGGCCGTCGTGAAGAGCGCCTCGGCCACGCCGGCCGCCACGACCGAGGGACCGGCCGAGCCCGTGCGAGCCATGTCGTGGAACGCGCGCATGATGCCCCACACCGTTCCGAGGAGACCGATCAGAGGCGCGATATTGCCCATCGTGCCGATGAAGCCGAGATTCCGCTCCAGCTGGAGCCGCTGCTCGCTCATCGCGATGTGGAGCTTCTCCTCGAAGGCATCCGGATTCTCGTCCATCGTGCGGATCACTTCCGCGCCGACGGGGCCGAACGGATGCGGATCCGCGGCGAGGACACGCACCGCCTCTTCCTTGTTGCCCGAGCGCAGCGCCACGAGCGCCGACGCCAGGAGCGCATCGGGGTTGCCGCGCCGCTTCCAGAAGTAAAGCGCACGCTCGATCGTGAATCCCAGCGTCAGGACGCTGCACACCAGGATGATGACCATCACCGGGCTCGTGCGCATCGCTTCGATCCAATCGAAATTCTCGAACATCGTCCTCGCTCCTTTCCGTTCCTTGGCCTTGGGCCTGGGTCGTTCCGGCCTAGCGCTTCTTTCCCCGAGCCGTTTCCAGCTGGGAAGCCCGGCCGGCCGCGGCCGCGGCCAGCTCGCTGTCCTTGGAGTTCTGCGCGATGTCCCGATACGCGTTCATCGCCCGCGTGAGCTCCTTCCTCGATTCCCAGATCGCCGCGCTGCGGGCGAGCGCGGAGAGGCGGTACGGATTGCGCTTGTCGGGGGAGAGGATCGCGCGGTTGTAGGTCTTGAGCGCGGTGTCCACGTTCCCCTGGTTCTCCTGGTTCAGCCCCACGCGATAGATGAGCTCCATCTCGAGCGCGTTCGTGGGACGCGAGGCGAGCGCCGTCTGGAACTCGTCGAGCGCCTTCTCCTTTTCGCCCGCGGCCTCGAGAAGATCGCCGAGCTGATACGCCACGTCGGCAGCACGCTTGTCGTTCGGATGCTTCTCGCGATACGCGAGGAGCGTCGTCTTGGCGTCCTCGGGCTGGCCGAGCTGACGCTGGCAGAGCGCCAGGTTGTACCGCGAGGCGGCGCTCACCTCTTCCGTCGCGCTGTCGCCGAGCACCTGGGTGAAGGCGACGGCGGCCTGCATGAAGTTCTGGTTCTGGAAGTACTGGAGCCCGAGCTGGAACTGCGCCGTCGGGCGGAGCTCGCTCTGCGGAAAGAAGGCCATGAACTGCTCGTACGCGAGCCGCGCCTGCTCCTGATCGCCCGCCTTGCCGTACGCGTCGGCCAGGAGGAACTGCGCCTCATCCGCGGCCGAGTACCCGGGGAACTGGCTCACGACTCGCCGGAAGCCGTCCGCCGCGTCGGAGTAGCGCTTCTCCTGGTAGGCCGCCTTCGCGATCTGGAAGAGCGCGTCGGCCGCGAACGAGCTCGTCGGATACTGCTCGACGAGCTTCGCCAGCTCCGCCGTGCCCTTGGCCGTCTGGCCCAGGCGGTAGAGCGCGAGCTCGGATCCGCGCTGCGCCTCCTTCGAGTACGCCGTGTCCGGGAAGCGCGCGACCGTCTCGGAGTACTGCGCGAGCGCCGCGGCGTCGTGACCGGCGTTGTACTCGCACTGACCCATCCGCAGCATGGCGAGCGCGGCCGCGTCGGTCTCCGCGAAGTTCGTGAGGAGCCCTCGATAGGCGCGCTTCGCGTCTTCGTAGCGCTGCGCCTGGAAGTACGTGTCGCCCGCGCGCGACCACGCCTTCTCGGCGATCGGAGCGGTGGCGCTGTCCTTCACGATCGCCTCCCAGTGGTCCACGGCGTCGCCGGCGCGGTTCAGCCGGAGATACGCGAGGCCCGCCTGGTAGTGGGCGAGGTGGCGCTTCGGATGCGACGGATACCGCTTCAGGAACGCCGTGTAGTTGTCCGCGGCGGCGCGGTAGTTCTTCTGGTTGAACCGGTCGTGGGCGATGTCGAGGTACGCGCTCGACACGATGTCCGGCCGCGCCGTCGACCCGAAGCGCGCCACCAGGCGCTCCTCGGTCGCGATCGCGAGGCTGTCGCGCCCCTGGCGGGCATAGCTCCACGCGAGGAGCTTCGTCGCCGGCGCGCCCGACGCGTGGTCGGGGAATTCCTTCATGAGCTTCTCGAGCGTCGCCTGGGCCTCCGGGTAGCGGGCCTGCGCGGCCGACGCGTCCGCGTCGATCAGCAGCGCGTACGCGCGCCAGGACGAACGGCTCGGCGGCATCTTCTGGAGGAGTGCATGCGGCGCGCCCGCCAGCTGACCGAGGTCACCCGCCTTGTGGTACGAGTAGAGGAGCAGGCAGAGGGACGCGTCCACCAGCTCGAGCTTCCCGGGCGTGCGGAACGCGTCGATGTTCGGATTCGGCTTCTCCATCTGCGCCGTGTACCGGTCGAGCACGATTTGGAAGTACGGAGCGGCCGCGCGCGGCTTCCCCTGCGAGAGGAGGCCGACGCCGGCGAGATACGCCGCCGCCGGAGCCTCGGGCTCGAGCGGATAGCCGGACACGACCGCCTGGTACGTGCCGGTCGCGTCGGTCTTGCGTCCGAGCGCGTCGAGGCATCGACCCACCTGGTACTGCGCGCTCGCGGCGATCGAGTGCTGGAAGTATTCCCGGAGCACTCGGTTCATCTCCACGATCGCCTCGGCATGCTGGCCCCGGCTCACCAGGACCTCGCCGACCAGGAACTGGGCCCGCGCGCCGACATCGGAGCTCGGATACTTCTCCACGACGGAGCGGAGCACGAGGAGCGCCGAGTCGGCCGCGCCCGTCAGGAAGAGCGAGCCCGCGCCGCGCACTTCAGCCTCCGCGATGACCTTCGGATCCTTCGCCTTCTTCGTCACCCGCGAGAACTCCTCGCTCGCACTCCGGTAGTCCTTGGCGAGGAGGAACGCGTCGGCCTTCGCGAGGAGGGCCGGGTCGCGCAGCGGGGAATCGGGGTAGCGGTCCGCCACTTCCTGGAACGCCGCCGCCGACTGGAGCACCGCGCCCTGTCCGCGGTAGCAGAGCCCGCGCAGGTACGAGGCGCCCGGTCCCTGGGTCTTGAGGCCCACGGCCGCGAGGGCATCCATCGGCTTTCCCTGGACGTAGAGGAGCGTCGCCTTCGCCAGCGTCGCCCTCGAATCCTTCTCGTACCAAGGGCTCGACTTCAGGAGCTCGTTCAGATGTTTCTGTGCCTGCTCGTTCTCGCCGAGCCGGAGGAAATTCCAGACTCGCGCGAGACGAGCTTCCCCGCGAAGCGGGCTCAGCGGGTGGCGCTCTTCCCAGCCGGCCCACTCCCGAGCCGCCTCGCGGTCCCGGCCCGCCATCTCTAGCGCACGGACCGAGGCAAACTCCGCATCGTCCTTGAAATAGTCCTTCTCGAACCCCCCGGAAGCATCCCGCCACAGACGGGACGCCGCTTCGTAGTCTTCGAGCTCGAACCGGATCTGCGCCGAAAGCGCGCGGGCCGCCGCGTTCTCATCCTTGGAGAGATCGCCGCGGAGTGCCGCGTCGACCTGGGCGTCCACCTGCTCGAGCGCCGCCACCCGTTCCGCGCCGTTCAGGACGCGCGCGGCCTCGAACGACTGCCCGGCCTCCTTGAGCACGCCCGGCGCCGCCTTCTTGTCGATCTCGACCTTCTTCTCGCCGGCCCACGCGGGCGCCGTCGAGACCGCCGCGGCGAGCGCCGCGGCGATCAGGACCAGAGTCGGGATCCGATTCACGTGACCCATTCGCGTCATGGCTCGATCCTCTCCCTGGCTACTCGACCGGGAGCACCGGGACCGCGCCCTGCGGCCCGCCCGTCGAGATCTGAACCACGCGCGTCCGGCTGTCGATCACCCGGCCTTCCAGGTCGCGCACGGTGAGCGTGTAGTGGTAGTCGCCGTCCGGCAGCGGGAGCCCCGTCTCGTCCTTGCCGTCCCACAGGAGGTGGGCCGGAGGCGCGCCCTTGCCGCCAAACGTGCGGACCGTCTCTTCCGACTTGTTGACCAGGATCAGGTTCCAGCTCTCGGTCTCCGCCTTGGTGCGAGCGTTGAGATCGATCTTGGTCACCGCCTTCTCGCCCGTGGGGGAGAAGATCTGCGGATCGGCCTTCGCGCTGGCGAAGAAGCCGCCGAAGCGGTAGGAGAGGCCGAGCCGGTGCGTGAGTCCCATCGCGTGGTCCTGCACGCCGTAGTCGAACTGATACTTGCTCATGAACCGGTAGGAGAGTCCGCCCGCCGGCTCCTGCTCGTTCATTCCGACGCGAAGACCGATCATCGGCTGCACCCAGTACTCGCTTCCGCCGCGGAAGCGCATGCCCGGGCCGTCGGTCTGGTCCAGCTCGGCCGTGAGAAGGCCGCGTCCATTCAGCACGGTCGCGGAGAAGCCCGCCCGGAACTCGATCGGATACTTCTCCTTCGTGTCACGCAGCGACAGGTTGGGACCGCCGAGGTTCATGGCGGAGACACCCACCTTCACGGTGGGCGTCACGGCGTAGATCGCGCCGAGATCGAAACCGAATCCGTTCCCACTGAACTCCTCGACGCTCTGACGGACCAGCTTCACGTTGGTTCCGAGGGCGAGGCGCGTGTTCACGTTCTTCGCAATCGAGAAGACGTACGCCGTCTCGGATTCCTTGAAGGTGCCGAGATCGTCGTTCAGCTCGTTCGTGCGCTGGAAGTCGCCGGAGCTCAGCGTGAGCACGCTGATCCCGAAGCTCGGGAGCCGGTTTCCCGGCACCGCGAAGTTGAACGCGTTGATCGAGGTGTCCTCGAAGAGGCGCGCCGTCTCGAACCGAAGCTCATTCGGAACGAGGAGCGCGAGCCCCGCCGGGTTCCACGCCACGGCCGTGGCCTCGTCGGCCACCGCCACGAAGGCGCCGCCCAGCCCGAGCGTGCGCGCGGTCACGTAGTCCGAGAGCCAGGAGCCCGGCGCACCGCCGTTCTCCTCCTCGGCCGCCGCCGGGGCTGCGCTCAGGACGAGAGCCAGGACCGCGGTGGTCCAGACCTTCCGATTCCAATCCATGCGGGTCATGACTCTCCTCCCTAGCGGACGACCGCGATCTTGTGCTTGATGACGTGGAGCGTCTCGCCCTCTCCCTGGGCTTCGATGAAGGCGACGTAGCCGCCGCTCGAGACGACCTCGCCCTTTCCGTTCTTACCGTCCCAGATCCACTCGTTCAGACCGGGATTCCCGCCCGGCGTGCCGCGCTCGAGCGTGGTGCGCCG
>Ga0068859_100007585_pt1 | contig 11025 bp, 7 predicted proteins | sample KBSSwiS22_FD_66585 | JGI IMG/M metagenome (GOLD analysis project Ga0068859, IMG submission 66585) | Switchgrass rhizosphere microbial communities from Kellogg Biological Station, Michigan, USA - KBS Switchgrass S2-2 | ecosystem: Host-associated > Plants > Roots > Rhizosphere > Soil ... | reverse complement strand
ACGTTCGTCGCCGCGACACCGGGCCTGAGCCTCAAGCTCAATCGGCAAGGGGCGTTGACCCTGGCCGCTCCGATTTCGTACGGAATCTATTCGGACGCGTCCATCCGTCAGGACGACGGAACCATGACCACCGGGAATCAGACGGTCTTGCTCTTCGCGCCCCAGGTCGGATGGCGGGCCTTTGTGTCGACGCGGACGAACCTGCACTTCGGTGCCGGCGCCAATTTCGTCCGCCTGAGACCGGAGAACATGCAGAGCAAGAAGATCTCTCCGGTCTATCCGGTGGGCGACGTGACCTTCGAATCCGTCATTCCGAAACAGCAGGGTCTGGAGACCAGGGTGCTTGGCGCGGTGCGGATGGACTATTACTACGATGCCTTCAGCGGGCGGGCTGGTCCACGTCTGCAGGTGAGCGCATCGGGGTACTCGGCGATGACCACCGATTGGCTGGCCGGCGTCGAAGCGGGCTACTCCACCGTCTTCGCGGCTGACCTCGAAACCGTGGCCGGTCAGGCGGCGCCGCCGGTCATCGACGATACGGCGGTGTACGTATCCATCCCGATCCGCCACCGAGCGTCGAGCCACCTCCTCACGGAGTTCGGCTTTCGCTGGGCGGACCGTTCTCCGAACGCGCTCACCGGATTCCACCAGCAGCAGCTCTGGCTCTACTTCTTGCTGACGGGCACCACGCGGGCCTCGACCCTCCGGAGGGTCCAATGAGGCGCGGGCGCCCGGGCGCCGGGATCGCCGCGCCCGCCCGGGGTACCATCGTCGCGATGAAGAGGGTGCCGTGAAGAGCCGCATCGGCGTCGTGGCGATCGGGCGCAACGAGGGCGAGCGACTCCGCCGCTGCCTCGATTCGCTGGTCGGGAAGGTCGAGACCCTGGTCTACGTCGACTCCGGATCGACCGACGACAGCGTGACCATGGCGACGGCCAAGGGCGCCCTGGTGGTGACGCTGGAGCGGGACATCCCCTTCACGGCCGCCCGAGCCCGCAACGCCGGCTTCGCCCGGCTGCGCGAAATCAACCCGGCCGTAGAGCTGGTGCAGTTCGTCGATGGCGACTGCGAGGTGGTGCCGGGGTGGCTGCCGGCGGCCGAGGAGGCCATCCTGGCCGACCCACAGGTGGCGGTCGTCTGCGGGCGCCGGCGCGAACGGTTCCCCGACGCTTCCATCTATAACCGCCTGTGCGACATCGAATGGGATACCCCGGTCGGCGCGGCGAAGTCATGCGGCGGCGACGCTTTGATGCGCGTAGAGCCGGTGCGCGACGCGGGCGGGTACAACCCGGACCTCATCGCGGGCGAGGAGCCGGACCTGTGCCTGCGCCTGCGCCAGGCGGGCTGGAAGATCCTCCGGATCGACGCCGAGATGACGTTGCATGACGCCGCCATCACCGAGTTTCGGCAATGGTGGCGACGGACGCTGCGGTCCGGCCATGCCTATGCCGAGGGCGCCGCCCGCCACGGCCACGAGCCCGAGCGTCATTCCGTGAAGAACGTGCGCAGCATCTGGCTGTGGGGCCTCGGACTTCCCCTCGTGGCCCTGGTCGGCGCTCCCTTCACGGGCGGCCTCAGCTTGTTGCTGCTCGGAGGTTATGTCGTCCTTGGCGTGCGCATCTACCGCGGCTCGCGGCGGCGAGGTCTGCCAGCGTCCCAGGCCCGTCTGTACGCCGCAGCCTGCGCGGTGGGCAAGGTGCCACAGGCACTGGGACAGTTGCTCTACTGGAAGAAGCGCCTCTTTGGACAGCGGGGCGGGCTCATCGAGTACAAGGGAAGCCCGACCTGACGCTGGCCCCTGGCTTCACGACCCGCGCGTGTGGTGCGCGGAGAGCGATGGCCGCCGAGAGGGGAGCTCTCCCGACGAGGAATCGACGAGGTCGGACGATGCGCGTGGCAGAGGCCGCAGTGGCTCCGCGTGCGAGACGCCATTGTCGTTCGTGATCAAGCGCGCCGGAACCCCGACCGCCACCGCGCCAGCCGGGACGTCGATGTGGACGACCGCATTGGCGCCCACTTGAGCCCCGTCGCCGATCGTGACCGCGCCCAGGATCGCGGCCCCTGCGCCCACGTTCACGCGCGCGCCCAGGATCGGCGCGTCCCAGGGCTGATCCAAGGTCCGGTTCCCCAGCGTCACGTTCTGCCGGAGGATGCACTCGTCGCCTATCACGGCGTTGCCATGCACCACGATGCTGCCCTGGTGCTCGATCACCACGCGCCGCCCGACGTGCGCCGAGTACGGAAGCTCGATTCCGTACACGTTCCTGACGCCGCGATAGAGCGCTCGGTAGGCGACGCTGAACGGCGCCCGCGCGAGCTTGGGCTTCACCCGCATGCGCCAGTTTCCAAACCTGTGGACGGCCAGCGCCTGGAAGCCCGGTCTGGTCCAGTCGCGACCGTTCGTCTTCCAGTCCTCGATGACCTGCGCCAACAAACCCATTCGCCCCTTCATATCAAATAAGCCCATGCGACACGTTGCAGCCAAGATGGATCTTCGGTAGCCCAAGGAAAGGTGGGCCCCGGGAAAAGTCCCCTACGATCTTTCGCCGACGACCGAGGACTACCAAGCTCGGCGACTGAATTAACAAAGAAAAATTATGTAGTTCCGACATGCCTCTTCAAATGCGGCCTTCCTCCTGCTGCTGGCGTTCGATGCTCTCGAACAGGGCGCGGAAGTTGCCCGCCCCGAAGCCGCGATCGCCCTTGCGCTGAAGGAGCTCGATGAAGAGCGGCCCGGCTTGGGGGTCTCGGAAGATCTGCGCCGCTTCCTTCATGAAGATCTGAAGCAGGTATTGGTTGGGGGCGCTGCCGTCGACGAGGATCTCGAGGTCGCTCAGAATCTGGATGTCCTCGTCGATGGCCTTGACACCGAGCTCGGTCAATCGCTCCGGGAGCATCTGATAGTAGGCGCGCGGCGTCGGCATGAAGGGGACGCCCATCTTGCGGAGCTCCTTGACCGTGCCCAGGATGTCATTCACGGCCAGCGCCACGTGCTGTACGCCCGCGCCACGATGATCCTCGCAAAAGAGATAGATCTGCGAGGCCTGAAAGAACGGTGCCGCTGGCTCGTTGTTCGCGAACTTCAGGCCCGAGCCCGGGTCCCACATCACCGTCGACTTCAGGCCGGAGCCTTCGAAGTGCCCCTTCTTGACGTCGAGCGTGTGGAACTCGACGTCCCAGTAGCGCTCGAACCCCATCACGTCCTCCATCCAGAGAAGGGCCGGCTTGAGCGTGAGGAAGTTGGACGTGATGTGATCGAATTCGATGATGCCGAAGCGGTTGCTCCCGCCGCGAGGGACGTTGAGGCGCGCCAGATCGGGCATGACGGGCGTACGGCCCGTGTACTGGATGAAACGGAACAAGGTGTCGCCGATGGCGGTCGCGATGTCGAACCAGCTGACCGTCCCTCCTTCGACCCTGCGCACCTCGATGCCGGTCATGGGCGTCGCCTTGCGCTTCGTGAGGATCGCGAAGGCCGTCTCCACGTCCTCGACCTCGAATACGATGCGCCCGACGCCCTCGGGGTGTTTCTCGAGCCAGCGAAACGATTCCCCTTTCGATCCGAGCGGCTCCATGAACACGAAGCGCGCGCCGCCCGCCTCGACCACGCTCGCGCGGGCGCGGTGTTCGGCCTCGAATTGCGGTGTGCTGACGGCGATCTCCGCGAAGTCGAGCTTCTCGACATAGTGCTGTCGGCTTCGTTCGAGATCCCGGACGAAGACGTGCAGGGAGGCGATGCGGCGGATTCCGAGCGATTCTTTCTCACTCATCATGGTCCTCATGTCCTCGAGGTTCCCAAAAGGTATCACACGAGACGCTCCTTCTCGGGGCTCGCATTTGTTTCCAGTCAGTCTAGCTCGGCATTCCGGGCGCTATCGATGGGGAGTGGCGCGCGTCGAATCGGATCTACGTTGTGGTCGATGTCGTCCGCTCCCCCGGTGGATTCCTTTTGGCGAGCGTTGCTCGGGACTCGCGGCGAAGACGCGAGAAGGTGGCGCGCTTGATCGGGCCGGCACGAAGCGAGGATCGCAGCCGCGTGCTCCAGGATTGGAGCGGCGATGAGCGCTCCGAGGCGGCGCCGCTGGTATTTCGCGAAGTGGAGCGCCGCGCCGCCGAGCGCCCTGATGCGCGCGCCGTCCGCCTGAACGACCGGTCGCTCAGCTATCGCGCCCTGAACACCCTCGCCAACCAGGTCGCCCGTTGGCTGGACAGGCGCGGCGTTCACGGCCAGGGCGTGGCCGGCGCGTGCCACGTGGGTGTGTGCATGGAGCCTTGCCCGGAGTTCGTGGCCAGCATGCTGGGCGTCATGAAGGTGGGGGCCACGCACGTCCCCCTCGACCCGAGCTACCCGGTCGAGCGACTCGCCGCGATCGCGGAGGACATCCAACCGGTCCTCGTGCTCACGCAGCGTGCGCTCGCGACCAAAGTGGGCGCGATCTTCTCGAACGTGGTTTGCATCGAGGACCTGGCGGACGAGCTCGCCTCGTTGGCCGGGGACGATCTGGCTCGGACAGTCTCGCCCGAACAGACGGCGTACATCGTCTATACGTCGGGGACCACCGGGAAGCCCAAGGGCGTCCTCGTCACCCACGCAAACCTGGCCCATTACATCGCCGTGGCCCGCGAGACCTACGGCCATGGCCCAACGGACGTCATCCCGGCGATCGCCCGCTACACGTTCAGCATCACGTTCTTCGAGCTGCTCTGCCCCTTGGCCTCAGGCGCCGAGCTGGTGCTGCTCGAACGCGGGCACGTGCTCGACATGCAGCGGATGATGGCGACCCTCGCCGAGGTCACCTGCATCCACGCCTCTCCCAGCCTGTGGCGCAAATTGATCGCTCACATCGACGAACAGCGGACGGAGGTCGCGCGCTTCGACGGCCTGCGCCACGTCTCGTCGGGCGGCGACATGGTCCCCCCTGACGTGATCGAATCGATGAAGCGGATCTTTCGGAACGCCGACGTCTTCGTGATCTACGGCTGCTCCGAGATCAGCTGTATGGGCTGCACCTATCCCGTCCCGCGCGATCGGACCATCACCAGCACTCTCGTCGGAAAGCCGTTTCCGGGCATGACGCTGCGCCTGCTCGATCCAGGGGGGGACCTGGTCCCGCCCGGCATCGTGGGGGAGGTTTGTTTCGGAGGCGCCGGCCTGGCAAAGGGCTACTGGCATGCGCCCGAGCTGACCGAGCGGAAGTTCACCACCTTCGACGACGAGCGGCTCTACCACACCGGCGATCTCGGGCGGGTCGACGGCGACGGCAACCTGCAGCTGGTGGGCCGGAGCGACTTCCAGATCAAGCTCCGCGGCATCCGGATCGAGCCGGCCGAGATCGAAGCCACCTTGCGCGGGCTGCCGAGCGTGCGAGACGCCGTCGTGGTCGCGCCCATCATGCCCGACGGGGAGAAGCGCCTGGTGGCGTACGTCGTCCCGGAGCCGGCGGCGCCGCCGACGGCGCGCGGGCTGCAGGACTTTCTAAGGAGCAAGCTCCCGGACTACATGGTTCCGTCGAGCTTCGTGCTGCTCGATGCGCTGCCAGTGAACATCAACCTGAAGGTGGATCGGCTGGCCCTCTCCAAGCGCACGGAGATTCCGCTCGCGAACGCCGGCCCGGGCGATCCGCCGCGCACCGCGCTCGAACGAAGGCTGGTCCAGATCTGGGAGCGCGTGTTGCATGTGAAGGGCTTGGGTATCCGGGACGAGTTCTTCGACGTCGGCGGAGACTCGCTGCGATCGGTGGCGCTGATGTCGGCCATCGACCACGAGCTGGGGCGGGTGCTGCCGGTCAGCACGGTGCTCACCGATCCCACCATCGAACGCCTGGCCGCGCTGATCGAGCATGACGGGGTCGACGAGCCTGTGGCCAGCTCCCTGGTGTGCCTCCGCCGCGGCGACGACACGCGACCACCCATCTTCTTCGTGCACGACGGGGATGGAGAGACCATGCCGTATCGCAACCTGGCGCTGCGGCTCGATGGCCGTCACACGATTTACGGCATCCATCCCAAGAGCACGCGGCTTCATCCCATGTTGCACACGCGCTTGCAGGAGATGGCGGATTACTACATCCAGCAGATCCGGTCGGTTCAGCCGAGCGGGCCGTATCTGGTGGGCGGCCTGTGCATCGGCGGCTTTCTGGCCTTCGAGATCGGCCGGACGCTGGCGCGGCAGGGGCACCTGGTCGGCCCCATCACCCTGCTTGACGTGGCCCACGTGACAACGCCGCCGCGGAGTGTGGCGGCGCGCCGGATGGGCAGCCTCGGCCAGGCCTTGCAGGATCTGCCGAGCTCCTCCTTCCTGGAGCGCGGCCGGGCCATGGTGACGATGGCGGCGCGGCGGGCTCGAAACCTGATCGAGTACGAGGCGAGCTCGCGTTACCAGCGCAACAAGACGCAGTGGAAGCTGAAGCTCCTCCGGCACTGCCTGGACCACGATCTGCCCGTCCCGGGCTTCCTGAGCCACATCTCGGTGGATTCGACGCTGCGGTTCGCCGAGAAGGAGTACGTCGTGCCGCCGCCCTATCAGGGTGAGGTCCTGCTTTTCCGCGCGACTTCGCACGACCATTCCCTGGATGGCATCGTGAACGACACCCCCTACATCCGGATCTTCCAGGATCCCATGCTGGGTTGGTCGGACAAGACGACCGACCTGGAGACGTTCGACGTCCCGGCCGGGCACTCGAGCATGTTGCGCGAGCCGCACGTCCAGCAGATCGCCCTCACCATGCAGCGCCACATCGACCGCGCACTCGGTGCTCGATGACGGCGGGCGCCGTCAGGAAGAGGGCGGGCGCCCTGCCAGCGACGTCCGCACGTCCTCCTCGTCGGCGCGCACCATCATCTCGATCAGCTGTTTGAAGGTCACGCGCGGCTTCCAGCCCAGCACGCGCCGCGCCTTCTCGGCGTTGCCGTGCAGGTGATCGACCTCGGTTGGACGAAAGTAGCGGGGATCGATCTCGACGTACTTGTGCCAGTCGAGGTCCACGGACCCGAAGGCCACGTCGAGCAGCTCGCGGATGCTGTGCGACTCGCCGGTGGCGATCACGAAGTCGTCGGGCTTTTCGTGTTGCAACATCATCCACATGGCCTCGACGTAGTCGCCCGCGAAGCCCCAGTCGCGCCGGGCATCCAGGTTGCCGAGGTACAGCTTCTTGTCGAGGCCGTGCTTGATCCGGGCCACCGCACGGGTGACCTTGCGGGTGACGAACGGGATCCCGCGCCGGGGAGACTCGTGGTTGAAGAGGATCCCGCAGGAGATGAACATGCCGTACGCCATTCGGTAGTTGCGGCACAGGTTGTGGGCGAAGACCTTGGCGCACGCGTACGGGCTCTGCGGCAGGAAAGGCGTGCTCTCGTCCTGAGGAGGCGGCGCCGCCCCGAACATCTCGCTCGAAGAGGCCTGGTAGAACTTCGTCTTGATGCCGGTGTCGCGGATGGCCTCGAGGAGCCGCAGCGTGCCCATCGCCACCGTGGAGGCGGTGTACTCGGGCACGTCGAAGCTGACGCGCACGTGGCTCTGGGCTCCCAGGTTGTAGATCTCGTCGGGCTGCACCTGCCGCAGCGTGCGCGCCAGCGCGCTGCCGTCATCGAGGTCGCCGTAGACCAACCGGACCTTGTAGCTGGCCGAATGGGGATCCTGGTAGATATTCTCCAGTCGCTCCGTGTTGAAGGAGCTCGATCGGCGAATGACGCCAGTGACCTCGTATCCCTTCGAGAGCAGGAGCTCGGCGAGATAGGACCCGTCCTGTCCGGTGATGCCCGTGATCAATGCTTTCTTCATGTGATTTCTTCTGGAATCGAGGGAGATATGCTGAGCCGCGCGGGGCCGCCAGCCTACCTACCTTGATCGGCCATTGCCAGGAACGTGCCGCGCCATCGCGTCACGTTCCTGCTGGGGACCTTCGCCCCTTTCGATTCGACGCCGAACGGTCTATGTAGGAGGGGCCGCCGTGACTGCGCCCTTACCTTTTCCGACCTTCGATCTGCTCGGCATGCGGCTGGCCCGCGTCGATTCTCAGGGCTTGCTCGAGCACATGTTCTCGAGCCTGGCGAGCGGACGAGGCGGCTGGGTCGTCACCGCGAACCTCGATTTTCTGCGGCGGTACGCTCATGATCGCGACGCACGGGCTCTGTACGCCCAGGCGGATCTGTCGGTGGCCGACGGGATGCCGCTCGTCTGGGCGGCGAGGCTTCAAGGGGTGCGGCTGCCCGAGCGAGTGGCCGGCTCGTCGCTGGTGCTGCCCCTCGCGGAGCGAGCCGCGCGCGAGGGTCGATCGATCTATCTCCTCGGCGGGGAGCCGAAGGCCAACGCGAAGACGGCCGAGATCCTGCGCGCGAGGTGGCCCAACCTGACCGTCTGCGGTGCCTCCAGCCCGATGGTGAGCAGTCCTCCGTCGCCCGCTGATCTCGAGGCCCTGAACCAGGAGATGGGGCGCACGCGCCCCGACATCGTGCTGGTCGGGATGGGATCACCCAAACAGGAGCAGATCATCCGGGCGCTGCGCGAGACCCTGCCTCACGCCTGGATGATGGGCGTGGGCGTGACGTTCAGCTTCATCGCCGGCACGGTCAGCCGCGCGCCGGCGTGGATGCAGCGGACCGGGCTCGAATGGTGCTGGCGGCTGGCCCAGGAGCCGAAGCGGCTGGCGCGTCGGTACTTGCTCGAGGACATTCCGTTTTCCTTCGAGCTGTTCGCCCAGCTGGCCTGGAACCGAGCCCGGAAGCGTGCGCCGGGCGGCGGTCCCGACCTCGCCGACGGTACGTGAGGTCGAGAGGGAGGCGCGGCGGCGGCGCCCCACTCACCTCCAGCTCGGATCCCAGGTCTGCGCGGTGGCGGCGGCCGCGGTCTGCTGCTTGAGCGCCTCCTGGCGAAGCCCGCGCAACGTGCCGGTCAGAGCGCCGGCGAGCATGTATTGGTAGAGACCCCACAGACCGTTCGGGATCAGGTCGACGGCCACGATGGCCAAGATCAGGCAGACGCCGGCCACCAAGCGGCGGTCCTGCTCGTCGGGGATCGACTTCAACCGCCGCCGCGCGATGACGATCGGCACCAGCAAGAGCGCAAACCCCGCCGTGTAACCCGTGATGCCCAGCATTCCGAGCATGAGGATCCAGTAGCCGTCGGGGATGGACATGTTGCCGTTGTCGTCATAGGTGAAGTTGCGGCCGTAGGACCCCCAACCGAACAGCGGGCGTTCGCGCGCGCGCTCGAGCATCGAGTCTTCGTTCTTGAAACGAAACGCCATCGAGCTGCTGCGATCGGAATTGAGCAGCGAAGCGGAGGCGTCGAGGATCCCCTGAACCGGGAAGACGCCCGTGAAACGGAGCACCGGGTAGAGGAACACGATGACCGCGAGAACGACGGACACCTGGATCATGCGCTTCGCCCTTCGCCGGATGAGCAGGGGGAGCAGCGCGAAGATGTAGACGATGGCCCCCGTGCTCTTGCACAAGATCACCACGACGAAGAGGATCCACTTGCCCACCTTCCAGGGAACGCCCAGGAAGCCGCGCGCGGTGTTGCCGAAGATGAACGGGGCCATGGTGGCGCACACCATGAACCGGGCCAGCGCCAGACCGTGAGACATGAGGACGACGGGCCGGTAGCCTCCCCACCGACGGTTCTGGGAGAAGTCGTCGCCCTGAAAGTAACCGTAGATCAACCGGTGCAGGTTGGGGCTCATCCTGATCTCCCACAAGATGAACGGCAGGTAGATCATGGCCGAGACGGCGAAAGCGATGAGCAGCGCGCGCAGATCGGCCGGCTTGCGATAGATGGCGAGTCCCAGGAGGAACGGAAAGATCACGCGGGTCGCGTTGTGGAAGGACAGGAAGAACCCGTCCTTGAGCGTCATGGGGGGCAGCGGCGGGGCCCGGACCATCGGCACCGCATCGGGGTTCGTGAGCCCGCTCATGACGCCGCCGACGACCACGAGCAAGACCATGACCTGGAACCAGCGCTCCGTGGGGAGCCGAAGGAACATCCTCGGCGACCTGAGGAAACAGCCGATCAGCGCGGCCACGTAGGGGAGGTTGTGCTTGTCGAAGGGGGGAAGGAACGGAAACTTGAAGCCGTTGCCCTCGGGTAGGAACATCTCGCCACCGAGCGCGGCGATGACCAATGCCACGTGGGGACGAAAGACGAAGAACGAGGCGATGATCACCGGGAACGAGAGTCCCAGCATCACCTGTGCGAAGAGACTGCCTTCCATGCCGCGCGCCCATATTACCTTGCCCGCGCACCACGGGCGCCAGAAGCGACTTTGTCGGCGGCTGCCCGATCGATCCGGTTATAGTCCCGGCCCGCAGCCTGGCCCCCAGCCCGCACCTTGAAAGCGCCGTGCGAAGGCGCGAAGGATCGCCCCCGCTGATGCCCGCACCCATCACGTTCGAGACCTGGTTCACCGCTCTTCATCCTCAGATCCCGGTCGCCTCAGCGGCCGCCGTCCTCCGGCTGGCCGAGGGCGGCGCGACGGTGCCGTTCATGGCGCGATACCGCAAGGAGCAGACGGGAAATCTCGACGAGGTCGCCATCCGCGCCGTGCTCGACACCCGGCAACAGTGGGACGAGATCGTCGCGCGCCAGGCCTTCATCGTCGGCGAGATCGAGCGCCAGGGGAAGCTGACGCCCGAGTTGAAGGAGCTCATCCTCAAGACCTTCGAGCCGAACGAGCTCGAGGACCTGTACCTGCCCTACAAGCAGAAGCGCAAGACGAAGGCCGCGCTGGCGCGCGAGGCGGGGCTCGAGCCGCTCAGCGCCTGGCTGTGGGATTGCGGCCACGGAGCGGCACAGCCTGCGGCGGGCGAGACGCCCGAGACCTATGCGCGTGCGTTCTGCGGCGAGGGCCACCCGGTGGCCGACGTCCAGGCGGCGCTCGACGGCGCGTGCGACATCGTCGTCGAACGGCTGTCGGACGACTCGGGGCTGCGACAGACGGCGCGCACGGCCTTCTTCGACGAGGGCTGCGTGCGGACTCGGAAGGCCGAGAAGGCCAAGCCCAACAGCCGCTTCGAGAACTACTTCAA
>Ga0068859_100007584_pt1 | contig 11025 bp, 7 predicted proteins | sample KBSSwiS22_FD_66585 | JGI IMG/M metagenome (GOLD analysis project Ga0068859, IMG submission 66585) | Switchgrass rhizosphere microbial communities from Kellogg Biological Station, Michigan, USA - KBS Switchgrass S2-2 | ecosystem: Host-associated > Plants > Roots > Rhizosphere > Soil ... | reverse complement strand
CCCGCCGATCTCGTACGTCCCCCACAGGTCCGCGTACGCCTCGTTCTTGCGCCGCTCGGCGGCGTTCTGATCGGCGAGGCCGAGAAGCTCGAGGTCGCGCGACTGGAACGTGAACGCGAGCGCTTCGGTGAACGCGTTGTTCGGCACGCCGTTCAACGCCCAGTGGTCGATCTCGCCGAGCGAGAAGCTCTGCTCCACGTTGTGGCCGAGCTCGTGGATGGCGATGTTGTAGCCCTTGTAGAGCATCCCGGTCGCCGCGGGGATGTTCGTGCGCAGGTGCGACTTGTACTCGCGCCCCACCGCACCCATCGCGTGCCCCGCGCCGCGGGACGGATCGACGACGATCCGCTCGGACAGCCACGCCGCCTTCTCGGGCCGGAAGCCGAGCCCCTTGAGGATGTCGGGAAGCGCCGCCTGGAACGAGGCGACCGTCGGGTACTTCTTCTTGGTGGCGGCGTCGAGCTCCGCCTCGGAGCGGCCCGCGCGCGAGGAGAACCCGGCGTACCAGATGTCGAACGGCTCGAGCTTGCGCCCGAGCTTCCCCTCGATCGTCTTCGCGAGGGATTTCACCTCGGGGGACGTCAGCACGGAGACGAGGAGCTTTTCGACCTCCGCTTCGGGGACCTGCCGGTCCAGCTCGAACTTCCTCTGGATGTAGGTGGGCGCGGTCGGGGCGTACGGGTCCACGGCGCGCACGGCGCGGAACACCTCGAGGAGCTTCGCGTAACGGGTGTCCGGCTCGCGCGGAGAGGCGCCCGCCGGGGACACGTCGTTCGTGAACGGGTTCCAGGTCACCTCGCCGTTGTCGATGACGCGCTGGGGGATCTCCTGCCGGACGATCCGCTCCATCACCTTCTGGATCGCGCGCTGCTTGGCGAGGCCTTCGGCCCCCTCGCCGTAGTGGGACTTCAGCTCGTCGCGGAGGTTCCAGTGGGTGATGAGGCGCCGCCCGTCGGGGAAGCCGAGCGGCTTCCCGTCGGCGCCCAAGAGCTTGTCGGCGCGGATGTAGTACCCCGCGATGTACTGGTCGGCGGCGGTGAACGCCTTCGTGACGTCCTGGTTCACCTCGGCGGGAACGCGCAGCGCCCACCGGTCCATGATCCGTGAGCGCGCCCACGTCTCGCGCGACCAGGAGCCGCCGTCCTTCAGCCGGTCGGCGAGCGTGTGGACGGGGAAGTTGAGGAGCGCCACGAACGCCACCTTCGTCTTGAAGAGGTCGTCGTCCACGTGGGACTGCAGATCGAGATCGCCCAGGTGGCGGTCGAGGTCCGTGACCGTGCCGGTGTCGAGGTCCTGCGGCGTGAGGAGCATCCGGGTCACTTCGTGGAGGTGCCCGTCCACCTGCTCGAGGACGGTCTCGAGCCGGTCGAAGGCCTCCTTCAGCGCGGGCTCGCCCGACAGGAAGCTCGCCACGCAGAACTCGGTGTAGGCCTTGTCGTCGCCGTCCTCGGGGAACCAGCGGGCCGCGACCTGCGCCGCCCCCTGGCGCGCGCGCGCCTCCTCGCCCGCACCGTGCTTGGCGACGATCCCCGAGACCGCGGCGTCGATCGCGCCCTTCCCGATCGACGGGCGCGCGGCCGCGGCCAGGAGGGTGGTGGGCATCAGGACGGCCGCCGCAACGGCGAGAAGGGATGGGCGCATCGGGTCCTCACGGGGGCCGGATCAGCGGTTGCCGGCGAGAGAGAGCAGGCGGCGGAGCGCTCCGTCCACGAGGGCGTCGGCCTCCCTCTGGTTCGTGGCGAACGAGCGGAGCGTGACGCGCGCGCGGTCCTTGCGGTGGCGCGCGCCGGGGTGCGACTTGATCCAGACGGCGGGGTACTCGCCGCTGACCCGCTCGAGCAGCGGCCTCAAGGTCGACTCGTCGGAGGTCGGGGACTCGACCTCGCGGGAGGCGGAGGCGCGGAGCGGGAAGAGCTCCTTGACGCGCGACAGCGCCTCGTCGAGGACGGCGCGGGCCTCGGCCGGCCGGCCCGGGACCGCGATGACGGTCCCACCGCCCGCGCGGCGGACGAGCACGCCGGGAGCGACCCCCTGCGGGTTCGGGAGCGGCTCGGCGCCGACCGGGAGGAGGCACAGCTTCTCGCGCGCGGAGGTCAGGCCGACGCCGGGGTAGGCCGCCTCGACCATCTCCCGCGCCGGCGCGTTCAAGGCCAGCGGGAGGCGCAGGGCGTCCGACAGGCCCGCCAGCGTCCGGTCGTCCACGGCGGGGCCCAAGCCCCCCGCGGTGACGATGAGGTGCACGCCGCGCTCGAGCGACTCCGAGACCGTCTGGGCCACCGACCGGTCGAGATCGTCCACCACCGTGATCCTGTGGACGAGCGCGCCCCGCCGTGTGAGCTCCGCCGCGATGCCACGCGCGTTGATGTCGTCCACCTCACCGCGGAGCAGCTCGCGCCCGACGACGATGATCTCCGCGTGCAGCGGGCCCTGACGGTCCACGATGACGCGGGGGAGCGGCTTGTCGGAGAGGCGCGCCGCGCGGCGGACGGGCCTTTTGGGGGGTGCGGGAGGACGGCGCTTCACGGCATCACCGGGGCGGGAAGCTATCAGAATCAGGACGGCAGGGCGACCCCGCGCACCTCGGCGATCCGCCGGATCACGCGCTCGAGCGAAGCGTTGGGCGTGGACGCGCCCGCGGTCAGGCCGATCGAGGCGGGGCCCGCCGGAAGCCACCCGCGCGATTCGACCTCCGCCCGCGCATGGAGCGGCTGGTGGCGGATCGCCGTAGCACTTGCGATCGCAGAGGCATCGGCGACGTGAAACGTCGGGACGTGCCGTGAGAGGCCGATCTCGAGGAGGTGCGTCGTGTTCGACGAGTTGTAGCCGCCCACCACGACGAGGACGTCGAGGCCCGTCCGGTCGAGCATCGCCTCGAGCGCGTCCTGGCGCTCCTGGGTGGCGCTGCAGATCGTGTCGAACGCCCGGAAGCGCTCCGCGGCCCCGGCTTCGCCGTGACGAAGGACGAAGGCGCGCCGCATCCGCGCCGCGATCGCGAGCGACTCCCCCGCGAGCATCGTCGTCTGGTTCGCGCAGCCGATCCGCTCGAGGTCGCGGCCGGGATCGAACCGGGGAGAGACCGCCTGGGAGAGCCGGCTCCGGATCTCCTCGGCGCGGTCCCCCTCCTCGACGTGCCGCGCGAGGAGCTCCACCTCGTCCATGTCGCGAACGACGACGTAACGCCCGGCGCGCGAGGAGGTCGCGCGCGTCTCCTCGTGATGCCACGTGCCGTGGATCAGCGAGGTGAAGCCGTCCTTCGCGTACCGCTCGACGTTCTTCCAGACGTTCAGGACCGAGCCGCACGTCGTGTCCACGACGATGCACCCGATCCCGCGGAGCCGCTCCATCGTGCCGACCGGCACGCCGAAGGCGGGGAGGAGCACGACGTCGCTCTCGCCGAGCGCCTCGTAGGTGGCGCTCTCGTCGCTCCCGTCGAGGAAGCGGATCCCCATCGACGTCAGCTTCGCGTTGACGCGCGGGTTGTGGATGATCTCGCCGGTGATGAAGAGGTCGCGGCCGGGGAACTTCTCGCGCGTCTCGTAGGCGTACTCGATCGCGCGATCCACCCCGTAGCAGAAGCCGAACTCCTGGGCGAGATGGAAGGTGAGGTCCGAGGCTTCGAGGCGGTACCCCTCCTCGCGCATGCGATCGACGAGCGGGCTCGCGTAGTCGCGGACGACGGTGCCGCCGACGACCTGCTTGAGCCCGAACCCGCGGTTGGTGTAGCGGGGGTCGGTCATCGCAGCGCCGGGATGCGGATCTCCTGGCCGGGGTGGATCGGCGTGCTCCGGTTCAGCCCGTTCGCCTCGAGCAGCCGCGTGAGCGAGATCCCGTACGAGGTCGCGATGCGGAAGAGCGTCTCCCCCTTGCGGACGACGTGGACGGCGCTGCCGCCCGCGGCCGGTGCCACGGATCCCGCGATCGCCGCGGCGGCGGGAGGCGTGGGAGCCGGCGCCTTCCGCGGTGTGAGCGTCCCCTCGGGAAGCCAGACACGCGTGCCCGCCGGAAGCGACGCGTGGTCGGACAGCGCGCGCCGGGTCCAGCCCGGGTTCAGCTCCGCGAGCCGCGCGACCGGGACGCCGTACCGGTGCGCGACCGCGCTCGCCGCGGCCGGCGATTCGAGCACGACGCGGTCGAGGGCGGCGGGGGGAAGCGGGGAGAAGCCCTCGGGGAAGTACGCGGCGGGATCCTTCGCGATCTCCCGCGCGGCGAGGAACTCCTTGTAGAAGTTCTTCGACGCGAAGCCGAAGGTGCGCCCGTCGTACTCGGCGAGCACCCGCTCGAAGTCGGTGCCGAACCTCTCCTTCGCCGCGCGCATCCCGGCGACGCCGTGGTTGTACGAGGTGATCGCCAGCGGCCAGGACTGGAATTCCGCGTACGCGCTCCCCAGGTAGCGCGCGGCCCCCGCCGCGGCGGCGACCGGGTCGCGCCTCTCGTCGAGCGCCGGGGTCATGAGCATGAACTTCCGCGCCGCGCCGCGCGTGAACTGCCAGACGCCCACGGCTCCGGCCGAGGAGAGCGCGTCGGCCTGGAAGGACGACTCCACGTGCGGGATGTAGGCGAGGTCCTCGGGGAGCCCCGCGTCGCGGAAGATCGCGGCGAAGGCGTCGTGATAGCGCCCGGCGATCTCGAGGCCGCGGCGGAACCGCTCGCGCAGGCCGCGCTGCGATCGCACCCGGAAGGAGGCGCCCTCGATCCCCTCGGACCCGGAGACGTCGGTGATCTTGAGGACGACCGCCTTCTCGTCGTCGGCGAGCGGCTCGCCCGCCGCGACCTTCGCCTCGATGTCGGACAGGCGCGACGAGATCGCCTCCCGGCGCGCCTTGACGTAGTCGCGCTGGGCTTCGGTGTACGTCTCGCCGACGGGCCCCGGCAGCTCGAAGATCTCGTAGACGATCGAGGGATGGTCCATGTCGTGGAGCACGACCTGGCTCATCGTCCAGCGCGCCCACACGTTCTTCCAGAACTCCACCCCCTCGCGCATCGAGTCGGGGTAGGGGAAGTCCTCGGCGACCACGTTCGAGGTGAGCGCGCACGCCAGCGCCAGGGCGCATCCCGCGGCTGCTCGCCGGATCATCAGTTGAATATATTCTGCTACATTGCATCCGGCCAGGGGAGAGGATGATCGAAGCAGGGGTGGGGCTCTCGAGCGCGTCGTCGACCGTCGTCGCGGCGTCGGAGGCGGCCGCTCACGCCGCCTCGGGACTTTCCGGGGGACACGCCGATCTCGCGATCGTCTTCGCGACCGGCGACCACGCCGAGGAGATTCCGAGCCTTCTCTCCTCGGTCGAGCGCGCGACCGGAACTCCCTACATCGTCGGATGCTCGGCAGCGGGCGTGATCGCCCAGGGGCGTGAGCTGGAGGACGGCCCCGCGATCGGCGTGCTCGCCATCCGCTCCGACGCGATCCGCTCCACCCCCTTCCTGTTCCGCGACTCGGGAGACCAGGGGCTCACCGCGGGGATCCACATGGGACAGCGCCTGGTGGGCTCACGGGCGACGGAGGACGTCGTCCTGGTCTGGCCCGATCCGTACCGCGTCCGGCCCGACCGGATGCTCCAGGGGCTCGACGCGACCCTGGGTGCCGTCCCCGTCGCGGGGGGAGCGGCGTCGTCGTCGAACGGCGCTTCGGACACGTTCCAGTTCAACGGGTGCGAGGCGGGGTGCGGGGCGGTCTCCGGCGTGCGGCTTGCGGGAGGGGTGCGCCACCAGGTCGCGGTCACGCAGGGCTGCCGGCCCCTGGGGGAGCCGCTGCGCGTGACCAGCGCGCACGAGAACCTCGTGCTCGAGCTGGACGGCGTGCCGGCGCTCGAGGCCCTTCGCAAGCTCGCGCCGAAAGACCCCACGCTCGATCCCGAGGCGGCGCTGACCTCTCTTTCGGTCGCGCTCCTCCCCGAAGGGGCGGGCGGGGTCCTGCGCCCCGGCGAGTACCTCGTGCGGAACATCCTCGGGGTGGACCCGGACACCGGCGTCATCGCTGTGGCCGCCGAGGTGGAGGAGGGACAGTCCCTGCTGTTCGCGGTGCGGGAGCCCGAAGCCGCGCGCGCGGACGTCGAGCGGATGGCGCGGCGCGCGGCGGCGGCGGCTCCCGCCGGCGGCTACCGGTTCGGGCTCTACTTCAACTGCCTCGCGCGCGGGCGCTCGCTGTACGGTCGCGAGGGGGTGGATGCCGAGATCCTCTCCCGCCACCTCGAGGACGTCCCGATCCTGGGGTTCTTCTGCAACGCCGAGATCGCTCCGGTCTCGGGGATGAACCACCTGTTCACCTACTCGGGCGTGCTGGTTCTCTTCTCCGCCTGACCCGGCGCGCGCAGGCGCCTCAGAAGCCTCTTCATGTCGTCGGGGAGCGGGGACTCGAACCGGAGCCTCACGGGGCGCCTCGGTGCCTCGAGCCCCAGCCGGTGCGCGTGGAGCGCGACGCGCGGGATGAGCGGCGAGGGCGCGCCGTAGGTCACGTCCCCGATCAGCGCGTGCCCGACCGCCGCGAGCTGCACGCGAATCTGGTTCCGGCGGCCGGTCTCGAGGCGCACCTCGAGGAGCGTGGCCTCGGAGAACCGCTCGAGGACGCGATACGAGAGCGTCGCGAGCTGGCTCTTGGCCCCCGAAGGCACGACGTACACCTTGAGGCTCTTCTGGTTCTCCGCGAGGGAGTGCACCAGCCGGCCCCGCTCGGCCTCGACCCGTCCCGTCGCGACCGCGAGGTAGACCCGCTCCGGCGTGCGCGCCTTGAACTGCGATCGCAGCTCGAGGTAGGCCGGGTGGGACCGCGCGAAGACGACGAGGCCCGAGGTGAACCGGTCGATGCGGTGGACCACGTGGAGCTTGGGGCGCTTGTGGCCGCGGCGCTTGTAGGCGGCGAGGAGGCGCTCCTCGAGCGATTCCCCGGCCGAGGGCCCGGCGGGGACCGTGACGACCCCCGCCTCCTTGTCCACCACGACGAGGTCGTCGTCCTCGTGGACGACGCGGTAGCCGTCCCCCTCGCGTGCCTTGCGCTCCTCGCCCGCGTACTTCCGCCCCGCCTGGGAGGCGACCTCGACCTCGTCCCCCGGGCTCACGCGCTCGTCCGGCTTCACGACGACCCGCCCGTTCCGTCTCACGCAGCCGGCGGCGATCAGCCCCTTCGCCTCGGCGTTCACGTATTCCAGCCGGTCGTGGAGCAGCCGCTGCACGGTGCGCCCCGCATCTTGCTCGGTGGCGGTCAGGCGCCGCTTCATGGGGCTAGGGTGTCCAGGGCCGCGCGCGAGCCCAGGAGGACCAGGCGGTCCTCGGGCACGAACGGCCGGTCGGCGGGGACGGGTGAGATCTCGCGGATCGCGTCCCCCTCCTCGGTCCGCACCGCGAGCACGAACGACCCGTGGGCGCGGAACGGGTCGGCCTGCTCCAGCGTCTTCCCGAGCCACGCCTCGGGGACCGGGCGCTCGCGGATCGTGAGGTCCCCGGCGCGCCTCGCACCCGTCTCCTCGGACGGGACGTCGGCGCCCAGGTACTGGGCGAGCACCATGCGGCCGCGGAGCACCTCACGGTCCAGGGCGTTGACGACGTCCTTCCGCGAGACGGTGCCGACGAGGTGGTCGGGATCGTGGAGCGCGACGACGGGGAGCTGCGCCAGCTCGAGCTGGCTGAAGCGGCGCATGACCTCGTCGAGAGGGGTGCGCGGGTTGACGCGGGGGACGTCGCGGACGAGGTCGAGAGCGACGAGGCTGTCCCGGAGCGCCGCCTCGCCCGCGACCTGGAACGCGTCGCGGAGGTCGATGGCGCCCACGAGCCTCTCCCCCTCCTTGAGCACGTAGATCGCGGTGGCGCGGCTCGACCCGAACTTGTCGAGGACCTCGCCGAGCGGGGCGTCCGCGCTCACGGTCACGGGTCCCGTGCGGATGAGGTCCTCCGCGCGCAAGGCCGCGAGCGCCATCTGCTCGAAGGCGAGGTCGAAGTCCACGCCGCGCCGCCTCAGGGCGTCGGCGTAGATCGAGTCCCGCCGCAGGCTCCTCGCGACCCAGGTCGCCGTGACCGTCACGATGGCGAGCGGCATGACCGCGCCGTAGTTCTGGCACATCTCGAAGACGATGATGAGCGCCGTGATCGGCGCGAAGGTCGTCGAGGCCAGCGCCGCCGACATCCCGCCCAGCGCGAAGAAGACGGGAGTGACGTGGAGGCCGGGGAGGAGCTCCTGCGCGATCACGCCGAACAGCGACCCGCCGCAGGCGCCCAGGAGGAGGACCGGCGTGAAGACGCCCCCCGATCCGCCGGAGCCGAGCGACGCGGAGGTCGCGACCGTCTTCGCGGCGAGAAGCGACAGGACGACGATCGGTCCGAGGCCTCCCGACAGGACCTCGCGCACCGCGTCGTAGCCGTTCCCCCACACCTCGGGGATCCACCAGGCGAGGAGGCCGACGATGATGCCTCCCAAGGTGGTCTTCGCCTCGAGCGGGAGGCGCATCGAGCGGAAGAGCTTCTCCGACGCCTCGATGCCGGTGCGGAGCGAGAGCCCGGCCCACGCGACGACGGCCCCCAGGACCGCGAACAGCGGCAGCGACAGGAGCGACGGCGCGGGCTCGAGGGGAACCGGGTAGAGCGGGTCGGACCCGAAAGCGCCCCACGAGATCATCGTCCCGACGACCGACGCCATGACGACCGGACCGAAGATCTCGAGCGCGAAGTTCCCGTAGACGATCTCCATGACGAACATCGCGGCCCCGATCGGCGCGTTGTAAGCCGCGGCCATCCCCGCCGCCGCCCCACAGCCGATCAGGATCCGCCGGCGCTCGAGGGGCGCGCGCAGGCCCTTGGCGAGACGGCCCGCGGAGGACGACGCGAGCTGGACGATCGGTCCCTCACGTCCGACCGAGCCTCCCAGGGCGTTGAGCACCACCGAGGCGAGCGAAACCTTCCACGTGCGCTCGAGGTCCAGGCGCGCCGACCCGCGCCACGACACCGCTTCCATGATCTCGGAGGTCCCCTCGCTGCCGCGGCCCGGCTTGAGGAGCCGGATGAGGAGGCCGTAGAGGAGCCCTCCAGCGGCGGGGACGAGCACGATCATCGGGAAGCCCAGCGAGCGGGCGGCGGTCAAGGGCTCGCTCGCCTTGTGCGTCGCGAGCCACTGGACGGCGGCCCCGACCCCCCGCACCGCCACCGCCGCGACCGCGCCCAAGGCACCGACCGCGACGGTCAGCGCGATCATGTAGGCCCGGTCGTCCTCGCGGAAGCGTCCGCGGACCGCGAGGCGGATCCAAGCGACGGCGCGGAAGATCTGGGGCTTCAGACGCCCGGCGCCTCGGCGTCGATCTCCCCGTACAGCGTGAGGAGCTCGCGCTTGAGGTAGTCGAAGGCCTCGTCGGGGGAGTCCGCGACGTGGAACAGGGACAGGTCGCTCGCCGAGATCGTCCCCCAGCGGATGAGCTCGTCGAAGTTCACCACGCTCCGCCAGAAGTCCTTCCCGTAGAGGATGATCGGCATCTTCTTGCTGCTCTTGCGGGTCTGGACGAGGGTCAGGAGCTCGAACACCTCGTCGAAGGTGCCGAAGCCGCCGGGGAACACGACGAGCGCCTTGGCGAGGTAGACGAACCAGAACTTCCGCATGAAGAAGTAGTGGAACTCGAAGGACAGCTCCCGCGTGATGTAGGGGTTCTTCGACGCCTCGAACGGGAGCGAGATGCCGAGGCCGATCGAGATCCCGTGCGCTTCCGAAGCGCCACGGTTGGCCGCCTCCATGATGCCGGGGCCGCCGCCCGAGCAGACGATGAAGCGCCGGCTGGTCTTCGATAAGGACTTCGACCACTCGGTCATCTTGTGGGCGAGCGAGCGGGCGTCCTCGTAGTAGCGCGAGAGGAGCACCGCGCACTCGGCCTTCGCGATCGTCGTCTCGTTTCCGGTCGCCTTCGCGTTCTCGAGCTCCTCGGACGCGAGGTCGTGGGGGAGGGCCCGGGCCGAACCGAAGAAGACCACGGTGTCGGCGATGCGGTAGCGCGCGAAGCGCGACTGGGGCTCGAGGTATTCCGACAGGATGCGCAGGGGGCGCGCATCCCGGCCCATCATGAAGTCGTTGTTCTTGTAAGCCTTGTCCATCGCGGCGTCATGATCTCACCCCGCGACGGGGAAAAGCCAGCGCTACGGACACGCCGGAGGACGCGGCGCTCCCGTGCTGTCGGTGCCGAGCGAGCCCGCGCCGCCGCACCCGGCGTCGTGGCCGCGCACGAGGTAGAACGACGCCTCGCCGTCCGCGGGGACGTCGCCGTCGTCGTAGACGGTCGTGGCGAGCCCCGCGATCAGACACGCGCCGTAGCCGCCCGCCCGGAGCTCGGTCACCGTCCCGCGCTGCACGTCGTACGTCTCCGCGCGCGCGGCGGCGTCCCAGCTCAGGTGTCCGCCCGTCGCCACCGTGACGACGTCCACCGACCCGGGCGTGCCGGACGCCGCGTCGAAGGGCGCGCAGTCCGCCACGTCGGCGAGCCCGTCGTTGTCGTCGTCCGGATCGCACGCGTCGCCGGCGAGGTCGAGGTCGAAGTCGGCCTGCGTCGCGTTCGCCGCAGAGCTGCAGTTGTCGTTCCGGTCGGGAACGCCGTCCAGGTCCTGGTCCGCGAGCGTGATCTGCGTCTTGGACAGCTTGAGGATCCAGTTGTCCTGGTCCATCTGGATGCCGGTGACGGGAGCGGTCGTGTCGAGCGTGAAGTCCTGGTCGAGCTGGTTGTTCCAGACGGTCTGGGTCACGTTCCCGGCACCCGTCAGGAGCGTCACGCGCACCGGCATCGTGAAGAGGACCTGGGAGGCCTGCGTCTGGAGGATCCGCACCGTGCTCCGGTACGTGCCGTTCCCGAGGTTCGCGGTCGCGACCCCGTACTGGTAGCTCGGGTACCCGGAGGCGTACACGTACCGCTGGAAGAAGAAGTCGAGCGAGGCCCCGTACCGCGCTTCCATGGTTGCCTGGAACTGCGCCGTCGTCGCGGAGCGGTTGTCGTTCTGCGTGTACCAGTCGCGCATCGCGAGGTCGAAGCTCACGTCGCCCAGGATCCCGCGGAGCATGTGGAGGCACCA
>Ga0068859_100007582_pt1 | contig 11026 bp, 8 predicted proteins | sample KBSSwiS22_FD_66585 | JGI IMG/M metagenome (GOLD analysis project Ga0068859, IMG submission 66585) | Switchgrass rhizosphere microbial communities from Kellogg Biological Station, Michigan, USA - KBS Switchgrass S2-2 | ecosystem: Host-associated > Plants > Roots > Rhizosphere > Soil ... | reverse complement strand
TTTCGGTATTAATCCGCAGCAGTTGTTCGAGCAACTACCTTCCGATCAAGCGCCGGGCGTGCAAAGCTCGCGTCCCACCAGTCCGGAAGAAGATGAGTTGAAACAATTTGTCTCGGTGGTCCTGGCGAAGTCGGAAGATGTTTGGACCGACGTGTTCCGCCAGAACGGACGGCAGTATCGAGAGCCGACGCTCGTGCTCTTTACCGATCGGGTGCAGTCTGCGTGTGGAATCACAGGCGCTGCTGTTGGACCATTTTATTGTCCGGGTGATGAAAAGGTTTACATCGATCTCTCGTTTTATGAACAACTGCGACGCGAGTTTAAGGCGCCGGGAGATTTCGCGCAGGCGTACGTGGTCGCGCATGAGGTTGGACATCATGTGCAGAAGCTTTTAGGGATTTCCGATCGCGTCGATGCGATGCAGGGACGAGTAGATGAAGTTCAGGCGAATCAGTTGTCGGTGCGGTTGGAATTGCAGGCAGATTTCTTTGCGGGTGTGTTTGCGAAGTACGTGCAGAACCAGGGAATGCTCGATGCCGGTGACATCGAAGAGGCGTTACGGGCAGCCAGCGCGGTTGGCGACGATCAGATCCAACGACGCACGGCCGGCTACGTTGTGCCCGACTCATTCACGCACGGAACGTCAGAACAAAGATTGCGTTGGTTTAAGAAAGGTTTCGAAACCGGAGACATCCGCCAGGGAGATACATTCGGCGCGCGCACTCTCTAGTAAACCTTAGCCACGGATTACACGGATTTACATACACGGATTGATCCGTGAATGAAATCCGTGTAATCCGTGGCTAATTATTCGTTACATAACGTCGCGTCTAGTGAATTCAAAACAACCCAACAAAGCCGCGACAATGCCGCCGCCGATACCCAATACCAACGCGGTGGTGAATCTTCCCTCAACGAAGATATTCATCGGCAACAGCCACGGATAATACTTGCCGAGCGCTGCACTCGCCGCAAAGAGCGCGAAGAACGTTCCACCAATCCCAGCACCCAGCGCGATCGGAAACCCGGACCAGCGCATGCTGATCCACGTGTGAATCGCGATGATCAACCAACTCGCCAGCCAAATGAATGCGACCTGCTTCGCAAGCCAAACGTATGGCGCCGGTCCCGCATTCGCCAGCTCAGGTCGCAAATACATTCCTGCCACACCCACGATCACGGTAACCACTGCAAGCACAAGCGTGCTCGTCAAAATTAAGCCCTGAGCCACGATCAACTTCGCGAAGTACACCGCATAGCGCGACACAGGCAGCGCGAACAGATGTTTCCACTGCTTGTCGCTGTGCTCGATGCCATTGAGCAACGCTGTGACCAAAGCGATCAGCAGCGGCATCATGAACACGGCCCAGATCTGAAACGAGTTCGTCCCGTGCGTCTGCCAGAGATTGAATCCCGGCGCGTATTTCTTCGTCCGCAAGATCACGAAGAACTGGAGCACCGCAATCAACAACGGCAGCACGAAGACGACGCGAAACGCGAGCGTGCGTTTTAGTTTCAAAACTTCGGCGTTGAGCGCCCGAAACAGCGACATCACCTCGAACTCCCATTCGTCAGGCTGAGAAAAATGTCTTCTAACGATTGCCGCGACACTGCAAGGTGAAACACGTCCAAACCACGATCGACCAGCAGCTTATTAATCCGCACCGCATCGTCCGGCGCTTTGGTCGAAACGTTTAGCAAATCATCGACGCAGCGGTGCACACTCCAGCCGGTATTCACGAGAAACTCTGTCGCCGCATCGAGTTGCTTCACGCCCACGATCAGTTGTGCTTGCTGTTTCGACTGTAACTCAGCCAGTGGACCCTGAAACAACAGACTGCCTTCGTGAATGATGCCGATGTGCGTGGCGATCTGTTCGACTTCGCCGAGCAAGTGACTCGAAAGAAAAACGGTCACGCCAAACTCGTCGGGCAAGCGCCGAATTAGATCTCGCATTTCATGAATGCCCGCCGGATCGAGACCATTCGTCGGCTCGTCAAGAATCAGCAGGTCGGGATTGTTTAGGAGGGCGAGGGCCAGTCCGAGTCGCTGTCGCATACCAAGCGAATACTCGCGCACACGGCGATCTGCGTCTTTCGTGAGTCTGACAGTTGCGAGTGCAAGCTCGATCAGAGTGCGATCGGAACCAAGCAGCCGTCTTGTTACTTCAAGGTTCTCTCTTCCGGTCAGATGAGGATAAAGCGACGGCGCTTCAACCAGCGCACCGACGCGACGCATCAACGAACGATGATTGCCATTGAGTGATTGACCGAACAGGCGTACCTCGCCTGCGTTCGGCCTGATGAGACCGAGCAACATTCGGATCGCTGTCGTCTTACCCGCGCCATTTGGACCAAGGAAGCCATAGACGCCCGCCGCGGGTACGAGCAAGTTCAAATCATCAACAGCGAGCTGGGATCCGAAACGTCGCGTCAACCCGCGCGTCTCGATCAGGTAGTTATTTGTCTGCGTCACTTAAAAGTAAACGAAGCCGAACTCACTTTATTAACGCTGAATTTGTTTTTGTGCTTTGTGCCTTTTTGTGGCTAAACACAGGGAACAATTTGGGCGCTACGGAAGTATAGAGGCGCATGGCATCCCCAAATCCCCTGCGAGTCTGGCCGGGCGTCGTGGCCGTCGCACTCCAATGGCTATCACGGTTCGGTATCAAAGCCCTCATCCCCGGAATCAAAGGCTTCGGACGAGGCATGATGGTCTCGTTCGTTTTCACGATTGCGCTCATCGTCTGGTGGGCGTTCTTCAGTCGCGCGAGCCGCAAGGAACGCTTCGGCGCACTCGGTCTCATTGTCGTCACACTCGGCGCGACCTGGCTCTTCCGGCACGACTCGATGTGGCTGCCGTGGCTTCTCGCTTACGCCATTCCGTTTCTGAGTCTTGCTTTCGTCATCTGGGCGGTAGCGACACGTCGACTGCCGGATCGCGTTCGACACGCGACGATGGTTGCGACGATTCTGATCGCTTGCGGCGCGTGGTTGTTCGTGAGGCAAAACGGCATCAATGGCGATCACCAGGCGGAGTTTGGATGGCGCTGGTCGAAAAGCTCGGAAGAACGACTGCTCGCCGAAACCGCAAACGAACCAGCTCAACCTGCCCCGCCAACAGCAGCAACTCCTGCGACAACAGCCGCAACACCAACTGCATCGCCGTCACCATCCGCATCACCTGAAGCTTCCAAGAGTCCCGCACTCGTAGCAGAAACACGCGCCGAATGGCCCGGCTTCCGTGGTCCACGACGCGATGGAACCGTTCGCGGCGTACGCCTCGATACTGACTGGTCAACAAAACCGCCCGTGCAAATGTGGCGTCGCCCGATTGGACCAGCCTGGTCGTCGTTCGCAGTTCGCGGCGATCTTTTCTACACGCAGGAACAGCGCGGCGATAACGAAGTCGTCGCCTGCTACAAAGCTTCGACCGGTCAACCGGTGTGGACACACAAAGACGCGGCACGTTTCTTCGAATCGAATGCGGGCGCCGGTCCACGCGCCACACCAACACTCAGCAACAATCGTGTGTACACGTTCGGCGCGACCGGAATTCTCAACGCGCTCGATGCAAGTAATGGCTCGGTTTTATGGACACGGAATGCCGCGTCCGAAACCAACACGAAGGTGCCGTTCTGGGGCTTCTCGAGCTCGCCACTCGTGCTCGGCGATCTCGTAATCATTGCGGCTTCCGGTCAACTCGTCGCTTACGATGCTGCGACAGGTAACCGTCGCTGGCTTGGACCAAACCCCGGCGGCAGTTACAGCTCTCCACATCTCGCAACGATCGACGGCGTGCAGCAGGTGTTACTCGTAACCGGCGCGGGCACCACGAGTGTGTCGCCTGCTGATGGCAAGCAACTCTGGTCAGATTCGTGGGCCGGCAATAGCATCGTGCAACCGGCGCTCACGCCCGACGGCGACGTTCTGATCAGCAGTCAGGAAAATGGCACGCGACGCATCGCTGTCGCACACAACGGGAGCGGTTGGTCCGTGGTTGAGCGTTGGACGTCCAACGGTCTCAAGCCTTATTTCAACGACTTCGTGGTCCACAAAGGTTACGCCTACGGTTTCGATGGTCGCATTCTCGCTTGCATCGATCTCAAAGACGGCGAACGCAAATGGAAAGGTGGTCGCTACGGCAACGGGCAGCTCGTGCTGTTGCCGGATCAGGATCTGTTGCTGGTGTTATCGGAAGAAGGTGAGTTGGTGCTCGTCGGCGCGACGCCCGATCAATTCAATGAGCGCGCGAAGGTGGAGGCGATTCAAGGCAAGACGTGGAACCACCCGGTGCTGGTCGGCGATATTCTTTTGGTTAGAAACGCGGAGGAGATGGCCGCCTATCGGTTGCCGCTAGAGCGATAAAGAGAGTTTTTACGCAAAGGCGCAAAGATCGCAAAGACGCAAAGGCGGGTCAAATGCTTCGGGCGCGTCCGAGTCTTTTGACCCGCCTTTGCGCCTTTGCGATCTTTGCGCCTTTGCGTGAGAAATCATCTCGAACCGCTCGTTGCCGATGTGGTAGCGCTGCCAGTCTTTGTAATCGAAGTGCCACCACTCAGCCTCATACACCTTAAAACCTTCCGCTTCCATCGCCGCGCGTAAGAGATCGCGATGCCAGCGCTGAAGTGAAGCGCCACCGGGATAATTCGGGTAAGCGCGATCCGTGGTTTCGTCGTACGTACTGACCATCTCGATCGGCTTCCCCGTTTTCAGATCGTAAAGCGTGAGATCGACCGCCGCGCCGCGATTGTGACGCGAGCCTTTCGACGGATCAGCAACGAAGATCTTCTTGTCGTCCGGCGTCGCATCCCAAAACACCTTCGTGACATACCACGGACGATAACCATCGTGAACGAGTAAGCCATAACCCATCGACTTTAACCCGCGATTGACGCGCACGAGAGCTTCCGCAGGAGCGCGTTGCAGGAACGCGCGTGGCTGAGAATAGAAAACTGTGCCGAAAAGATTGTTTGTCGTGGCGTAACGAATATCGAGCTTGATCGTGGGATCGAGTTTGGTTAGCTCGACCAGATCGGTCGGCAGAAAGTCGCCTGTTTCTTGTGGTGGCTGAGCAGCAAGTGCTTCTTTAATTAAATCAGGCACCGGTCGCAGCGGTGTAACTTTCAGTTGAGTTGCGCCTTCGTCAGGACCGAGTGGCTTGCGTGTGTAGATAACGTTATCGAGCTTCAGTTGATTTCGAGAGAAAGCGGCGGGAGGAAGCTTGTGCTGACTGGAGTCTCCCTTTATGACTGCGTAGAGTTTGCCTTCGTTTTCGGCAACTATGACTGTTTGATTGTCATGAACGTATTCGCCGATCAGAGGACGCAAGCGCGCGGACGCCGGACGAGGCTTGGGTTGCTGCGCGATTGTGGATGAGGCCAGGAGAGCAATGAGAAGGATCGCAACCGATCTTATTTTTAGACAGGATGACAGGATTTTCATGATTACAGGATGGCGTTCTGGATTTTTTCGAGAGCGCCGTGCAGGACGTCGTCCTCACGCGCGATGCAGAGACGCATGTAGTTGTCGAACTCACTGCTATCCGCGAACGCACCGCCCGGTACGCCTGCGACGCCTTTGCTGATCAGCATCTCGTTGAAATCGATCGCGTCGCCGAAGCCTTCCGGTATTTGCGCCCAGACGTAGAACGCCGATCCGGATTCATAGATCTTGAAGCCGACCTTGCTCAACGCCTCGACCGCCGTCTTCCGTTTGTTCGTGAACTTATCACGCAGCACGTTGTAATCGTTCGGATCCGACATCAACACACTCGCCAGTGCGAGTTGCAGCGGCGTCGGCGAACAGACGTAGAACACGTTGTTCGCGTTGTTCAATGGGGCAATCAGCTTCGACGCGCCGTAGACATAACCGAGTCGCCAACCGGAAATGTTCCATGACTTCGAAAACGAGTTAACAGTTATCGTGCGGTCCCACATGCCGTCCAACGTCGCGATCGACGTGTGCGGGTTCTCCCCCACAACATAGTGCTCGTACACCTCGTCAGCTATACACAACAGATCAAACTCCTGGCACACCGCGGCGATCGCCTCGAGCTCAACACTCGTGAACACTTTGCCCGTCGGATTCGCCGGACTGCACGCGATGATGGCGCGCAATGGAAATTGGGATTGATTCTTCCATTCACGACAGCGCGCGCGTAGCTCAGCTACATCAAGCTCGAGGTTTGGGCCGTGCAGAGGAAGAACATGTGAATGGCCACCGAGCTCGTCCAGAATCTTGCGGTGATACGGATAGTAAGGCTCGAAAACGAGAGCTGACGAATTTTTCAGATGCGTGTGTGCGATCGCGATCAGCGCTCCGGTCGCGCCCGGCGTAATCAACAACTCGAGCGGCATCGCTTTTGGATCCACTTGAATGTTATTGAAGCGCGCGATCTTCGTCGCCACCGCGTCGCGCAGCTCGCCCACGCCTTCCGCAGGACTGTAATGATTGCGGCTCGCCTTTATTAACTCTTCAGCCGCCTGCGCCAGTTTCGGACTGATGGCTAACTCAGATTGGCCCTGCACAAGATTTCCACTCGGCGGAACTAGTCTGGTAATAGTCCTGATTTCAGGTTGTGGTTTAGGTTTTGGGGTCATTTCGGTGCCAGATTATAGCCACAGATCACACGGATTTGAAAAACCGGATTTACACGGATCGATTCGTGAATGTAATCCGTCTAATCCGTGGCTCCTATTGACATTCTATACGAGCGCTGGTATCTATCCTGTATCGATTGTCTATAGGAGCTTTAATGAAGCAGACGAAGAACGATCTTTTGCAGGGCACGCTCGATCTTTTGGTGCTCCAGTCGCTCAGCCTGGGGCCGCTGCACGGGCTCGGCGTTTCCGATCGGATCGGGCAGATCACACAAGGTGCTTTCAAAGTTAAACCCGGCTCACTCTTCCCTGCCCTGCACCGTCTCGAAGAAGCTGGCTGGCTCAAAGCTTCGTGGGGCGAGTCAGACAATAAGCGGCGCGCAAAATATTACCGGCTCACCAAAGCAGGCCAACGCCAACTCAAAGTCGAGACTGAAGGCTGGCAGCGTGTTTCGGTCGCAATCACCAACGCGCTCAACGCGACGTCGTAAGGAGAAGTTAGTATGCCGTTCCTTTCGCGCATCGCCAGCACCTGGCGCAATCTGTCCAATAAAGAAGGTGTGGACCAGGAGCTCACTGAGGAGCTTCGCGCCCACGTTGATTTACTGACCGACCAGAAGATTCGTGAAGGCCTCGATCCGGAGACAGCACGGCGTGCGGCGCTGGTTGAGGTAGGCGGCGTCGAGCAAGTGAAAGAAAGAGTTCGCGAAGTGCGGATGGGACGTCCGCTCGACGATCTTTCACAAGACCTGCGTTATGCGTTGCGTGGCTTGCGCAAGCATCGCGCGTTCACGGCCGTCGCCATAATCACACTCGCACTCGGCATCGGCGCGAACACCGCGATCTTCACCGTGATCAATACGGTCCTGTTGCGGCCGCTTCCTTACGAGAAGCCTGACGAGCTTGTCGTACTCACCGAAACAGTTTCAGAGCGACCGGCAGGTGTGTCGTATCAAAACTACGTCGACTGGCGACACCAGAACACCGTCTTTGAAAACGTCACTGCCCTGCGCCCGCGTGAAAGTTTTAACCTGACTGGCGCCGGTGAGAGTGAACGACTACAGGGACGGCTCGTCTCTGCAAACTTCCTCTCGACACTCGGAATCAAGCCGATTCGCGGGCGTGACTTTCTCGCCGAAGACGATCAACCGAGCGCAACTCCAGTCGCGATCATTAGTCATGCACTCTGGCAGAGACGTTTCGGCGCTGATGAAAACATTATCGGCAAACAACTCACTCTCAGCAGTCAGCAATTCACTATCATCGGCATCACCCCACCAAACTTTCGCTTCGGCGCCGACGCCGACGTATCTGTTCCAATCGGCCTGTCAGCCGAACGCTTCAAACTGCGCGGCAAAGATCCCGGCATCACTGCGTTTGCACGACTGAAACAAAGCGCGTCGATCGACAACGCTAATGCGGAGCTCAACACGATAGCCGCCCGTCTCGAACAGCAGTATCCCGACACGAACACCGGCCGTCGCGTGCGCATCGAGTCTCTTCGAGAAAGCGTCGTTGGAGACATTCGTCCAATGTTGCTGACACTCCTCGGCGCAGTCGGTTTCGTTTTGCTGATCGCGTGCGCGAATGTCGCGAATCTTTTGTTGACGCGTTCAGCAGGACGCCAGCGAGAGATGGCGATTCGCACTGCGCTCGGCGCGGGACGCATGCGCATACTGCGACAGTTGTTCACTGAAAGTGCAGTGCTCGCGCTTGCCGGCGGTGTTGTCGGATTGCTGCTCGCGATCTGGGGAGGCAGCGTGCTCTCGTCGTACATTCCCGAAGGCATTCCGCGCATGACAGAGCTCGCTATCGATGGGCGTGTGCTGGCGTTCACTTTCGGTGCGTCGCTGCTCACTGGTGTCTTCTTTGGACTCGCTCCGGCCCTCCAGTCTGCAAAGACCAATCTCACCGAAACGTTGAAAGAAGGCGAGCGCAATTCTTCCCCGGGCCACAATCGCGCAGGCAAGTTGCTCGTGATCTCTGAAGTCGCACTCACGCTCGTGCTGCTGGTCGGTGCGGGTTTGCTCGTGAAGAGTTTCTGGCGTTTGAGCCAGGTCAATCCCGGGTTCAATCCGCAAAATGTCCTCGCGATGCAGATCTCGATCAACGCGCGTGCTGATGAAGGTACGAGAGTCGATAATTTTCTGACCGAGTTGAAGCAACGTGTGAAACAACTGCCTGGCGTGCAAGCAGTCTCCGTTTCGAATGGACTTCCGTTTGAAGGCGCAAACTTTCCGCCTATCGTGCTCGAAGGTAAGCCCGCGCCGCCGCCCGGCCAGGACCCGAGCGGGCTGCTCTATATCGTGAGTTCGGATTACTTCAAAACGATGGGCATCGATCTCGTTCGCGGTCGTCTCTTCTCGGCCGAAGACCGCAAAGACACGCCCCTCGTCGCACTCATCGATGAGGTTTTCGCGCGGCAGTATTTCCCCGACGAAGATCCGATCGGCAAGCGATTCAAACTCAACACGCCGGACGCGGAGAGTCGCGAGATTATCGGCGTCGTGCGTCACGTCGAGCATTCCTCACTCGAAGGACGCACCACCAACACCGCGGAGTTTTATTTCAACTTCGATCAGTTTTCAATCGCGACTTTGCCGAGATACGTGCGGCGCGTGAATCTCCTCGCGCGGACGACAGTTGAGCCACTCAGCCTTGCCGGACCAGTGCGAAATCAAATCTCCGCGCTCGACAAGGACCAGGCCGTTTTCAACATACGCACGATGGAACAGGCGCTCGCGCAATCGGTCGCGGCGCAACGCTTTTCGATGATCCTGCTGGCTGTCTTTGCACTGCTGGCGTTAATACTCGCCGCTGTCGGCATCTACGGCGTTATCTCGTATTCAGTCGCACAACGCACACGCGAAGTCGGTATTCGCATGGCGCTCGGCGCGAAGACGATCGACGTACTGAACCTCGTCATGCGCGACGGCCTGAAACTCGTCTTTGTAGGCATCGTCGTCGGACTGGGCGGCGCGCTGTTACTCACCCGCTTGATGACAACGCTTCTCTTTGGCGTGACTGCAACCGACGCCGTCACCTATGTCACCGTCGCCCTCGGACTCATCATCGTCTCTCTGTTCGCGTGCTGCATACCGGCGCGGCGCGCAACCAAAGTCGACCCGCTTGTAGCTCTCAGATTTGAGTAGCAACTGTAGGGGCGGCCCTCTGTGGCCGCCCGTTCTGTAGGAACATGCATGACTCGCGAAACGGGCGGCCACGGAGGGCCGCCCCTACAGTTGCTTCTGCAATAACTTAGAATCTAAGCTGCATGGCTGTGTATCGTCCAAACTTCAGTCGCCGTAAATTCTGCACGGTTGCGGGAAGTACGATTGCGTCGCTTGCCCTCGGTAGTGCGTGCAGGCGCACAGGTGGCTCGGTGATTGTGAGCGATGGACGACTCAGCGCACGCCCGCGCAATGGTGTAAAGACTTCCGCCACTGGAGAGATCAAGCTCGGCCTCGACGGTGAGCGCGACGCGGTGCTACAGATCCCAAAGAACGTTGGCCAACGGCCGCTGCCGCTGTTTGTGATGTTGCACGGAGCGACGCAGAGTTCCGACGAGATGTTCTGGTATTTGGGCTCGACTCACGAAGAAGCAGGAATCGCCGTGCTGGCTCCAAACTCACGCGACACAACATGGGACGCAATGGGCGGCGACGGTTTCGGAATAGATGTTGAGTATTTGAATCGCGCGCTCGAGCGTGTGTTTGAAACTACAGCGATCGATCCGGCGCGCGTGTCGATTGGGGGATTTTCCGATGGCGCCAGTTACGGACTCTCGCTCGGATTGATCAATGGTGACTTCTTCAAAAGCATCGTCGCATTCTCACCGGGATTCGTGATTAGCGGCGATTTGCGCGGCCAGCCACGCATCTACATCTCACACGGTACGCACGATCACATTCTTCCGATCGATCGTTGTGGCCGGCGTATCGCTGCGGGACTGAAGTCTTACGGCTACGACGTCACGTTTCGCGAGTTCGATGGCGATCACGAGATTCCCGCTGACATCGCGCGCGAAGGACTTTCATTCGTTTAGCCTTCTTGTGCATTTTTGTGTCTTCCTATTGACAGCCAATAGGAGCAACGGCTAGACTTCCGCTTCCTATTGGCTGACTAGAGGAAGACATGAACAAACAACAAGGTGACCTGTTCAAACAGGGCACGCTCGAGCTCTTAGTCCTGCGGCTGCTCAGCTCCGGGAGCCTGAACGGCTGGGACATCATGCAGCGTATCGAGCTGCTGTCAGGCGACGTGCTCACCGTAACCGCCGGCGCTCTCTACCCTGCACTTCATCGCCTCGAAGCGCGCGGCCTCATCTCCGCCGTCTGGCGACCCTCCGATAACAATCGTCGAGCAAAGTTTTATGGCTTGACCGCGCGCGGGCGCAAACAGCTCGAAGCGCAACTCAAGCAATGG
>Ga0068859_100007580_pt1 | contig 11026 bp, 9 predicted proteins | sample KBSSwiS22_FD_66585 | JGI IMG/M metagenome (GOLD analysis project Ga0068859, IMG submission 66585) | Switchgrass rhizosphere microbial communities from Kellogg Biological Station, Michigan, USA - KBS Switchgrass S2-2 | ecosystem: Host-associated > Plants > Roots > Rhizosphere > Soil ... | reverse complement strand
TCTTCGGCGTCAGGTGAATCGTGACCGGCTTGCCAGCGGCACCGAGTTGACGCGCCGCAGAGCCGTTGATGTCGAAGCCGCAGCCGGCCGGATCGCCGACCGTCAACACCACCTCTTCGCGCGCCTGGATCTGTGCGCGCTCGCCGGCGTTCATGAGTCGATACAGCACCGGCCGGCCGTCCGCTTTGGCGGAGAGCCAGCAAGACGCGGTCGGTTTGACGTCCAGACGCAGTTCGCTGGCGTCAGCCGCGATTCCCCGTTGTGACCACAGCTTGTCGGCGCCAGTCGTTCCCAGCGCGCGATCGGGCGGGGTCGCGCTGGCGGCGGACGCGGCAGCGGGCGGCGTTACCGTCGAGGTTAGGTTCGAGTCCGCACGGCCCGCCTTCGAGTGATCCCCGGAAGATTTCGAGCTGCCTGACTGCAACGCGAAATACACGACACCAGCGAGAAGCACAACCGCGCTTCCACTCATCCAGGCGGCGGCGCGCCGGCGACGCGTCATGGCGTCGATTTCGGCCACCGACACCTGCCCGGATGCGCAGGTCAGATTGAGGTTGGGCTCGGCCAGCACGATGTCGTTCGCGAGCATCTGGTCCTGGAATCGCGTCCGATACTGACGAACGATGGCCTCGGGATCGCATCCGACTTCGCGCGCGTAGACTCGGAGAAATTCTCTGATATAGAGACCGCGCGGCAGCTCGGCGAGATCGCACCGCTCGATTGCAGCCAGCACCGAGGCGCGAATCTTCGTGCGCCTGGCGACTTCGTCGAGTGTCAATCCGCTGAGCTTGCGCGCCGCGGCCAGCTGCGCGCCGAAGTCGAGCGCTTCCTGCTCGGCCATGTTCACCGGATCGCTGACGGAAAATCGTGGGACACGCGAACCATCTCGCCAACATGGACGCAAATGCGATACCACGATCTGGACGTCGCGAAGGTGCGGTTGGTGATGCGACCGCGCACCGCGCCAGCAAGCCAGCGGGAACACCTCACTGCCGTTTGTGAGTGCGCGGCCACGTTTGAACAACCGGCCGGCTCTGCGTCGTTCTCTTGTGTGACGCGTGGCTGGGACAGACAATGGGAGCGGGTCACGCGCGGAATCCGATCCGCCAGGATTCACGATGAGCGAAACGCTACCGGCGCCAACGGCGCTCTTCGCGAAAGTCCGCAACGAGCGGGCGTTTCCCACCCTCAGCACTGATCACCTCGCGCGGATCGTCTCGCATGGCCGGCGGCGGCGGGTTGAGGCTGGCGAGGTCCTCGTCGAGGCCGGCAGTGCGAACGTGCCCTGCTTTGTCGTCGTGAGCGGGATTCTCGACGTGGTTCAGCGCGACGGATCCACCGAGCATCTGGTGATATCCCAGGGCGCCGGCCAGTTCACCGGCGAAGCCACCATGATTTCGGGCCGGCGCGCCCTGTTTCAGATCCGGGCGCGCCAAGCTGGAGAGGTCGTCGAGCTCGAGCGTGCGGAAGTCTCGGCGCTCGTGCAGGTCGAGGCCGAGATTGGGGCGATCCTGATGCGGGCCTTCATCCTGCGGCGGCTCGAGCTGGTCACGAGCGGCGTCGGCGACGCGGTCCTGATCGGATCGCAGCATTCCGCGGCGACCCTCCGCGCGCGCGAATTTCTCAACCGCAACGGTCATCCTTACACCTACGTCGATGTCGAGCGCGAGAGCGACACCGAGGCCCTGCTCCGGCGGTTTCACGTCGGCGTCGCCGATGTTCCGGTGCTGATCTGCCGCAGCGACCGCGTCCTCAAGAACCCGACGAACCAGGACATCGCCGATTGTCTCGGATTCAACGATGCCATCGATCGCAGTCATGTCCGCGATCTCGTGGTGATCGGCGCCGGACCAGCCGGGCTGGCGGCGGCCGTCTACGGCGCGTCCGAGGGGCTCGATGTGCTGGTCCTCGAAACCGCGGCCCCCGGCGGGCAGGCGGGATCGAGCTCGCGCATCGAAAACTATCTCGGATTTCCCACCGGCATTTCAGGGCAGGAGCTCGCGGCGCGGGCCTACACGCAGGCGCAGCGGTTCGGCGCCGAAGTGTTGATTGCCGGCAGCGCGACTGCACTCCTGTGCGAGCGCAAGCCATACGCGATCCGAACCGATTCGGGATCGGTGGTGTCGGCGCGAACCATCGTAATCGCCAGCGGCGCGCAATACCGCAAGCCGGCGCTCCACGATCTCGCCCGCTTCGAAGGCGCCGGCGTCTACTACGGCGCCACGCCCATGGAAGCGCAACTCTGTGCCGGCAGCGAGGTCGTGATCGTTGGCGGAGGCAACTCGGCTGGCCAGGCGGCGGTGTTTCTCGCGCAGAACTGCACCCACGTCCATATGCTGGTGCGAGCGTCAGGCCTGGCCGACTCGATGTCGCGCTATCTGGTCCGCCGCATCGAGGAGAACCCGACCATCTCGCTGCACACGCGCACCGAACTGGTCACGCTCAACGGCGATGACCGGCTCAGAACACTGACGTGGCGCCACAACGAATCGGGCGCGGAAGAAGCCCGCGACATCGGTCATGTGTTCTTGATGACCGGGGCGGTACCCAACACCTCGTGGCTCGATGGCTGTATCGCCCTCGACGCCAAGCAGTTCGTCAAGACCGGTCCGGACTTGTCGAAAGACGAGCTGGCGTCCGCGCACTGGCCGTTGACGCGTGACCCTTACCTGCTCGAGACCACGCTGCCGGGGGTCTTTGCGGTCGGCGACGTGCGAAGCGGCAGCGTCAAGCGGGTCGCTTCCGCGGTTGGTGAGGGTTCAGTGGCGATTTCGTTCGTCCATCGGACGCTGCACGAGTGACGTCTGGATCGGCCGGGTCCGGCTAAAGCCGGCACTGCGTACGCAAGCGGTTTCGACTCGGGTAAGATCGTCCCCCACGCATTTCCGAAGGAGATTCTATGTCCCAGCCATTTTCCAGATTGACGCGTTCGATCGCCGGTATCGCGCTCGGAGCGCTCGTGGCCAGCCTCGTGCTCGCCCCTTCTTACGCGTCGGCGCAGGACGGCATGACCAAGGAGTCCGCCGCCGTCGTCAAGGCCGCCTTTCTCGCCGACATCGAAGTCATGCGCGGCAAGTTTCTCGGACTGGCCAATGCGTTCCCGCAGGACAAGTACACCTGGCGTCCCATGGACGGCGTGCGGTCGGTGTCCGAAGTGCTGATGCTGATCGCCAGCGAAGGCTACGGCTTCGTCCCGTCAGCCGTTGGCGGCAAGGCCGGGCTGGAGCGCGAGGCGATGCAAGGGCTGTCCAAGGTGACCGACAAGGCGCAGGTCATCGATCATCTCAATAAGGCCTTCGCGCACGCGAAAAAGGAACTCGAAGCGGCCGACCCCGCGACGCTGGTGGCGAAACGCCGGGTGATGGGCCAGGAACGGGCGCTTCCCGACATCGTGATCGCGGTGGGCGGCGACATGCACGAGCATCTGGGTCAGTTGATTGCCTACGCGCGGACCAATCACATCGTTCCGCCGTGGAGCAAGTAGCTCTGGCCCGATCAGTGTCATCCGGCCTTACGACCGTCGGATCAGCTCGATGGTCGTCTCATCGCGGATGCCGTCGAAGTATCTGTCGATGATCTGGTGAAAGATCGAGCCGCCGGACGAGATGAGCGAAAACAGCGTCGCGCTGGATTTCAGCTTCATGTCGTCCGGCCTACCGAAAATATCCTGCGCTGTCCTCCCGCTCACACCCAGCACGCCGTCCGCACACTCACGCAACCGTGGACCGAGACGCTGGTGCGCGAGATACGCCCGCGCCTCATCGAGGCTCTTGATCGCGTACTGCTGTGACGTGGCGCTGACCCCGAGTCCGGCGAACTGCGGAAAGACGTACCACATCCAGTGGGACCGTTTGCGTCCCGCCTTGATCTCGGCGAGCGCGCGCGCATAGTCGTTGGCCTGCGCGCGGACGAAGCGCTCGAGATCAAATGGATCGCTCATTGAGGGCGGAACGCTAACAGCACATTGCCCGCCCCGGCCCCCCGCCCCGAGAGCCCCGCATAGCCGGATGTCACGAACACCGTGCCGCCCGCAATCGTCGGTCCGGGCCCGTTGAGCGCGCCGCCTTTCGCTTCGACACCATTGACCGTGGTGTACGAATGTGCGGTGTCGTACTCCCACAGCACCGTGCCGTCCCTGGTCGAATACGCGCGCATGATGCCGTTGGTGGCGCCGGAGAAGACTGCGCCGGGAATCACCGTCACCGCAGCAGACTGTGCCTGCACGCAGCGGCGATCGTCAGCGCTCGGACAGGGCGTGCTGAGCGGCGGAGGCCGTACGAACCAGACGCGCTCGCCGGTATCGAGTCTCACCGCCGCAAGCCCACCGGCTTGCGCGGGACCATAGCGGGAATCGGCATTGGCAAAGTAGGCCTGCTGATCGTCGGCCGCGGATCCCCATTGAATGCCGCCGCTCGTGCTGCCTTTCCCGACGCGGTGCTGCCAGAGAATCGCGCCTTGCTTGTCCGGATCGAGGCCCCAACCGATGCCCGACTTCTGACCGATCGCAATCACGCTGCGGCCGTTCGCGAGCCTACGCAGGATTGGCGAGTTCCCAAAGTCGAAATCCGGCCCTTGCGGATCGGGACAGGTTTCGGAACGCCCCGGCGCATTGGACGGACACGAACCGGTCAGAAACGCATCGTTCGCCGTCACCTGCCTCACCCATACATGACGTCCGGTCTTCAGATCCATCGCGATCACGGCATCGGATTCCGCCGCCGCCGGTGACGTGTAGGCATCGCCGGTGGCGACATACAACACGCCGCGACGCGAATCGATCGTCGGCGATGACCAGATGGCGGCGCCGGCGGGTCCCCACATCTGCGTGCCGATCGACGTCTTCTTCGTCTTGACCAGCGGCTTGGCGATGGTTTCGCTTTTCCAGATCTGCTCGCCCGTCGCGGCGTCGTAACTGACAACGCTGCCGCGGAACGTGCAGCATTCGTACTGAGGCCCGGCGCCCGATCCCTCCTCGAGCGACGAGACCGGCACATAAACGCGGCCTTCGTAGAACGCCGCGGCGCCGGTGATCCGGGCGCGCACATGCGTGTCCGCACGTCTGGTCCAGAGCAGCTTGCCGGTCTCCGCATCAACGGCGTAGACGTTCGCCGTCAAGTCGCCGAAGTACGCGGCGTACCGCGTCGTGCCTCCCGAACTCACCGGACCGACGCTGATGGCGCTGCGCACACCCGACTGCGCCTTGTGCGACCAGTAGACGCAGCCGGTCGCGGCATCGATCGCGTAGACGTATCCAGTGTCCACGCCAAGCATCACGCGTCCGCCGACGACAGTCGGTTGTCCCCACGCCGACACGGCGTTGGGAAATCCAAATGCCCACGTCACGGCGAGGCGCGAAATTTGATCGGCCGTCAAACCAGGATCGGGTTGATACCGCGAGTTGTCGAGATCGCGGCCCCAGCCGTTCCAGGCCGGGCCTGACATCGCGAATGGCTTCGCCGGACATCGATTGGACATCGATTCGGCGTCACCAGCGCTGGCGGCCTGCGCGAACAATCGCGCGGCGGGTGGTCCCATCGACCCGACACCCGACGACACCGGCACGGTCAACAGGCACGCCGCGATGGCCACCAACAGGTTGCGGGCGATCGTCATCGAAATCCGCCTCCGGAAATGATCAGGATTCTTCGGGGATTCTCGGCGCCACCGATCCGCCGGTCAACACATTTCCGCGGCTATAATTGCTCCCTCCTGACCGCGTGACCCTTCACCTCGGCGATCGTCTCGGCCGCTACGAACTGCAGGCGCTCCTGGGCGCGGGCGGGATGGGTGAGGTCTACCGCGCGTTCGACACGCGGCTGAATCGCACGGTCGCGATCAAGGTGTTGCGGCCAGCTCTGGCCTCCGACACGCGGTTCCGCGAACGCTTCGAACGCGAAGCCCGTGCCGTCGCGTCGCTCAATCACTCCAATATCTGCGGCGTCTACGACGTCGGAGAAAATCCGTCTGCGACGTATCTCGTCATGGAGTTCCTGGAGGGCACTACACTCGATCGGTACCTGCAGTCGCACCGGCTTCAGACGGCAGACGTCGTCGCCATCGGCGTGCAAATCGCCGCCGGCATCGAGGCCGCGCACGCCAAGGGCATCGTCCATCGCGATATCAAGCCCGGCAACGTCTTTGTGACCGCGGACGGCACGATCAAGATCACCGACTTCGGTCTCGCCACCGTCACCGCCCTTGCCGCACCCGCCCAATCGATCGCGGAAACCGCCGTGGGCAATTTGACGATGCCCGGGTCGTCAGTCGGCACCGCCGCCTACATGTCGCCCGAGCAGGCGCGCGGCGAACCGGTCGACGCGCGGACCGACATTTTCGCGTTCGGCACCGTGCTCTACGAAATGGCCACCGGACGTCCGGCGTTCAGCGGCGCCACACTCGCCACGGTGTTCGACGCGGTGTTGAACCAGACGCCGTCTTCCGCCTCGTCGGTCGCGCCCCGCGTGCCGGCGTCGCTATCGGACATCATTGGCAGAGCGCTCGAAAAGAACCGTGACCGGCGGTATCAGCGCATCGCCGACGTGCGCGTCGACCTCGAGCGCGTGGCCTCAGGCGCATCCGCATCGGCAACATCGACGCCGTTACCCGTCGTCAGCGATCGAGGAGTCCGGCCAGGTTCGCGATCGATCGCCGCAATCGCGGCACTTGCCGTCCTGGTCGTCGGGCTGGCGGCCGGAGTCTGGTATTTCGCACGCTCGCAGCCGTCCGCGACCGTTGTAAGCGCACCACCGATTCGGGCCCTCGCGGTTCTGCCGCTCGACAATCTCTCCAATGGCACCGACAACGACTACTTCACCACCGGCATGACCGACGAACTGATCACCGCCCTCGCCGGCATCCGCGGCTGGCGGGTGATCTCGCGAACCTCGGTGATGCAGTACAAGGGCACCCGCAAGCCGCTGCCCATGATCGCGCGGGAACTGGGGGTCGACGCGATCGTGGAGGGGTCGATCCAGCAGACGGCCAGTCGCGTCCGCATCACGGCCAAACTGGTCCGGGCCGTTCCAACCGAAGAAAACCTGTGGGCGGATTCGTTCGATCGCGATCTCAAGGACGTGCTCGATCTCCAGACCGACGTGGCGCGGGCCATCTCCAACGAAATCAAGGTCACGCTCACGCCGCAGGAACAGCAACGGCTCGCGGTGAGACGGCCGGTCGACCCGGAAGTGTTTCAGCTGTTCCTGAAAGGGCGCGCCGCGTCCGACGAAGGCACCGAGGACGGGTTCCTGAAGGCGATCAGCTATTTCGACCAGGCGCTGGCGGTGAAGCCTGACGACGCGGCGGCGCATGCCGCCATGGCGCTGGCGTACGAGAACCTGACGCCGGCGTTCCGCGCGCCCAAGGAGGTGTTGCCGAAGGCTCGCGCACACGCGGTGCGCGCCATCGAACTCGACCCGTCGCTGTCGGACGCTCATGCTGCCCTGGCTGCGGTGATGTTCTATTTCGACTGGGATTGGGCCAACGCGGAAAAGGAAATGCAGCGGGCGATCGATCTGAATCCCAATTCGTCGAGCGCCCACGAAATGTATGGCAATTATCTCTCGGCGCTGCCGAGGAAGGATGCCTCGATCGCCGAACTGGAGTTGGCCCATCAGCTCAACCCCGCCGGACTGGCCACCTACGCGTCGCTCCTTGGCGGGCTGACGACGCTGCGCGAATACGACCGCGCCATCGCCGAATCGCGGCGCGCGCTGGAGTTGCACCCCGACTTCGCGTTTGCCTACGCCTGGATGGGCATGGCGCTGTTGATGAAGGGCGACGCCAAGGGCGCCCTGGCGCCGCTCCAACGCGCACGGATGCTCGACGACAACGTGACCACCACCCATTTTCTGGCGATGGCCCAGGCCGCTGCCGGCAACCGGAGTGAGGCGGAAAGACTGGTCGCCGGACTCGAGAAAGTCGCCGCTACGCGCTACACGTGCGCGTACGAAGTCGCGTCTGTTCATCTGAGGCTGGGCAACACAAAAAAAGCCATGGAGTGGCTCGGCCGCGGCGTCGAGGAACAGTGCGACTGTCTGGTCTGGCTGAAAACAGAACCCTGGGTGGATCCGCTGCGCGTCGATCCGCGTTATGCCGACCTGGTCAAGCGGGTCGGGTTTCCGGATCGTTGAGACCGCCTTCGATTACACATTCGTCAATCTACGGCTGAGTCACTTCCGTTATCGGTCAGGCGGAAATTGTGACCGCCGAATCGAGCCTCCGTTCGAGAAGTCCGAGAATCCGCCTGAAACTCTTTGGAACCACCACGCCACGTCGGGGCACGTGAGTTGCTGACCTGCCTGGTGCGATGAACACACAGCACCTTACTCCTGCGCTGACACTCACAATTTTGATCGCAGCCCTTCCCGCTGGCGCCCAGGACGTGCCGCCATCGATTCGCATGTCGGCGACCTGCGCACCGGTCGGAACCCATCTCCCGTCGAACGCGCCCATCGTGCTCGCGCTCGAAACGGAGTCGCGCCTGCTGTACAACGCCGGCGAACGGGTCGCGGTCAGCTCCGGCGCCAGACGCGGGCTGGAGGTCGGCCAACGGTTTTTCGTGCGCCGACCGCTCACCGAGCGCGGTGAACTCAGCGGCGAACACACCGCCGGCTGGCTGCGCATCGTCGAAGTGCGCGAGTCGAGCGCCACCGCCGTCATCGAATCGGCCTGCGATGCGGTGGCGATCGGCGATCACCTGGAGCCGTTCGTCGATCCGTCGCTGCCGCGGGACGTCGATCGGACCAAGGCCACAGGCAAGGTCGACTTCGCGAAGTCGGCGACCGTGCTGTACGGCAATGACGGCCGGCAAATGGCCGGCGATCGAGACTTCGTGGTGGCCAGCGCCGGTCAGAAGAACGGAGTGACCGTGGGCGCGCGCTATGCCGTCTATCACCGCGAGATCGTCAACCGTGACGCGCCGGTTTCGTTTGGCGAGGCGGTCGTGGTGTCGGTGTTCGAAGACAAGTCGCTGCTCCGTATCACCGAGACCCACGACGCGGTCACCGCCGGGGACATGCTGGTGCAACGAGAGGCCGTCCTCGACGCCTGGGCCGAAGCTCGTCAGACCGTGCCGATGCCGCTCGAGAAGCCCGGGGGCGGCGAAGGGAGCGCGCTCCAGAGCCGGTCCGCGGACGATGAGGTTGCGGAGTTGATCCATCGCGTGTCATTCGAGGATCTGGCGTTCGACTTCGACCGCTACACGTTGAAGCCAGACGCGCTGGCGCTGCTCGATCAGGCCGCGCAGGTGCTCAAGAAGAATCCGACGCTTCGGGTCAAGGTCGAAGGCTACTCGTGCAACATCGGCACCGAGAAGTACAACCTGGAGCTCGGCAAGCGGCGCGCAAACGCCGTGCGGACGTATCTCATGCGCCAGGGCGTCAACGGGAATCGCTTGACGGTGATCAGCTTCGGCGAGTCGAAGGCGAAGTACGACAACAGCCACCCCGACACGCGGCGATTGAATCGTCGAGCCGCTTTGGTGGTTGATATCGAACGCTGACCGTTGAGCCGGACTTCGCTCGCCGGACGTTGAGCCGGCGGGCGAAGCCATCGTCCTCGTATTTGCCCCAACCCAACACAATTCGTTAATGCGTCACGTCACACCGCCACTTGTCAGTGGTGCAGATTGTGCTTCGGCCTACCGTGGTGTAGCGTCTGAATGCCTGCCTGCCCTTCTGATGTGATTGATATTGATGCATCGTCCACGGTTGTTGCTGATCGACGACAGTCAGGAATTCATCGACGCGGCGGCCGCGCTTCTGAAGCATGAGGCTGACATCGTCGGGCGCGCTCACGGCGGCGAAGAGGGACTGCGGTTGGCCGCTGCGCTCAATCCGGACGTCATCGTGCTCGACATTTCGATGCCCGATATCAGCGGCTTCGAAGTCGCGAGCCGGCTTCGGCAGCGCAACTTTCGCCCGCGCATCGTGATGCTGACCGTGCACGAGGATCTCGAAATCTTGCGCGCCGCGCGTGCACTCGGAGTGCTGGGTTACGTGCTGAAGCGCCGAATTGCGACCGACCTGCCAACCGCGGTGCGCGATGCGCTGGCCGATCGGCCGTTCGTCTCGCCGCCGCTGCCGCCCCCAGAATAGGAGCGGCCCCGACCTCATCAGCCGACGATCTTGCGCCGCGACTCGGTGTGGCGGAGATCGAGCACGCCACGGACGGTCAACGCATCGGCGGATCGAACGAGCAGGGTTCGAATCCGAAGATGCAGAATCGGTTCGCCGCAGCGAGCCTGCGCGCGGATGTCATACGCTCCGGCCAGCCCGGCGTTCAAATGGTGCACCATCTGCTCGGTCACCGGGAAATCAGCGGGCGGGATGAAGGGGCGCCAGCCGTGCCCCTTGAGCTCGCTCGGCAGGCAATCGAGATAGTCGATGATCCGGCCGTTGACCGACGTGATGTTCAACCTCGGATCGCAGGAGAAGGTCCCAATCAGTCTGCTGTCAGGCACGCCGGCGTCGCCGGACATCGCGAGGAAATTGACGCCTGACGGACGCCGACGGCGCCGCAGGTTCTCCTTCGGTCTCCAAGAGCGTGATTACGGCTTTCTGGCGGGCGATCGGCAGCGTGCGCCATTTGCGAAGCAACTGCCATTCGCTCGATTTGAGGGAACGTTCACCGGCCGACGGGCCGCAGAGCCTCTCGAGCAGAGCGGCCTGATCGACATGACCAGCCGCTCGCAGGATCGGCGCCGGCCATTCATCGAGAATGGCCGCCAGCCTGAGACAGTTTTCGAAATTCAGCCGGGCATAGTCGCCGGTGCCTCTCATCAGCCGACTGATGCGGGTGGGATCAATACCCAGTGCACGGGCAAGCGCGATCTGCGATCCCAGTGATTGCGCGGCGCGTTCGAGGTAGCTCTGAAAATCGGTGGGCGGCATGCGCAAAGAGTAAGCGACTGCCCTTGTTGCCTCAAGTCAGGCATCAACTTGATGCGGCTGTCAGATCGCCCTTGGCCCTGCTTCAGGTATAAACCCAGCTCAGCCACCGTTTTTTTGGTGTGGAAATCGAATCGCGC
>Ga0068859_100007577_pt1 | contig 11028 bp, 7 predicted proteins | sample KBSSwiS22_FD_66585 | JGI IMG/M metagenome (GOLD analysis project Ga0068859, IMG submission 66585) | Switchgrass rhizosphere microbial communities from Kellogg Biological Station, Michigan, USA - KBS Switchgrass S2-2 | ecosystem: Host-associated > Plants > Roots > Rhizosphere > Soil ... | reverse complement strand
ATTTGATATGCCAATGCCTTTTCTTTTGCTGTCCGGATTAAATCCCTTGCCATCATCATTTACAGTTACAAAAACATTGTTGTCTTTACTCTTAATAACAATGTCTACATTTTTTGCATTAGCATGTTTTTGGATATTATTCAGCAACTCCTGTATAATGCGGTAAATATTCAGTTTAAAATCATCACTAAGCAATTTTACCGGTACCGAGTACACGAAATTAAAGGCAGGTATTCCATCAGGACTTAAATCTCCCAGCAGCTTTTGCATCAAAGCCTTAAGATCAATATTCTTCAGCGGTGTTACTTGTTTACGGCTTAGTGCACGGATAGCTTCAATTGAACTGTCAATCAATTCCAATGGATAAGCCAGAACCTCTTTGAGGGAGTCACTTTTTTTTGCTGTACTGCTAAGAAACATTTTAGTACTTGCCAGTATCTGGCTGATATTATCATGTAACTCCTGCCCGATATGATTCTTTTCAGCTTCCTGCGCCTTGATGATAGCCCTGGAAATTTTCTTTTGCTCCTGTAACTGCTGTTCATGCATTTTCATTTCCATAGCTTTCAAATTTGCTTCTGCCTGTTTTCTTTCGGTAATATCACGGATAAAACCACAGAAAAAATCAGCGTTATTTTGCTGTACAGCAACAATCGCTAATTCAATAGGAAACACGCTGCCATCTTTGTGCAGTGCTGTTACTTCTCTCACCTTATTGATCACAGAACGTTTTCCGGAATTAAGATGAGCTGCAAATCCATGGGTGTGCGACTCCCTGTATTCGGGTGGAATGATTGTTTCCAAAAGGGGCTTTCCTATAATTTCAGCAGCCGTCCAGCCAAAAAGTTGTTCTGAACGGGCGTTCCAAACAGTAATTACACCTTTAATATCTATACACACAATGCCATCAAGCGCAGCATTCATAATCAGGTTACGGGTCTCCTCACTTTGCCGGGCTTCGGCAAGCGCTTTCTTTTTTTGTAATGCGGCGTCTATGGCTGCGGGTAATCTTTTTAAACGGTCTTTTAAAATATAATCATCAGCACCCAGCTTAATAATTTCTGCTGCAAACTCTTCCGAAACGGTGCCGGTAACAAGAATGAATGGTATAGATAATAATTGCTCGTTAAATAATTCCAGTGCTTCTGTGGCATCTATCTGGGGTAAGGTATTATCAGATAAAATCAGGTCTGGTATAAATTGGCCGAGGGCCTCAAGATAAGCCGCCTTGGTCATTACCAGCTTGAATTCGCAATGTGGTTTTTCTTTTAACAGTACCCGTTGTATAAGTTCTGCATCAACCGCACTGTCTTCAAGCATTAAGATTTTTAATGGCTTCTTCATGTTTATCCATTTGCAAGCAATTCCGCCAAAACTAAAGTCTCTTCTAAAAATATAGTAGATTATGGTAGCATACAACCGTAGAAATACGGTATCTGGTATTATTATAGATCACAGGTAAGAATTAACAACTCTATGTTTACCAGGTGTACCATACAAACGACAACAAAAAGATTGCCATTAATGCTATTGATCCTTCGCTTTAAAGTTTTTTTCTTGTACCGGCCCTGATGCTCAAAGATTTATGGAGCGGCTTTGTGTAATCCTGTGTAAAAAGGAATCTTTACTTATACTACCACGCAAAAAACTAACAAGGGGCAAAAAAACTGAATGATTTGATTGCCACGAGATTAATGAAAGCAGCTTAAAAAACGCTTTCTTTAAGAATTGAAACTTAGCAATGTAACTATTAGGTTGTATATTTAACTAACTGCTATAATGAAGAATTTTTTTTTGATATTGTCACTAATTCTCTCAGCGGTACTATGCCGCTCCCAGGAAATATTATCTCAGCCAGAAGCTAAATTGCTCACCTCTTTTCCATTTAAACAACTCAGTGGCGGTGTAATGATTGTACAGGCGAGATTGGCCAATGTTCCGGATACACTCAATTTTATACTGGATACGGGTAGCGGGGGCATTTCACTGGACTCTGCAACCTGTACCGAATTTAATATTGCCACACATGCCAGCGATACTACCATTACCGGTATCGGCGGTATCCGTAAAGTGCCATTTGTATTTGATCAAACCCTTTACCTTCCGGGATTAGAGGTGCAGCACCTTAATTTTCACGTAACTGATTATAGTGTACTCACCAGCGTTTATGGTGAAAAGGTAGATGGCATTATTGGCTATAGTTTTTTCAGCAGGTACATAGTAGCTATTAATTTTGACAGTGGCTATATTGATGTGTACAGCCCCGGAAAAATAAAATATCCGCAGGGAGGAACAACCTTACATCCTGTGTTTACCGCTTTACCCATTCAGTGGCTGAATATTAAAGAGCGAAAAAAATTCGGGTACAATTTTTATTTTGATTCGGGTGCAGGGCTTTGCATGTTGCTGAGCGAAAAGTTTGCCGAAGATAGTGCCGTATTACTCAGCCGCCGCAAGCCAGTTGTAACACAGGCCCAGGGCATGGGAGGAAGGCTGCAGATGCGGCTTACATTGCTTAAAGAAGTAAAGATTGGCCCCTACAGGTTCAGGCAGGTACCCACTTATCTTTACGACGATGATTATAACGTTACCTCATTTCCTTTTACCGGCGGACTAATTGGAATTGACCTGCTGCGGCGGTTTAACCTGATACTGAATTACTCCAAAAGAGAGATTCACCTGTTACCCAACAGCCATTTTGCCGACAGGTTTGATTATGCATACACCGGCCTTGGTATCTATTACGAAAACGGAAAGATAGTGATAGGAGATGTTATTGAAGGCTCTCCCGCAGCAAAAGCAAAAATTAAAGCAGGCGATGAGTTATTTGCAGTGGGTAATAATTTGACGCATAACATAACTGCCTATAAAAATATTTTGCAAACCCCCAACGAAGACATTAAAGTAATTGTGATAAGAAATGGAGTTTTCCTTACACTCAGCCTGCATACCACTACTATAAGATAAAAATTACCTCATTATTTTTTATTTACTCACTTGCTCTGATTATTCCCCAATTAAATTATTATAACACTTGTAAAGACAACCGCTTACGTTACAATAAAGCGGGAATAGCTGAGCAAGTGAGTATAGCACTGCATTTTACCACTTCGGGAAGAATCAGTTAAACCCATATTTTTTTATCCCTAACCATTTACCTTTGCCACATGATTCAGTTTGAAAAATTTGTTTTACCCAATGGATTAAAAGTACTGGTGCATGAAGACAAAAGCACCCCGATGGTTGTTGTAAATGTGTTGTACGATGTAGGCGCAAGAGATGAAAACCCCAACAAAACCGGCTTTGCACATTTGTTTGAACACCTGATGTTTGGTGGCAGCATTAATATTCCTTCTTACGATGAACCATTACAGGTAGCAGGAGGAGAAAATAATGCTTTTACCACCAACGACCTTACCAATTATTATTGCCAGCTGCCGGCAGAAAATATTGAAACTGCTTTTTGGCTGGAAAGCGACAGGATGTTATCATTAGCTTTTGGCAAAAAAAGTTTAGACACACAGCGCAAAGTAGTAAGCGAAGAGTTTAAAGAGCACTATATCAATAAACCTTATGGCGATGTATGGCATAAAATGAGAGAGCTGGCTTACACTACGCACCCGTATCGCTGGATGACGATTGGCAAAGAACTGAGCCATATTGAAAATGCCACACTGGAAGATGTAAAAGCGTTCTTCTTTAAACATTATACACCCAGCAATGCTATTTTGGTGGTAGCAGGAAATACCACAGCAGAACAGGTAAAAATGCTTGCAGAAAAATGGTTTGGCCCAATACCCGCCGGAGAAAAATATGAACGCAACCTGCCCAAAGAACCTAAGCAAACCGCACCAAGAACAATGGAAGTAAAAGCAAAAGTTCCTTTAGATGCATTGTATAAATGCTGGCATATTTATTCCCGTACCGATAGCCGTTATTACACCACCGACCTTATTGGTGACATTTTAGGTGGCGGCGCTTCATCAAGATTATTTCAATCGCTGGTAAAAGAAAAAAAATTATTCAGCAATATTGAGTGTTACCACATGGGCAGCACCGATACAGGGCTGTTAACCATTGAAGGAAAATTAGTGAAAGGCGTAAGCATGGCAGCCGCAGAGGCAGCAGTAAATGAAGAAATACAAAAAATAAAAGAGCAGGGTGTTACGGATAAAGAACTGGAAAAAGTAAAAAATAAAACCGAAAGCATGATGGCTTTTGAAGACATGAGTGTGATGAACCGTGCCACCAGTATTGCCATGTACGAACAGTTGGGCGACGCAGACCTGATAAATAAAGAACTGAATATGTACCAGGCCGTAACTGCAGCCGATGTTGCAAAAGAATGCAGCATTATTTTTGATGAGAATAATAGCAATACACTGTATTATTACTCTAATAATTAAATTGTAGATTCGGAGAGAGATAGTTTTATGGCAACAGCAAAACTTAATAAGGTTAAAAAAGAAATAGAAACGATTTCAGCTGCACTTTCATCTGCCGACGCACAGCAAATATTTTATGATATTGTGTTTAAAAAAAAGGTAGAAGAAGGTTTAAGAGAAGCATCTGCAGGAATGATTACTGACTGGAATAAATTTAAAACAGAAATGCGGTCATGGTACAAATCAAAATGATGCCAACAGCTCAAGACTATTAAACAATAACACACATTTAAAAGATCTTTTTGAATAATAATATGCTTAACAGAACCATTGCACCACCGATAAAAGACGCGATAGAATTTGACTTGAAGCTAAAGCCCTATACTTTTTTTGAATTAGATAACGGCGTGCCCGTTTACACCATTGATGCAGGAACACAGGAAGTGTTTCAACTGGAGATGGTATTTTATGCCGGCAATAGTTTTGAAAAACAAAAAGGTATAGCCGCCGCTACTAACTTTTTACTAAAGAACGGTACCGGCACCAAAACAGCTTTCGAGATAAACGAAGCCTTTGAATATTATGGCGCTCATTGTGCAAGGGCCTGCTATAACGAAACCGCAGTCATCAATTTATCTGCTTTAAATAAACACCTGGATAAATTATTACCGGTGATAAAAGAAATGATTACCGACTCCGTTTTTTTAGAAGAAGAACTGGCCACGTATAAACAAAACAGTAAACAAAGGCTGAGCGTAAATTTAAAAAAAGGGGAATTTGTAGCTGCACGTTTAATTGATGCTTATGTGTATGGCGAAAAACATCCTTACGGAGTATATACTAATCCGGAAGATATTGATGCATTACATACAGCAGCAATAAAAGATTTTTTTAAACAGTATTATGTAAACGGTACCTGCGTGATCTTTGTTAGCGGAAAATTGCCTGCTAACTTAAAAGAACAATTAAACAATAGTTTTGGCGGGTTGAACATAAAAGCTACTACCGAACAACTCCCCACCATCAACTCTTTTCCTGCAACAGAAAAAAAATACCGGATACAAAATGATACTGAAGGTGTGCAGGGTGCAATAAGGATAGCCAGGCATTTTCCTAACCGCCACCACCCCGATTTTATGAAAGTGATGGTGCTGAATACTTTGTTTGGAGGCTATTTCGGCAGCAGGCTTATGAGTAACATACGGGAAGATAAAGGCTACACGTACGGGATACACAGCTACATACAAAATCATTTACAGCAAACGGCCTGGATGATAAGCACCGAAGCAGGAAAAGATGTAAGCGAAGCCACCGTGGAAGAAGTGTATAAAGAAATGAAACTGCTGCGTGAAGAACTGGTGGATGAAGAAGAATTATTACTGGTACGTAATTATTTAATTGGGACCATCTTAGGCGACCTTGACGGACCCTTTCATATAATGGGCCGATGGAAGAATATCATTTTAAATAAGCTGGACGAAAAATATTTTTACGATTCCATACGCATCATTAAAACCATCACTGCCGAAGAAATAAGGGAACTGGCAAAAAAATACTTAAATCCTGAGGATTTTTATGAACTAATTGTAATTTAGGGTATGCAAAAATGGTTTATTAAGGTATTAGTATGTGCAGTAAATGTTTTTGTACTGGCGTTGATTTTGCCCGGTATAGAAATTAAAGACATGTTCACGGCTTTAATTGTAGCAGTGGTACTTTCTTTTTTAGATGCAATAGTAAAACCCCTGCTGGTTTTATTAACACTTCCGGCAACCATACTTACACTGGGGTTGTTCCTGTTTGTTATTAATGCCTGTATCATTTTAATAGATGCCCATTTTGTCGGTGGCTTTAAAGTAACCAGTTTCTGGCACGCTTTGCTTTTCAGTATATTATTATCCTTCTTTAATTCCTTTGTACACAAAAAGGCGTTTCCTGAAAAAGAAAACAAACAAACAGAATACTAATAGTGCAATAAAAAAGAGCTGGATTGAACCAACTCTTTATATGCTTTGTTTTCAGGGATCAATATTTTTCACTGCGCCCTCTGCCCCTCTGCGTGCCAACACCCTACTCAATCCTCATATTAAACCGCTTCACCTGCTCTTTAATAATTTTTTCCACTTCAGTCTCTAACGTTGCAACATTATTAGTACCATTGGCTTTCTTTACTTTTTCGGCGTTGATATAATTTTCTCTTTGTGTATTTAATGTTGCAATCTGTTGCTGTATATCACCACGCTCCTTACTTTTTTCATTTACAAAAGCTTTTATTTGTGTTCTTGTTTTATTTTGTAAACTATCCGGCAAAGTTTTTATATCCAGTTTATCAATTATGCCGTCATTATCTTTTGCGGCATCTACCAGGTCCCATGTGGCGTTATAATACGCAGCACTGTTACCTTTAGCTGCAATCCTTTTAAGGCCCGCAGTTTTACTCAGTGACGAGTTGGCCACATCCATCTTTTCCTGTTTTGCTTTATAGGTGGCACCGGCGTAGCCATAAGTTATATACGTGTTGTTTAATTTAGTATTCATCACATAGATCATGGTATCATATGGTGTTGGTATTTCTTCCATCTTTGCATCCTGGTTGATATTGGTAAAGCTGCCATTACCACATTCTCCTGCCAAATTCCAATGCTCTTTTATGCCCTGCATTTTATCACCGCAATAAATGGTATTAACGATAACACCTTTTTGTTTAGCATCATTACATGATTTGGTATATTGAATATCCCCCTGCAAAAAATCTTCGTTACCTGCAATAAAAATCACTTTATAGTTTTCAGATGCCGCATCCCATTTAAGTTCCTGCAACGAACTATAAATTACGTGGCCGCAAAATTCATCACCCCCATTGGTCTTTAAACCAAATAAATTTTGCGATAAAGAATCAAGGTCGTTAATAAACCCGTTGATCTGTTTTACATAACCGTGTTTAATATCATTGGTGCTTCTGCCATATTCATACAAAGCAATCTCAATTTTTGGTGTAATATCGCCGGAACATTTTGCTTTGCCCATAGTGTTCACCATATTCCAAAGTTGTGCTTTAGCCTGGTCAATCAGTCCATCCATACTATTGCTCACATCCAGTAAAATCGCCACCTGTATTTTAGGCTGCACCGGTTTTGTAATGGTAGATTTTGGAGCAGATGAAATTAATGTTATCAAACCAGTAATGGCAAATAAAAAAAATAAAGTTTTAGGAAGTGTTTTCATAACCAAATAGTTTTGGGTAAGATGCGGAGATAGCAGGAATTGCACAAGGAAACTTTGTTAAAAAACACACAAAGAAGGGTTGCCACAGATTGCACAGATTACACAAATTATTTTAATGGCAGTGTATTTTTCTGTGTAATTTGTGTAATCTGTGGCAACACTTCTTTTGCCGAAGGCAAAATCCCTTGCTTTGTTTACATTTGTATCACTCAAACAACGATATGCACTTCGATAAAAAAAATCTTTCTAATACCGAGCTTATACAGTTTTACACAGCACTCCTTTTACCAAGGATGATTGAAGAAAAAATGCTAGTATTATTAAGGCAGGGAAAAATAAGCAAATGGTTCAGTGGTATTGGGCAGGAAGCTATTGCTGTTGGTGTAACACAAGCGCTGCAGCAAGACGAATGGATAATGCCATTGCACCGTAACCTTGGCGTTTTTACCGGAAGAAATATGCCGCTGCATAAATTATTCATGCAATGGCAGGGCAATAAAGAAGGGTATAGCAAAGGAAGGGAAAGAAGTTTTCATTTTGGCAGCAGGCAACACCACATCTGCGGTATGATCTCTCACCTGGGCCCGCAATTAGCCATTGCAGATGGTGTGGCATTGGCACATAAGTTAAAAAACGAAAGCAAAGTGTCCGTTGCATTCAGTGGTGATGGTGGTACCAGCGAAGGTGATTTTCATGAAGCATTAAATACCGCGGCAGTGTGGGACCTGCCGGTAATTTTCATCATAGAAAATAATGGCTATGGATTAAGCACACCGGTAAATGAACAATACCGTTCTTTTAGTTTGGTAGATAAAGCCAAAGGCTACGGCATGGAAGGCATACGCATTGATGGTAATAATTTATTAGAAGTGTACGATACCATTAAAGGTGTAAGGCAATATTGTATCGAGAATCAAAAACCTTACCTGGTAGAATGCATGACCTTTCGGATGCGTGGACACGAAGAAGCCAGCGGTGTAAAATATGTACCACCCGAATTATTTGACCTATGGGCAAAAAAAGATCCCGTAAAAAATTATGAACAATACCTTGTTAGTGAAAATATTTTAACCGGTAGCGAGATTGATGCCATTAAAAATGAAATAAAAGAACACATTGAAAGTGAACTGCAGCTGGCATACAATGCGGGGCCAATGTTGGTGGATACGAATGAAGAAATCAAAGACGTATACGCTACGTCGTCAGTCGTGAGTCGTGAGTCGTCAGTACCACAATACACCTACGGCATTGCTCACGCCTCACAATTCACGCCTCACGCCTCACGCCTCACCACTCACGATAAGCGTTTTGTAGACGGCATTAAAGAAGCCCTTCATCAATCCATGCAAAAACATCCCAACCTTATTTTGATGGGGCAAGATATTGCAGAGTATGGTGGTGCTTTTAAAATAACCGAAGGTTTTGTACAGGAGTTTGGAAAAGAAAGAGTACGTAATACACCATTATGCGAAAGTGCAATTGTAGGCGCCGCATTAGGATTAAGTTTGGAAGGTTATAAAAGCATGATGGAAATGCAGTTTGCAGATTTTGTTACAGTAGGTTTTAACCAGATCATCAACAATCTTGCAAAGATCCACTACCGCTGGGGACAAAATGCTGATGTGGTGATACGTATGCCTACTGGTGGCGGCGTTGGTGCAGGGCCGTTCCATTCTCAAAGCAATGAAGCCTGGTTTGTACATACACCGGGATTAAAAGTGGTGTATCCAAGTACGCCGATAGATGCCAAAGGATTATTGATCGCTGCCATCAACGATCCTAATCCTGTTTTATACTTCGAACACAAAGCATTGTACAGAAGTATAAGTGGTAGTGTACCCGAAGAATATTATGAAGTAGAAATTGGTAAAGCAAGAACAGTGCAACACGGAGATGACGTTACGATAATTACCTACGGCGCAGGCGTGCATTGGGCAATGGACTTTGCAGAAAAAAATAAAAATATTAGTATAGAATTATTAGACCTGCGTACTTTATTGCCATTGGATTATGATGCTATTGAAGAAGCGGTTGCCGCAACTGGTAAGGTTTTAATATTACATGAAGACACATTGATTGGCGGTATTGGCGGTGAAGTGGCGGCATGGATAGCAGAAAATTGTTTTCAATATTTAGATGCACCGGTAATGCGTTGCGCTTCTTTGGATACGCCCATTCCTTTTAATTTGGAACTGGAGAAAAATTTTATGGCGTATTCGAGATTGGGAGATTGTGTAAACAGGCTGCTTAAATATTAATTCCAGAAAAACGTATTAGCGTAACAATGTAAAGCTGCCTTTTAAAAATACTTTTTTTCCCTGAGATTCTCCATTAATAACATAAACAAAAACGCCTGTATTAAAACGGCCGCCTGCATTTGTGCCATCCCATCCTTTTGTAATATCAGTGGTGGTGAAAACCCTGTTGCCCCATCTGTCAAACACAGAAAAATTAAATAGCGTAAGTAAAACTCCGGTCGGAATTCTAAAAACATCATTAACACCATCGTTATTAGGTGTAAAAGCAGAAGGCATCAGTAAAACATTGTATACTTTTATTGCGGCCTGTCCGGTATTAGTACAACCATCGGTATTGGTTACACTAAGTGTAAAAATAGTGGTGGTATCTAAAGGCTTTGTTACTGGGTTAAGCACAAAAGGATTTACAAGCAAACCCGGAGGCGACCATTGAAGCGAGTTAACCGATCCATTTACAGTTGCACTAAGTTGTACCTGACTGCCACGTAACACAGTTGCATTAACGGGACTAATTGAAATAACCGGTAAACTTTTAACCGCCATGGTAATAATATTGGAAGATACATTTGATAGTGGACAGGCAATATTACTTGCAGCAAGTACACATACTACCTGGTCTCCGTTAAACAAATTGTTATTTGTATAAATGGTATTGTTTGTGCCTGTGGTAATGCCATTCAGCTTCCAGGTATAGGAAGGGGTGTTACCTGCATTTTGTGGTATAGCCGTAAATGTTACCGGCGTTCCCTGGCATATGCCATTATCTGAAGCAGTAATAGTAATAGCAGGAGTATTTGAAGAGGATACTGTAATGACTATGTTGTTTGAGGTAGCGGTGTTAGTAATAATGCAGGGCAAAGATGGGTCAGTGGTAACTATGCAACTTACAATGTCATTATTCTGTAAAGTGGTGGTGGTAAACAAAGCACTGTTTGCCCCGGCGTTTATATTATTGATCTTCCATTGGTAAAATGGGTTGCTGCCGCAGTTTGTTGCCGAAGCTGTAAATGCAACGGGATTGCCGGAACAAATAGTTACAGTACTTGCAACAATACTTACCGAAGGATTAATAACAGGATTAACTGTAATAGTAATTGCATTGGAATTTACTGTAGCCGGTATGGCGCAGGAAGCATTACTGGTAAGAATGCATTTTACAA
>Ga0068859_100007575_pt1 | contig 11029 bp, 7 predicted proteins | sample KBSSwiS22_FD_66585 | JGI IMG/M metagenome (GOLD analysis project Ga0068859, IMG submission 66585) | Switchgrass rhizosphere microbial communities from Kellogg Biological Station, Michigan, USA - KBS Switchgrass S2-2 | ecosystem: Host-associated > Plants > Roots > Rhizosphere > Soil ... | reverse complement strand
GCCAAGGACCGCCAGCACTCCGATCGACAGACCGACGTATCCAAGGCTCGTCCCGTCGCTGACCAGCGCCCATCGAAACAGTTTGACGAGCATGATCGGGCCGAGTGGATTCGGGATCAGGATGGGGAAAGCGGAGTTGCCCATCCCACGGTGCTCTTCCATCGCGAAGAGAAACGGCGCCCACAAAAACGAGGTCATGGCCAGCGATGCGACCTCGACGCATCCAAACATCACGAGAATCTTGAAGCGTTCCTGAAAGCTGCCGGCAGTGACCGCCAACCGGGCGACCAGGTAAATCGCCAGGAAGACCAGCGCGAAGAACGCGTAGCCATGATGGACCAGGGTCAGTACCGCCAGCGTGACGCTGGTGACGATGAACGTCACGCGGGCGCTGCTGCGGCGAGCCAGGTAGCGCTCGACGTACAGCAGGACGACCGGAAACAACGCGAACAGGACCGCTACCTGCAGGTCGCCCTGGTAAAGCAGGACATGCAGGCGAAAGAACGAGAGCGCGTAGGCCATCGCGCCCACCAGCGCCGCCAGATTCCGGCGGGTCACTTCTCGCAGGAACCAGAACATCGTGAAGACCGACGCGACGTGGCAGCTCCACAGCAACAATTTCGTGGCGAGGTGAATGTCCCCGACGGCGATCGTCAACAGGGCGGTCGCGATGAAATACAAAGGTCCGTAGTGCTCGAGCAGTGGAAATCCGCCGTACCACACATTCGACCAGACCGGCGTCTCCAGGCGCCGGAAGTGCTCGACGAACATCCAGCTCCGGAGCATGTGCGTTTCCGAATCGCCCATGAACACCTGGCCCGGCGTCAGGTAGCAGCGCGTGATGACCACGGTCGCAAGGGCCAGAAAGCTCAACATCACCCGGTTCGAACGATCCGCCTGCTGCAGCAGCGCGGTGAACGTGCCGTGCTTCACTTCAGTCCATGCCACATAGACGATGGCAGCGACGATGACGGCGGCGATCGCCAGATCCGCGGGTGTCGTGAAGGCTCGCCACGACTTGAGCGTGATCGCGAGCGCCTTCTGACCGAGCGTGTTGACCGGGTCGTTCGGTGCCCGATCGAGCAGGATCCCCTTGATCTTTGCGAGCGTGACGAACTGCTGCGCGAACAGGCCGGCGCCGAGGAAGACGAAGGCGATCCAGAGGCGGTATTGCTGCTGCGCCGCCCGGTCACCCAGCTTCGACTCGAGGGTGGTCGGCATCACCATTCTTGAAGACTCCGGCCCGATGGCGTTCACCGTGCCACCGCCGCGGATGCGTGCATCATTTCGAAATGTTCCCGGTAGCCGGACGGCGAGAGCGCGCGACGGAGGTTCTGCTGGCGCACCTGCAGCGCCGAGCCGAGCGCGTCGTCGTGCCACGTCGCACGCCGCCCCCTCAGCAGACCCCCGGCTTTTCGCGACAGAAACCGCGCCTTGCTGACGCCCTCGAAGTAGGCGCCGCCGGTCAAGTCCATCCGCTGTTCACTCATGCGATAGACCAGAAAGAAGATCAGGATGGCGCGGTAGGCGTCGAGATAATCGCGCGACCGCGGGTCGAGTCGCAGGGTGGCGCGGCCAGCGCTCAGATACCGCGACAGAAACAGGCGTTGCCACTCCCACCCGGTGAGTTCGGCGCTGCCGATGGTGCAGATGGCCAGTACGTCGAAGAGCGGGTGATTCCCGGAAATGAATCCTTCGAGATCGGTGAAGGTGATCGAGTCGTCGTTGGGGTGATACAGCAGGTTGGTCGGCAGGAAGTCGCCGTGGCAGATGACCTGCGTACGGCAAATGGCCGGCAGGGCCGCGGCCACGATCGCCTGGCACCGGACGGCCTCGGTGGTGCTGATGTGCGCCGGCCACAAATGCGCCAGGTTCTTGAGCAGCACTTTCAGGTAGTAGGTGGCCAGATGTTCCCGATCGTGGACGCGATGCTGCTGAAGATTGGTCTGGAGCCCCTGGAATTGCACCAGCGCCTGCGCGATCGACTCCGTCATTCGCGGATTGATGGCATCGGGCCGGAGCAGGATGCCCGAATCGAATTCCGTCAGGAGGTATTCCGGACCACTGCGGCGGTGAACGAGCAGTCGAAGCGGCGGGTGAACCGACAGCTGCTGGAACAGCGTAATTTCGTTCCGGAGCCGGCGACTGGCGTCGCTCGATCCCCGGTGGATGTATTTGAGGACCACGCGTCGGGCGTCGGCGTCGCGGCAGATCGCCGTCACGAACGCCCCGCCGTCGTCACTGATGACTGACTCGAGTGTCAGTTCCAGCTGGTGCAGCAGATCGACGCGAATCGATGCGTCCGCCACGACTGGCGCGCGTGCCACGCCGGCCACTGACGTCACCGCCGATGCGAGGCGCGAACCCATCAAGCAGGTCGTTTGAGGGCGTACACGGACACGTCCGGGGAATAGAAGTAGTAGAGGTACCGCGCGAGGCGGACCTTCTGAATGATCCTCAGGACTGGAGCCGCCAGCGCCTTCCAGCCGGTCAGTTGCGACGCCTCGACGAGATCGAGGCGCGTGTACACGACGTAGCCAAGCGGCTCCAGGAATTCCTTGAGCTGCTCAAATGTGAACCAGTGGATCGCCGGCAAGGCGGTGTAGTTCACCATGTCGGGGCGGTTGTTCATGATCCACGCAAGGATCGGTCGCTTCAGAGATTCAGGGAGCCACGAATAAAAGGGAAAGCCATTGACCTCGTTCTGGAATGGATGCAACCGACTGCTGGTGTAGAAAACCAGGAGTCCGCCCGACTTGAGCACGCGCGAGGCTTCGCGCAGCGTCGCCTGCCAGTCGAGTGCGTGCTCGAGGAGCGAGTTGGCGATGCAGAGGTCGAAGACGCCATCGCGATAGGGCAGCTGCTCGACCCGGCCGGCGAGAAACCGCGGCGGCACGCCGCGACGCTGAAAGCGGGCGGTTGCGCTCGCCACCAGCGCGATGTCGATATCGACGCCGGCAGCGCTCACGCCGCCCTGCTCGGTCATGAATTCGGTGAACGTTCCCGGCCCGCAGCCGACGTCCAGAAATTTCACCGCGCTCGACAGTGGCATCAGTTTACGGATGTACCTGAGTTCGTTCTGATACCCATCGACGCGTGCGGCTTCATGCTGACGGGCGCTGTTGTAGGCGAGATACTTTTCCCGGATGGTTCCAGTGTGCATGGTCAGCGCTGCGCGTTCGTGGTGCCGGCCGATACGGTTGGCGTCGCCCGCGTATCAAAGACGGCGCGGAAGGTCTCCTCCAGCGATCGTTCCTGTAGCGAGCACCGCAGCACGTCGACATTGTTGAACAGCAGGAGGCGCAGCACGTCGGACAGCGTGATGGCCTCGCGTTCGAAGACCAGTTCGATTTCGGTCACGCCCTCGGCCTCGACGGCGGTGCACCTGACAACGCCTTTTCTGGCGCGCAGCCGCTCGGAGATGACCGGCGTCAGCCCCGTCACCGTCATCGCATAAGTCACGGTCAGGTCGAGCGAACGGCCGAGCGCCTCCACGGAACCGAGGTAGGTGATCGCCCCGTGGTGGAGCGTGGCGATGCGATCGCAGAGCTGCTCGACCTCGCGTGCGATGTGGGTCGTGAGAATGACCGTGTTCTCGAAGTGTTCGACGGCGCGCTCCTTCACGAGATTCAAGAGGTTGTGCGCCGCTGCGGGATCGAGACCCCGTGTGGGCTCGTCCAGAAACAGGAGCTTGGGATCGCTCAACAGGCCGCGCGCGATGGCAAGTTTTTGCCGCATCCCGGTCGAATATTCCGCGACGCGGATGTTGCGCGCCTCGGTCAGCACGAATAATTCAAGCAGTTCGTCGATCTTGGCGGCGATGCGACGGCCGCCCAGTCCGTAGAGGCTGGCGAAGAACTCCAGGTTCTGCCGTCCGGTCAGGCGCCAATACAGGCTGCGCTCTTCGGCAGTGACCAGCGCCACCAGTTCGCGCACCCGGCGCGGCTCGCGCTTGACGTCGAGGCCAAAAATCCTCGCCGTCCCGGAAGTCGGGGCGAGGATGGTGCTGAGCAGCTTGAGAAAAGTGGTCTTGCCCGAACCATTCGGCCCGAGCAGCCCGAACACCTCTCCCTCTTCGATGGTGAGCGAGACGTCGGTCAACGCCGCGGCTTCGGCGGCGACTCGCCCGTGCAGGATGTCGCCAAGCGACCGCTGGCGGCGATAGCGCTTGGTCAGCCCGATCGCTTCGACGGCGGGACGCCCTGACTGGTTTCCCCGTTTCATAGGTGCGCGGCCATCAGTACTGCGTCAGCGTGCCGAGCTGTTTCGTGCGGTTGACACTCAGCTGAAACAGCCACAGCGAGAATGGCATCAAGACGCTGGCGAAGAATGCGAGCGCGAACAGATGCCCGCTGACCTCGCTCAGTCCCTTGCCGTTCAGCAGCGCTTCACGCATCGCCGTGACCGAGTGCGTCAGCGGCAGGTAATTGCTGATGCGGGACGCCCACGGCGGCAGCACGTCCACGGGATAGGCTACCCCGGCCAGCAGCACCGAGGTGCCGTTGACGAGGGTCTGAAACCACACGCCTTTCTTGAACACCATGATCACCGAGGCCGAGATGATGCCGAGCGCCGCGAAGCAGAGAACCGTCAGCAGCAGCACCACCAACGCCGTGACGATGCCGTGCATCGAGATGGTGAGCCCGAACAGCACCACCCCGGTCAGGATGTAGGTGAGGAAGCGCAGCGCGGTGAAGACGTACGGCCACAACGACGAGTAGGCGACCATGTGCGGCAGCTGGATTGGCGACAGCAGGACCACTTCGAGTGTGCCGGTCATCTGACTGTCGCGAATGCTCGTCGAGAAGGTGTCGAGACTGGTGTGCACGAAATCGAGCAGCGCGATACCGATGATCAGGAACGCGAAGTAATCGTGGCCGTAAGCCTTCAGCGTCGGCGCGACGCCCTCTCCGAACACGGCCCCGATGTAATAGAAGGTGATCACCTTGAAGACGATACCCAGGGCGTCTGCGGCAAAGGCGGTCTTGTAGCTCGCCGTGATCAGAAAATCACGCCGCAGGAACGCCAGCGCGGTGGTCAAGGCCGAAAATCGAGTCGCGGTTCGCATCGTGACGGTCTAGAACGGTTGTCGCAGGATTCGAAGGTCCGGCATCGCCGCCAGCACCGGCAGGTCGAGCTCGCGTTCGACGTCCTCTTTGCGGTTCAGCGTGTGGCTGAACAGCTCGCTGATGAACGCCAGCCCGAAGCCCAGGGTCAGGCCGACCACCGCGCCGATCACCACCAGCAGCAGGCGCGGGTACTTGGGCCGCGACGGCGCGGTGGCGCGATTGATCACATGCAGATTGGTGACGTCGGCATCCGAGGCGGTCTGGATGCGGGCTTCCTCGCGCTGTTGCACGTAAGTGGCGTAGGTCTTCGACGCGCTGGCTGCCGCCGATGCCAGTTGGCGAAGCTCGGAGGCGTTGCTGTCGAGAGCGTGAATTTCCTGCGTCAGCTCTTCGATTTGCCTTATCAGCGTCCGTTCGCGCGCCTGTTTGGCCAACTGATCTGATTCGGCGCGATAGAGCTCCGTCAGCAGTGTGGTGCGCATCGTGTTCTGCGCGGTCGACTCGCTGCCGACGACCGTGGCCGGCTCGCTGGCCGCCGCTTTCTGCAGGCGTTCGATGCTGCGGTCGAGGTCCTGAATCACCGGGCTGTCGCCCTGGAAGCGGTTGAGTTCCAACGCGCGTTCGGCCTGGAGATCGACCGCCTTCTTTTCCAGGTCGGCGACCGCGGGATTGCGCTGAAGCACTCGCGACGACATGATCGCGTCGGGTTGATCCTGAGTGCGCGCTCTGAGCGCTGCGGTGCGCTCCTCGAGCTCCCGCGTTTCACTGCGGACCCGGTTCAGTTCGCCGTTGAGTCCGCTCAATTCCTGAAGCTTGAGCCGCAACTGTTCGTCCTCGGTCACGACGCCGGTGCCTGATTTGAGTTTCTTGATTTGCCCTTCGAGCTCGTCGACCGTCCCCTGGGCGCGTCGGATCTGCTGTTCGTAGAACTCCTCGAGCCCGGGGCGTTTGAACAGCGACAGACGGCGGTCGAGATAGACCTGGGTATACGTGTTCACCAGCATCGCGGCGTACTGCGGGTTTTCGGCCGTGCCGGCAATCGTGATGAAGTCCGAATTCACCGCCGGCTTGGCCTCGATCGACTGCTGCAGGCCGTTGATCCAGGCCTCCCGCTCGTTCGGCGGCGGGTCAATCAGGCCGATTCCCGACAGCGAGCTGCGCAGCGCCTGCACCGCTCCGCGCGCCACACGGACAAACGCCGGCGGCGTTCGCGGCGGCCGCTTGTCGGCATTCGCGTTTTGCGCGAGCAGCACGTCGCCGACCTGCTCGGCCATCGCCCGCGACATGATCAGGTCGACTTCCGAGTTGAGCACCTCTTTGCGGTCGAGCACGATGTTCAACGAGGTCGGCGCCGAAGCGGCGATCGGTGAAAGATTGCGCACCACGTAAACGGTCGCCGTCGCCACGTAGTTGCGGGGCGAAAGATACGCGCCGAGCGTCGCCAGGATCACCGTCACGCAGAACACGCTGAGGATTTGGTATTTCCGCTTGAAGATGACGTACGCCAGATCCCGCCCGGTCAGATCGCTGGGGACGATCTCTCTCGACGGCAGCAGCACCTGCTGTTGCCGTTTGACGACCACGTACGCCATGTCGCGCCTGGCGAGCTCAGTTGATACAACTTCTCGGTCGGCCATGATCTCTCCCTTGGTGGCGGCCACTCGCCGGCGGTATGCTGTCCTCGATGTGGCTCAATCGGAAAGCGGGCAGGGCGGTGATGGCATGAAACCATCGGCCCTGATTACGGCATTGGTCGTCGGTGTGATCGGCGCCGCCGCCGTGATCACCAACATGTGGTTCTGGTTGCTGATGGCGGTTGCCGGCGTCCTGTTCATCATGTTCGCGATTGCCCACCCGCGAACGGCGCTGCTCGTGTGGCTGCTCATCGCGCCGGTGGCGGATGCCTATGCCACGGTCACGATACCGGGTGTCCCCGACATCATGTTTGGCCGCGTCACGGTGGTGGTCGTATCGCTGGCGCTGCTGATCCGCGTGATGCTCAAGGGCCGGCCGTTGGCGGCGTTCGGCGCGATCGAATTGGCGATGGGTATCCTCATCGCGGTGATGATGCTCAACCTGGCGCGGAGCGGCAACCCGATCTCGGACTTCATGGAGAACTTCGACGAGCGTGTTACGCCGATCGTGTTGTTTCTGGCGGCCAGAAATCTCTGGATCCGTCGCATCGATCTGAGGAACGCTGCCTACATCCTGGCCGTCGTGGGATGCTATCTCGCGCTGCACGGCGGGTATCAGTACGTCGCCTACGGGCAATCGGCGCCGACCGCGGCTGATGAACGGCTGACCATTCACGAAGGGGGGGACCGCGTCAACGAAAGCCATCTGGAAGAGGGGCGTGCGGTCGGGCCGTTCAGCAGCGCCGTCGAATACGGCGGCGTCACTGCGATCTGCCTGGTGAGCGTGCTCTACCTGGCGATGTACCGAACGCGCGGTCCTCGCCGCGCGGTGGTCATCGGACTGGTGCCTGTCATTGCTGCCGGCATCATCATGTCCTCGACCCGGTCGGCATGGATCGGCGGGTATCTTGCCGTGGTCGTGATGATGGCACTCGATCGACGTCGAAAGATTCTCGTGCCGGTGACCCTCGCGGTCACGGTCGTGGGCCTGGCCGCGTCGATGTTGTTCCTGTCCGATGATTCCGCACTCCAGGAACGCGCGTCCTCGCTCGAGCCGGTCCGGGCCCGGCTGCTCATGTATGACGCCGGCCTCCGACTCGCCTTGAAGAACCCGATTCTCGGCTACGGACGTGGAGCCCCATCGAGAATTGCCGCGCGCAAGGAGTTGTATGCGGCTGGCGATCCCAACGCCGACCTGGCTGCCGGACAGTTTCACAACGTGTTCCTGATGACGCTCGTGGAATGGGGCATCGGTGCCCTCATCGCCTACGTGGCGGTGCTCGTCTTGATTGTCAAGGCGGCAATCCGCTTGCGCCGCCGCCTGACCGACCAACGCGATCCGGCTTATCACTTCGCCGGCCTCGTCATTGCGGCGAGCGTCGTGTATGTGGTGCAGGGGCTGCTCGTGGACATCCCGCCGTTCCTGTATCTGAACGGCGTCTTCTTCGTGCTGGCCGGTCTGATGTTTGCCCAGCTGGACGCGACCGAGCCGCTTCGGGCCCTCGAGACCATGCCGGTGTACGGGCGACCCATCACTCTCTCCCGGAACGACCGCGTGGTGCAGGCATGAGCGAGAACAGGTAGTCCTCGAGGTTCGTGTAGCCGTCCTGATTCCGATCCGCGTTGCCGTCAGACGGATTCGCAGGGTCCAGTCCGACACGTCGCTCCCACTCGTCCGGCATCCCATCGCCATCGCTGTCAACCGGAGCCATGCCGCCGGCATAACCGGGATACCCGCCGACTTGCTCCGGTGTATCGATGATCGCTCCAGTCCCGTTGCGGACGTCGGCGACGATGCGCGCGTCGGTCGCGTCGCGGCGTGGCGCGACCGCGCCGGCTCTTTCGAGGACCATTTGCATCGCGCCGTTCGCGTCGGTCGTCGTGATGGCGGCCGTCGCAAAGCGGACCGGCGATCGATATGGGGTTGTCGATCCGCCCATCGACCAGCCGTAGTGGACCCTGGACCAGTCGCTGGCCGGCACCGCCCCTTCTCCCCACTTCACGTTTCCCTCGACGAAGATGCGGGGCACCTGTTTCTTGCCCGACGGGTTGATCAGGATCTCGAACGGTGTCTTGCTCGACGGCCCCGGCCGATACCAGTTGCCAACCACGTTCACGAACATCGGCGCATCGTCGACGATTTCAGTGACCAGCGATCCCCAGTCGTAGACGACGTTGTTGACGAAATCGTGCGTGCCGCCGGAGATGATCAGCGGATTTCGGAAATCGTTGTGAGCCAGCAGGTTGTGGTGGAGCGACACGTGCTCGGAATGATCGCCGACCAGGAGACCCGCACTGTGGGTTCGCTTCGGATGACGACTGCGATTGAGCGCTTCACTGACGATCGACCACGACACCGTGATGTCGTGCGGGCCGAACCACGTGCTGAAGGTTTCGTCTTCGCCCCAGCTGGCCGAGATGTGATCGAGCACGACGTTGTACGACCCCTTCGCTCCGCCGGTCGGGCCGAGCACGGCAATCGCGTCGTTATGATCGGGACGGATCGCCCCTTTGTTGCCGGGCCGCACCCGAATCGACTGGATCAATACGTCGTTGGTGCTGACGACGATGCCGAAGTCCTTGAGCACGACGCCGTCGCCCGGCGCGGTCTGGCCGGCGATGGTCACGAAGGGATGCGCGACGAACAACAGCGATTTGAGCTCGATGACGCCGCCCACCCGAAACACAATCGTTTTCGGCGACGGATCGTCGAGCGCCTCGCGAAGGGTTCCCGGCCCCCGATCGGCGAGGGAAGTGACCGCCACAATTTTTCCGCCACGCCCGGCGCGTGTGCGAGTGCCAAACCCCTCGGCGCCGGGAAAAACCGGCAGCCCCTCTTCCACCACCGGGGCGGGCGCGGCGGCGGCATCGAGATGCAGTTCGGCGTTCGCCGGACCAGAACCGCATGACAAGGCGCCGGCAACCGCCAGCGATGTCACCACCGGCGCGAGCTTCGCGATTGCGTTAGTGGCCATGCACGTGAGTTCTGGGCGTCGCCAACCCGGGATCGAGTTGAGAGGTGCCGCCCGGAATCGCCCGTTCGAGGCGCTCGAGGGCCTGCCGATCGATAGCGTTGACCGCCAGACCATTCCCGTAAACGAGCTGTGAGCCGATGAAGCCGGCAGTGCCAATCGCCACGGCGATGAGCAGGCTGAGGGTCAAGTACACGACGCCGGCGGCTCGAGCCGGAAACGCGCCCCGCCGCGCGACCCGCCAGCCCAGGAGCACCAGGATGCCGGCGCACGACGAGAAGCCGAGAAGTTTGTGGGTATCGAGAATCTGGTGGACGTCTGGAGTAATCAGGAGTCGCACTTCGGCCACCATGCCGGCGGCAACGGCGGCAATCGAGAACACCCCGGCGCCAATGAGATTGATGAACGCCGCGCCGTGGAGCGACGGCCGCCTGGCCACGACACCGAGCAGGTCGAGGAAGACGGCCACCAGCACCAGCGCGATCGCGAAATGCACGACCATCGGATGAATCATGGTCGGTTCGACGACCGTCGAGCTGTCGGGAAACAGCATCGCGTCGGCATAGGGGCCGAGCGGATGATCGACGAACCAGACGTGGAGCATTTCGGCGCTGCGAGAGACTCGTTCGCCGCGCCCGCAGTGCCCCTGATCGTCGGGGCGGCTGACCGGGAGAATGCCGCCCTCGGCGCAGTAGCCGCGACCGTTCCAGGGGTGGTAGTGCCACGGTGTCAGACTGCCACCCGGCTGCGGACCGCGCTCCTCGAGTTTTCGGGTGAAGAACATGAACCCGAGCAACACATTGCCGCGCGGGGTCTCGCGATACATCAGAAATTCCGGACGGTCGGGATCGAGAATCTTGTCGTCGAAGACGAAGTCATGCTTGACGTAATGCTCGCGATCGCTCCATTGCAATTCGAATCCGTCAGCCTTGGCGGTCTCGAAGTTGAACCAGCCGTGGCGGCGGGCGCTGTCCCAGCAGCGGCCGACGAAGTCGTCCGCCCACTGTCGCTGCTCGGCGGTCGGCGGCTCCATGTGGCTCATGTCCATCGTGTGGTGATGCGCGCCGCGGTAGCCGCTGATGCCCCACCAGGTGCCGATGATGGCCGCCGAAACCGCACCGATCGCGATTGTCCCGACGATCTTGTTGGGGATGAAGTCGCGAAACCACACCGCCGGCCGCGACCACGCCAGGGCCAGTCCGGACAGCGCGCAGAAGACGTCGAACAGGAACACCAGGGCGATGCGCGCTTCGCCGTCCAGCGAGCCGTCGGGAGCCAACAGCATCCCCAGCACCCAGGGATTGGCCAGAACGCCCAGCGCGATCAGTCCAAGGCCGAGCCGTCGCCGGGATTT
>Ga0068859_100007571_pt1 | contig 11030 bp, 8 predicted proteins | sample KBSSwiS22_FD_66585 | JGI IMG/M metagenome (GOLD analysis project Ga0068859, IMG submission 66585) | Switchgrass rhizosphere microbial communities from Kellogg Biological Station, Michigan, USA - KBS Switchgrass S2-2 | ecosystem: Host-associated > Plants > Roots > Rhizosphere > Soil ... | reverse complement strand
GGGGACGTCGGGCCGCAGCTCGCTCACCGGCTGTGGCGTCTCGCCCATCTGCGCCGCCAGCAGCTTCTGCGGCGACTTCGCGATGAACGGCGGCCGACCCGCGATCATCTCGTACGCGAGACAGCCGAACGAGTAGATGTCCGCCCGGTGATCCGTCGCCGGATCGGCCGCCGCCTGCTCCGGGGCCATGTACGCCGGCGTCCCGATCGACGTACCGATCTGCGTCAGCGTGCCGCCGGGCGCCACCGTGCGCGCCGCGCTCAGCGCCTTGGCGATCCCGAAGTCCGTCACCACCGCCGAGCCGCCGGAGAGCAGTACGTTGTCCGGCTTGATGTCCCGGTGCACGATGCCGCGCTCGTGCGCGTACGCCAGCGCCTTCGCGACGTCGCGCAGCACGCCGATCACCTCGGTCATCGGCAGCGCGCCCTTGGCCGTCAGCCGTCCGCGCAGCGACTCGCCGTCCACGAACGGCATCGTGTAATACGGCACGCCGTTCATCTGGCCCGCCGTCAGCACGGGAACGATGTGCGGATGCTGCAGCCCCGCCGCGAGCTCGATCTCCCGGTCGAACCGCTCGGCGTTCACCCCCGCGAGCAGCTCGGGCGGCAGCACCTTCACCACCACATTGCGGCGCAGCGACTCCTCGCGCGCCACGAACACGCGCGACATGCCTCCGCCGCCGAGCTCGCGTGTGATGGTGTACGACGTGCCGAGCGCGTCCTGCAGCTGTTCGCGAAGGGGCATCTGGGGAGGGGAGAGGCGCGACAAAGGTAGGGCTCGGCGGCCCGAGGGACCAGAGGAATGGGAGTGGTGAGTTGGGGGCAGTGGAGTGTTGAGTGGTGAGTGTTGAGTGGTGGACCTCGACTCAGCGTCCCGAGCGGAATTCGCAGTCACTCCCCACCCCCCACCCCCCACTTGTCCTGTAGATTCCACTCATGCCCCCACTCGTCCACATCATCGGCGGCGGTCTCGCCGGGAGCGAAGCCGCCTGGCAGCTCGCCGAGCGCGGGCACGAGGTCGTCGTCCACGAGATGCGGCCTGTGCGCGGCACGGAGGCGCACAAGACGGATCGTCTCGCGGAGCTCGTCTGCTCCAACACCTTCAAGAGCACCGAGACCTCGAACGCCCACGGCCTCCTCAAGGCCGAGATGCGCCTCCTCGGCTCGATGATCCTCGAATGCGCCGACCAGGCTCGCGTGCCCGGCGGCAGCGCCCTCACCGTGGACCGTGAGCTGTTCTCGGCCGCAGTCCACGAGCGAGTCACTGCCCATCCGCGCATCACCGTGGAGCGCGGCGAGGCGACCGAGCTCCCATCGCCCGGTATCGTCGCCACCGGGCCACTCACCTCCAGCGCACTCGCCGCCAGAATCCGTGACAGGCTCGGTGTTGAATCCATGGCCTTCTACGACGCCATCGCGCCCATCGTCTCGCACGACTCGATCGACTACGGCGTCGTCTTCCGCGCCTCGCGCTACGGGAAGGAGACGATGGAGGGCGAGAGCGACGGCGCGTATCTGAACTGCCCGATGTCGCGCGAGCAGTACGAGGCGTTCATCGATGCGCTCACCGCCGCCGACCGCGCCACGGCGCACGAGTTCGATGCCGTGCCGTACTTCGAGGGCTGCATGCCCGCCGAGGAGATGGCGCGCCGCGGTCGCGAGTCGCTGCGCTTCGGGCCGATGAAGCCCGTGGGATTGACCGATCCGCGCACAGGACGCGAAGCGTACGCCGTCGTGCAGCTCCGCATGGAGGACCGCGCCGGCCGGATGTGGAACCTCGTCGGATTCCAGACGCGGCTCCGCTATCCCGAGCAGCAGCGCGTCTTCCGGATGATCCCGGGCCTCGAGAACGCCGAGTTCCTCCGCTTCGGCTCCATCCATCGGAACTCGTACCTCAACGCGCCCGCCGCACTGCTGCCGCACCTCGCGCTGCGCGACGATCCGCGCGTGATGTTCGCCGGCCAGCTCACCGGTGTGGAGGGCTACACCGAGAGCACCGCGACCGGTCTCCTCGCCGGCGTCAACCTCTCGCGCCTGCTCGCCGGCGAGGAGCCCGTGCTCCCGCCTGCGACGACGATGCTCGGCGCCCTCTACCGCTACATGCGCGAGGCCGACCCGCGTCACTTCCAGCCGATGAACGCGAACTTCGGTCTCGTCGACGAGCTGGGTGAGCGCGTGCGCGACAAGCGCGCGAAGAAGGAGCGTCTCGCCGAGCGCGCACTCGCCGCGATGGCCGACTGGCGAGACGCGAACCTCGTCGCCGCGGGCGCGCGGGCGTGACGCCCCGCGCGGCGAAGAGCGACGCCGAAGAGGCGATCGACGCGGCGGCCGTGCCTCCCGACGTCGAGGAGTTCCTTCGCCATCTCGCCAAGGAGCGCGACGTCTCTCCGAACACGGTCCTCGCGTACCAGCGCGACCTCGCCGAGTTCGTGCGCTTCCTCCAGAGCTACTACGGCACCGGCGCCTGGAGCTGGGAGGGAGTCGATCGCCTCGCCATGCGCGGCTTCCTCGCGCACCTCAATCGGCGCGGTGTCGGGAAGCGCACCATCTCGCGAACGCTCTCCGGCGTGCGGAGCTTCTACCGCTGGATGCACCGCAACGAGATGGTCGAGTCGAACCCGGCACGCGCCGTGGGCGCGCCGAAGCTCGAGAAGTACCTGCCGGGCTATCTCGACCGCGCCCAGATCGACCTGCTCTTCCAGATGGCCGAGGCGCGTGCGATGGAGGGCGACTTCACCGCCGTGCGCAACCTCGCCATCCTCGAGCTGTTCTACTCGACCGGGATGCGCCTCTCCGAGCTCCAGGGCCTGGGCATGGGCGATCTCGATCTGGTGAGCCAGCAGGTGAAGGTGCGGGGCAAGGGAAGGAAGGAGCGCATCGTCCCCGTCGGCGATCACGCCGTGCTCGCGCTGCGCAACTACGAGGCGAAGCGCGACGATCTGCTGCGCAACCGGCGCGGCGCGGCCGCGGGCTTGGAGCGCGGCGCGTACTTCCTGTCGCGAACCGGGAGGCGCATCGGCGTGCGGATGGTGCAGAAGGTCGTCTCCGGATTCCTCGACCAGATCGACGAGGACGCCGGCCTCTCGGTCCACTCGCTGCGACACACCTTCGCCACGCATCTGCTCGACGCCGGCGCCGACCTCCGTGCCGTCCAGGAGCTGCTGGGCCATTCGTCGATCTCGACCACCCAGATCTACACCCACACCAGCGTCGAGCGGCTCAAGCAGGTCTACCAGAAGGCGCACCCCCGGGCATGAAGATCGCTTGATGGGTGGGCGGCACCGCAAATCCCCCCATCCACCCCTCGCGTGCGCGTTGAGACCATCCCCCTCATCCTCGGCAGCCTCGTCGCCCTCCTCGGCCTCGGGGTGATCGCGGACGCCTGGCTCCCAGAGCACGTGCTCTACCACAGCGAGCGGCGCCGTCGCGCCCGCGCCGAGCGGGACCTCAGTGGCGAGACGTCGATCGGCCTCGGCGTTCTCTGCATGGCGGCGGCACTCATCGGGCGCGACACCTGGCTCTACGGGACGGTCGCCGTGCTGGTCGGCACCTTTCTGATCCTGCTTGGCGCCTGGCTCAACCGCACCTACCTGCGTGAGCGGATCAGCAACCGCGGGGAGCTGCGCCGGGGGGCACCGAAGCCGGACAAGCCCGAGGGGAGACGGAGGATCAGATAGCTACGGGGTACGAGGGGAGTGAGAGCTCGGGGTGACGGCGACCCTGGCGGCGCTGGCAGTGACCCCCACTCCCCACTCCCCACCCTCTATCTTTACCCGCATGACCGAGCTCCCCCGCATCCGCGCCACCACTATCCTCGCCGTGCGGAGCGGCGGCAAGGTCGCCCTTGGCGGCGACGGCCAGGTAACCGTCGGCGAGACGGTCATGAAGGCCAAGGCCAACAAGGTCCGAGCGCTCGGCGACGGCAAGCTGCTCGCCGGGTTCGCCGGCTCGGCGGCTGACGCGCTCACCCTGTTCGAGAAGTTCGAGGAGAAGCTCCAGCGCTATCCCGGCAACTTCCCCCGCGCGGCGGTGGAGCTCGCCAAGGACTGGCGCAGCGACCGCGTCCTGCGGCGCCTCGAGGCGCTTCTGGCCGTCGCCAACGCACAGCACGGCTTCATCGTCTCCGGCACCGGTGAGCTCATCGAGCCGGACGATGGGATCCTCGCGATCGGCTCCGGCGGCGCCTACGCGCTCGCCGCGGCGCGTGCCCTGGCCGCCAACACCCAGCTCGGCCCCGCGGAGATCGTGAAACAGGCGCTCACGATCGCCGGCGAGATCTGCGTGTACACGAACACCAACATCACCGTGCTCGAGGCGAGCTGACATGGCCTCACCCCGCACGCAGCAGGCGCTCGCACGACTCGCCGACCTCACGCCGCGACAGATCGTCGCGGAGCTCGACCGCTACATCGTCGGCCAGGCCGACGCCAAGAAGGCCGTCGCCATCGCGCTCCGCAACCGGTGGCGCCGCCAGCAGGCGCCCGAGAGCATCCGCGACGAGATCTCGCCGAACAACATCATCCTCATCGGGCCGACCGGGGTGGGGAAGACCGAGATCGCGCGCCGCCTCGCCAAGCTGGCCGGCGCGCCGTTCATCAAGGTCGAGGCGTCGAAGTTCACCGAGGTGGGCTACGTCGGGCGCGACGTCGAGGGAATGATCCGCGATCTCGTCGACAGCGCGATCGAGATGGTGCGCCAGGAGCGCGAGAGCGAGGTCGAGGATCTCGCGAACGAGAAGGTCGACGAGCGTCTGCTCGACCTGCTGCTCCCTCCGCCGTCCGACGGCAAGGCGTCGACGCCCAACGGCGTGCGACCCGAGCCGGCGCCCGAGCCAACGCTCGTCTCCGCTGGCGACGCGGGGGGCGTCTTCGTCGTCTCCCCCACCGGCGACGTCAAGCAGGAGCGCGGGACCGACGCGGCGCAGGACCGCTACCGGCGCACGCGCGAGAAGCTGAAGCAGCTGCTGCTCGACGGGCAGCTCGACGGCCGCGAGGTCGAGATCGAGGTGCCGCAGCAGGGCCCGATGCTCGACATGTTCGCGTCCCAGGGTGCACCGGAAGGCATCGAGAACTTCACGGAGATGATCCGTGACATGATGCCCAAGAAGACGAAGAAGCGGACCGTGAAGGTCAGCGAGGCGCGCCGCATCCTCCTCGAGCAGGAGTTCCAGAAGCTCGTCGACATGGAGGACGTCACCGCCGATGCGCTCGAGCGCGTCGAGACGCTCGGCATCGTGTTCCTCGACGAGATCGACAAGATCGCCGGCGAGAAGAGTCAGATGGGCGGCCCCGACGTGTCACGCGAAGGGGTGCAGCGCGACCTGCTGCCGATCGTCGAGGGATCGAACGTGCAGACGAAGTACGGGATGGTGAAGACCGATCACATCCTGTTCGTCGCGGCGGGAGCCTTCCACGTCAGCAAGCCTTCCGATCTCATTCCCGAGCTGCAGGGCCGCTTCCCGATCCGCGTCGAGCTCAAGCCGCTCACCGAGGCGGACTTCGTGCGCATCATGACCGAGCCGGAGAACGCGCTCACGAAGCAGTACGCGGCGCTCGTCGCGGCGGACGGCGCGCATCTCGAGTTCACCGAGGACGGCATCGCCGAGATCGCGCGCATCGCCGCCACCGTGAACTCGCGGATGGAGAACATCGGCGCTCGCCGTCTGCACACCGTGATGACGACGCAGCTCGAGGAGACGCTGTTCGATCTCCCCGACGCCGGCAGCAAGCGGATCGTCGTGAACGCCGATGCCGTCCGCGAGAAGCTCAAGGCGATCGTCGAGGATGAGGATTTGAGGCGGTATATTTTATAAGCGTGCGATGCGCTTCGCGCATTGCGCTCTGCGCCAGCGACAAAACGGCCTCGGGAAGCAATTGCCTCCCGAGGCCGTCGCGCATCGCTCGACGCGCATCGCGCATCGCGGCCTAGACCAGTACCGTCTCCTCGGCCACCCGCGCTACCCGATCGGACTTGCGCCTTTCCAGCATTCCCTGCTTGAGCTGGAACCGGTTCACCAGCGCCTCGAGACGCTCGGCCTGCGCCGCCAGCTCCTGCGCGGTCGCCGCGAACTCCTCGGACGTCGCCGCGTTGCGGCGCGTCGCGTCGTTCGCCCGGGTCATCGTCTCTTCCAGGTCCGTCAGCCCGCTCGCCTGATGCGACGACGCGCCGGCCAGCTCCTGCACCAGCGCCGCGGTGCTCGCGATGCTCGGGGCGAGCGCGCGCAGGATCTCGCGCGACTGCTCGATCTTCTGCTCGCTGTCCACGCTCAGCCGGCTGATCTCCTGCGCCGTCGTCGCGCACTGCGTCGCCAGCTTGCGCACCTCCTCGGCCACCACGTGGAAGCCGCGTCCGTGCTCGCCGGCGCGTGCCGCTTCGATCGCCGCGTTCAGCGACAGCAGGTTGGTCTGGCGCGCGATGCTCTCGATCATCGACGTGCGAGACAGGATCTCGCGCGTCGACTCGATCGCTTCCTGCACTACCCGCGCGCCCTCGCGCGTACGCTCGGCACCGTCCAGCGCCTGCCGTTCCACGACGCGCGAACGCTCCGCGTAGTCGCGCACCGACGTGCTCATCTCCGCGATGCGCTCCACCGTATGGCGGATCCCGCTCGCGCCCTCGCCCGAGCTGGCCGCCAGCTCCGTGGCCGCGCCCTGCATCTGGTTCGCCGCCGAAGCGATGCTGATCGACGCTTCGCGCAGCTCGGCGATGATCGCCCGGAGCCGCTCCACCATCGCCGCGAAGGCGTGGCCGAACGCGTCGTCGTCCGAGCGGGGGCGCACCTGCGCCGTCAGATCGCCGTGGGCGAGCTTCTCCGCCGTCACCGACATCTCCGAGAGGTAGTGCACCATCGCCGCGAGCGCGGTCCCGAACCGGTCGTCCTCGGAGCGGCGCGTCACGCTCCGCGAGAGATCCCCGCGGGACACGGCCTGCGCCACGCCGGCCATCTCGTTCAGGTATGCCACCATGTCGTTCATCGAGCGCAGGACGTGTCCCATCTCGTCCTCGCCGGCTGGCGGGATCGTCACGGACAGGTCGCCCTGCGCCACTCGTCCCGCGATCGACGCCATCTGCTCCAACGGCTCCGTCACGGCCTGCGTCGTCGCCGCCGACAGCGCGAGAAGTCCGAGCACCGCCACGAGCGCGATCAGCGCGACGCCGAACGTCGCGCTCAGCTGGAGCACTCTCGCCGTGTGGAACGCTCCGTCGATCGCCGCCTCCTGGGCGTCGATGTCGTCCTCCACCTCGCGTCGCAGCGCATTGTAATCCGCCGACGTCCGCGCGAGCCCCGCCCGTAGCGAGTCCGCTCCCGCCGCGGTCACGGTCGTGCGGCTCAGGGGCCGCAGCGACGCGTAGTAGTTCTGGAACCGCTGGCCCATCGCTTCGGCGCGAGCGCCGTTGTCCGAGTGCGCGCGCGACTCGGCGGCGGCCGCGAGGAAGGCGGAGCTCAGCGAGTCCATCTCGCTCAGGCGGTTGGCGTCCTGCGTCGCCGCCGCGTTCTGGAGCGCGTTCTGGAGATCGCTCAGCGTCTCCCGCATGTCCTGGCCGGCGCGCAGCGCGGGATAGTAGTCGCGCTGGATCTTCGTGAGGCTCCGTGGATCGAGCACGCCGAGCGTGACGCTCACGAGGAAGATCGCGGCGAGCGCCACCGCAGCGCCGATCGGCAGCAGTCGCATGCGCTCGCGCAGGGGCCGTCCGGCGAGCCGGTGCGACCATGCGCGTACCATCGGGGCGAGCAGTTGCATCAGAGGGCCTGGGCTGGCTGGACGCGGAGGGTCGGGTGGGGACGCCACCCTCTCCAGCGCGTGCTCGGAGGGGAGTTTCTCGAGTTTCGGCCCCGGCGCCGGCGCGCATGAGGCGCCGGGGGTGCCGGTGAGGCCGAGGAAGGCGGGGTCGGACGCAAACGGCGAACGCGGCCCGGGAGAGGCCGCTCGATGGTTGTGTGACGCTCAATGGAAGGGGCAGTAACACCGGCGAGGCCCCACCCCGCCTCTTCCCCCGGGGTAGGCGGAATGCCTCGCTTGCTCGCCGCTTTCGCCGACCGTTAGCTTCTTCGGCTTCGGCACGCCCACCCCTCTCGCCCCGTCATGACCGACCGTCCCCACCGCGACTTCCTGGCGATCCCGGATTTCTCCCGGGCCGAGCTCCTCGCGCTGTTCGATCTGGCCGAGCGGATGCGCCGCGGCGAGTACCAGAAGAAGCCCCTCGCCGGCAAGACGCTGGCGATGATCTTCATGAAAGCGTCCACCCGCACCCGGGTGTCGTTCGAGGTGGGGACGTACCAGCTCGGCGGCCACGCGCTCTTCCTCTCCCCGCGCGACGTGCAGCTCGGCCGCGGCGAGCCGATCGCGGACACGGCGCGCGTCCTGTCGCGCTACGTGGACGGCATCATGATCCGCACCTTCGCCCACCAGGACGTCGAGGAGCTCGCGCGCTACGCCGACGTTCCCGTCATCAATGGGCTGACGGACCTCATGCACCCCTGCCAGATCCTCGCCGACATCCTCACGATCCGGCAGCATCTCGGCGGGTTCGAGGGGAAGAAGGTCGCGTGGATCGGCGACGGCAACAACATGGCCAACTCCTGGATCAACGCGGCCTACCGGTTCGGGTTCGAGCTGGCCATCGCCTGTCCGCAGGGCTACGAGCCGGCGGACCACCTCCTCGCGCGCGCGCAGAAGGAGACGAAGATCACGATGACGCGTGATCCGAAGGAGGCGATCGAGGGCGCCGACGTCGTCAACACCGACGTCTGGGCGAGCATGGGGCAGGAGGGGGAGCAGAAGAAGCGAGAGCGCGACTTCGCCGGCTACACCGTGGATCGCGCGATGATGGCCCGCGCGGCGAAGGACGCGATCTTTCTACACTGTCTTCCCGCGCATCGTGGCGAGGAGGTCACCGCAGACGTCATCGACGGCCCGCAGAGCCGGGTGTGGGACGAGGCGGAGAATCGCCTTCACATCCAGAAGGCGATCATGGCCGTGCTGATGGGAGGTGAGCCACTCGGATGACGGCGCGCGCGAGCGTCGCGCCGGTCGCCCCATGGGCGGGAGTCGTTCTCGTATTTCTCTTCGCCCTGCACGACCGGTTCGAGCTCGTGCAGAATCGCCTGCTCATCCTGCTCTGCCTCGCCGTCGCGGCGGTCGCGGTCGCACTGCGCCGCCGCGACGCACTGACCGCTTCGGGCCGAACGCTCGACGCGCGCGCACTCCATCGTCGCACGCTCATCGCCGGAGCGCTGCTAGGCGCGGCGTCCGTCGGGCTCGTGCTGCTTCGCGCGATCGTCGCGCCGAAGCTCGGGGTGCGCGTCGACCTCCTCTCCGCGCTCGTCCCGCCGCTGGTCGGGTGGAGCATCTTCCTCCTGCTGCCGATCGGCTGGGCTCCCGCGAGCGAAGCGAGTGGCCCGGGAGCGTGGGAGCCGCCGAAGGGGAGTCGGGTCGCCATCGCGGTGATCGCGTTCGTCGCCATCGCGCTCGAGACCCTCGCGCGCACGCACTACGACAACATCGACGAGGTGCTGTACACCCTGCAGGCGCACCTCTTCGGTTTCGGTCACGCGACCTGGGCCCTCGACCCGGAGTTGCAGCGCTTCGTGAAGCTGCCGATGATGGTGGTGAGACCGGATCGCATCCACACGCAGTATCCGCCCGGCTATCCCGCGATCCTCGCGCTCTTCCTGCGCCTCGGAATCGCCACGCTCTGTGGCGCCACGATCGGCGCACTCGCCGTGCTCGGGACGTTCCACCTCGGGCGCCGAGTCGCCTCCGCCGCGGCGGGGCTCATCGCGGCGCTGTTGCTGGCGACGAATCCCGTGGTGATCCGCTGGAGCGCCGCGAACATGTCGCACGCCGCGGCGATGACCGCGCTGTGTTTCGCCGCGTGGATCGCGTTCGACGCCATCGAGCGCTCGGGCCGTCGTCGCGACGTAGCGAGCCTTCTCGCCGGGCTCCTCCTCGGCGTCGCGTTCACGGTGCGCCCGGTCACCGGTCTGGCGGTCGGGCTCTCGATCTGGCTCGCGCTCATCGCCCGCCGGCCCGGTTGGCCAGCCCTGGGCCGCGTCACCGCCATGCTGGGCGTCGGCGCTGCGCTCCCCGCCGCCGCGCTGCTCGCCTACAATGCGGCGACGAACGGCGACCCGTTTCTCATCGGGTACCGGGCTGCGCTCGGTCACCTGAGCGACATGGGGTTCGGAACGCGTGGCGTCATCGTGTACGACGACGACGTTCGACCCGTGGTGTCCTCCTACCATTTCGGCTTCGCCGACGCGGTGCGCAACGAGATCGCGTCCGCCGCGTGGCCGCTCGCGCGCGATCTCTTTCCCGTCTGGTGGCTGCTGCCGCTCGCGGCCGTGGGCCTGGCGTACCGCTTTCGCGTGCGCTGGGGGGTGGTCGCCGCGTTCGGCGTGCTGCCGATCGTCAACTTCCTCTACTTCAGCAACGGCGAGCGATTCTACGTCGAGCTCATTCCCTTCGTGGTCGTGGCCGTGGCGCTTCTGCTGCGTCACGTCGCCCATACCGACGTGCGAACCGCGCGCGCGCTGCTGATCTTCCTCGTCGGCGCCAACGGCGTTACGACCGCGACGCGGGTCGCCGGTGACCGATGGCAGCGCGTCCGCCATCCCGCCGTCGGCGAGGTGCTCGCGCGCGCCATCCGCGACTCCAGCCGCGCGGCGCCGCGCATTCTCGTCTTCGTACGCGACACCACCCTGGCCGAGCCGCTGCTCATCGGCCTCTCGCAGTTCAACTTCGGCCGTTTTCCCGGCCCTGTCGTCGTCGCTCGCGATCTCGGCCGGGAGAACGCGCAGCTGGCGTGTCGGCTTCCCGGCTACCGCGTGCTCGTGGCCGAATACGCGCCCGCGGCACGCGATGCGCGTCTCGTCTCGGCGAACGACGGTTCGCTCGTCACCAGCCGATGCGATCGTCCCGCTCTCGTTTCCAATCCTCGACCATCCGCATGACCTATCCCGCCGAAGGTACCATCGCTCCCGATTTCACTCTCGACACCGACGCCGGTACGCCACTCACGCTGAGCGCG
>Ga0068859_100007566_pt1 | contig 11031 bp, 5 predicted proteins | sample KBSSwiS22_FD_66585 | JGI IMG/M metagenome (GOLD analysis project Ga0068859, IMG submission 66585) | Switchgrass rhizosphere microbial communities from Kellogg Biological Station, Michigan, USA - KBS Switchgrass S2-2 | ecosystem: Host-associated > Plants > Roots > Rhizosphere > Soil ... | reverse complement strand
ACGACCGCCCCTTCGATCACGCTCGTCACCTGCTACCCCTTTTACTTCGTCGGCTCGGCTCCTCAGCGCTTCATCGTCCGCGCGACGCGGTCGATCGCCAGCGTCACGCAGGCATCGGGTCGAGCCCCCCAGAACCGTTAAAGTAGAGGAGGACGCATGAACACCCGCCGTTGTCCCTCAGCGATCCTGACCCTTGCCGGACTCGTTCTCGCGAGCTCGGCTTTCGCCCAGTACTCCGCAAGTCCCAGCCCCAATCCGAACACCGGCTCGACGGGCTCCAGCTCGAGCACGTCCACGAGCAGCACCACCCGCACGTCGACGACGATGTCGGCGAACAGCTACGATGTGAAAAACGGCACGATCATCGCCGTTTCGGGGAACCAGATCGTCGTGAAATCGTCCGATGGCTACCGGCAGCTCACCGTGGCTCCGGAGTATCGGTGGACGATCAACGGCCAGCAGATGACCATGGCCCAGCTCAAGCCCGGCATGACCTTCAGCTCGACCGTTCAGACCACGACCGCTCCCGTCACGCTGACGACGACCGAGATGAACAACGCCGAGGTCGTCAGCGCCAGCGGCAGCAACATCGTCATCAAGGACTCCAACGGCCAGCAGCGCACCTTCAGCGACAGCGACTTCCGCAACATGGATCTCGTGATCATGAAGGACGGCCGTCCGGTCATGGCGAGCCAGCTCAAAGCCGGCGACACGGTGACCGCGGTCATGCTGTCGCAGGGCACGTCGACCGGCTCGACCTCCAGCCCCTCGGGCACGGGCCCGAGCGGCACCACCTACGGCTCGACCGGCACCGCGGCGCCGTCCGGCACGACCGGCTCGTCGTCCGACGTGGCCTCGTCCTCGACGTATCAGGACGACACCTCAGCCAGCCGCAGGAATCTCCCCAAGACGGCGAGCCCGTGGCCCCTCGTGGGCCTGGCCGGACTCCTCCTCTTGGGCCTCGGAGGCGCCGTGACACTGGCCCGTCGTTTGTCGATTGGATAGCTCCGCACTTCGCAAGCTCCTCGACGGCGTTCGCTCGGGAAAGATCTCGATCGACGCCGCCGAGGAGCTTCTCAAGGACCTTCCCTTCGCGGACCTCGGGTTCGCGACCGTCGATCTCCACCGATCCCTCCGGCGCGGTTTTCCCGAGACCGTCTACGGGGAGGGCAAGACGGTGCGACAGATCGTCGCGATCGTCCGCAGGATCCACGACGCCGGACAGACCGCCCTCGTCACCCGCGTCGACCCCCGTGCCTTGACCGCGATCAAGCGCGCCCTCCCGCGAGCCGAGGTGAATCCCTCGAGCCGCACCGTCGTGATGCGAGCGGGGCGCGCCGAGCCCGGGCGCTCCGGCGTGCTCGTCATGACGGCGGGAACGACCGACCTCCCCGTCGCCGACGAAGCCGCGATCACCGCCGAGCTGATGGGGGAGGCCGTCGTGCGGGTCAACGACGTGGGCATCTCGGGCCTCCACCGCCTGCTCGCGCGCCGCAAGGAGATGTCCGAGGCGAACGTCATCGTGGTCGTAGCCGGGATGGAGGGTGCGCTCCCCTCGGTCGTGGCGGGCCTGGTCTCGTGCCCGGTGATCGCCGTCCCCACCTCGATCGGCTACGGCACCGGTGCCGGCGGTTACGCGGCGCTCCTGTCGATGCTCAACACGTGCGCCTCCGGAGTCGCAGTCGTGAACATCGACAACGGCCACGGAGCGGGATGTCTCGCGGCCCTCATCAACCGGCGTTGCGTCTCCGCAACCGGGACGTCGCGGAAACGCACGTGAGCCTCCAAAAATCACTTGCATGGTCGATCACCGAACCGTATTCATCCTTCGGTTCGCGAAGCGGTGTCCGGCGGGGCGAAAAGCCGGGCGCTCCCCATTTCCACGCGGCTTGACGGTGTCCGGGGTGATCGCTAGAGTGCCGCGTTTGCTTGCCTCGAACGTCGAGGTAGAGAACACCGGCACGAAAGCGGGGTGATTGGTTTGCCGCTGATCAAGGTTCGCGAGGACGAAAGCCTCGAGAACGCCTTGAAGCGATTCAAGCGGAAGTGCGAGAAGTCAGGGATCCTGACCGAGATCAAGAAGCGTCAGCATTACGAGAAGCCGAGCGTGAAGAAGAAGCGCAAGGCCCTGGCTGCTCGGAAGAAGCTCCTGAAGCGTTTGGCTCAGGAGCGTCGTCAGAACGGATAGTCCATTCCCTCCGAGCCGGGGCGGCGACCGCCGCCCCGGTCTCGGTCGAGGTGGCCGCTTGACCGTACCGCTCACGAAGGATTTCGTCGCGGCGGTTCGGAACGCGGGAGACATCGTCCGCCTCGTCTCGGAGTACGTCCCCCTCAAGCCCGGGGGTGCCCGCCTCAAGGGCCTCTGCCCCTTCCATCACGAGAAGACCCCCTCCTTCTCGGTCGATCCCCAGCTCCAGCTCTTCTACTGTTTTGGGTGCCAGACCGGCGGCGACGCCTTCAAGTTCGTGATGCTGTATGAGAAGTTGAGTTTTCCGGAGGCCGTCGAGTTCTTGGCCCGCCGCTGGGGCGTCCCGCTCCCTCGCACCGTCCCCCGGCCGGAGAACGACGCCCGCGAGCGACTCTTCCTGATGAACGAGATGGCCGGCGCACATTTCCGGTCCTCTTTGGAGGGATCGAGCGGGAAGGACGCGTCGGACTACCTCGCGGCGCGGGGGGTGACGGAGGCCACGTCGCGCCGGTTCGGTCTCGGCTACGCCCCCGATTCTTGGGAGAGCCTGGCGCAGATTCTCGCGGCGCGCGGATTTACCCCCGCGGAGATGCAAGAGGCCGGTCTCACGGTCCGGCGCAAGGAGGGTAACGGACACTACGACCGATTCCGGCACCGGCTGATCTTCCCGATCCGGGACGCCGCCGGGAGGGTCGTGGCGTTCGGAGGGCGGGCGCTGGGAGACGCGGAGCCGAAATATCTCAACTCTCCGGAGACGCCTACGTATGTGAAGGGTGAACACCTCTACGGCCTCGATGTCGCGAGGGACGCGATTCGCCGCGAGGGGTTCGCCGTGCTGGTCGAGGGGTATCTGGACTTGGTCATGCTGCATCAGGCGGGCTTCGAGAACGCGGTGGCGTCGCTGGGAACGGCGCTGACCACGGCCCAGGTGCGGCTCCTCTCCCGTTTCTCGGAGAGGATCGTCGTGAGCTATGACGGCGACACGGCAGGCCGAAACGCCGCTTCGAAGTCCATCGACCTGCTCCTCGAGCGCAGCTTCGAGGTTCGCGTCGCCGAGATCGCCGGCGGCCGCGATCCGGACGATCTCATCCGGCAGGAGGGTCCGGCCGCCTACGAGACCGTGCTGCGGAACGCCTCGGGGTTCGTCGAGTTCCTGCTCGGCAAGGAAATCTCGGGACGGGACCTCGATCGCCCCGGCGAGAAGGTCGCGGTCATCAACGCCGTCCTGCCGCGCCTTGCACACCTGCCGAACGCGGTCGAGCGCGCGGCGTGGGCCGGCCGCTTGGCCGAAGCGCTCGCGCTCGATGACGACCTCGTCCTCCACGAGCTCCGCGGCGCGCTCAAGGCGGCGAAGCCGTCGATCCGTCAGCGGGCGGGAGGCGACGACCCGGTGCTCGACGTCGAGGCGCGGCTGGTCTCGGTCCTGCTCGGCAGCGTCGAGGCGCGCGAGCACGCGCGTCGCATCCTCGGGTTGCACGAGCTCTCAGGCTCGCGGGTCGGGGGCATCGTCCGCGCCATCCTCGAAAGCGAGGAGCCCGGCGGTCCGATCCCCGCCGCGTCCTTCGTCGACGCGCTCTCCGAGGACGAGGACCGGGCGCTCCTCACGAGGATCGCCTTCCGCGACGAGCCCCCCGGAGGACCGGAGGCGGTCGACGGATGCCTGGAAATGTTGAACCATGCAAGGTGGAGGAGGGAAAGCCATGACGTCGCCCGCACGGTCGGAGGCCAGGACCGTGACGAGCAGACGGAACGGCTCCAACGACTGATGGACCTGGGACGGCGCATGGACGCGCCGCATCGGTCGCCCACGCTCGAGAACGGAACGTAACGCTCGATCGTCGAGGACACATGAGCAAGAAGAAGCGAGACAGCACCACAGGGGTCGAGACCAAATACGAGGAAGTGCGGCAGCTCCTGGCCGTCGGGAAGGAGCGCGGTTTTCTCGCCTACGACGAGATCAACGAGACCCTCCCCGACGAGATCTCCTCATCGACCGAGGAGATCGAAGAATTCTTCTCGTTGCTCGAGTCCCACGGCGTCGCCGTCGTGGACACCGACGCGCGGGAACAGCTCGGTCCTTCCGGGACGGCCGCGTCCAGCAAGGACGCGCCGAAGGACGACAAGGACGACGAGGGGAAGGAAGGCACGGTCAGCGGTCCCCTCGAAAAGACCAACGACCCCGTGCGGATGTACCTGCGCGAGATGGGCACGGTCCCGCTCCTCACCCGTGAGGGCGAGGTGCGGATCGCGCGGCGCATCGAGCGGGGCGAGCGGCGCGTCATGAATGCGCTCGCCCGCAGCGCGTGGGTGCACGACGAGCTGCGGCAGATCGGCGAGCGCATCAAGAAGGGCCAGATCTCCGCGAACGTCTTCGTCGGCGGGGGTGACGAGCAAGAAGAGTCGCAGGACAAGGCGGCCAAGAAGCTGGAGCGCGCCAAGCTCGTCATCCAGCGTCTCAACAAGAAGCTCACGCAGCTCGACGTCGCGACGAAGAAGATGGACACGCTCAAGCCGGGCGGCCGGGCCTGGAAGGCGGCGCGTCACAAGGCCATGCGCCAGCAGGTGCGCGTCGCGCTTGAGTTCCGGCAGCTCAACCTGGTCCCGTCGCAGATCGACAATCTCGCCAAGACCGTGCGCGACGCGGACCACAAGATCAAACGTCACGAGCGGTCGATCACCGACCTCAAGGAAAAGATGAAGTCGTTCCGGGACGCGGCGCTGAAGCGCGAGGTGTCCCGGAAGATCGACGGCCTGCGCGGCGACATCCGGTCGATCGAGCAGGAGATGATGACGGCGAAGGCCGAGCTCCATCAGGTCGCGACGGTCGTCAACCGCGGCCTGCGCGAAGCCAAGAAGGCCAAGAGCGAGCTGGTCGAGGCGAACCTCAGGCTCGTCGTCTCGATTGCCAAGAAGTACACGAACCGCGGACTGCAGTTCCTCGACCTGATCCAGGAGGGGAACATCGGGCTCATGAAGGCTGTGGACAAGTTCGAGTACCGCCGCGGCTACAAGTTCTCCACGTACGCGACGTGGTGGATCCGGCAGGCGATCACGCGCGCGATCGCCGATCAGGCGCGCACGATCCGCATCCCGGTCCACATGATCGAGACGATCAACAAGCTGATCCGGACGGCGCGATCACTCGTTCAGGAGTACGGGCGCGAGCCCACCCCGGAGGAGATCGCGAAGAAGATGGGCATCCCCGTCATGAAGGTGCGCAAGGTCCTCAAGATCGCGCAAGAGCCGATCTCGCTGGAGACGCCCATCGGCGAGGAGGAGGACAGCCATCTCAAGGATTTTATCGAAGACCGGAGCGCCGTCTCCCCGGTCGACGCGGCGATTCAATTGGACCTGAGGTCGCAGACGCAGACGGTCCTGAAGACGCTGACCCCCCGCGAGGAGAAGGTCCTCAAGATGCGGTTTGGCGTCGGAGACGGCAGTGAGCACACGCTCGAGGAAGTCGGTCAGTCGTTCGCGGTCACGCGCGAGCGCATCCGTCAGATCGAATCGAAGGCCCTGAGGAAGCTGCGGCACCCCTCGCGGAGCAAGGTGCTGCGGGTCTTCCTCGAGCGGGCCGGCACGACCTAGGGATCCTCCCCCCGCTCGGGGGGAGGGTTCGCTTATTAGAGGTTTTCAGAAGCTCGGCGACGCGAACTCTCGAAGTTCGCCGTTGACTCCTGCCCGTTACCCCGTACCGTCTCGTCAGGCGGTGGTCCTCGGGGGGCCGCCCACGGGATCCGGGTGGAATCGAACATCATTGACGGTAAGGGGGTCGCTCTGCGATCCGCGCCCGGCGGTCGTGCTATAGGCATGCTCCGTCGAGCCGCGCTCCTCTCGGCCGGCCTCCTCCTCACGTTCCTGACGGCGCCGACCGCGAAGCCCGACGGCGGGACGATCATCGCGTCGGACGATTTCAACCGAGCCGACGAGAGCCCGTTTTCGATCTCTGGAAACTGGGGCCGCGTCATCGCGGGAAGCTATGACGGCAACTCGGCCCTCGTGAACAACGAGGTCACCGCCGTCAGCAACGAGGGGATCTACTACTGGAAGGGTCCGGGGACCTTCAATCCGGCGCGGCAGTTCGCCCGCCAGCGCGTCGTGCAGAAGGACGGTGAGCTCGGGCTCGTCCTTCTCGGCGGCGCCGACCAAGCCATCATGGTCGCCTGGGGTCCCCCGGGGGTGAACGACACCCTCTACATCTACTGGTACGCCAACGGGAACAGCCAGGGCGTCCTGTCGCAGAGCCAGTCCACGATCAACGACGGCGACATCATCGAAGCGGTTCTGGACGGCGGCGTCATCTACGCGAAGGTCAACGGCACGGTGGTCCGGAGCGTCGCGAACACGACGACGCTGACGACGGGCACGCCGGGGTTCATCACCTACCTCAACGTGTTCAGCCCGCAGTTCGTCGCGAAGCTCGACGACTGGGAGGCCGGAACCCCCGCCTCGTACACGATCAGCGGCACCATCACGGAGGACAGCGCCGGCCTCGCCGGCGTGCTCGTCAGCGCGAGCGGCGGGTTCACGGGGAATGCGACGACCGACGCGAACGGCGATTACACGGTCACCGGGGTCCCTCCCGACGCGACGTCGATCCTGCTGACGCCGACGCTCTCGGGTCACACGATGTCGCCGACCACGCGGACGGTCACAGGACCCGTGACGGCGGACGTCACCGACCAGGACTTCACGAGCACGCTCAACACGGGCGCGACCCTCACGATCCACGCGACCCACGGCAGCGTGACCCGCGACCCGGACCAGCCGAGCTACACGCTCGGGACCGACGTCACGCTCACGCCGGTCCCGGCGGGGGGCTATTCGTTCGCCTCCTGGAGCGGCGACGTGCCCGTGGGCCACGAGACGGACAACCCGCTCGTGGTCACGATGAGCGCGGATCGGGAGATCACCGCGCACTTCACGTCGGCGACCGTGGTCGCCGCGGACAACTTCAACCGCCCGAACGAGACGCCTCTCGTGGTGGGCGGGAACTGGACCCAGCCGTTCGGGGGCGTCACGGTCAATCTCTCGGGGAACCAGATCGCCGCCGTCGGAAGCGGCGAGGCGCTCTACAACTGGCAGGGACCGGGGACGTTCGACAATGCGCGCCAGTACGCGCGCATGCGTGTCGTGCAGCCGAACGGCCAGCTCGGGCTCGTTCTCCTCGGCTCCCCCGGGAAGGCGCTCGTCGCCGCGTGGGGGAGCGGCCGCCTCTTCATCTACTGGTACTCCGGCGGATCGCACCAGGGTGAGCTCGCGAACGTCGCCTCGACGCTCCAGGCCGGCGACGAGATCGAGGCCGTCCTCGACCAGGGGCGGGTCTACGCGAAGATCAACGGTGCCGTCGTTCACAGCGTGCTGAACACGACGAGCCTCACGACCGGCAAGCCGGGTTTCGAGAGCTTCCAGTCCGGCGCCCTGTTCGACGACTGGGAGGCCGGGACGCCGCCTGCGTTCGCCGTCAGCGGGACGATCACCGAGAACGCGGCCGGGCTTTCCGGCGTGCTCGTCACCGCGAGCGGTGGGTTCTCGTCGAGCACGACGACGGACGCGAACGGCGCCTACTCGTTCCCGGCGGTGCCTGCGGGCGCAACGTCGGTCACGCTGACGCCGACCCTTTTCGGCCACTCGATGAGCCCGACGTCGCGGACGGTGACCGGCCCTCTCACCGACGACGTCACCGGCCAGGACTTCACGGCGACGCTGAACACCGGGGCGATCCTGACGATCAACGCGAGCCACGGCACCGTGATCAAGGATCCGGACCAGGCGAGCTACGAGCTCGGGACGATCGTGACGCTGACCCCCGTCCCCGACGGCGGTTACTCCTTCGCCGGCTGGAGTGGGGACGTGCCGGCGGGTGACGAACTGGACAACCCGCTCCAGGTCACGATGGACCAGAACCGGACCATCACCGCGAGCTTCGCCTCGCAGGGCGTCGGCGCGTCGGACGACTTCAACCGCGCGAACGAAACACCGTTCGCGACCGGTGGGGACTGGCAGCGCGCGCTCTCGGGCGCCACGGCCAACCTCACGAGCCAGCATGTCGAGGGCTCGTCGGGCGATGCGCTCTACTACTGGCAGGGCGCGGGAACGTTCAGCAACACCCGTCAGTACTCCCGGGCTTCCGTGGTGTCCTCGGCGGGCCAGGTGGGCCTCGTTCTCCTCGGAGGGAACAACCGCGGTCTCGTCACGGCGTGGAACGGGGGCACGCTCTTCATCTACTGGTACACGGGCGGGAGCTATCAGGGGAACCTGACGACGCTCTCCTCGACGGTTCAGGCAGGAGACGAGATCGAGGCCGTGCTCGACGGTGGCCGCGTCTACGCGAAGATCAACGGCGTCGTCGTCGCGAACGTCCCGAACACGACGACGCTCGGTGCGGGTACGCCCGGGTTCGAGACGTTCTCCAGCGGCGGTGCGCTCGACGACTGGGAGGGCGGCATCCCACCGAGTTATTCCATCAGCGGCACGATCCTCGAAGACGGGAACGGGCTGGCGGGTGTGAACGTCGCCGCGAGCGGCGGGTTCAGCGGAAGCACGACGACCGACGGCGCGGGCTATTACACCTTCCCGGGGATCCCGGCCGGCACGACCTCGATCGTCGTGACGCCCACGCTCGCAGGACACTCGATCTCTCCGACTTCTCGCACGATCGCGGGGCCGCTCAACGCCGACGTGCCCGGGCAGGACTTCACGAGCACCCCGGCCTCCGGCGCGCTCCTCATCGTCAACGCGACCCACGGGACCGTCACGCGCAACCCCGATCTCCCCGCCTATCCCTTCGGCTCCGACGTCGTCCTGACGCCCGTGCCCGATCCCGGCTACGCGTTCGTGTCCTGGTCGGGCAACATCCCCGCGGGGGATGAGAACGACAATCCGCTGACCCTCACGATGAGCACGGACCGGACGGTCACCGCGACGTTCATCGGGGCGGACGTCCTCGCCTGGGACAACTTCAACCGGGCGGATGAGACGCCTTTCGCGACCGGCGGCAACTGGCAGCGGGCGATCAGCGGCGCCAACGCGAACCTCGCCAATCAGCGCGTCCAGGGCTCCTCCGGCGATGCCCTCTACTACTGGCAGGGCGCCGGCACGTTCAGCTCGACGCAGCAGTTCGCGCGAGCCAGGGTGGCGCAGTCGACCGGACAGGTCGGACTGGTGCTCCTGGGTGGGCCCAATCAGGCCATCGTCGTCGCGTGGAACGGCGGGACGATCTTCATCTACTGGTACACCAACGCGAGCTACCAGGGGAATCTCACGACCGGGTCTTCGACGGTCCAACCCGGCGACATCGTCGAGGCCAGCCTCGACGGCGGCATCATCTACGCGAAGATCAACGGCAACGTCGTCCGGAGCGTCGCGAACACCACCTCGCTCACGACGGGCAATCCGGGCTTCGAGACGTTCTCGACGGGCGGCGCGCTGGATGACTGGGAGGCGGGGCCCCCGCCGAACAGCTGCTCCGGCCTGCCGAACGGAACCTCGTGCGACGACGGCGATGTCTGCACGTCGTCGTCCACGTGTCAGGGTGGGGTCTGCGTCGGCACCCCGATGAGCTGCGACGACGGCAACCCCTGCACGGTCGATGCCTGCAACCCGGGATCGGGCTGCCAGAACACCCCGGGGAACGCCGGCGCCGTCTGCCGCGCCTCCGCCGGACAGTGCGACGTGGCCGAAACGTGCACGGGGTCGTCGAGCGCCTGCCCGGCCGACGGCTTCGCTACGAACGGCACGACGTGCGCCGGCACTTCGCAGGGCGGTGCGTGCGATGCGACCGACCATTGCAGCGGGACGGCGAACACGTGCGTGGACGAGTACCAGCCCGGCGGCTTCGTCTGCCGCGCGGCGGTGGACGGATGCGATGCCGCCGAGACCTGCACCGGCTCGTCCGGCACCTGTCCCGCCGACCTGCCCGCGCCCGGGCTGGGCGTCGCCTGCGACGGGGCGGACAGCGACCTCTGCAACGAAGGGGTCACCGTCTGTACCGCGGGCACCATCACGTGTGACGACACCTCCGGCGACAACCTCGACCTCTGCAACGGCGCCGACGACGACTGCGATCCCGCGTCGGCGGATGGATCGGAAGATCCGGGCGTCGGTGTCGCCTGCGATGGTGCCGATTCGGATCTGTGCAACGAGGGTACGACGGTGTGCTCCGGCGGCACCGTGAGTTGCAACGACACGACGGAGAACACGCTCGACATCTGTAACGGCCTCGATGACGACTGTGACCCCGCATCGGCGGACGGCTCGGAGGGTCCCGCGGTGGGACCGTGCGACGGGCCCGATTCCGACCTCTGTGAAGAGGGGATCAGTCTCTGCGTCCTCGGGACCTACACCTGCACGGACCTCACGGGAAGCACCGTGGACCTCTGCAACGGCGCCGACGACGATTGCGATCCCGCGTCGGCCGATGGGTCGGAGGACCCCGCGATCGGAGTGTCTTGCGACGGCGCTGACTCCGACCTGTGCAACGAAGGGGTGACGGTATGCACGGGTGGAGCGCCGAGCTGCAACGACACGACCGGCAGCACGCTCGATCTGTGCAACGGTGCCGATGACGACTGCGATCCCGCGTCGGCCGATGGGTCCGAGGATCCGGCGATCGGCGTGTCCTGCGACGGCGCCGACTCCGACCTGTGCAACGAGGGGGTCACGGTTTGCTCGGGTGGTGTGCCGACCTGCGACGACGCGACCGGCAGCACGCTCGATCTGTGCAACGGCGCCGACGATGACTGCGACCCGGCCTCGGCCGACGGCTCTGAAGACCCCGGCGTCGGTCTCGCGTGCGACGGTCCGGATAGTGACCTCTGCAACGAGGGAACGACGACCTGTTC
>Ga0068859_100007564_pt1 | contig 11035 bp, 11 predicted proteins | sample KBSSwiS22_FD_66585 | JGI IMG/M metagenome (GOLD analysis project Ga0068859, IMG submission 66585) | Switchgrass rhizosphere microbial communities from Kellogg Biological Station, Michigan, USA - KBS Switchgrass S2-2 | ecosystem: Host-associated > Plants > Roots > Rhizosphere > Soil ... | reverse complement strand
CGCCGAACGCGAAGGCCTGGTGAACGTCTATGTCGCCGGCGCCATCACCAAGAACATCGCCGGCGAAGAGCTGGCGTCCATCGGGTCGCTGAAAAAAGCCGGGATCGTGGCCATCACCGACGACGGCCATTGCATCCAGAACAACGATCTCATGCGGCGCGCGTGCGAATACGCGAAGATGTTCGACCTGCCGGTGATGGACCATTGCCAGGATTATTCGCTGGTGACCGACGGGGTGATGCATGAAGGCTATTGGAGCCTGGCCCTGGGCCTGCGCGGCTGGCCGGCGGCGGGCGAGGAGATGATCGTGGCGCGGAACATCTTGCTGGCGGAACTCACCGGCGCGAAGATCCATTGCCAGCACCTGAGCGCAGCCGGCAGCGTGGCGTTGCTGCGCGAGGCGAAGAAGCGCGGCGTGCCGGTGTCCGGCGAGGCGTGCCCGCATCATTTTACCCTGACCGACGCCGCGATCGCCGGGAGCGAACCGTTTTGGGCCGGCGACGGCAAAGGCCTGGCGAAATCGCAGGACGGCGGCCTGCCGGAATGGCCGAACTACGACACGAATTTCAAGATGAACCCGCCGTTGCGGTCGGCCCGGGACCGGGACGCGATCCTGGAAGGCCTCGCGGACGGCACGATCGAAGTCCTGGCCAGCGACCACGCGCCGCACTGTGATTACGAGAAAGAGGTGGAGTTCGATTATGCGCCGTTCGGGATCACGGGATTGGAGACGGAACTGGCGCTGTCGCTGATGCAACTGGTCCACAGCCGGCGGATCACGCTCGGGGACCTGGTCGCGAAATTCACCGTCAATCCGGCGCGGCTGTTGAACCTGAACAAAGGGACGTTGAGCGTGGGCGCGGATGGTGACGTGACGGTGTTCGACGCGGACGCCGAGTGGGTCTTCGAGCGGGCTGATTCCGCGAGCAAATCGAAGAACAATCCTTTCTTCGGCTGGAAGCTCAAAGGCAAGGCCGTGGCGACGGTCGTCTGCGGAAAAGTGGTTTGGTCGGACAAAAAGGAATTGGCTGCTGCGCCTTCGGCATAGCCGAGGGTCGAGGGGCGAGAGTCGAGGGTCGAGGGGCGAGAGTCGAGGGTCGAGGGGCGAGAGTCGAGGGTCGAGGGGCGAGGCGGATCGCCGAGGGCGGAAATTTGACTCGCCTATTGGCTATTGGCTATTGGCTATTCCGCCTGGCGGCAAAAACCGGCTGAATCCTTTTGCTTCGGACAAATTTCTCGCGTAAAGTTCCGCGCATTTGATGAAAGCAATCCTCGCGCTCGAAGACGGTTCGGTGTTCCACGGTGATGGTTTTGGCGCGCGCGCTTCCGCGTGCGGCGAGGTTTGTTTCAATACCTCGATGACCGGCTACCAGGAGATCCTCACCGATCCTTCTTACAAAGGCCAGATCGTCACGATGACCTATCCGCTGATCGGTAATTACGGCGTCAACGAACTCGACGTCGAATCCTGGCGTCCGCACGCCGCCGGTTTCGTCATCCGCGAGCTCTCGCCGGTGGTCAGCAACTGGCGCGCGGATTTTTCCCTGGCCGATTATCTCGAGAAGAACGGCATCCCCGGCATCCAGGGCATCGATACCCGCGCGCTGACGAAAAAACTTCGCGTCCGCGGCGCGTTGAACGGGTTCATCTCCACGGAAGGCATCTCCGAGGCGGACGCGGTGAAGAAGGCGAAGGAATTCGTCTTCGTCGGCGTCGATTACGTCAAAGAGGTCACGCACAAAAAGGCGTTTCGCTGGGATGAAAAAGACGAACAAAGCGCCGCGTTCGACCTCGTCCGCGGTAACAAGATCGCCGACGCGCGCCACTTCCATAAACCATTGCCGGCAGCGGACATCCCGATCGTGGCGTTCGATTTCGGCATGAAATACAACATCCTGCGCCGGTTGCGGCAGCATGGTTTTGCGACGCACGTGTTGCCGGCGACGGCGTCCGCCCAGGACGCGTTGAAGTTGAAGCCGGCCGGCATTTTCCTGTCGAACGGCCCCGGCGACCCGGCGGCGCTCGATTATATCGTGCGCGAAGTGAGGACGCTGGTGGACAGCGGCGTGCCGATCTTCGGCATCTGCCTGGGGCACCAGATCCTCGGCCAGGCGTTCGGGGGGAAGACGTTCAAATTGAAGTTCGGCCATCGCGGCGGCAACCAGCCGGTCAAGGACCTGGCTTCCGGCAGGGTGGAGATCACTTCGCAGAACCACGGGTTCGCGGTGGACGCCAAAAGCCTGCCGTCGGACATCGCGGTGGACCGGGTGAACCTGAACGACCAGACCGTCGAAGGCATGCGTCACAAGACCAAGCCGATCTTTTGCGTCCAATATCATCCGGAGGCCTCGCCCGGGCCGCATGATTCGACGCCGCTGTTCGCGGAATTCAGAAAAATGATCGAGCGACGCGGCTAAATTGTCGTGCCCATCCGAGATTTGCGTTTGACTTGAAACGTGTCGCGCCCATAATCGAATTTATCAAGCTATGGCCAAACTTGTTATCCTGAATCAAGGCATGACCGGCCGTGCCCACGAATTGAAAGTGGAGCGCACTTCCGTCGGCCGCGTTGAGGATAACGCGTTCCAGATCCCGGACCCCTCCGTTTCCAGCCATCATTGCATCATCCAGCTGCGCGGGCCGGAAATTTTCATCAACGACCTGAATTCCACCAACGGCAGTTACATCAATGACGCCCGCATCACCGAAAGCGTCTTGAAACCCGGCCAGACCCTGCGGCTCGGCCAGGTGGAACTGAAACTGGAAGTGGAAGGGATGCCCTCCGTGGTGCCGCCCGCCCCGGCAGCAGCGGCTTCGGCCGCCCCGGCCGCCCCCGCCGCTTCGGCGCCGGCGCCCGCCGCGCCCCCGCCGAAAAAAGTGTCCGACAACACCATGGTCATGCCTCGCGGCGTCAGCCTGGACCAGCTCGAACAGGGCGGACGCAAGCCGGGCTTCGACACGGCCAGCACCGTTTTCAAAAAGAAGAAGAACAAGGCGGCGCAGTATTTCTGGATCGCCGCCGGCATCTTCATCTTCATCATCGTCGTGCTCATCATCGTGATGGTGAGCAGTGCCAAGAGCCATTGATCCCCGGCCTGCCCGCGCGACCGGTGCGGTCCTATGAAATTGTTTTACACCGGTCCGGTCATCAACGCCGAGATGCTGGTCGTGATGCTTGAAAAACACGGCATCCATGCTTCGCAGGAATTCGTCGACCCGGCCGCGCCTGACGACGGCGATCTGAGCCGTCCGGCCAGGGTGTTCGTGCCGGAGCTGGATTATGACCGGGCCTTCCGCTTGTTCTATGCCGAACGCGAGGACGAACTCTGAACCGTTCCTGCGCCAATCTCACGCGTCCAGGCGTGAAGTCCGCGCCCGGCGATCCCCGGGGTGGTCGGATTTCCTCGAAAATCCCGCTGGCACCGGTTCTGCTGAAATGAAGCCGGGTATGAGCGGATCCCATCGCAAAACCGGCGCCTTCACTCTCGTAGAACTCCTGGTCGTCATCGGCATCATCGGCATCCTCGCGGCCCTGCTGTTGCCGGCCCTGGACCAGGGAAAACGCGAAGCCAAGCGCGCCTGGTGCGACAACAACCTGAAACAGATGGCGCTCGCGTTCCATGGCTTCGCGCACGAACACGGCGGCAAGTTTCCCATGGCGATCTCCACCAACGACGGCGGTTCGATGGAATTCGTCGTGGAAGGCTACGCGACCGGCGGCCAATTTTTCACGGCCTACCGGCACTTCCAGACGCTTTCGAACGAACTGACCCCGCCGATCCTGACCTGCCTTACCGATACGCGGATGCCGGCGCCGAACTTTGCCAAACTCGGAAACACGAACCTCAGTTATTTCATCGGGGTCAACGCCGACTTTCTCCGGCCCAATTCCGTCCTCGCCGGTGATCGCAACCTCGCCACCAATGCCTTTCCCACGCCGACCATCCTGCGGATCGACGGCCCCAGCCGCCTGCGCTGGACGCGGGAACTGCACCAGTTCAAAGGCAACGTCTTGTTCGGCGACGGTCACGTCGAGCTGTGGAACCAGACATCCCTCGCCGCCGCCGCCAAGGGATCGGTGCTGACCGCCGACCTGTTCTTGCCGACGTTGCCGCCGACCAATGTTTTTTCCCCGCCCGGCATACGGCCTGGCGCCGCCCCGTCCCGGGGATCAGGCGGCAACGGGTCGTCCCTTCCATCGCGCGGACCGACGGAACCGGCGGTTCCGCCGGGTTCGCCTGGATCCCTCACCACGAACACGGCCGGCAACCCCGCCGGCATTCAGGCTTACGTCCGGGGTGGTGGTTCCAATAAAATGTCGGCCGTCCCGCCGATGACATCGCCGTCGAATCCCCCGGTCCGGCCGCCGGCGCCGGTGCCTGGCGACCAGCAAGGCCTGGTCCGGACGTTCGGCGAGGGCGGGGAACTCGCCACCTACACCAACGAGCGGGGATCGGTTTCAACGGACGCGGTGGCGACGGTCGAAGGGGGCGCGATCGATGCCGACCCGACGATGTCGGCCGCCGACAAAAAGATCGCCAAGGTCCTGCGCGGCAGCGTCACCTGGGGTTATTTCCTCCTGTTACTGCTCCTGTTGCTCTACGTGGGCTATCGGTTGTGGCAGATGGCTCGTCCCCGTCCGAAGCGCCGGCCCGGCCGGCCGCCGGAGTAAGAATCCTTTCTGGCGTCCGGGCGCGGATTCCGATACTGTGCCCCGATGTTCGAGACGATCAAGACCGGGTCTGCCACCGCGAAGGAAAAACTTTCCCACCTGCGGAGGTTTCTTTGACGTCGACCAGACGCAAAAACGCCTGGGCGAGCTAAACGCCCTGATGGCCGCGGACAATTTCTGGAGCAGCCGCGACAAGGCCCAGGAAGTCATCGACGAAGCCAACACCCTCCGCAACAAGATCGATCCGTTGCTGCAGGCGGAAAAGCAACTGGAAGACGTGCAGGTGATGCTCGAACTCGGCGAGGCCGAACCCGCCGAGGCGCAGGCCAGGCTCGAGAAAGAGCTCGACGCCGATCTCCAGCGGTTCCTCAAAAACCTGGATTCCCTCGAACTCCGGGTCTTCCTCAACGGTCCGCACGACAAAAAGAATTGCATCCTCAGCATCAACGCCGGCGCCGGCGGCACGGAAGCCTGCGACTGGGCGAACATGCTGTTGCGCATGTACCAGCGCTGGGCCGAAGGACGCGGCTGGAAGACCGAGGTCACCGACGCGCTGCCCGGTGAAGGCGCCGGCATCAAGAGCGCGACCATGCTGATCGAAGGTGAGAACGCCTACGGTTTTTGCAAGGCGGAACGCGGCGTGCACCGGCTCGTCCGCATCTCGCCGTTCGATTCCAATAAACGTCGCCACACCAGTTTCGCCAGCGTCGATACCATCGCCGAACTGGAAGAGAACACGTCCGAGATCGTCATCCCGCCGAATGAATTCCACGTCGACACCTTCCGTTCCGGCGGCAAAGGCGGGCAGAACGTGAACAAGGTGGAAACGGCCGTTCGGATCACGCACATCCCGACCGGCCTGGTGGTCGCGTCGCAGACGCAGCGGTCGCAGCACCAGAACCGGGCGACGGCGATGCGGTTGTTGCTTTCGAGGATCTTCGCGCAGCGCCAGGACGCGGCGAAGGCGGAGATGGAACGGTTTTACGGCGAGAAAGGCAGCGTGTCCTGGGGTAACCAGATCCGCAGCTACGTGTTCCAGCCCTATCGCATGGTCAAAGACCTTCGCACGGGCATCCAGACGGCCAACGTGCAGGCGGTCATGGACGGCGACCTGGACCCATTCGTCCACGCCTGGCTCCGTGCCGGCTGCCCGGCCAAACGGATGCAGGGAGTGAAGGACGAGGAAGAATAAAATTGAATGAATAATTGCCACAGAGACACAGAGCGCACCGAGGGATGAATTTGGAATTTCCAGAAAGAGATCCGTTGACCGAAAAGATTATCGGTTGCGCGATTGAAGTGCATAGAACGCTGGGGCCGGGATTGTTGGAATCAACCTATGAATCGGCGCTTTGTGTTGAACTGCGATCGGCCGGTCTCAATTTTGAACGGCAATTGATCGTTCCAATCGTTTATAAGGGGCAGCCTGTCGGTGATTACCGTTTGGATCTGCTTGTGGAAAAGTTAGTCATCGTTGAGATCAAAAGTGTCGATAGATTTGACCCTATCTTTGAAGCCCAACTGCTGGCCTACCTAAAGATTACAGGTGCAAAACGAGGGTTGCTGTTGAATTTCATTTCCCGTTTACTCAAAGACAGTATAAAAAGATTGGTGCTTTGACTCTGTGTTCTCTTTGTCTCTGTGGCAAATATTTTAGAAAGCATCGTTGAAGAAAAGAAACGCGAGATCGCGAAGCTGCCCGCGCGCCTGATCGCCGCGGGCGACCTGCGCGACGCCATGCTCGAGCACGGCGAACGACGCGATTTCATTTCTGCGCTGAAAAATCCGCGCGGTAACATTGCGCTGATCGCCGAGGTCAAAAAGGCATCGCCGTCCGCCGGCGTCATCTGCAAAGACTTCGATCCCGTCCGCATCGCCAAAGAATACGAAGCCGCGGGCGCGAGCTGTTTGTCGGTGTTGACCGATGAGAAATTCTTTCAGGGTTCATTGGATTATCTGCGCCAGATCCGGGCGGCGGTGAAATTGCCCCTGCTGCGCAAGGATTTCATCATCGACGAACGGCAGATCCTCGAAGCGATCGAATGGGGCGCCGACGCCATCCTGTTGATCGTCGCCATCCTGACGGACGAACAATTAAAAAAATTCCATTCGCTGGCGACCGATGCCGGCCTGGCGGTGTTGGTGGAAGTTCACGACGAAGCCGAGCTGGATCGCGCCCTGAAGATCGGCGCCACCCTGATCGGCGTGAACAATCGAGATCTCAAGACGTTCAAAGTCGACCTCGCCACGACCGAGCGCCTGGCGACAAAGCTCTCGACCCTCGACCCTCGACCCTTGACCCTCTTGGTCGCCGAAAGCGGCATCCACACGCGCGCTGATGTCGAACGACTGAAAAAATGCGGCGCCGGGGCCATTCTCGTCGGCGAATCGCTCGTGAAGAACGGGAATATCCAGGCGAAGGTCAGGGAACTGATCGGTTAAGGCAGGGCGGCGCTGCTGCGCCGCCGGTCGCGCGGCAACGCGACCCTACCGTTTATTTTTGGCCAATTGTTTCGCCAACCGGATCGCAGCGATCATGCTGGAAGGATTCGCGATCCCTTTTCCTGCGATATCGTAAGCGGTCCCGTGATCCGGCGAGGTGCGGATGAACGGCAAGCCCAGGGTCCAATTCACGCCGCTGTCGAACGCCACGGCTTTCAACGGCGCCAGGCCCTGGTCATGGTACATCGCCACGACCGCGTCGTAGTCGCCTCGCAACGCGTAATAAAACACCGTGTCGCCGCTGAGCGGGCCGACGACGTCGAAGCCGCGTTTCTTCGCCGCGGCGATGGTCGGGGTGATCATCTCGATCTCTTCATCGCCGAATTCCCCGCCTTCGCCGGCGTGCGGATTCAATCCCGCCACGGCCACCCGGGCGCGCGGCAATCCGAGATCGCGGCAGGCCTGCGCGGCCAACTCGATCGCCAGCGTGATCTTTTCCGCGGTCAATCTTTTCGGGACGGACTGGATCGAGATGTGGATGGTGGCGAGGGCGACGCGGAGCCAGCGGTCCTTGTCGTCCGGCCCGAGCAGCATCATCACCGTGCGCGAGGTCCTGGCGAGGTCGGACAGGAATTCGGTCTGGCCGACGAAATTCTTCTGGCCGGCGCGGACGATGGCTTCTTTGTTGACCGGGGCGGTGACGAGGGCGTCCAGTTCGCCGCGCAGGCAGCGTTGGGCGCCGTCGCGAAGGGATTCGATCGCGGCCCGGGCCGCGCCGGGCGAGCCGGTCGGCAGGTTCACCGGGAATTTTTCCAGGAATGGATTCGTCGTGAAAAAGCGGCCTTCGTCGTCGTAGCTGAAGAATTTTTTCAGCGACAGGCCGAGCGCGAACTGTTGATTCAAACGCGCCAGGACCTGGTCGTCGCCGATGAACAGGTACCGGGTATCATCGTTCCTGGCTTCGGCGGCGACGGCTTTGAGGGCGACTTCGGGGCCGACGCCGGTGACATCGCCGAGCGATATGCCGACCCAACCCGTCATGCGAAGATGCGGATGAACGTCTTCTTCTTCAGCGATTCGATCCACTGTTGCTCGAGCTGCTGCTGCTTCCGGGTGCGCAGGTTTTTTTCGACGTCCTCGCGGATCTCGGCGATGGGGCGGACGTGGGCAGGCTTGGCGTCTTCCACCAGCACGAGGTAGCAGGTGTCGGGCGTGTCGATCACGTCGCTGACGGCGCCGGGTTTGAGGGTGAAGGCGACGTCGGCGATCTCTTTGCGCAACGCGGACCGTTCGACCCAGTCCATCGCCCCGCCGAGCCGCGCCTGGGAGCTCTGGGAATATTGCGTGGCCAGGTCGGCGAACGACGCGCCGGCCTTGATCTGGTCGAGGATCCCGGCGGCCCGGGCGACGGTGTTGGTGTCGTCGGCGTCGGTCTTGTTCAACACGATCATCCGGAGTTTGACCTGGTCTTCGACTTTGTAATCGTCCTGGTGCGCTTTGTAATAATTTTCGACCTGGTAGGGCGAGACGATGATCTCCTGGGAGACGTTCTTGGAGCGGAGGAAGGTCTCGATAGTCTGCTCCTGGACGTTCTTGCGGAACTGTTCGAAGGTGGTGCCGTCGGCCTGCAACGACTTCATCAGGGTGACGCGGTCGCCGAAGCGGTTGCGGATGTGTTCCTCGACGAGTTCGTCGAGGTAGCTTTCCGGCATGCGATAGCCGCGGGCGTCGAAATCGCGGAGGATGAGCTGGCGTTCGATCAGGAGCTCCAGGCTGTTGGTGAGCGCATCGTTGAGTTTTTGGCGGAACTCGGGCGAATCGATGACGTATTGGCGTCGCAAGGCGTCGATGGACGGGGCGGCGAACTGCTGGATCTCGGCGTAGGTGATGACCCTGCTGTCGACGACGGCTTTGATGCCGTCGACCATCTCTGCCGGGCACCGCAGGGTGGCGAACACGGACAGGGCGACCAGAACGAAACGAACAAATTTCATCGACGGCGCAGTCTAACAGCAACCGTCGACCGGTCAAGCGCTGCGGCCCGGACGCTTAACATTGCGGTGCCTGATCAAAACCGTTTGGATTCGTTGACGAGGTAGAGGACGAGGGCGACGAGGGCGGCGAAGGCGAAGGCGGCGACGACGGCCCACGCGAGGATGAAACGTTGTTTGCGGCGATACGCACGGCCGCCCTGGCCGGGCAGCAGATAATATCGCTCTCGCGGCTCCCGATCCCTTTTTCTCCGAGACATGGTGGTCTTTCTGAATGTTCTACGGAATCACCAGACGATTGGTGCCGGTGATGGTTTCAAATGATTTTCGAAGGTCGCGATCGTAGAATCCTTCTGCCGAACCATCGGCAAAAGCGACGTTGCCCGGCATGTGAAATTTGGTGGTGCGTTCGTCGGTCCATCCGACCCGTGTGTTGGCCGAAACGGATAAAATTCCTGGCGGAACTGGTTTTTCATCGAGGGCCAGGTTTGAGTCGCCCAAAAGCATGGATCGCGGTGCGCTCTCGTCAGCGTCCAATCCGACGAAGTAGCTGATATTGGCGTTGCGTAGATCCAAAAAGCTGGTTGCAAAAGTATGTTTTGGATCGGTCTCGCAAATCAGAAGTTTAGGTGTGTTTACCTCGTTCGACATCACTTGGAAGATCCGGTACGCCATTCCTTGTTCGGCCGATTCCATGGCTCCGCCGTTTGCAGTCGATACATGGGTGGGATATTTATCGCGATTATCATTTGCCCAGATTTTGAACGACAAATCGATCTGTTTTAGATTGTTGATACAGGAGATGCGCGATGATTTTTTCTTGGCTGACGCAAGAGCCGGCAGGAACATCGCGGCGATGATCAAAAGGACGGCGGTCGTCACGACCAATTCCGTCAGCGTAAATGCCTGTTCCCGGCGTTGTTTCATTCGATGTCCTGTCCTGATTGGATGAAGCAACGGCGATGCCATCACGTTTTTTGAGGCATTTCAATGAAATAAGGACGGCGACGCGTAAAGAATTTACGCATCGCGCGTCAAAACTTCGGCGGGGCGGGCCCTTGCGGGCCCGCCCGTCATCAGGTTTGGTCATCGCCAATGGCCGCTGACCCAGACGTACCCGTTGCCGGTGCGTTCCCAGTGGGCGGGCACCCAGATGTGGCCCGGATTGGGATGTTCCCAATGGCCCGGTTCCCAGACCCAGCGGCCGCTACTCCATTCCCAGTGGCCGCGGACCCAGATGTAATCCGTGTCGGGCGGTTGCGGGATGGTTTCCGTCGGCACGGCCGGCGGTTCACTCGGATGTTGCACCACGATGGTTTGCCCCGTGACGCCGGGACGTTCCTGGTAGACCACGGTCGATCGTCGGGGCGCGCAGCCGACGATGGACGTCGCGATGGCGGTGGCCAACAATGCTCTCATCAGTGTTGATCGTTTCATAACACTCCTTTCCTTTATGCGCTGCCCAGGGAGAAATTGAAGCACCGCAGTTTCAACCTAACTCAGTCCTGGGAAATATTCAAAAGGCTGATGGGATGGGGTGATGACCTCATCGGCTAGGGCATCGCTGCGACGAGGCAACAAGGGCGGCCCCGCCGCGATGCGCGACCAGATCGGGGCGCCGCGATTTAATGCTTGTCGCATCGCGGCAAACTTGGTTTGTTGCGGCGAAGGAATCGCTATGACCTTGGACGAAGCCATCAATCACATCAAAGACTGCACCGGCCAGATGGACGCCCGGTATGGAAAGCCGGTCTTCGACGAATGGGCCATCGTGTCGCTCGCCGAAAACAAAGCCCGCGTCCTGTCCTACGTCGGCCCCCGCAACGACGAATTTCTCCAGAATTTTGTGAAGGACCTCGGCACGCTGCGTACGGAACTGCTCGGCGGGAAATATGGCATCGGCGATTTCGAGTTCGCCCGCCACGGCACC
>Ga0068859_100007560_pt1 | contig 11037 bp, 13 predicted proteins | sample KBSSwiS22_FD_66585 | JGI IMG/M metagenome (GOLD analysis project Ga0068859, IMG submission 66585) | Switchgrass rhizosphere microbial communities from Kellogg Biological Station, Michigan, USA - KBS Switchgrass S2-2 | ecosystem: Host-associated > Plants > Roots > Rhizosphere > Soil ... | reverse complement strand
AAGTATTACGCTGACGAAAAAGCTCGTGTGAAGTGGGGGCACGACTGGCCCGGAGATAAGATACCGAAACACGAAGACCCGCCGTTCGATCGTGATCGCTTCCTGCCGCAGGCACCGCTGGCTTAGCTATCCTGCGGACACGAGTAGAGGTCCCTGTACATCTACTGAGAAGGAGAGGTAACTAATTCCAACCACAAAACATGAATTGCTCGATTGGTTGATGGATGTGCCAGAAGATGCCGAAATAGGAACTGACGGAGAGGGATCCGCCTTGCTGGCAATTCTTGGCACCAACGTTCACTTGTTAGAAGTCGGTCATATTCCCAACGCGGAAGAACTCTATGCTGAAGCAATCAAACTGCTAATCCTGGAACGACTGCGGCGGATTGATGCAGCAGGTGGAGAAACGGAGACAGGCGTAATCATAGTCACATTTCAAGGTTACATCTCAGGCGTTCCGAGTCTGTTCTCTACTGACTTCAATACGGCCTTTATATTCAAGAATACAGAACAGGCGAAGAGCTTTATCACAGAGTTTGCAGACGAGCTTCACAATCCGCAGATTCTCGACTGCCCGTAATCCGACCAGCGAATATTTGCACTGATTCTTCTTGGACGCGGCCCTCGAAATGCTCCGGTCATTCGCACAATCAATCTTTTCCACCGAAAGCTAAAAACCATGGGACACGCTCGACCCCGTCCGAAACACCTTGCAAAGAAGCTCCTGCAAATCCGGCGCAGTTTAGGAGTGTCTCAAGGAGAGTTGGTCAGACAACTTGGTGTTCAAGCTCTGATCGAACATACGACCATTTCCAAGTACGAACTCAACAAGAACGAACCGCCCCTCGCCATCCTCCTCTCTTATGCTCGACTCGTAGGGGTTCCCGTCGAACAAATCATCGACGATGAAATCGAAATAACAATTTAATTTCCGCATGCGCCCGGGATCAAGTCAGGCATCATCTTGCTTTCCTAGTGGGGATGTTGTTTTTAGTGACGCAGGGTATAAGCGAGTACCAGTTGTTTCTCGCTTGTATCGTGTGGGTTGATTGTTAGAGTTGTTCGCTGATAAAAGCATCCGTTGCTCGCACGAGATCCTTGATGAAACGAATACTCTTTCTTAGATCTTCTCGCGTAACCGCGTGTGGGGTAGGTTGGCCCGCGATAGGCCTCCAGGACCGGTGAGCAATATCGCCCCGCTTTTTGGCAATCTTGTTGAGTTCACTGCGAACGCGAGTTGGATCGTAGTGGTTCCAATTCCAGCCTTCCGTCACATCGATGCTTAGGTACTTAACAAAGATTGCCTTGACTCTATCACTGCTTGGCGTATGAAAGAACTTCAGATCGTTTTCAAGGGACGACTTGTAGAACTTAACAAGATGGTTCGCCTCTGAGCCGCGGCCCGATACCGCCTCGGCAGCCTCCACAATTCTGTCTTCTACATAAGTTTCCAGCGCCGCTAGCGCCATCACAAGGCTAGCGCGCTTGAGAACTTCGATTTCCGGCGGTGGCGGGTGTTTGTTCAAGGTGTCAAAGTGATTTAGGAGATCGACGGCGTCCTGAATCGCATGCTCAAATGTTTGGAAGGCTCTTGATGTCATCCAAATTCTAACGTCAGAGTTAACCGAGTAGCGCAATTTCATTCACCATTGCCGGACTACTCGAGTTACAAACCGCGTCTCCGGCTCCGGTCCAACAAGTTGAGACCGACGCTGAGACTTCATCTTATTCCGAGTAGCAGTCGGACATACTTCCTGCATGCAAGAACTACCACAGAGATGCACGCCTGGTCGACCCCCCCCAATCCCGAAACGACTATGACGCCGATCGATTTCAGTTCGTCAGAAGTACCTCAAAACGAAGTTTGGTGCAGAAAATGAAGAAATGCACTTTGCCTCAAAAGTCATTGTTGCCCCAAAAGTCTTTTCGTAGTGTCATCAATTCGCTGATCACGATCTGCCAGCCGCGGTTACTGAGTTGTTTTCTGTTGGTCGCCTAGTCGAAATCGAAATCGATCATTCTGCAGGATCTTTGACCAAAACGATTGTAGAACCAGCGGTGTGTTCAGCCCTAAATTGCTTGTAGGTGGCTCGGGAGGTCATTGACGAAAAAGTTTGTTCGGATAGATGTTCCAGATGGCCTTAGAGAATAATGATGTTTCTCGAAGACGGTCCCAGAGTTGTTGCAGATACGTCCTGGCTCCATAACTATCGCGAAGGTCGTTTGTAATTAAGGTGCACGAGCTGGCAATTGCCGTATAACCAGTGAAGATCACTCGCTCGGCAAGTCTGTCTGCCGCTTCCTTCAGTCTTTTCCTGGCCCAATAATTTTTAGTCTCGGACATGAACGGGAGAATTGATTTTTCTAGACCGAGATGAGTGTACTGAGAGAAATAGGAATACTCTTTGTGCCAACGATAGAGAAATTTTCTTCGAGTCTTTCCTTTCAAGTACCTCACTGCTTTGCCAGGTGTCGGAAACTCGAAATACTCATTTACATATGTTCTTAATGACTGTTTTCGCTTAAACCAAGTTGGATTCTTGCCTCCGGGATTTTTCCAGTAATATTCGAGCGACCGTCGCGCAAAATCCGAGACGAGAGTTTCTTTATCGCCGTATGGTGGACGCTGCTGTTGCGTTAAATAAGCAACGTAATCCCTTTGAAGATACTGCTCATATCGAGGGTTCTCCCCATGTTCTTCTAAGGCGAGTAGGTAGGTTTCAAAATTATGTCGCCAATTGCCACGCAGTTCTTGCCTAATCCATTTATGGGGACTACTTAAGACAAGCGCTATTGAAAAGATCCGTTCGATCTGTTCTCTGGTTAATGATGCGGCATCAACGACAGCGGGTGGAAAGTCTTTTCTGATGTTGAACTTTAAGAGTGCATGTATGTTGATTTCTGTCGTTAACGCAATCAGCAGTTGATTACGTAAATAGCTTCGTAGTTCTCTTTCGTAGGCCATTCTTTTTTTGAAATTAGCAGCGTGATTTAAGGCTATCCGCGTAGTTGTAATCACCTCACGCATTAGAGGATGGACTTTGCGAAAATCCAGCGCGGCGGTCTCAATGTTGGGGATGTCCTCGACAGAGTCGTAAGGCAACCTAGCGGCTCCTGTGGATACTGAGATTTGTGTTCTTTTATCAGCCCGCTACAGTTGAGTAAAGGCTGAGTGGCTATCTAACTCATAAAACAGCCGTAACGCTGAACTAAGACCTGATTGACGAGCCTGAAGATTCAATTGAGTGCCTAAAATAAGAAAAACTGCCCTGTGTATGGTCTGAGATGTTGTATCATTCGTGAAATGCATACAATATAGGGTAAACCTCTATGGCGAAAACAGTACTTCCCTCAAAATTCCAAGAATGGAAAGGACTCGATCGAATAAGCCTCGTCGTTCACGAAATGAGGTGTATCTTTCGCGAGATCACGAAAGATGATTTTGGGCTAGATGGTGAGATCGAGGTAGTCGTCCCCAAGTCAGACGGTCAGGGTTATGAGACCACAGGGAGCATTATTAAAGTCCAAGCCAAATCGGGCGAGAGTTATGTAAAGCAGGACTCAGATACGAGTTTTGTTACGCCAGTGGGAAAGAACGATCTAGAGGGCTGGCACAACGCTTCTTACCCTGTTTTATTTATCGTTTATCATCCGCGTGATGACAAACTCTACTACAAAGAGATTAAGTCTTACGTGCGAAATACGCCGCGAGTCTTTAAGACTCCCCTTTACGTAGAGTTCAACAAGGCAAAGGATGAATTCAGCGCTCAGAAGTATGATCAGATATTGCAAGCATCAGCGGTCAGTCCACCCCGGATTTCATTCGACCAGCGCGAAAAGCTCTATTCAAATCTCCTTCTTGTTAAGCGCGGGCCGAGGACAATATACTTCGCACCCACTGAGTTCAAGGACTACACCCATATCCGCGAGGAGATTTCTGGTTTCGTCCCGCCGTTCACTGTCGTCGAAGGCACTCTTTACACAATTGCAAATCTCCGTGACGAGAGGTCGGTACTGAGGGACTATTGTGATGCGGACAGTACAGAAGACATGCCCGCTTCAAGATGGTCCCGTGACGCCCAGTATCACAACGAATATGTCTTTCTTTTGAATCAACTTCTAGGGGGCCACCTAAGGCGGTGTGGTTTGGTCTATAACCGCGAATTCAAGCGCAACTACTTCCCTCGAAAGAATGACACCGAGGAAGTCTTCAGGGAGGACTGGTATAACGTGCGGACGAGCAGAGCCGCCCCGCCCCGCATTGTTGCTAAATACTATCGGTACGGACTAGCGCGCTTCTGGAGGCACTTGGCGGTAAACCTCTCTTTTAAGCACATCGGTTCATCTTGGTTCCTACAAATCGTTCCGAAGTATTTCTTCACCGACGATGGCGAAACTCCTTGCGCGAGCGAAGAAGTTGGTCCCTACACCACTAAAATCAAGGCGGTTGAAAGAAACAATCACGTGCTTAACCATGTGCTGTTTTGGACCGATGTGCTATCCATGAGGAAGCCGTCAATTGAATTGTCGCTCTTTTATAAGACAGTTATGGTTATAGAGAAAGAGCCGGTTTCGGGAATTGCTAACTTCGCGATCCCGAACGATCCTGCCATCTATGAGGATGACCTGAGCCAGCTCGAATTCTTTTCAGCCATGGCTCTTCCGGCAGATTTCGACGAGGATCAGGACGAGAACGATGAATATTAAAATTGAATTTCTGGGCGAGCCAAAACTGCAATTCGGCCATTACTTCGAGCACGAGGATACCAAGACCGGACTAGCTGAATATGGCCCATTCGGAAAGAACATATCTGGTCTCCATCCAAGTCAGATCAAACTCGGTTTCGTCGGCACCAGGGAGACAATCTCGGGCGCTAAGGAATGGATTGAGACCTGTGGAGCTCCAATTGAGAGTGAGAACATTAAGAAGATTCATTTGAGATCGTCCTCAGATTCGGAGGAGCTTTTCAATCAAGAGGCCGAACAGGAAAACATTCATCGCGTCAGGTACGAGAAAATACTTAACAGAGACTTCGTCGGGTTTAATGGTAACTCACCATTTGAGAGTTCATTCCAGATGAATGAACGGTGGGATAAGCCGCTAATCCCTAGAGAGATCGATGATATTTTGAAGTTTGAAGACAAAGAGACCCGAATCTGGAATTTAGTAGATCTATTCGTTAGCAATATTAAGTCCTTGTCAGAAACAAGTCCTTCACCCGACATTATAATATTGGCACTGACCCCCGAGATCATTGACCAAGCGCACGCCGTAAGGATATCGGGAAACTTCTTTCTCAATTTCCGACGCGCGATCAAAGCAAGGTCAATGCAATGGGACATACCAGTTCAACTCTTGCAGCGTAGAACAGTCATGGGCAAAGGTTCGCAGCTGCAAGAGAAGGCGACTCGTGCGTGGAACTTTTGCACCGCCCAATACTATAAGGCAGACGGAATCCCATGGCGGCCAATCACAGTAGAACGTGATGTTTGTTTCATCGGAATCAGTTTTTATGTCGCGCGTGATGTCAATGAAAAGCTCACAATGAGGTCGAGCGTCGCGCAGGCATTTGACTACATGGGCCAAGGACTGGTACTCCGTGGTGACCCTTTTGAATGGGATGAAGAGAAGATGGGAAGGTCGCCGCATTTAACTCGAACTGCGGCTCGTAAACTAATCGGAGACACGCTTCGTGAATATATGAAGGTTAGGCGCGTGCCGCCCCAGCGCGTTGTTATTCACAAGACTTCAGAGTACTGGGGCCCAGAGCACGATAGCCACAACGAACTGGAGGGCTTCCTCGAAGGTATACAAGAGATATTTCCAAGGTGTGATAGTGACTTGGTGACTCTCAGGCAGACAGGTACTCGTCTGTTCCGCGAAGGCGCCTACCCTCCGCTGAGAGGCACGTACTTCTCAATTGAAGATGACCAACATTTTCTTTTCACAATGGGATACGTCCCATATCTCGAGACTTATCCCGGTTCTTATGTGCCTGAACCTTGGCAAATAACAGAGCATCATGGAAGCAGTGCCCCTAAAGACCTGCTTAAAGAAGTCCTGGCCCTCACCAAGATGAACGTTAACAACTGTGGCTTCGCGGATGGCACGCCAATTACGCTCTCTTTCTCGCAGAAGATTGGCGAGATTATGAAGCACGTCGCGGAAGGTGAGAAAATCCAGCCGCACTATAAGTTTTACATGTAGGCGGCGATACTAGTGAAGGAGCTGCTGCTTTCGAATGGGGATCGCGACCGGGGCCGAATGAAGGATTACGACCCGATCAATCAACTGTTGTGCTCACACTCGACACTTACTTGATGCTCAAGATCTGATGGACCATACAACTATTTCCAAGTACGAACTCGACAGAACGACCACCACTCGCAATCGTGCTCGCCTATGCTTGCATCGCAGGAATTCCCGTCGAACAAATCAATCGAGCGGAAGCTTTGGCTTTCATGGAAAATTGACGAAGGTATCGCGGATATAAACAAGTCCTCGGAACTATTTCATCACTGGTTTTCTTTATCTCTGTTAGCCTAAAATCCAACACAAGGTCCCACAACTGGCTAATTGCGTACTCCCATTCTGTTTCATTCATATGGCGAATCAGGATCACCTAGCGATTCTAAATCAGGGCGTAAGAGCTTGGAATCGATGGCGGAAAACGAAAAAGCATGTGAAGCCAGACCTTTCAGGCGCGAGCATTGTCAATAAGGCATTTTCGTATCTCAATCTGAGCGGCGTTGACCTAAGTAATGCAGATCTTAGATATGGAGTGTTTAGAGAGGTGAACTTCCGTGGGGCAGACTTGTCAGGAGCTAACCTGTCCCTCTGCATAATTGCGGCTTCAGATTTTTCAGGCACTCGGTTAGTAGAGTCTGATTGTAGCCGTGCTCTCTTCACTAGTGGATTATTCAAGGGGGCGGATCTCTTTCGGGCTAACTTACAGACCACGACATTTGCAGAAGGTCCGACCTACCGAAACAAAAGGCTAAACAGGGTTAACAATTTCGCTGCCGCATCACTCGTGGAGGCTGATTTGAGGCAAGCCAAACTTGAACATGTCAGCTTTTTGAATGCAGACCTATGCGGCACTAATTTCAGCGGAACTGATTTACAAGGAGTTGATTTCACCGCACTGCAGTTGTGTGGTGCGAACTTCTGCAAAGCAGATCTCCGAGATGCTAAGTTTCGTCGCTCGAACTTAACCGGGGCCAATCTAACATTTACGTTACTCATCAACACAAACTTTGAAGGCGCAATTCTAAAGAATTGTAACGTTTATGGAGCCTCGACCTGGGAGGTCCAACTAGAGGATGCTGATCAGACAGATTTAGTCATTACGCCGCCCGATGTGCCGCGGATTACCGTGGACTATTTGGAAGTATCACAGTTTATATACTTGCTCCTGAATAATGAGAAGATTAGAGGCATCATGACACATCCCCGAAAAACTGGACCAGAGAAATGTTAGTATTTGCGGCTTTGCGAAGCGGTTCTCTGGACAGCAGGAGGACGGATGAGGAAGAACTTCACACCTGAGCAGATGCTGCACACGGTGCGGCAAGCGGAGAGCGGAACCCCAGTGGCGGAAGTCTGTCGCAAGCTGGGGATCACAGAACAAACCTTCTACAAGTGGAAGCGGCGGGTAGCGGGCATGGGGATCGCGGAACTGACGCGGCTGCGACAGCTGGAAGACGAGAACAAGAAGTTGAAAGCGCTGGTGGCGGACCTGACGCTTGATAAGCACATGCTGCAAGAGGTGCTCAGAAAAAAGTTCTGAAGCCGGTGCGTAAGCGGGCTCAGGTGCAGTTTCTGTGCGGTAGTTTTCAGGTCTCGGAAAGACGAGCCTGTCGGGTGCTGAAACTGCAGCGGTCCGTCTATTACTATCACCACCGGCGCGATCCGCAAACAGAACTGCGACTGCGTTTGAAAGACCTGGCCGCGGCGCGCGTGCGTTATGGTTACGAACGATTACACACTCTGCTGCGGCGCGAAGGCTGGCAGATCAACCTCAAGCGGGTGTACCGGCTTTATCATGAGGAAGGTTTGAGTTTACGGTTGAAAACGAAGAAGAAGCGCATCAGCGGACGACGCGTGCCGCTCTCGCGGCCCGCTGCACCCAATGAATGCTGGAGCATGGATTTTGTGCACGATCGACTGGCTGACGGTCGGCCCTTCCGCTTGTTAACGTTAGTCGATAACTTTAGTCGAGTTAGTCCCGCGATCGAGTGCGATTTCTCATTCAATGGACCACGAGTGGTGGCGGTGCTGGAGCGCTTGAAAGAGAACGGCTTGCCGCAGACAATCAAAGTTGATAACGGCAGCGAATTCATCTCCAAGGTGGTCGATGCCTGGGCTCATCGTAACGGCGTGAAGCTCGAGTTCAGCCGGCCAGGCAAGCCCACAGACAATGCTTTCATTGAAAGCTTCAACGGCAGACTACGACAGGAGTGCTTGAATCAGAATTGGTTTCTCTCCCTCGCTGACGCGCGGGAGACGATTGAAAACTGGCGCCAGGACTACAACGAATATCGGCCCCACAGCTCGCTGGGCCAACAAACGCCGAGCGAATTCGTGGCCGGTTGGCAACAAACCCGAACCGATCCAAAAGCCGGATTTTTAAACCTCGAAATGGTCCAATAATTGGGGAGGCGTCAATCATTAATACAATTACTTCGAAAGCGGTATTGATTCTTGGAAGATTTACCGTCGAGCGCAAGCTGGTGCTTGATACACTGAAGGAGCAATTAAGAACTCGCAATTACTTGCCGATTGTTTTCGACTTCGATGTTCCGAAGAGTCGCGACACTACTGAAACGGTAACACTACTGGCGCGAATATCTAGGTTCGTTCTCGCCGATCTAACGGATCCCAAAAGCGTTCCTAAGGAGCTAGAGGCCATCGTTCCTCAAATCGCCGTTCCAGTAATTCCTCTCATCGAACTCCAACAGCAGCCGTACAGTATGTTTAATGATTATTGGAAATATGACTGGGTGTTGCAGCTCTGTCGGTATGAGAACCTAGAAGATCTGAGGCGGTTGTTAGACGAAATAATAATTCCAACGGCGGAGCTCAAGGCTAGAGAATTAGAGGCGAAGCGTGCGGCGGTTTAATTTCCGACGCGCAAACCGGAATCCCGCTGAATGCGAAAAATAGCCTGCGTAAGGCAAGGCAAGATCAGTTTCATCGACGATGAACTCGAACTAACAATTTGATTTCCTAACCCTTATGGGGACTACCAATCGACGTGGTAATTTCGCTCTCGTCTTTATGTCTAAAACTGCGTGCGACAATGCGGGACAGTTGATAACTATCTGCCTTAGTGGGAGTAGTCTCACCTGTCACCCCATTTGAAACCTCAATAGAACCGACCCCATGAAGAACGAAACCAACACTACCCACGAGCACAGTTCCGCCCGCTTACGAGCACCGTTCTTTTAATTAGGACTCGCCTTCATTCCGCTTCGCTCCATTCAGCCCGAGACATTTAATTAGGTTTCCCCCTCTCCGGGCCGATTGTGCCACGAGAGCCCGTCCGCACAAGTCTCCGCTTCGCTACGACTGCTGCACTCCGTTCCGCCCCTTCGGGTGTGCGTTCGGGCACCCACTCGTGTCCCAACGTCCCTACGAGGGGGAAACACTGTTTTTAAGTCAAAGACCAAAGCACGCAGCGGAAGGAGCACCACAAATGGAGAGGCACAACAATCCATCACCAGACATTCCGAAATGGTCAGCCTTGTTAGTAGAGGCAGTCAACAAACCAGGCATGATCATGCAAGCCTACAGCGCATTCCATAACTACTCGATAGGAAATCAAATTCTCGCGCTCGTGCAATGTCAATTGCGCGGACTTGAACCCGGCCCAATCAATACGTTTCCCGGATGGCAAGCACTAGGGCGCACCGTCAAGCGCGGAGAGCGTGCCTTGATCCTTTGTATGCCGATCACTCGCAAGGTGCACGACGAAGTAGCACCGGGGAGCGAAGGCGAGAACGGGGAACGAACGTTTACCAGCTTCATGCATAAAGCCCGCTGGTTCGTTGTCGATCAAACAGTCGGCGAAGAATTCACACCGCCCCGCTTAACGGAATGGAACGCAGAGCGAGCGCTTGTAGCTCTCAACATAGAACAGATCACTTTCACTCACACGGACGGAAACTGTCAGGGATACGCAAAGAAGCGCCAGATCGCGATCAATCCCGTTGCTCAACTTCCGCACAAGACACTGTTTCATGAAATGGCCCACGTAGTTCTCGGCCACACCACAGAAGCAGACTTCACGGATACAGAACGAACTCCGAAGAACCTGCGCGAAGTCGAAGCCGAATCGGTAGCTTTGCTGTGCTGCGAAGCGCTCAACCTTGAAGGCGCCAACTATTGCCGAGGCTATATCCAAAATTGGCTCGGTCCCTCAAAAAGCAACGCCGATGCAATTCCCGAAAAGAGCGCCCAAAAGATCTTTCGAGCCGCTGATCAGATCCTCCGATCCGGCAGACAACGAGCCAGCGAATACGAAACAGAACACTGAGCGCAAAACGGGCTAGGAAAGCGCTGTCACGCTCACCTAGCCCAAGCACCAACCTTTCAACCGTCAGGGAGAAAAATCGATGCGACCAAACCATAGCACAAACAAACAATCCACCATCACCCGCTTTGCATTAGGCCGAACGTTCATCACGCCCGGAGCCGAAGAAGCGCTCCAGATTGCCGGACAAACTGCGATTGAGTTTTTGCGCCGTCACATGTCAGGCGATTGGGGAGAGCTCTCACACGAGGACGTGAAAGAGAACGAGTTTTCACTGAGAGAAGGTCTGAGACTCTTAAGCGCCTACCAGACCGGAAAGGGCCAGAAGCTTTGGATCATCACCGAAGCAGACCGCAGCGCCACGACGATCCTGCTTCCGTCTGTTGCGCCGTGACAGGTAGCACGGTATCCCCGCCGTAGGCGGGATGGACTTGGAGAATGTCCATGGGTCACCCAATCAGCTTGCCCTCAAAAGAGGTCAAGTCAACAGAGCATATTGGGA